>Ga0213872_10000948_pt1 | contig 20307 bp, 20 predicted proteins | sample VelepicomBERX_R2_FD_160071 | JGI IMG/M metagenome (GOLD analysis project Ga0213872, IMG submission 160071) | Rhizosphere microbial communities from Vellozia epidendroides in rupestrian grasslands, the National Park of Serra do Cipo, Brazil - RX_R2 | ecosystem: Host-associated > Plants > Roots >...
CAGCCGCCGCGCATCGTCGGGCGAGTTCACAATCGGCATCTGAATGGCGAAACCGTTCGGACCTTCAATATAGGGTCCGGTCACATCCATCTTCGGTCCGGGCATCTGCCCCGCGTTGACCTGCTTCTTGACATTCAGGTCGGTATACGGTTCGAGCGACCCTGCCGTGCGTATCGATGTCACGCCGGAGGCCAGATAGAGCCGCGTTGCGCTGAATGCCTGCTCGTTATACATTGCGATCCCGCTGCCTGACGGATAAAACAGGTGTTCGTGCATTCCCACCAGCCCTGGGTAAACCGTATCGCCGGTGAGATCCATCTCCTTGACGCCCGCCGGAATGCTTACCGACGAAGCGCTACCGAATGCCGAGATCTTGCCGTGATCGACAAGAATCGTCTGATCTGTCCGCGCCGGTGCGCCAGTGCCGTCAATGACGCGCACATGCGTGAGCGCAACCATCGGTTCGTCAAAAGCAATGAAAGGTTTGGTGCCCGGCGTAAGTCCCTCTTGTGCCAAAGCAGGAGCGCACGACACAATGGCGGCGGCGGTAAGAAGAGGAAGGATAATCCGCATGAAGGCCGTCCGATTGTATTACAGGTGTTGAACTGGTGGTATCGCTTAACATCAGGTGCTGAAGCTTGCCGCATTTCGACCAGAGACTGCTCACCGTCACGTGCAGGCTGCTGTTGCTGCTTCCCATATCCAGCCCCCTCCTGGCACAGCTCACAACCGGCATCGTGCAGGGTACCGTCAACGATTCCTCAGGCACCCCTCAGAGCGGAGTGGAAATCATCGCGACAGGCCCCGCGCGAGCATCACGCTGGTCCGTAAGCTCAGATTCCGATGGAAATTTCCGACTCATTCTGCCGCACGGCGTTTATCAGATCCACGCCGGTTCCGGAATCGATGCGACTCCTGCCGTCGAGATGCATGTTTCTCCGTCGAAAGTAAGCCGGATCTTGATGACGGTCGGGGCTAACCCGACAACGCGCTTTGTAATAACGCCGAACACTGCCGACTTACACAGTTTCCCCGAATCCCTTACTCTTGCGGGCACTCTGCTCCGCGAAGATACAGGTACCGTCGTCCAGCCGCTCGATTTCACAGGCCTCCAAAATACACGCATTCCGCTTATCTCGCATCGGTCATTCTCCTGGACAGGAACAGGATTCAGCGTGGAAGGCGTCGACGCTACGGATTCCTATCAGCCCGGATATCCTCTCGTGTTCCCGGATGTGCAGGCCCTCGACGCAGTCACCGTAAAAAATACGCCTAATTCAAATAATGCCAATGCCTTTGCTTCCGAAATCGGCCTGTTCTCCCGAACAGCAGGCGAGCGCTGGCACGGCCTGCTCGAATCGTCCGAAACCGGTGCGGCGCTGTCATCCGGCAACCTTCCGGCCCCCGCTAACCGTGGAATCCTGAAGCAACCATCGCAGTACAACTGGTTTACCAGAGATCGCGTCGAACTCAGCGGACCCATAGGTAGCCGCGCCGACGTGTTCCTCTCCGCCGCCGGCCAATGGGCATCGCAAACCGTTCCCATTGGGGCGCCCGGTAACAATCTGCATACCCGCTTGCTTTTCGGTAACTTCAACAGCCGCGTCCAACTGACCTCGAAAGACCAGGTAAGTTTTCTTTTCACCGGTTCGCGCATCAACCTTTCCAATTGGGGCGAACCTCTTGGCCTTGAAGCTCTCATAGGCTGGCGCATCATGCCGGCTTATGAAAGTCCCTACGGCTTCAGCGGGCTTTCCGAAGTGGACCATCTCGACCTCTTCCAGGCCGGCTGGACACACCAGTTCCCCGCGAGTCTGCATTCCGGCTTGTTGGAAGTGAAGTACGGCGCCTCGATCGCACACCTCGATACTGGAGCAGGAGCCGGCGCGCAGAACCAGCAGAGCAGCACAGACCTGCTGGGCGCTGTCGTCACCGGTCCGGCGCCGCTATCCAACCTGGCGGTCCGGCAGAGCCAGTCGCTGCGCGCCATGCTGCAGCTCGGGGATGTTCGGCTTGGGCCTCAAACGCACCGCCTCATACTCGGAGGCGATTGGCAAAGGTCGAATGCTCAAAACCGCTTCAACGCGCCGTCGGATTTGGATCTGATCACCGCAGCGGGCGTTCCTGCTTATGTCGTGGAGCTGAACACGCCGCTTGACAGTCGGACACGCGTGCAGTCTTTCACGGCCTACATTCGCGACCAGATCGAAATGGCCCGTTGGTTCAGAATTGACCTCGGCGTGTTGGGCGATTTTTCGCGAGGCTCCCTGCCCGCCCAAGGCAGTCCTCCGGGAGTATTCGTGCCGGCAAGGCAGTTCCCCGGGAGAGCAGATCTCATTGACTGGAACACCGCCTCGCCGCATGCCGGTCTTGCGTTTTCTCTGCCGGGCCTCGAGCGCTTGACCTTTCAGGGTTCGTACAGCAGAACCTATGCGCCTTTGGCCGGTCACTATCTTGATTTCGCAAACCCCAATAGCCTGAGCGGTCTCGTGTACCAATGGAATGACCGAAACGGCGATAGGGTCTTTCAGCCGGACGAAGAGGGTCAATTTCTGCGCCGTTTCGGCGGTGCTTATGCGACGATCTCACCCTCTCTGAGCCGTCCTTACGCGGACGAGTTTGACATCGGTGCAGCCGCTTCGGTCGGCTCCCGGACATCGCTGCGCATCCAGTTATTCCGCCGCGATGAAAAAGGCCGGATCGCCGCGACTGACGTTGGTGTGCCGGCTCAGGCTTACCAGCCTGTTACGATTCTCGATCCCGGGCCCGATGGCATCTTTGGCACCTTCGACGACCGCCGGCTTACCGTATATCAGCAAAACCCCGCGACCTTCGGCCAGGACGAATTTCTGCTAACCAATCCGTCTGATCTTCGCATGCTCTACGAGGGTTTCACCGCCGAAGTATTTACAAGCCATAAGTATCTCGATCTCCACGTTTCCTTCACAACCGAAAAATCATTTGGTCCTACAAACCCCGGCAACGGTTCTCTCGAAAATGATTCAGGCGTGATCGGCGCGCTTTACCAGGATCCGAATACCTTGATCAACGCCACCGGTCATGACTTCTTCGACCGCTCTTTTCTGGGAAAAATTGAAACGATCTCTCGGCTTCCACCCAAACTGGGTGGCCTCGAAATCGTCAATGTAGCGGACTACCTCGACGGACTTCCCTTCGCGCGAGAATTACTCGTCACCGGACTCGCCCAGGGCCCGATGGTTGTTGCCACTACGCTCCGCGGCAGCCCGGAAGGCGGCAATCGCGCCGAGTATGTCTTGAACTGGAATCTGCGTCTTGCACGAACCTTCGCACTACCCAAAGGACGGATAGGCTTCTCCGTTGACGTATTGAACGTCACAAACTCCGGGAATCGAATTCAGGAAAATGACCTCACAGGAACCAACTTCAACGCCCGCCTGCCGGTCGAGATCCAGGCGCCAAGATCTGTAAGATTCGGGGTACAGTACAGCTTCTGATTCTTCAGCAACGGCTCTCAGTCGTGCCGCACCGCCGCGGATCTCGAAAAGCGTAAGCCGTCAATGACTCTTTCGTCAAGGCGATCGAACTCGCCGGCAAACTGAACGTACCATATATGGAGACTCAGTCCGGTAAGAACCCCAACTTGTCCTTCCAGGATCAGGTGGACGAGATTGTTCGCATTTACAACGAAAAATAATTCCCGGCCTGCGAACGCAATCATGTCCGCCTTCTATGGGAGCCCTATCCCCAACGAAAACATCGCGACCAGCGGCGTCGGGTTCGAAGCGTTATTCAGACGCTTCGGCGATTCCCGTATGTCGGCCTGCAGTTCGATCCGTCGCACTTCGTCCGTCAGTTTACGGACCCGATCGCCACTGCCCGGCCGGCTCAATACAAACCACCCGCCCTGTAACCGGTTGTGATCAATTTGTCACCCAAAATTCGCCCTAAACGGGTTGAATCTGGGAACATTCACCACGTATACTTACTCAACAGTAGGGTTGCTCCTAGCTTCATGGGGTACAGGCTTCATCGCCTGTAGTCTGCCATCTTTCAAAAAATATCTGGGGGATCTATGCAAAAAGGTCTGCTGGCCAGGACCTTGTCGCGTCTTGGCCTGACAATCGCTCTGTGTCTGGCGATGACGATACCGGCTTTGGCCCAATCGGACGTTGGAACCGTCTCAGGATTTATCAGAGATCAAACTGGCGCCGTGGTTCCGGGTGCAAAAATAACGATTCGCAATGAGGGCACCGGCGAAGAACACGTTGTCAATTCCGACTCGCAAGGGCACTACACCATTCCAAATCTTCAACCCGGCTATTATGGCTTGGCTGCTGAATCTCAGGGTTTCAAGAAATTCGAAAGTACTCACAACAAACTCGATCCCAGCTCTGCTCTGGCGCTGGATGCCAATCTTTCGGTAGGACAAGCCACCGAGACAGTGGAAGTTTCAGCCACTGCGTCTGCGCTGCAAACCGAATCCGCTGCGGTACAGACCAACGTGACTTCGCGCCAGATTCAGGCGCAGGAGTTGAATGGCCGCAACCCGCTGTACATGGCATCGTTGGTGCCCGGCATCCGCAGCGGTTCCACGCTCGGCGACTTCAACTTTAGTCTCACGAATGGCGGCTATTCCATCAACGGCGCCCGCTCGCAGGATACGCTCATCACCATGGACGGCGCGCCGGCGGTCCGCACGCGCGCGAACGGCACCGGCATCGCCGTGCCGAACGTCGACGCAACCCAGGAAATTGAGGTTCTCACCGCCGACTACGACGCCGAGTACGGCCGTGCCGCCGGCGGTCAGATCCGCATCGTGACCAAGAGCGGCACCACGGACTTCCATGGCGCGCTCTTCGAATACTTCCGCAATTCCGACCTGAATGCCAACACCTGGCAGCGCAATCTCAGCAAGAGCACCAACTTTGCATCGCCGTTCCGTTATAACGATTTCGGGTTCGACATCGGTGGCCCCATGTGGTCTCCCGGCCTGCCTAAGTCGATGCGCCAGAAACTGTTCTTCTTCGTGGCCGAAGAGTGGACCCGCTACCGTTTCACTGATACTCAGACTCAGGCCGTGCCCACTGCGTTGATGCGCGAAGGCAACTTCAGCGAATTACTAAGTCCCAATCCTTTCTACAAGGGCATAACGCAGCTCTACTATCCGGGCACGTGCCCCAAGTTAGGTGCTCCCACCTGTCAACCGATCCCAGGCAACGTCATTCCGGCGAATTTCCTCAGCCCGAACGGTATGGCGATTCTGAACGCCTATCCCATGCCGACTCCCGGCTTCCAGCAGGGCACCCAGAACTGGATTGCGCAGGCGGCACACCCCATCAATCAGCGTAAAGGCACTCTCAACGGTGACTTCCTGCTGAACGATAACAACCACATCGCCTTCCGCCGCACCGATTTCGGTTATTTCGAATACCAGCCATTCGATCAAGGATCGGGATTGACCGGCAAGTACTTCAAACGGCCAAACCAGACCAATACTCTTTCCTGGACCTCGACGATAAGTCCGACTATGGTCAATGAGGCAAGGGTGACGGTGAGTCTGGATGATGTGTATATACCCGTCAACACGTCTTTGCTCGGCTTCAACCGGCAGAATATGAATCCGCCGATTACCTATCCCTATATCTTCGGCGGGAAAGACATTACCGGCAAGATTCCAACCGTCAACGTTCCCACGTTTTACGGCCTTGCCGGCGGTCCCTATCCGTCGCACTCTTCCGGGCCTATCTACACGGCATCCGATAGCTTGACCAAGGTCGCCGGCAACCATACATTTAAGTTCGGTTTTTCTTTCGAATACTCGGGTGAGAATGACGAGGACCAGATCAACGTAAATACCGTTCCGGGTGGCAGCAACAACCAGAACGGAACATTCACCTTCACAGATACTGGCACCGGTGCGACGTCGGGCGTCGGTCTCGCGAACCTGGCTACCGGATACGCTGACAGCTACACCGAAATCGGCCCTCGCGCGTACACCGCGTGGCGCGGTCAGATGTACGAAGCCTTTGCACAGGATTCCTGGCAGGTCACTCCAAAGCTGCACATCAACTATGGCGTCCGTGAAACCACCATCGTGCCGTTCTACGCCCTATGGGGGAACGCGGATTACTTCAACGGCAGCCTGTATAATCCCGCTCAAGCCGTACAGGTCGATCCGAAGACTGGCAACGTAATTCTCGGAACCGGCAACCCTTACAACGGCGTTGTGATTCCGGGATTCAGTCAGTTCCCCAGTTCCGCGCAAGGACGCGTGCTGGCCGCTTCTCAGCCGGTCTGTGACGGAGCATCCTGTACCAGCCTTTTCGATCCGAGCATCTCGAAGTCGTATGTGCACGTCACGAATCAGTTCCAGCCGCGTCTGGGTATCGCCTACCAGATGGACAGCAAAACGGTCATCCGGGCCGGCGGCGGCCGCTTCCTTACCCGCATGGGCCTGCTAGATAATATTTTCCCGGGCGGCAACTCTCCGTTCCAGCCGTTCGTCACCGTTACCAACGTCAAAGTGGACAATCCTGGAGCTTCGCTGAAGCCGGGAATAGCCGCTCCGTTGACGATGACTACGCTGAATCCGAATCTGAATCCGCCGGAGTCCTGGAACTGGAACTTCACTGTCGAACGTGAGCTGTTCTGGAAGACGCTGCTCTCGGTCGCCTATGTCGGTCACCGCGGCCTGCACGCTTGGGATGTCTACGACATCAATCAGCCTCAGGTTGGATCCGTCCAGGCGAACCCCGGCGTCGCAACCAACGCACTCCGCCCCTATAGGGGCTTTGCCGCCATCCAGGAAGAAGAAAGCGGTGTTAACTCCACTTACAACGCTCTGCAAATCTCCTGGAGCAGGCGTTTCGCGCAAGGCTCCACTTTCAGCTTTGCCTATACACTCTCGAAGAGCATGGACAACAGCTCTAACTACCGCGATATCGTGCCCGATACTTACAACACTAGTAACCTGTGGGGGCCGTCTGAATATGACTCTCGTCAAATGGCTGTCATCACCTACACCTACGTTCTGCCGTTCTTCAAAAACCAGAGCAACCTGAGTGGCAAGCTCTTGGGCGGCTGGTCCATCACCGGAATCGCACAATTCCAGACGGGCACGCCTTGCGGCATAGGCACGAACAACGACTACGCTGGCGTTGGCGAATTCGGTAGCTTTGGCTGCGGTTCGCAGGGACAATACTGGGTCTTGAATGGCACTCCGACTGTAACCGGCGGTTTTGCCGGACCTACCGGAAACGCTTCTTCCGCCAAGTACTTCACCGCGAATGTCACACCGCCTCCTGCAGGTAGCTTCAATCTGCAGCAGGGAGTTCGTGACTCAGTGTATGGTCCCGGATTCCAGAATTGGAACCTCGGTCTGTTTAAGACATTCCAGGTAAATGAACGCAGCGGCTTTGAGTTCCGTGCCGAAGCGTTTGATTTCATCAATCACCCGAACTGGAACACTCCCAACTTTAATCCCACTTCGTCCCAGTTCGGCGAAGTGACCAGCAAGACGAATCTCGCGCGCAATCTGCAGCTTTCGCTGCGGTACAACTTCTGAGCGCGATCTAGTAAAAACAACCATCCCGCACAGCCCTCCTGGGTTGTGCGGGTTTTTTCTTTGACCAGTTCCCTGCCTGAAGCCTCTTCCTCCGGGCTGAGATCATGTCGGAATGAAGTTGCTCGTCTTTTCAGATATCCACGGCGATGTTGCGGCACTGGAAAAACTAATTGATACGGAGGCCGATCGGTATTTCGCTGCAGGAGATCTCGTTAACTGGGGCCGCGGCCTGGAGCGTATGGGGCCCATCCTCTCACGCAAAGCAGACCGCATGTACGTCTTACCGGGCAACCATGAATCCGAAGCGGACATCGCTCGCCTTTGCGATCAATTTCACCTGCACAATTTTCACGGAAACACCCTTGAACTAGGCGGCTATCATATCGCCGGGCTTGGATATTCCAATCCGACTCCGTTCGATACCCCAGGCGAATACAGCGAGGCGGAACTATCTCAGCGTCTTTCGAAATTCGCCGGCCTGAGCCCGCTCATTCTGATCTGCCATTGCCCCCCCAAAGATACCCCCCTCGATCGCATTCGCGATCACATCCATGCCGGAAGCACGGCCGTGCGCGACTTCATCGAAAAGGAACAGCCCCGGTATTTCTTCTGTGGCCATGTGCACGAAGCGGCCGGCGCGGAAGGCGCCCTCGGATCGACTCGCTGCCGAAACGTCGGCAAGAAAGGCTATCTCCTCGAAATTTAGCTCACTTTGTCCCTTGAAATACGCCGTGGCGAAACTGCATCCCTTGAGCAAACGGTTCGCGGTGTCGCGGGAAAATTATTCTTGTAATCGACGGATACGTATGTAAACATTTACTTGCATCGATATCTGCTTTGGTCGATCCGGCATTCTTGCGGCGGCTATATCACCTTACTTTGTGAGCTAAATTCCAGTGAGGTTCTCCTGGGAGGCAGACAGTGAGACGATTCTCTTTGGTTCTCGTCGGCGCGGCGATGTGCCTGCTACCTGCCGTATCAACTCCGAGTACTATCCTCAGCGAGAATTTCGATGAATTGACCCCGGCGATCGCGGTTACCTCTGCAGGCGTATTCACTGCGCTGAACGGTACTAACGTGGATATCGTCGGCAACCTCAACGGCAACTACTTTTCTAATTTAGCGGTTCTACCTGAGTCCGGAAACGCTCTTGACCTCGATGGCACTCTGGGAAATTCCCAGGGCGTCATCAGCACTGGCGCCATAACATTGAATCCCGGCGTCGCTTATACGCTCAGCTTCGACCTCATCGGCTCGCAGCGCGGCACCACCACGTCGACCACGGTCTCGTTCGGATCTTACTCACAAACTTTTATTCTTCAGGGCGACGACGCCAATGGCATGGTGACCGTCCCGGTCACGGTATCCTCGACTACTGTTACTCACTTGGTATTCGCGAGCAACACGCCAGGCGACATCGGCGCCCTTCTGGACAACGTACTCATACTTGCCGCCGCGGATCCCATTTCCGGGGATCCCGCCTCTGCGGACCCGCCACCGGTTCCAGAGCCGCGCGCCTTCACACTTTCCGCCATTGGCCTTGGTGCGCTGCTCCTGATGCGCCGTCGGCTGAATGTAAGTCCCGCTAAACAGCTCTGAATACTGACCGCCTGACGAATACCAACAAAGCCGCCATCGCCACAACAGTGGCGCTGGCTGCCGCCGTTAACGGCGCACCCCAAAGGCTGATGAATGCCCCCGCCGGAAAATCACCAAGCGGTCGTATCCCCATAATCAGCAGAGTGTTCAAACTCATCACGCGGCCCCGCTGCTCGTGAGGCACACGCGTCTGCAGAAGCGTTGACGTCATGGCGCCGATTACACTCTGCGACATGCCTAGGCAAATCAGCGCCGCGGCCGTGATCGCGACGGTTTTGCTCAAACCCGCCACGATGAGGCTGGCCGTCCAGACCGCAAAGGCCATGGGGAGGATCGCGCCGGCGCGAATTGTGCTTGAAAAAGAAGCCAGAAAGAGAGCGCCTGAAACGGCCCCGATGCCCGCGGCTGAGAAGAGTATGCCCAGCGTGGCCGCATCGATGTGAAGAACTCGGATCGCGAGGACGGGCAGAAGCAGCTGTAGTGATGGCCCAAAGAACAGCAGGGTTCCGTAGCTTAGCAATAGTTGGGGAAGCACCTTGTCGCGCTTGACGGTGTTCAGCGCCTCGCTGACCTGCACGAGCAATTTAGGCCGGCCGTTAACCCTCGGCAACCCCGCTGTGCTGACAAAGAGAAGGCCGATAAGAACAGCCAGAAAACTAGCCGCGTTGAGAAAGAAGTTTGCAGACAGCCCGATCACGTCAACAGTGATCCCGGCTAGGGCCGGTCCGAGTGTAGATGCTCCGTTAAAGACGGCCGATTGCAGCGATACCGCATTGAGCAGGTCTTCTTTCGGCACCAGGGAAGCAACTAGGGCCGCGCGCGTCGGCTGATCGAAACTCAAAACTGCGCCGGAAACAAATGCGATAACAACGATCATCCAGACCCTGATCGTTCCCGTGCTAGTGAGGATGCCGAGCATCAGTGCAAGGCACATCAATGTGCTCTGCGTCACCAGCAGCAGTCGCTTGCGGTCCAGCCGGTCCGCGAATCCGCCCCCAATCAGTGCAAAAACGAAGAAGGCTAGGGCCTGCGCCAGGGAGACAAGTCCCAGAGCAAAGGCCGAGCCACGAGTAAGCTGAAGCACCAAAAGGCTTTGCGCGATGATTTGCATCCATGTGCCGACCGCGGAAACGATCAGGCCGCTCCAAAGTATCCGGAATTCGCGGTGCCGGAGCGAACGGAATGCATCCAGCCACCTGCGATGGAGCAGGGTTTGCATTAAAATGGCCTTAGGAGAAAACGCATGGAATGGTCAACACCTACATTTCAAGAAGTTTGCCTTAGCTGTGAGATTTCCTGCTACAGCAATCCTGAAATATAACTAGAGCACGGATGCACGTAAGGGTTCTTGGTGCAGCCGCAGGGGGCGGTTTCCCGCAATGGAACTGCTCATGCTCAAACTGCCGGCGGTTGCGCCAGGGAAGCCTTCACGGCGCGCCTCGTTCCCAGGCTCAGTTGGCCATAAGCGCTGATGGAGAAGACTGGTTTCTACTGAACGCAAGCCCCGACCTGCGTTATCAAATTGAGTCCTTTCCCTCCCTTCATCCGCGTCCTGCAACGGTCCGGCACTCGCCTATCAACGGAGTTGTACTAACTTCCGCTGAGTTGGATGCTGCGCTTGGGCTGCTGCTGCTCCGCGAATCACAACCACTCATCGTCTACGCAACTGACGCCGTACGGCAGCTTCTGGTGGACGATAACAATTTCTTTGGTGTCCTGCGGCGCCGGCCGGACCAGGTGGAGTGGCGAAGCATAACGCCCGGGGTGCCGTTCGAACTAAAATCGATCCGGGGAACGGCGACGAGTATTCGATGTACTGCGGTATCAACCGGTGGAACATTTCCAGGACACGTCCCTCCCCAAAGAGCACGCGGCCTCGACCCGTCCGGTGCAGTCATCGGGCTTTTTATCGAGCACGCTGCCAGGCGAATTGCCTTTTTCCCTGGAGCCCGGACAGTGGAGCCCGAATGGCTCAAGCAGATGAGCGATTGCGATGCGATTTTCTTCGACGGTACGTTTTGGTCGGACGATGAGCTCATTCGCTTGCAGGATCATGGCTCAGAGAGTCAGGCAAAAACTGCCCGCCAAATGGGGCACTCTCCCGTTTTTGGTCCCAGGGGCACGTTGGAAAAATTCTCCACTCTCAACGGACACCGCAAGATCTTCATTCACATCAACAATACGAATCCGATGCTGGATGAGGACAGCCCAGAATACCGGTACGCCCGCTCTTCCGGCTGGGAGCTGGCCTTCGATGGCATGGAGTTGTCGTTGTGACCCCGCCGCCAAATGATGCTCTGCTCTCCCCGCAGGAGTTGAAGGAGCGTCTGATGGCCCTCGGTCACGAACGATATCATCACCGGCATCCGTTCCACCTGCTCATGCATCGGGGAGAGTTGACCTGCGGGCAGTTACAGGCATGGGCTCTGAACCGCTACTATTACCAGAGCAAGATTCCCATGAAGGATGCGATTATCCTCTCCCGTAGCGACGATCCTGCGTTTCGGCGCGCGTGGCGTAAGCGTATCCTCGATCACGATGGAGGCGATGGGCAATCGGGCGGAATTGAAAAGTGGATCAGGCTCGCTGAGGCCACCGGATTGCCGGCAGAAAGGGTCATTTCAGGACGCGAAGTTCTGCCGGGCGTTCGGTACGCCGTGGACGCCTACCTGAACCTGGTGAGTCAGCGAAGCCATCTGGAGGCCGTGGCCTCTTCGCTGACGGAAATGTTTTCGCGCGACCTGATCTCCCTCCGACTCGACGCCTTGCGTGAGCATTATCCCTGGCTGGAACCCGGACTGGCTTATTTCACCGCTCGGCTTACCCAGGCGCCCGAGGATGCAGCGTTTGCGCTCGACTGGGTGACGAGGCATGCGCAGACACGCGAACAGCAGGAACTGGTTATCGACGCGCTTCGTACGAAATGCGACATCCTTTGGGCCCAGTTGGACGCGATCTATTTTTCCTACGTCAACCCTGGCTGGCCGTCGCCAGGAGCCTTCCAACCGTAAGAATCGTAATGGAACCGCAGTTGACTCAACGCCCGGCTCTGAAGCGAGGCTGCAGGCTCTCCACCATCGAGCCACTTTTGCTGATACCGGAGGGAGCGCTACGGCTGCAGGGGCCTGGCAGACGCATTCTCGAATTGTGCGACGGAGAACGTAGCCTGGCGGATGTGATCGACGAATTGCAAGCGGAATACGCTTCGGCCGAACCATCGAAAATGTCCGGCGAGGTCGTCGCTTTCCTCAAAGCGTTAGCGGAGAGAGGCGCAATCGAATTTCTATGATTTCTCCTCCCCAGGCGTTGATTGCAGAGGTAACCCATCGGTGCCCGATGCATTGCGTGTATTGCTCCAATCCGCTAATCATGCAGAGCCGTGAAAACGAGATGCCTACCGGCGCCTGGGAAAAAATCATTTCTGATGCGGCGGCGCTGGGCTGCTGGCATCTTCATTTAACTGGTGGTGAGCCGCTTTCTCGCAATGATCTTCCGGCACTGGTTCAAGCCGGTCGCGCGGCCGGATTGTATGTCAACCTGATCACTTCGGGGTTGGGCCTGAGCCGCGAACGTTTGGAGCAAATGGTCGAAGCCGGGCTCGATCATGTTCAGTTGAGTTTCCAGGACAGCATCGAGGAATCGGCCAATTTGTTCGGCGGCACCCGCGCCCACGCTCAGAAATTAAAGGTGGCCGCGATGATTCGCGAGCACCGCGTTGCCTTCACCATCAACATCGTGGTTCACCGGGGCAACCTCGATCGGCTGGAGAGCATGATTGCGCTTGCCGAGGAGTTGAAGGCGGATAAGCTCGAGATTGCCAACGTGCAGTATTACGGGTGGGCTGTAAGAAACCGCGCGAATCTGCTGCCTACCAGGGCGCAGCTCGATAAATCGCTGCCGATTGTCGCGCAGGCCCGCGAACGGTTGGCCGGCCGGATCCGGATTGATTTCGTGCTGCCGGATTACTATGCAAAGTACCCGAAGCCATGCATGGGCGGTTGGGGCCGCGGCGTCATGCTGGTAGATCCGGCGGGGCGTGTCATGCCGTGTCACGCCGCGAGTGTAATTCCGGGACTAACATTTGAGAACGCCCGCGAGAAGCCGCTGCGCTGGATTTGGGAAGAGTCCCCTTCATTCCAGCGTTTTCGAGGCAGTGATTGGATGCCGGAACCCTGCCGATCGTGCGATCGGAAGGAAATTGATTTCGGAGGATGCCGCTGCCAGGCGTTTTTGTTGGCCAGCAATGCCGAAGCGACAGACCCCACGTGTTCGAAGGCACCACTGCGGCAGAGGTTGGAGCAAATCGTTACCGAAGCCAATTCGCCGCTCGCGGATGTTCCGCCCTCCGGGGCATGGGTTTATCGAATCGATCCACCCGTACTTTCGAGTTAATCTCCCAGCCAGCCTGGCTTGAATTATTCCATTGTGGGGCAGCCAATCCTGGCTGCAGCCGCCTTTCAGGCGGCCCGCTCCATACTCTTCGTAACCTTCTTCGTGGCGAGCTTGGGGCGTGTGGCCGACGTGGCTGGCCGGAAATCCGATACGGCGCTTCGTTTCCTCGGGCGGCGCTTCGATCAACTGCTGGACGGTTTCAAAGACATACTGCACCCGGCTTTCCTGCTCAGCTTGGCGCCACTCCAACTGCCCCAGGCGCCAAGTCCGGTCCTCGTGTGTGGCCAGCAGATGGCGCAGGCGTACAAAAACCTGCGCATCATCGCGATATTGACCTCGATGGTGCGCGGGCTGGTCAACAACGTCGGATAGCGCACGATACGGCCTATCGGCAGGTCCGGCCAGTTCCACCTCGGTGTGCGAGAGAAGCAATCGAACCCGGCATTCCGGCCCCTCTCCCGCGATAGTCCCCGCTGACTGTGCCGCCGTCAGCGATACCCGAGTGCAGCCACACAGATTGCAGGCCGGCCGGTCCGCATAGTCCAAACCGTAAGTAGCCTCGAACGGCTACGGACAAGTACGTACGACAGAGTTACAGGACTGCTATGCCGCGTTGAGTTCCGAACCCACGAAGCATTTACGTGTGTGGCCTACTTGCTCGGGTAAACAGCATCAGCATGTCGACAGTGGCGCTCTTTGGAGCACGGCTCCGGGCCAGAGTCCGCGAGCGAAAGTTCGCGAGTAAGGGTACTTACATCGCGCGCGTTCGGCTACGCATGGGTTTGTTCCGAGATCCTTCGTCCAAAAATCACTCTCGCTGCGATTGCGCGTCCAGCTGGTTCGAAGTTTCACTAAAACGCCTAAGAAGTAAGATTGAGACCACCCCAACAGGGAACCTCCTGGTAACCGATTTTCGTCAGCGCCAGCAACACCTCGCAACCTGAGCAGCCTTTATAAGTCAGACAGTAGCGTACAAGCCTGAGGTACCAACATTGCGCCATCGGGGTCCTCCAGTTCTCAGTCAGACGTCGTGTCTCCAGATGCAGGAAAACAGGGCTGCCCCAATCACCGCCGCGCGCCACGCCTCTGTCACTTCAGCAGCACGGGGACTGTCGGCATATCAATGCAGTCCAGGCAATTCTATGAATCTATTAAGTCGCCTTAGGCTCAGGTCTAGTCCAGTACGGACTCGGCCTCTTTGTGGTTATTTACATACAATTCTCGGCGGAGGAGCAATGCGCACGTATATATTGGTTGCGGAGCTCGCGCTCTGTGCGACCTCTGCGTTCTCGAATACCCTGAATTGTGGATCGCAATCCGTCGCTATATCGTCATCCGCATCATTACCGTCGACTATAACCTGCACAATCTCCGGTGGTAGTTCCGACGGCGGGCTCACCCAGGCCACGGTCTTCTCGTCTGTGTACGGTGTATTACCGTTCTTTTATGCCGCCTGGGGTGGTTTGACGTACTTGAACTTGAACCCAGAAGGGTATACCGGCCCGAAGGTAACTTTGTCTGCCAACTGGGGCGACACATTTCATTTGCCCAGTTCTCCAGCTGGCGATTATTTTGATGTCACCCGCTTCATCAGCTATTCGGTCGCCGGGGACATCAACATTAATGGCAATGACTACACACGCCAAGACGACATCCACTATAGCCCGAGCGTGTATCCAGATCCGAACTTGCCCAACACGACCGGGCGGCTTTTTACCATTCAGGAGAGCATCGCCGGCCCTATTTCTATTCACACGAAGGGCTCTTGGCAGGTCACGCTTGATCCATCTGATTGCTGCCTCCAGAATGGACCAAACGTGTACTTGTTTGAACAGGTATTGCAGATCGAGCGCTTCCATCCGGACGGCACGCTTGATCCGCTTTCGACGCCCGAACCTACAAGCTGTGCTCTGATGGGCAGTGGATTGCTATGCGGGTTCGGCTTTCTCAGACTTCGGAAAGCAAGACGGAACTAGTCCTGTCCCATTGATCCACGAAATAAGTCATGAGCGCTGGCCGGTGGCGCGGATCCGCTGAGCGAAACGCGCGATGCTGGCCAGAATCTGGTCGGCGTCCGTGCCCAGACAAATGGTTTGGCGCTCTCGTCGTGGGGTAAAGGTATTCGCGGATAGCTGCCTCCAGTTCTTTGACGCTGCAGAAGATGCCAGAGCGAATCCGCTTGTTGGTGATCTCGGCAAACCACCGCTCCAGCAAGTTCATCCAGGAGCCGTAGGTCGGGGTGAAGTGAACATGAAAGCGCCGGCGTTTGGCAAACCACATGAAATCCTCAGGGAAGCGCTCGCGATTGCGTTTGACGGCGCGGTTGAGCCCCGTCTCGATTTGGTACAAGGCGGCCAGGTCGGAATCGAGCAGGACTTATATGATTCAGCTCAAACAATCGAACAGGGAAGCTCTCTCGAGCACGCCCACCCAGACGACGTAGGCTCCCTTGATGTCAAGGCGGTTCTACAGCCTTTCATAGAACAACCCGAATTCTGAAAGCGCCGGAGAAACCGGTGAGTCCGTAATCAACAAGCGTACTCGTGCGGTAGTTACTAGCGTTTGCGAACGAACAATCCGGCCGGATCCGACGCTGGTTCCTTTGCCGAAGTCGGACCAGCGATTATCTCTCCACACCTGCACCGCGAATCCCGCGACGCGCTGGCCAAGGGCGATATGTTCCCTTAAGCGAACCAGGTTGAATGTCGCCGGATGTTCGAGATCGAAGGTAACAGTGGGCGTCGTAATCGAATCGTCTGTCGCCCAGTAAGTGGCGCGATCGCCGTCCAGCAGGTTATGCGGGCCGTATGCCCGATCATTCCCTCGTACGTTCGATGCACTCACCCTGGCTCCGCCTGCGAGATTTGAGCCGAAGGTGGAACGAAGAGCTTGCCCGAAAGCGCGCAGCGACGCCGCATCGGTCTCGCTGATCAAGCCTCGCCGATCCGGCGGAACATTGAGCAGGAAGCTTGCTCCGCGTCCGGCAGACTCGTAATAGAGATCCAAAAGCTCTCGCGGCGTCTTCACCTTCCCGTTTTCGCTCTCGTGCCAAAACCATCCTGGCCTGATGGAAACATCGCACTCCGCCGGCATCCAAAGCCTTCCGCTGCGCGTGCCAGTGGGCGCCTCTTTCTCATCCACATCGCCGGGCGCCGCTGGCCCGCCGCTCGCGGAACGCGGAGTATAAGTGGCCCAGCATGTTTCGCCGGCGATGCCCTTCTCATTTCCCACCCAACGGATATCCGGACCGACATCGCTGAAGATCGCGGCATCCGGCTGCAGCTCGCGCTCCATCTTCCACGTGTTCGGCCAATCGTAATAATGCTGCTTATCGATCGTGCGGGTTTCGTTTGCCCCTCCGTAGAACCCCCTGCCGCCGTTAGCGCCGTCATGCCAGACTTCAAACACCGGCCCGTAGCCGGTAAGCAGCTCGCGCAGTTGCTCGCGATAGATCGGTAGGTACTGGGGCGTCCCGTACGTTGCCTGGTTGCGGTCCCAGGGAGAGCAATACACGCCAAACTTCAGGCCATGTCGCCCGGCAGCTTCAGCGATTTCCCGTACAATGTCGCCCTTGCCATTCTTGTAAGGGCTATTCCGAATAGAATGATCCGTCGTTTTGGTCGGCCACAGGCAAAACCCGTCATGGTGCTTCGCCGTCAGGATCACGCCTCTGCTGCCTGCCGCTTTCAATACTTCGATGATCTCGGCTGCATCGAAAGCCGTTGGATTGAAAACCGCGGGGCTCTCATTTCCATCGCCCCATTCTTTATCGGTGAAAGTATTCACCGTGAAGTGCAGGAAATTATAGAATTCCAGTTCGCTCCACCGAATTTGCCGCTCGGAAGGCAACACTCCATAAGGCGCAGGCGGTGGTGTGCGAGCTAGCAGACGAGAGGCAGCCGAGACGCTAAGCGGTACGCTGAGCAGGAACGCTCGCCTGTCGCTCCTCATTTACGGCTCGACCGGAAAACCTTTCTCGGTCCAGTCCGTGTGCAGGTTAGTGGGAAGGTTTAACACGCGAAGGTTCGTGTAGCCGAGATCCTTCAACATTCGATAGGCCGGCCGTATATTAGGGCACTGCCCCATCGGACAGCAGCCGCAGTAAATAACAACGGCTGCATTTTGGGGTAGCCCGGCGACGGCTTGCTTGAGCGCCGCAATCCCCTCAGGCTTGCTTGTGGGCCCTGCCAGCTCGGCATGTGCGATATGCCTTTGCCGGTAGAGTGCGGGAAACGCGACGGCCAGTATCACCGGAGGCTTCTGTGGCGTGCGCAGAAGCTGTGCCAGAGCAGCCGGCTCCATCAGCTCGTCTTTGGACCACGGATCGGCAACGGGCGCATCGCCCGGCAAGGACCTTGCCACAACGCTCGAAGCTGCCGCCGCGAGCAGAGCCCGGCGTGTCATTTGATTGGCCAAAACGTTACTGCCCCTGCGTCTTCCTTGCCGCCTGGCGCTTCTGCTCTTCCTGTCGGTCGCGCGCTTCCTGTTCCCGTCCCTGCCGTTCATGCTCTGCCACGATTTGCTCGTATTCCTGCACCTGCGGTGGTGTGAGAATTGCCTTCACGCGGCTGGTCTGCTCTTTCTTAATTGCTAGCATTTGCGGATGGTATGAATCGCGGACCGCCTTGAACTTGGCTTTCGTGTCGTCGAGAATGGCTTCGAGCTGCCGCACCTGCACAGGCGTGAGTTTCAGCCGCGATTGCATCTCAGATATGTAGTGCTGCCTGAAATCTTCGGCCGTCGTCTTCGCGCTCACCGCCGTGCTTGTGTAGTAGCGGTGGCCTAGCGCGCCCACTGCGACGCCGCTGGCGAACAGCACTATGCTGAGGAGCACTGCAGTCCACTGATTCCGTCTCATAACGATCTCTGCTCAGTCACGCCCGAAAAGCTAGTGCCGCGGAGTCGCGTCCTGACCCTCCATGCTCGGCGGGGTATTTCGCAGCGCTTCCGTGTAGTAAGTCCTCTCGGCGGTGTGGTCTGCCATGAGCGCATCCGTGTAAGTGGGGCCTGTAGATTGAACCTTTGGCGCGGCCGCTAGGTTCAGAATCAGCAGCAGCAGGCAGACGGCGGCCGAGGCGGTTGCAACTGCGCGGGCCAGGCCCTGGAAAACGAACCAAAAATTATGCCGGCTCTCGATTTTATGCCACAAAAGCGGCATAAAGTTCGCGCTGGGTTCCACTTCTGGGCAGGCAGCGCGATACCTCTGGAACAATTCGTCCAGATGCGATTCGTCACTCATTTGCACCTCTCCACACCATTCCCTGCCCGGAAAATCCGGGCAAGCGTTCCCCAACGTCTACAACTTACCATCCGCTACTGCTGCATTGTACGCTTTCAGTACGCGTTGCCGTGCGCGAAAGAGCCGTACCTTTAACGCGTTCTCTTTCACGTGGTAAACCTCCTCCAACTCCTTAAGCGACAAGCCCTCCACTTCCTTCAACATCAACAGCAACCGGTCTTCTTCCGACACATGCCGGAAGAGCGCGTCCATGAATTCGCGTACCCGGCTCTTTTCCCGGTCTTCCGTCTCCCGGCGCCCGCCCGCTAGCGAATCGGCCATCGTGACCTGTTGATCGCTCAGGTCGGCCATCCTCGATTCCTTTCGCCGCTTGCTGCGCCGCAGGTAATCGTAGGCGGCGTTGATGGTCAAACGGTAGAGCCACGGCTCAAAAACCTCCGGTGCGCGCAGCTGATCCAGCGAATAGTAAAGCCGGACGAAAACCTCCTGAGCGACGTCCTCAACATCTTCCGGACGCCCGATCAGCCGCGAAATCGTTCCCAAAATCCGTTTCCTATACGCCAGCACAAGCTGATTGAACGCAGGCGCATCTCCCCCTCGCGCTTTCTCAATCAGTTCTGGCTCGACAAGCATTCCCGGCTTTCAACCGCCGGCTCCGCTCGCCCTCAAATCTTCTAGGCGCTCCGGCAATTTGTTAGGTTACAAGGCTTTGGCAAAAACTCCAAGTCGCGCGGATCCAACATCTTTCGCCTTTATTCTCCACTGCCCGGCGGCGGTTATCTACTACCGAATGAGCGGGTTTTCACCCATTCACACTATCGGAAGCGGTGAGGCGGCGCCGCTCAGCGGCGCCGCTCTAGGTGGTGTGGTCAAGCACAATCTGCCAGCGCGCGTCCTTCAACTGCCAAACCAGGCTGAACACGCCACCGGCCACGCCGCCCGCTGCTGGGCTCCTCTCCAGCCGCCACTCGCCTGTTACCACTGCCACGTTGCCGTCCAACGGACGTATGTTGAGGTTGCTGAACGTCAGTTTGCCCATTGCCGCACGGGATGAATACGCTTTCTCGTAACGATCACGTAGCGCGGCCTTGCCATGCAGCACTTGTTTGCCGACGAAGATGCAGTCTTCCGCGTAGCTGCGCATGAAGGCCGGAATATCGCCTGCGTTCCACGCCTGTGCCTGCGCCGTCAACTCGCCCTCGATAGCGTTTGCCGCCTCCGCGCTGCGCAGCGCCGCAGGCCTCAACAGCACAATCAAAAGAATCACGGCATTCAGCAGTTTCATCGGTCACATCGTACTGCAAGCAGCGATCTTTGCGTCTACGGAGCGTGAGTAAGGCCGGTGACAACCGCCGCGCCAGGGTGTGGATCGGTACCTCCGGCTGGCATTACAAGCATTGGATCGGCGCCTTTTATCCGGCGCGCACCACCGCCGCCCAAATGCTGCCGTATTACTGTGAGCGCTTCGATACCGTCGAGCTGAATAACAGCTTCTACCATTTGCCGCAAAAAGCCGCCCTCGATTCCTGGC
>Ga0213872_10000949_pt1 | contig 20297 bp, 15 predicted proteins | sample VelepicomBERX_R2_FD_160071 | JGI IMG/M metagenome (GOLD analysis project Ga0213872, IMG submission 160071) | Rhizosphere microbial communities from Vellozia epidendroides in rupestrian grasslands, the National Park of Serra do Cipo, Brazil - RX_R2 | ecosystem: Host-associated > Plants > Roots >...
GATCGGCGAGATCAAGTGCACTTCGCACGAGATGTTGTCGCCGGGCATCACCATTTCCGTGCCTTGGGGCAGAATGACTTCGCCGGTCACGTCCGTTGTGCGGAAGTAGAACTGCGGGCGATAGTTGGTGAAGAACGGGGTATGACGGCCACCTTCGTCCTTGGTCAGAATGTAGCATTCCGCCTTGAACTTGGTATGCGGCGTGATGGTGCCGGGCTTCGCCAAAACTTGGCCACGCTCAACTTCTTCACGCTTGGTGCCGCGGATCAGAGCACCGATGTTATCACCGGCTTCACCCTGATCGAGCAACTTGCGGAACATTTCGACGCCGGTCACGACCGTCTTCTGGGTCGGACGGATGCCAACGATTTCGACTTCTTCGTTGATCTTGATGATACCACGTTCGACGCGGCCCGTAACAACCGTACCACGGCCCGAGATCGAAAATACGTCTTCGATCGGCATCAGGAACGGCAGGTCCTTCGGGCGTTCCGGCTGCGGGATAAAGCTGTCAACAGCTTCCATCAGCTTCATGATCGCATCGCGGCCCAGTTCGGGGCTCTTGTCTTCGAGAGCGCACAGAGCCGAACCACGAATGATCGGGGTCTTGTCGCCGGGGAAGTTGTACTTGCTCAGCAGGTCGCGGATTTCCATTTCGACCAGTTCAGCCAGTTCGGGATCGGCCATGTCCATCTTGTTCATGAAGACGACGATGGCAGGAACGCCGACCTGACGGGCCAGCAGGATGTGTTCGCGTGTCTGCGGCATCGGGCCGTCAGCAGCCGAAACAACCAGGATCGCGCCGTCCATCTGGGCAGCACCGGTGATCATGTTCTTGACGTAGTCAGCGTGGCCCGGGCAATCGACGTGGGCATAGTGACGGTTGTCGGTTTCGTATTCAACGTGAGCGGTGGAGATGGTGATACCGCGCGCGCGTTCTTCCGGAGCGGCGTCGATCTGATCGTACGCCTTGAATTGGGCCTGACCCTTTTCCGCGAGAACCTTTGTGATGGCCGCGGTCAACGACGTCTTACCATGGTCAACGTGACCGATGGTGCCGATGTTACAATGCGGCTTGGTGCGGTTAAACTTCTCTTTTGCCATTTTACTCTCCGTTTTCGCTCCGTTTGTTGAGGACTTACTACTTTCTTATATGTCGCTGGCTTAACCGGCCAACTTCATCTTCACTTCTTGCGCGATGGCTGCGGGCACCGGCTCATAATGGTCGAAGACCATCGTGTACATGGCGCGGCCCTGCGTCATCGAACGCAACGTATTCACATAACCGAACATGGACGCCAGCGGGACCAGCGCATCGATCGTGCGGGCGTTGCCGCGTTGATCCATGCCATTGATCTGACCGCGACGGCTGTTCAAATCGCCGATCACGTCGCCCATAAAATCTTCCGGCGTCACAACTTCGACCTTCATCACGGGTTCGAGCAAGGTCGGGCCAGCCTTCGCCAAACCTTCCTTGAACGCGGCGCGGGCCGCGATTTCGAACGCGAGTGCGGACGAGTCGACGTCGTGGTAAGCGCCGTCCGTCAGCGTGGCCTTGAAGTCGATGGTCGGGAAACCGGCGATAATACCGGTATCCTTGGCCGACTCGAGACCCTTTTCAACGCCAGGGATGTATTCCTTCGGCACCGAACCGCCAACAATCTTGCTTTCGAACTGATAGCCGGAGCCCGGGGGCAGCGGTTCAAATTCGATGATGACGCGAGCAAATTGACCCGAACCACCCGATTGCTTCTTGTGGGTGTAGTCGACGGTCGACTTTTTCGCAATTGTTTCACGATAGGCAACCTGCGGTGCGCCGACATTGACATCGACCTTATAGGTACGGCGCAGAATATCGACCTTAATGTCCAGATGCAGTTCACCCATACCCTTGATGACGGTCTGACCGGTTTCGTGGTCAACAGCCAAACGGAAGGACGGATCTTCCTGCACCAGACGCAGCAAGGAATTGGTCATCTTGTCCTGGTCGCCCTTGGTCTTCGGCTCGATCGCCATTTCGATGACGGGCTCGGGGAATTCCATACGTTCCAGAACGATCGGCTTCACTGTGTCGCACAGCGTGTCGCCGGTACGTGTATCCTTGAGGGCCGCGAGAGCGACGATGTCGCCCGCATAGGCTTCCTTGATTTCTTCGCGGCTGTTGGCATGCATCAGCAGCATACGGCCGATGCGTTCGCGTTCGCCCTTGACCGAGTTCATCACATAGCTGCCGGATTCAAGCTTACCCGAATAGATACGCGTGAAGGTCAGCGAGCCGACGAAAGGATCGGTCATGATCTTGAAGGCCAGAGCCGAGAACGGTACATCGTCGGACGGCGCACGTTCGTCCGCTTCATCCTTGTTATCGACATTGAAACCCTTGACGTTACCGATATCGAGCGGCGACGGCAGGTAAGCGATAACGGCATCGAGCAGCGGCTGCACGCCCTTATTCTTGAACGCCGAACCCGTGAGCATCGGCACAAACTTCATTTCGATGGTACCCTTACGGATGCAGGCATCGAGCACTTCCAGTGACGGCTCGTTACCTTCCAGGTAGGCTTCCATGGCTGCGTCATCCATTTCGACGGCAGCTTCGATCATTTTCTGGCGATATTCCTTCGCCTGCTCCAGCATGTTGGCCGGAATTTCTTCATCGTGGAACTTGGCGCCCAGCGCTTCGTTTTCCCAAACGACCGCCTTCATGCGACGCAGGTCGATGATACCCTTAAAGTCAGCTTCGGCACCGATGGGCAGTTGCAGAACGAGAACGTTCGCGCCCAGACGGTCCTTGACCATTTCAACACAGCGGAAGAAGTTCGCACCCGTGCGGTCCATCTTGTTTGCGAAGACCATGCGCGGCACGTGATACTTGTCGCCCTGGCGCCACACGGTTTCAGTCTGCGGTTCGACACCCGACACAGAGTCGAGCAGGCAGATGGCGCCGTCGAGGACACGCAGCGAACGTTCAACTTCGATGGTGAAGTCGACGTGGCCCGGTGTGTCGATAATGTTAATGCGGTGATCGTTCCAGAAACAGGTCGTCGCAGCGGACGTGATGGTGATGCCGCGTTCCTGTTCTTGTTCCATCCAGTCCATGGTGGCGGTGCCTTCGTGCACTTCGCCGATCTTGTAGGACTTACCGGTGTAATAAAGAATACGCTCGGTCGTGGTCGTCTTACCGGCGTCGATGTGGGCCATGATGCCGATATTACGATACTTATCGATGGAGGTTTGACGAGGCATTACAACTGATCCTTACCAACGGAAATGAGAGAAGGCCTTGTTTGCTTCAGCCATGCGGTGCGTGTCTTCACGCTTCTTGACTGCAGCGCCGTTGTCATTCGACGCGGCGAGCAATTCAGCAGCCAAACGATCCGTCATGGTGTGTTCGCCACGAGCGCGGGCCGCCGTGATGATCCAGCGCATCGCCAGAGCGATACCGCGGTCCGTACGAACTTCGACCGGCACCTGATAGGTGGCACCACCGACGCGACGCGAGCGCACTTCGAGGTGCGGACGAACCTTGTCGAGCGCGGCCTTGAAAACATCGAGCGCATTGCCGCCCTTGGCGTTCTTCTGGAGCTTTTCCAGCGCGCCATAGACGATCTGCTCAGCCGCAGACTTCTTGCCCTGATACATCAGGACGTTCATAAATTTGGTGATGAGGACTTCTCCGAACTTGGGATCGGGAAGAACTTCACGCTTCTCTGCACGACGACGACGAGCCATTAGATTCCTCCGTTACTTCGGACGCTTCGCGCCGTATAGCGAACGGCGCTTCTTGCGGTCCTTCACGCCCTGGGTATCGAGCGTGCCGCGAATGATATGATAACGAACACCCGGCAAGTCCTTCACACGGCCGCCACGGATCATGACGACAGAGTGTTCTTGCAGGTTGTGCCCTTCACCGGGGATGTAGCTGATCACTTCGTGACCGTTGGTGAGGCGGACACGCGCGACCTTGCGCAGAGCCGAGTTCGGCTTCTTCGGTGTCGTGGTGTAAACGCGTGTGCACACGCCGCGCTTTTGCGGGCATTCTTGCAAAGCTGGCACCTTGTCGCGTACTTTCAGCGGCTGGCGCTTCTTGCGAATAAGCTGGTTGACCGTAGGCATCCCATCTCCGTTCAAATTCAAAATACAAAACCCACCTCGGCATACCATGACTGGCACCCCGCGTGGGCATCATTACCTAACACCGAGCGACCCACTCACACCCCGCCGGTTGTCCGTGCTAGGTGCAGCTGTTTCATCGCCACAGGCTATGTAACTCTTGCGTCTTCCGTAACCGCGTCTGGTTTGCTGTTTCTACATTTCTGCAGGTGCAGAAACCACCACCGATTCGAAAAGGCACGCGGGTTATATGTTTTTTAACCCTCGACCGTCAAGGGAAAAGACTCTCTTTCATGGAATTTTCTCTTCAGGTCCCGCCGATTAGGTGGCAATACCCCTAATCCACAAGAGCCATACATCATAAATAAAGTGGTTAATAATTGTTAATTTTACAATCATTAATCGTTAACGTCAGGTTTTACACAAATATCTTCAAAAAAAGCAATTTTATTCTTTGAAAGCAACGATCTATACCCTATTCAATTTCTTGTTTCGGAATCCCAACCTCTGAAGAAAAAATAATGAAAAAATACGCCAGAAACCTGACGGCCTTTTCGGCCCCCTATCTTTTCGCATTTATTTCATTGGTGCTGCTGACCTCAGTAACAGCAATGGCAGAACCGGCCCCCAAACAAATGGACCCGAATGCGGAGCGCAATCAGGCGGTATTATTGGCGCGTCAGGGACAACCGGAATTTGCGTTGCCCGTGCTGCGCCGCCTTTATGATCAAGACAAAAACAACACAGCGGTTGCAAGCGACCTAACAACCGTACTTGCCTGGGCAGGACACGATACCGAAGCCGTAGAGATGTATATAACTCTGCCTACGCAGCAACCAGATTATGTGCTGGCGGCCATCGGTCGTTCGTATCGTAACCTGCAGCAGAACGACAAGGCGCTGGATGTCTACAAAATCGGCGCACAACAATATCAAAATTCTCCTACATTTGTTGAAGGCGAATTGCGCTGCCTGTTCGATCTAAAAAATTACGGCGAAGTGATCCAAATCGCTGATCAGGATATCGCACAACACGGTGCGCGCGGCGACATTCCCGCCATTCGCAGCGACGCGTTACGCATGAAGCAAATCGCCGACCATAATCGCGCGGTCGAGCTGGCACGACAAAAGCGTTACGCAGATGCGTTGGAAATTTTCCGTACGGATCTGGATGCCGCACACAGCAAAGATCCCGCTATTCTGCGTGATTATCTGGCCATTCTGTCATGGACCGGCGCGCATGAACAGCAGGTTGTCGGTATTTACAAGTCCCTGCCCGCAGCAGATCAACAGCAAGATTACGTGCTGGAAGCTGCGGCAAAATCCTACCGCGCCTTGCGCCAATATGACCGTGCGCTGGAGCTCTATCGCGAAGGTGAAAAGCTTTACCCCGGTAACGGCATCTTTGCGAATGGCGAAGTGCGCGTTCTGGCCGACATGGGTCACCGCGAAGAAGCCGAGGCACGCGCCGAAGTGCTGGCAAAAAAATACGGCAACCGTCGTGAATTGATGGGTGCCATCGCTGACATCGAAAAAGCGAAACGCAGCGAAGAAGCAGCGGCCACGGCCGCGGTTGCTGCACAGGCAGCTGCACGCATGGACAGCGCACACGCGCAAGCGGTGCAGATGGCACGCGAAGGCCATTACGAAGAGGCGTTGACGCAGCTCAATCAACTCGCGCTGGCATCACCGACGGACATGAGCCTGACACGGGACCGCGTCGCTGTGATGTGCTGGTCCGGCAAGCATGACAACGAAGCCGTGAACCTGTTCCATACCCTGCCTGCCTCGGAACAACCGAATTATGTCGTTGAGGCGGTAGCTTTAGCGTACCGCAATTTGCACAGCCCGCATAACGCCGCGATTTTGTACGAACTTGGCCTATCGCGCACCCCCGACAGCCTGTCTATGGCCGTCGGCTTGATCCGTAGCCTGTCCGAAGACGGATTTGTCGAAAAGGCGCTGCAATTTGCAGACAGCGATCTGCGCCAATACGGCGACCGACTGGATGTTGTGTTGGCTGCAGCAGATGCCGCAGATCAATACAACATGAAGGAAGCCGCGCATTATTACCAAGTCGCCTATCATATAGCACCACAAAACCGTGCCGCTGTTCTGGGCATGATCCGCACCGCAGCACGTCAGGGTCAGGTTGAAAATGCGCTGCAATTGGTTGAAGCGAATCCGGGCATTCTACCTGCTGTGGAACTGCGTCAACTGCAAGGCGACGAAGCAGCCCTGCTGGTCCGCAAGGGCTCGCAAGAGTCGCAAGACACATCGAAACCTGAAAGGGTGCGCTTCGCGACCACCGACCACGCGATTGCGCGTCTGAACGATATGATCGGGTCGTGGGCACAGGATCCCGAAGCTAAAAAGGACGTTGTCCGCGCCCGTCAGGACCGCATGCTGGCGCTATATAACCGCTACATGATGAAGGAAGTGATAGAGGAGTATCAGAACTTCAAACGCGATGGCCTGCCCATTCCTGCTTTCCTTTTGGGCGCCGTGGGTGATGCTTATCTGGAAATGCATGAACCGGAAAAAGCGCGCGACATTTTCCTACAGGCTTTGCAAACTGACCCCAAGAACTACACACTGAAGCGTCAATTGTTCTACGCTTATGTCGAAAGCGACGACAATGAAAACGCGTACCGCATCGCCGACGAGATGGCGCACGAACAAAACTCCGGCAAGGCTGCGAAATACACCTATGTCCACGCATCCGACAGTCCGCAACGTCGTTCGGCGGAACTGACCGCTGGCGCCGCGCGTCTGTATTTTGGTGAAGTGCAAAAGGCAGATGCCCGCATCACGCCAGTTGTTGCCGAAGACCCGAACACTGTTTCTATGCGTGAAGCCATGGGCAATGTTTACGCTGCGCATGGTTGGCTGCGTCAATCGTTGCAACAATACCAGATGGGCGACCAACTGGCACACCACAAGGATATCAGCAACCAGGTCGGCATTATCTCTGACGACATATCCCTGCAGCATTTCCAAGATGCGGAACAACGTGTCGACAGCATGATGGCGCGCGACCCGGAAAATCAAGCTGTTCAACGCTCTGCACGCGCGTGGGATATCCATAACATGGCGGAAGTGGATATTCGTGCCGGGTACGACTTTGCCCCTCTGACCAGCCAGAATGTTACAGGCGGGCAGGATTTCGGCGTAGACACACTGCTCTACTCACCGCCAATCAATTACAATTGGCGCCTGTTCGCAGGTGAATACTACACACACCAGAAGGAACCGAATAACGAAGGTTCGATCAGCTATTCGCGCAGCACCGCTGGCGTGGAATACCGTAATGGGCCGTACATCGCCAATCTGGCTCCCACCTACAACCACTACAAAGGTGATGACCGCACAGGGGGCTCCGGCGATTTAACAGTTGCACTCAATGACTATTGGACCGTTGCTGCAGCCGGTGAATTGTTTGCCCGTGAAACACCACTACGCGCTTTGAACAGCGGGGTTACCGCAAATTCAGTTGTCCTGAACGCAACATGGAAACAAAGTGAAGAGCAATCGCTACGCTTTGGCGGCAATGTCATGCCGTTTTCGGATGGCAACACACGCGTTGCATTCAATGGCGATTACGTTCAACGCATAGCAACCTATCCGCATATCAAGATTGACGGCTTGGCAAGCGTCAGCGAGTCGCAAGACACCGCAGACACAAACCGTGTCTATTACAACCCGGCACGCGATGCTATCGCCATCGCAGGCCCGCGTGTGATCCAAACACTTTACACACGTTATTCAACCGTGTGGCAGCACAGCCTGCAGTTCCTGCCGGGCGCATATTGGGAACAGGCGCATGGAGTCAATTGGGCAGGCCGCGCACGGTATGAACACCGCCTGTTTGTCAATAACACCTTTGAAGCGGGCGTCGGCGGTAACTGGTCACATCAGGCCTATGACGGGCATCAGGAGAACGACTTCGGCATCACCCTGGACCTGACGGAGCGTTTCTGATGCGTCTGAACGGCATCATCACCTTATGCCTGTTTGCGTTGCTGGCGTTGTCGCCAGCCATGGGCTTTGCGATGCCTGCCGTTCCCGCCGTTCAGCAGCACCACGAACCTATCAAAGTTGCGGATACTGAACCGATGCGGGTTGTTCAGGTTGACCTGGATTACATCCACGACCCCGATCCTGCACAAACAGAACGTAACTTGAGCGCTCTGATCGACCGTATGCGTCGCCTGAATATAAGCGCCGTTTTCCTGCAAGCCTTTGCAGACCCTGCTGGCACAGGTCTGGCCAGCGCCGCCTATTTCCCGAACCGTTACCTGCCACTGCGTGACGACCTGATGCGTCATGCAACGCTTCGTCTGCAACAGGAAGCCCATGTGAAAGTCTTTGGATGGCTACCGGTTTTGTCGTTCAACCTGCCGGATACTTATGCCCGCGTTCAGCGTTGGAACACGGAAACGCAGACGGTGGATACAGATCCCAAGGCTTATCAGCGCCTCTCTCCCTTTGATGAAGCTGCCAAAGAAGCGATCATCAACATCTACACCGATATGGCGCGTCAGGTTCCCATAGACGGGGTCCTGTTTCACGACGATGCCATGTTGTCAGACAATGAAGACGCCTCCCCCGCCGCTTTTGCCGCGTACCAACAGGCAGGTTTTACAGACAACATCCCCGCCATACGTGCGGACACCGATGCCTTTGCACGCTGGTCCGATTTCAAGGCGGATACCCTGATCGTCTTTACGCATGATATTGCCGCGCGCCTGCGTCATGAAAATCCCAAGTTGCTGACAGTACGGAACATATACGCCCCCCTGCTGACCGACAGCCAAAGCCGCCAATGGTTTGCACAGGATTACGACAAATTCCTGAACGCCTATGACTATGTCGCGGTAGAAGCCATGCCGCGGATGGAAAAAGTCGCCAGCGATGACGCGCATGACTGGCTGCAACGGCTGGCCGTCACGGCGTCAGAACGCGCCAATGGGTTGGCCCGCACAATCTTTGAATTTCAGGCAGTCGATTGGGACAAACAGCAGGCCGGTGAAAATCGTGCCATCCCGACGGATGAACTGGCCGGGCAGATGCGCCTAGTTGCCAGTCTGGGCGGGAAGCATTTTGGCTATTATCCCGACGACTTTGCCGCTAATACACCGGACGTGAATATGTTGCGTCCCGCCTTTTCACCTCAAGCACAGAAGTATACGCCATGAAGTCAAAATTATTAGGCCTCCTGATTATTGCCATCCTTGTTATCGGCAGCGTATGGACCGGCATCATCCTCGATTACATTTTTTTCTACCCCCTCTTTATGTCCTTTATCTGGATCACAGGTGGCATCTATTTCTATTTCCACTGGGAACTACGCAACCCAGGGCCAGATAAAACGCCCAAACTGAAGGAATACCCGTTCATCAGCATCATCATCCCCTGCTATAACGAGGGTGAAATCGTAACCGATGCGATAGAAGCTGCCACCAATCAGACCTATCCGAATTATGAGATCGTCGCCATCAACGACGGCTCACGCGATAATACGGGCGCCGTGCTAGATGCGCTGGCCCAAAAATATGAACGTCTGCGTGTTATTCATCTGGCGGAAAATCAAGGGAAGGCTATGGCCATGCGTATGGCTGCCATGGTCGCCCGTGGCGAATATCTTGTTTGCGTAGATGGTGATGCGATGCTGCACCCCAACGCGGCCGCCTATATGGTCAAACCCATGATTGAAAATCCGCGCGTCGGCGCCGTAACAGGTAACCCGCGCGTGCGTTCACGCACCACCCTGTTGGGCAAGGTGCAGGTGGGTGAATTTTCGTCGATCATCGGCCTGATTAAACGCGCACAACGCATCTATGGCCAGATTTTCACGGTCTCCGGCGTCATTGCCGCCTTCCGCCGCCGTGCGTTGCAAGACTGCGGCTATTGGGACGTCAATATGGTGACCGAGGACATTGATATCAGCTGGTCACTGCAGCTGCGTCACTGGCAAATTCAGTTTGAGCCCTGCGCCGTGACATGGATTTTGATGCCTGAGACCATCGGCGGTTTGTGGAAACAGCGCAAGCGTTGGGCACGCGGCGGGGCCGAAGTTTATTTCAAAAACATCGGCAAATTGTGGAAATGGCGCAACCGGCGTATGTGGATGCTGGTTGCTGATTTTTGCTTCAGCACAACATGGGCGTTTACATATGCCATCTCCGTTTTTTTGTGGGGGTTGGGTCATTTCGTAACGCTGCCCACCCAACTGAGCGTAGCGACTATATGGCCGCCGGCCTTCTGGGGCATCGTGCTGGCGACAGTCGCCTTGTTGCAATTCCTTGTAGCCTTGCTGATTGAGCGCCGCTATGACCATCGCCCGGTTACGGCCCTGTTCTGGACCATTTGGTATCCGTTCTTCTTCTGGACATTATCGCTGGCAACCACCCTTGCCGGTTTGCCAAGTGCCTTTTTTGCAGCTCCCAAGCAACGCGCCATATGGGATTCACCTGATAGAGGTTTCCAATGAAACACCACCGCAAAGATATTATCGATAATCCGGCCAAGCTGCCCGCGCTGATTTATTTCCGCGACCTGGTCCTCACAACCCTGTGCTGGATCATGTACATGCTGTTTCTGCAGGACTTTTTCTGGTTCATGCGTGATGTCGTGACTTGGGTTGTGCACGGCTTCGCTGAAACAGACCGATATGAAAGCTTCCGCATCGTCGGCACGATCGTCATCTTCATCCAGATTATCATTATCGTGGACGTCATCTATATCGGATGGTCGTTCTACAATATGCTGCGGTTTGGTAAGAAATCGCGGCGGCGTTCATCGCCGCCTGTAACGGTTGAGCAGATTGCTGAGCGTTTCAAACAATCTCCGGACGATATCGCTTTGTGGCAGCAATCCAAAACTCTTGTCATCCATATGGATAAACGTGGCCACCTGACACAAGTTATGGCGTCCTGAAGCCATGGGCGGGCCGGTTCTTTACGCCGTTGGCGACATTCACGGGCGCCAGGATCTGCTATCGCGATTGATGGAAAAGATTGACGCCGATATTGCGCACAGCGGCAAACCCAGCCGTATTGTGTTTCTGGGTGACTATGTGGATCGTGGCGACAGATCCCGCGAAGTCGTCGAAACACTGCACACATTATCACAGTCTGGGCGTGATATTGTTTTTCTGCGCGGCAATCACGAAGATATCATGTTGCGCTTTATCGATGGCGACGACGATGTTCTGGAAGACTGGCTGCATTTCGGCGGCACGACGACGCTGGGCAGTTATGGCATTAATCCCTTCGCACTGGATTTCCAGAAAGGGCGCGAAGCTTTACGGGACAGTATGAACAGCAAGATTCCCGCGCATCATCTATCACTCCTGCGCGACACTGTTTTCAGTCATTCCGTCGATGATTATCTTTTTGTCCACGCCGGTGTTGACCCCACAAAAACCATCCAAGCGCAAACACCCGAAGACTTTATGTGGTCGCGCCGCAATTTCATGCGCCACACCGGAACATATGGTAAGATCATCGTGTATGGTCATACAATCCACGAAGAACCGGAAGTAACACCGCATCGCATTGGTATTGATACGGGCGCCTATGCATCCGGGACGCTGACTTGTGTTCGTTTGTCTGATAAAACCCATCACTTCATAACCACGTGAGGTTTACATGAAACGCTGGCTCGCTTCATTTTCGTTTTTTGCCCTGATCTTCATACTCACGCATGCAGCTTGCGCTCAGGAATGCGCTGACACTACTGGCAAACAACATCACGCTCCCCTGACCACCACACTTAAGCGCGGCATTAACATATCCCGCTGGTGGGAAGATTCCCGCGACCAGTTTCCTACAGATCAGGATTTTTCGTTGATCGTAGAGTCCGGCTTTGATTTCATACGCCTGCCTGTATCTCCAGTATGGTTCACGGCGGACAATCCGCAAATTACGCAGCTGCATTGTGATCTGGTCAAACTGACCTCGCTAGGGCTCAGGGTCATTGTTGATCTGCACGCTCATGGCGCGTTTAAAGAAAGGCAGGTTGACGCCAGCGAGGACGAAGCAGTTCACAACATCATGGCCGTATGGGAACGCATCGCCCCCGCACTCAAAGACCTGCCGCAAGACCAGATTCTGGTTGAAACATATAACGAACCCGGCATTAAGACCGCCACTTGGTGGTCGATACAGGGCCAATTGGTTCAGCAATTGCGTCATCTGTTCCCCAAAAATGACATCGTAGCAACAACTGGTCCTGTGAGCGGTACGTGGGAATATGCCCACCTAACCGCGTATACAGACCCCCATGTGTATTATGATTTCCATTTCTATTCCCCGATGGTGTTCACGCATCACAAAGCGCCTTGGATCGACAGCTTTAAGCCCGGGCAAGGCTACGCGCCCGTAGTTTATCCCTATGACCCATCATTCGAATGGGACACGTCGGATGAAATGGTCAAACAATACGCCGAAGAGAAATGGCATAAAGAGAATATGCGCAAATACGCAGACGATATCACGAAGTGGGCCACCCAGAACCATGCCCATGTTCTATGCCTTGAATTCGGCGTGTATCGTGATGGCAACGACAGTCAGAGCCGTGCAAATTGGCTGAAAGATACCCGTACCCTGATGGAAGAATATCATATCCCATGGGCCATGTGGGAATATCACGGGTCGTTTGGCTTTTTGGACAAGACCGGACATTATGATAGTAGTACAGCCTCTGCCCTTGGTATGCGCCCCGTAAACGAGCCACAATGAACAACGCCAACAATATATTTGCCGCGGCATTATTACAGGATGACATCAACCGCAGCAAAAGCCGCATGCCGGGCTTCACCTTTCTGGTCGGATGCCTGCTCATACTACTTATACATGCGCAGCTGGTGACATGGGCCGGTCCCGTCGGGCTTGTGTGGCTATTCTTCTCAACTGCCCTATTGCTTTTTACCAGCCATCTGGCCGCGCTCACGCTCCTGCTTGCAGCATTACTCTTGCAGAACACCGTTATTGCGATGGTGGCACCACAGATTACCGAGCATTCCATATTCTCCATTCTACAGGCGACCAGCTTCCTCATTACCCTTATTTGCGCCTGTCTGGCCCTGCCCGTATGGCTGCGCATGCACGATTATTTGAAGCGTGAATACAAACCCTTGCTGCGCAGCATGATCTGGCTTGTGGTCGTGATCGCGGTTTATTGCGTTTATGGTCTGGCACACACGGATGCATCATCCGCTGTCACCTATGCGCGCACCTTTTTATCAGGTGCGCTTATGCTGACAGTCGGCATCGTGTTCGGCTTGCAAGTCTCCCCCAGGCAGGCCGCACATATTACCAGCGTGTTTGCCATTGTTATGATTGCATGGGGATTCGCGGAACTGCTAGTGCCTCGCGAACTATACACCATGTTCAATGCCGCTGATTTCTTGCACCTCAAATTTGCGGGCGCGAGCGATATTTTGGCCTTTTCGCAAGTCAGCGATGTGTTGAATTTCGAAAAACACAGCTATCTTAATCTATCGGGTATCTTTGGCCTGGATCTGGTCACATTGCGCCTACGTGGCCCCAGTTTTCATCCTATTACCTTTGCCTACAGCGCGGCTTTCTGCTGCCTACTGTGCTTTATCTATCGCGAAGATCTGCTGGCGCTTGGATGTTACCTAGTTGTCTTATTAATCGGAGCCAAGGGCGCCCTGTTGTTGACCACTTTGTCAGCCGTTCTTTATCTGTTTTACAAGATTACCCGCAACCCGGGATGGTATAAAATTGCTCTGGTGACCGCCTTGCTCTTTTACGTTGTTATAGCTTTATTCTACGGCAGCGCCACGCGCGATTACCATTTTGTTGGCCTGATGGGGGGTATCAAAGGATTCCTCCATAACCCCCTTGGGTACGGGGTTGGTGTAGGCGGCAACTTGTCCGAACAAGGCAAACAGGACTTGGTTACAAAAATGTCGACCATCCAGAATGTGGGGGGTGACTATGGATTTGAAAGCGGTGTTGGCGTAGGGCTCTATCAATTAGGCATAGGGTTCACAGCTATCATAGCCTTCTTTTATCAGATGTGGCGGCAAGTATGGTATGTCGCGCAAGAGCACAACGACAACCCCCGTCTGATGATCATACCATCTGTGTATGCCATCCTTCTTGCCAACAGCCTGTTTCAGGAAGAAGCGTTTTCTCCAGTTGGTTGGGGACTTTGGTTTTTGTTCGGTGGGATGTTGATCGCAAACCGCTGGCGCGAGCATGGCGTCATAAAATCACACGAGGTTTCACATGACAAATACGCAATTCCTAAGACGCGCTGATGATCGCGTAATAGATTTCGACATTCCCGTATGCAGCTGTTCGATTGTCAGAAATGAATTGGTGCGCCTACCTTATCTATTGGAATATCACCGCAAGCTGGGCATCAAACAGTTCTTTTTCATTGATAATTTATCAACAGATGGAACGCTTGATTACATCAAATCCCAACCAGACTGCATCCCATTAATCGCGGAATCATCCTTCAGAGATGCCCATGGCGGTTCGCTCTGGATACAGGAAGCAATATTCAAATTTGGCCGCAACCGTTGGTGGTTAACACTGGATGCGGATGAACTATTTACCTATCCGCACGCAGATGAGGTAAGCATGGAGCAATTTTGCTCCTATCTGAACAGCATCGGTGCAGAAGGCGTGTTTACCATCTTGCTGGATATGTACAGCAAGCAGCCTGTCGCAGAAGCCGTTTATCACGCCGGCCAACCTTTCACAGATGTGTGCCCGTACTTCGATGGAAATTATACATGGCGAAATCGTCTAAACCCGCGTCTATGGCAGCAAGCTTTCCCCCCCATGGAACCCATTGGCGGTCCGCGCTTGCGCCTTTTCTATCCCGAATTTCTGAATAAAGGTGTTGCCACATACACCATGGCAAAAATTAAACGTGCCCTGCGCGATAAAGCTAAAAAGCTTGGCGCACATCTCAATATGGAATGTGCCGTACCGCCGTTGCTGTTCAAGGTTCCGTTGATTAAAGCCACGGGCCAGCATTTGCCAATTAATCCACATAAAACCACACCGCTACGTTTGGCAGATGTGACAACTGCCCTACTGCATTTCAAATTCTTTTCGTTCTTCCATGAATATGCAGCGGAGTCCGTTGCACGCAAACAACATTTTGACGGCGCCAGCGAATACAAGCGCTATCTAAACGTCCTGAAAATCAACCCGACAATTTCTTTGTACGGAGCAGCCAGCACCCTGTACGAAGAGCCTGAAACACTCGTTAAGCACAATATTATGCAAACCTCGAACGCATATGAAACTTATGCCACGCGACGGAAGGCTGCATGACCTCGCAAAATATGCGAACTTATTTACTGGATCTTCCCGTTGATGCAGGGGCAACTGTTGCGGATATAGCAGAAGCGATTGGGCGCAAAGACGCCTGCACAACCGCCTCCAACATTAACCCCGGCGCATGGGCAACGCAAAAACGTAAACCCGAATATGTGCAACACCTGAAACAGATGACCTATGTCATGGCCGACGGCATTGGGGTCAGTCTGGTCTATCGCCTACTGACCGGTCGCAACTGCCCACGCATCAGCTTTGACATGACATCGATGGCCCCACCTTTCTTTGAGAGACTGGAACGCACGAAAGGGTCTGTTGCGTTTGTGGGCAGTACTCCTGGCACGACACAGCGCTTTGCCGATAAGCTGCTGCAAAGCTACCCCAACATAAATGTGGTGTTGACGGATGATGGTTACGGTGCGTGCGAACCAAAAATCCAGAAGATTGTTACCTTGATGCCTGACGCCGTTATTGTGGGCATGGGCGTACCGCTACAAGAAGCATTTTTAGTTAAGCTGGCCGCAGCCGGATACAAAGGATGCGCTGTCACCTGTGGTGGTTTCTTTGATCAATACCTGCAAGCAGAAACCTATTACCCACGCTGGATTGACCAATACAATCTTCGCTTCGCCTACAGGTTGTACAAGGAGCCCCAAAGATTATGGCGGCGCTACCTCATCGACTATCAGGTTTTTATAGGTCTGGCGCTGCGCGCCCTGATAGCAAAGTGGCTGTTCAGAAAGTCTCAGGATCCTGTGGCGAAGGATTCCTCAGATAACGGCGCAAATCGGACCAACGCATAACGCCTGTCATAAAAATAATGGCAAGATAAACGGAAGCCGAACAAGCGGCAGTCAGTAGGAAAGCCGCGATTTTTCTGGCATAGCCCTGTGGCCAGTAAGGCCCCATCGCATAAGTATTGATGTGCGACAGAACAAAGATTGTGAATGCCATGATGCCGGAAGCGAAGACAATACGCGGCAAGCGATGCAGGGCATGACGGTCAAAATTTAATTGCCGTTTGACGGCTAGCACCCCCACTAATAAAAAAGCATTCACCCATAGGGCAGCACTGGCGGCAGCGGCAATGCCCGCTTGCTGCCACAGGGATTTGAGTTGTATGGCAAGAAGCGCGTTCACAGCAATTGACGCCAGGGCCGTCCATACCGGCGTTCGCGTATCATGATGCGCAAAAAAACGAATGCTGAACACCCGGATAAGGATGCTAGCAGGAATGGCGAGCGCATAGGCCCCCAGTGCAGACGCCGTTGCCACTGTGTCGGTTTCATGAAACGCGCCGCGTTCAAAAAGAAGCTTGATAATCACATCGCCCTGCAAAACAAACAGAGCGCAAAGCGGTAACGTCAGAAACAGGGCAAGTTCAACCGCGCGGCTGAAATGTTTCTTGGTCATGTCATGTTCATTGGCCGCAATATGGTGCGATAAGGCAGGCAAAAGTGCCGTCGCAATCGCGCCGCCCACTATGCCAAGCGGAACCTGGGTAACGCGGTCCGCATAATAAAGAGCGGCCACAGCGCCACTGCTTAACGTCGACGCCAGCAATGTAGAAACAATGTTGTTAATCTGCCCTGCCCCGGTTGCGATAACCCCCGGCCCCACCAGCTTAAAGAAATGGCGCACATCCGCAGACCATCGCGGCATGGCAAGCCCCAACGGCACGCGTAACCTACGACAATCACGCCAAAGGCCCGCAATCTGTATGCCGCCGCCGATAATCAAAGACCAACAGCCAAACAAACCGATATCCTGATGCACGGCATAAGCGAGCACGAGCCCAACGCACAAAACGACGTTCAAAATAATAGGCGAGAAAGCATAGGAACCGACATGCCCGTTAGCGTTGAGCATGCTGCCCTGAATAGCCGCGACCGAAACCAAAAGCAGGTAACCGAAGGTCACCACGCTATACCGCACCGCCAGCGCGTATCGTTCATCGGCGGCAACAAACCCCGGCGCCATCAGATTAATGACATGCGGCATAAAGATAATCCCGCACACTACCAATGGCAGAAGGATCAGGATCAGCAAAGTTAAAATCTGGCTGGCGAATTGCCCGGCAACGGCCTTGCCCTCATGCCGTACCTTGCGGCTGTATATGGGAACAAGCGCCGTATCCGTTGCACCTTCGGCAAAAAACATGCGGAACATGTTCGGCAGCCTTTGGGCAATGACAAAGGCGTCCGCTACGGGGCCGGCGCCGATCAGAGCCGCCGTCAGCATATCGCGCAAAAAACCCACCGCACGCGACAAAAGCGTGAATAACCCGACTGTAGCCACAGAGCGAAAAAAGGACATGCCGCAAAATGCCCTGTTTTGACCTGTGCTGCAAGGCATTGTATGCATATCTCCATGAAAACCACGCCACTTTTACCCCTGCCGGATTATCAGGCGATTGCCTTCTGGAGCTTAACGCTCAGCGTATGTCTATTGCCTATCGGGCTGGGCGGTGACAGGCCCATACCCGTGGGGCTGTTCCAGTTCGGGTTGGCGCTCTGCGCGTGCTGTTTGGCGCTGTCGCCACAGACAGAGGAACGGCTGGCTTTCTTTGCCCCCCTGCGGGCCGCCACCACGTTGATCACCATCGCCCTGTTCTGGGGCGTGATCCAGATACTCCCCATCGTCCCGGCCAGTTGGACCCATCCCATGTGGCAGGAGGCGGGCCAGGCCCTGCACCGCCACTTACCAGCCAGCATTTCCATTACGCCTGTCGAAAGTCTGCAGGGCGTCATGCGTATGGCGACCATCATTCTGACCGGTCTTTTATCCTATATCGTGATGCAGAAGCCGGAGCGTGCCATTGAATTTGTCCGCACCTTCTGGCGGTCTGGGCTCGTCATCTGCGCGTATGGCACAGCCGTCCATGTTTTGGGGTTACATAAAATTCTGTGGTTCGACAAATGGACTTTTCAATCCGACCTGACCGCGACCTTTGTTAATCACAATGATTTTGCGCTGTATGCCGATCTGGTCATTATGGCCGGTCTGGCCCTACTGCTGCGCTCATGGCGTCGAAACTTCCGGGACGTAAAGCCGCACCGCAAAATGGAGGCGGTACAGTCATGGATGGCCAAGCGCGGCATCCCCTATGGCATGGGCATAGCCTTGATTTTCGGCTGTGTCGCCGCCAGCCACTCGCGTGCCGGTCTGGTTCTGGCCTTCGTTGGCATGGGGCTGTACCTGTTTCTCTATGCCATATACCGCAAAGAAGCTGGACATGCAGCAGCAGTAGCCACTGTTGGTGGTGTCGGATTGGCTGCCGGCCTTTTTTTCGTCATGCAATCATCGCAACACTTCGCAGTCTTGTTTCAAGATTACTCTTCGCGCGACCGTTGGACGGTTTATCAACTGACATTGCAGGCCATCATGGAAAACCCATGGCTGGGTTATGGGTTGCACGGATTTCAGGCGGTGTTTCGTACCCATCAGCAATTCATGATTATGGATTTCGATCGCGCACACAACGATATATTAGAGATCATACTGGATCTGGGCATACCTGCCGCGCTGTGCCTAATCACTGGCGTGGGGCTGTTGTTGCTACGCTTGCTTCACGGATTGCTGACACGCCGCCGCAATGGCCTGTTTCCTGTGTTGGCGTTAAGCAGTTCACTCGTGATACTGTCGCATGCTTGTGTTAATTTCAGCCTGCAGATCCCGGGCATCAGCATGCTATGGGCAGGCCTGTTGGGTTGCGGGCTGGCACAAAGCTGGAGCGAGCACCAAAAAGACAGGGGTTAGGTCGTTTCCTCAACCGCCGCCGACGCGTACAAATGATCGCGTTGCTCAGGATTGAAACCATAGGATTTGTTACAGAACTCGCACGTGACGGCAACAACACCGTCAACCGCCAGCTGCTCAACTTCCTCACGCGGCAGGGAACGCAGCATGGTCTGTACGCGGTCCGCTGAACACCGGCACTGGTGACGTAGCAGGCGCGGATCAAAAGCGCGCACGCCTTCCTCATGAAACAGTCGGTAAAGCAATGTATCGGGCGTCAAACCGGAATCCGTGAGTTCTGCATCCGTGCAGGTAGCCATCAGGATCATCGAACGCTGCCAATCTTCTACGGCGCTCGTGTCACCGACAACCATTAAACCGCCTTGACGAGCGACAGCCTGTAACATCAGGCACCCGCCATGCCAGTAGCCATCATCCGCACGGCGCACTGCAACGGTCAAGGCAGTGTCCAGCTGTTCGGATTGACGGAAATAGTATTGCACAGCCTCGGCAAGCGTATTCCCACGCAATTCGACAATGCCTTGATACCGTTCTTCCTTCAGTTTTTGGTCGACAGTGAAGGCCAGATAGCCCTTACCCAGTAACCCGATGCCCTCAATGCCGTTGAGTTTGTCCGCATCAAACTGGGCATAGGCACGAACGCCGCCTGAGCTTGTGACATCCGCAACCAGTAATCTGATCGCCCCATCCCCCTTCGCCTGCAGGGTAAAAACGCCGTCATATTTTAACGAAGCGCTGAGCGCGGCAGCCAGAACCATGGCTTCGGCCAGCAAGGTCGCCACAGGCAACGGATAAGCATGCTGTTGAAGGATTGTATCCAGCGTTGAGCCCATGCGGACAAGCCTGCCGCGCAGGCTACTGGCTTCCAGATGAAAGGGCTGGATAAGGTCTTCACGAAGCTCGTTATCGTTCATCTTCATATTCCAATTAATTCAGTATGTTACCATGATTAATCAAGGTTTTTCATCATAAAATTTATTGGGACAAAAAGGGAACACAAGGTTGACTATAAGACCTCATTTCTGTACCCTTTTTGCGCCTAGAGTAGAGAGAAGGTGGGCCCGGGGCCTCCCGCCCACCTTAGGCATTGGTCGCC
>Ga0213872_10000950_pt1 | contig 20283 bp, 13 predicted proteins | sample VelepicomBERX_R2_FD_160071 | JGI IMG/M metagenome (GOLD analysis project Ga0213872, IMG submission 160071) | Rhizosphere microbial communities from Vellozia epidendroides in rupestrian grasslands, the National Park of Serra do Cipo, Brazil - RX_R2 | ecosystem: Host-associated > Plants > Roots >...
GATCCGGTGGTCGATGAGCGCAGCCGCTTGCTTGTGCTCGGCAGCCTGCCCGGCGAGAAATCGCTGGCGCTTCAGCAGTACTATGGGAACAGACAAAATCGATTCTGGGCTCTCATGTCGGAGGTGATCGGCACCGAGTTGATATCGCTCGATTACGCGTCGCGCCTGCAAACCTTGCTGCAGCATGGTGTCGGGCTATGGGACGTGGTCGCAGAAGCGCACCGCGCCGGCAGCCTCGACAGCAACATCCGCAACCGCGACGACAATGACCTGCATGGCTTGCTCGAGCGCTTCCCGAATATCGCGGTGATCGGGTTCAACGGCGGCACCGCCGCGAAACTCGGCATGAAGATACTCGGCGAGCGCGCCTCACGGTTTCAAATCATCGAACTGCCTTCGAGCAGTCCCGCCTACACCTTGCCCTACGCGGCCAAGCTGCAGCAATGGCAGCTCTTGCGGCAGGTATTGCCGGCGGCCCGCTAAGAAACTCAACGCTTGGCAGCGCGACCGCTACCCAACTGGAAAAATCGCAATATGCTGTCCAGCGCGCTGACGGGCTGGTTCGATTCATTATTCGCGCTTGCGCTGCGGTCAAGCGCATCGGCGTTCAATTTCTGGCGGCTATCGATCATTTCCGCGATGCGCTGCACCAGCGCCGGATTGCGTTCGAAAATCTCGGCCATGGTCGATTTGCGCACTTCAAACACTACCGACGGTTCGCGCGCCGTGATATGCGCCGAGCGCGGTGCGCCGGTGAACAGGGACATTTCCCCGAGACAGTCGCCCGGCCACAGGCGCGCCACGGCAAGCAGTTTGCTTTTCCCTGAACCCTCCGGTGCGTCGATGGCAACGTCGAGACTGCCCTCGGAGACGACGAACATGCTGTCGCCGGGTTCGCCGGCCGTCAGCAGGCGATGTCCGCCTGAAAAGCGGTGGACACCGATCTCGGAAGCGACCGTGGCAAGGTCGACCGACGAGAGTATCGAAAGGAAGCGCACGCTGGCCAGTGTCGCCAGCCGAGCGTCCAAACGGTCCGCGCCAATCCGGTCGGCCGCGGACGGCCGGGAAATCTCCATGCGCCGCATTTGCGTAACGGGAATGCCGGCCGCCTTGAGGAAATGCAATGCAAAACTGAACACGGTGTGCCTGGCCTTGTTCGGCGCCGTGTTTGCCATATCGATGTAGTACAGCAGGCGATAGCTGGCGATGCCTTCCTTGACGGCCGCGATCCGCACGAAGGGCCGCGGCTTGTCAACCACGATACCCTCCGCCACCGAACGCTCGAGCGCATTCTGCAAGATGGGGACGATACGCGCTTCGTCGTGCTCGGCGCCGATGTCGATAAAGACGTCGTAGCGCGAATGCGACGCCGGTCGCGAGCGGTTGATGACCATCATCGAAGCAAATTCGCCGTTCGGGATCAGGATCAGGTTCCTGGAGCGGTCGGCCAAAATGACCGTGCGCCACGTGACGTCAACCAGCTTGCCTGACATGTTGCGCCCGCGATGATTGAAATCGAGCCATTCACCGGGTTTGATGGATGGATCGATCTGCAAGGCGATCCCAGAAAATACGTCAGCCACCAAGCCGCGCAGTGCGAAGCCGAGCACCAGGCCGACAATGCCGGACGCGCCCAGAATAGCGCCGAGCGACTGCTCGAACACCAGGTTGATCGTCGCCGCGATCATCACGGCGTAGGTCGCGAAAGAGGCAATCTGCACAGCCAGCGGCGGAATCCGCGCGCGGCCGCTTACGTCGTTGCGGCTGGCCAGGGCCCACAGCAGGTTGCTGAGCAGGGAAGCAACCCCGATAAATTGCGCCGCGGGGATAATGTAACCAAGCAAGTTGCCGGCGGCCTTGCGGCCAGGCGCCTGCCAGCCCAGCATGTCGCCCAGCACAGCGTATGAAGCCAAGGCCAGCAATGCATTGATTGCAAGGACTACCAAGAAGCGTTTTGGCTCGAATCTGGTCATAACCGAAAAAAGAACGTCAAAGCGGGATAGGATAACCGAGGCGGGCGCAAAAACTCAAAAATCACGCCGCGAATCGTGTCCGGATTCGTGTCCGATTTGATACCATCATCGCTTCCCTATCCGGCCATCTTATCCAGCCATCAGCTCGTTTCATCCATGCTCATCAAACGCAAATCCATCGAAGCCGAAGCGAACCGCAAGGCCGGTCCCGGCAAAAGGACCACAATAGACGAATTGCCGGCCAAGCCTGCGCGCAAACCGAAGTTTGCTCCCGTGACCCTGTCCGAACAGGAAGGCGTACGCTTCCTGCATTTCGGCACCGAATGGGTGCAAGGCGCCATGCGCATGCGCAAGCCGGACTGGATCGAACTCGAGTACGCGCAGCAAATGATGGCCTGGATGCTGTTCGTCGACCAACCGTCCAACATCGTCCAGCTTGGGTTGGGCACCGGCGCCCTGACCAAGTTCTGTTACCGTCAATTCCCGCAAGCGCGCGTGGCGGCCGTGGAACTCAATCCCGCCGTCATCGCCATCTGCAACAGCATGTTCAAGCTGCCCCCCGAGGACGAACGCCTGGCCGTGCTGGAAATGGATGCTTTCGATTTCGTCACCAATCCCGTCAATACCGGCCGCATCGATGCCCTGCAGGTGGACTTGTACGACGCCACGGCGCGCGGCCCGGTATTGGACACGCCCGAGTTCTACCAGGCCTGTGCGGCCTGCCTGGCCCCGGGCGGCGTAATGACGGTCAATCTGTTCGGCGATCATCCGAGTTGTGCGCGTAACCTGAAGGCAATGAAATTTGCCTTCGACCGGGTGCTGTGCCTGCCCGAAGTCCATGACGGCAACGTCGTAGCCCTGGCGTTCAAGCAAGCGCCTGCTCTCGATTTTTCCGCCTTGTATGAACGCGCCGCCGCCATCGTGCAAACGACCAGGCTGCCGGCCAAGTCCTGGGTAAACGGGCTAAAAGCGGCAGCGAACTAGGCGCCGCGCCGGATTAAAGGCCGCGAGGCCGGGGCAATAGCCCGGTTTTTATGCATCGCGCCCTTATCAAAACCGCCGCCAACTGTTACGCTTAGAGGAAAACCCCTGCTTCCCCTGCCATGAACAAAGTCGCGCACCGCACGCTGGATTTGCAACAGATCTTCACTTGGCTGCTGGCCGACGGCATCGTGGACAAGGCCAACGCCAAGAAACAGTACACGCAGGCGCAGGCCATCTTCAATAACGCCACCACGCCCATGCATCCGCTGGTGGCGATGGCGCAATGCAAGCTGCACTCGGCATTTCCGCCGCATCGCATGCTCACGCTGGAATGGCTGACCGAATGGATGGCCGGCAAGGTGGAATTGCCGTTCTTCCGCATCGACCCGCTCAAGATCGACTTTGCCAAAGTGGCCGACGTGATGTCGGCCAGTTATGCGACGCGTTTCAATATCCTGCCGGTGGACATGACCGCGACCGATCTGGTCGTCGCCACTGCCGACCCGTTCAGCATCGCATGGGAACCGGAAATCGCGCGCTTGGCGCGGCGCAATATCAAGCTGGTGATCACCAATCCGCTCGACATCGCGCAATACACGGCGCAGTTCTTCTCGCTGGCCAAGTCGATCAAGGACGCGCGCAAGATGAGCACGGCCGACCTGTCCTTGCGCAACAATTTCGAGCAACTGGTCGAAATGGGCGCGACCAACAAGCAGGTCGACGCCAACGATCAGCACATCATCAACATCGTCGACTGGCTATGGCAATACGCCTTCGACCAGCGCGCCTCGGACATCCATCTCGAACCGAAGCGCGACTCCAGCATCATCCGCTTCCGCATCGACGGCGTTTTGCATCAGGTGTACCAGGTGCCTGCCGTCGTCATGATAGCCATGACGGCGCGCATCAAGCTGCTGGGGCGCATGGACGTGATCGAAAAACGCCGTCCGCAGGATGGCCGCATCAAGACGCGCACGCCGGGCGGCCAGGAAATCGAGTTGCGCCTGTCGACCCTGCCTACCGCATTCGGCGAAAAGCTGGTGATGCGGATTTTCGATCCCGAGGTGGTCGTCAAAAAATTGCCTGAACTTGGCTTCCCGCCCGACGACGCACAGCGCTGGGATGAATTGACCAAGCGCCCGCACGGCATCATCCTCGTGACCGGCCCGACCGGCTCCGGCAAAACCACCACGCTCTACACCACGCTGAAAGCACTGGCGACTTCCGAAGTCAACGTCTGCACGGTGGAAGATCCGATCGAAATGGTAGAGCCCGCGTTCAACCAGATGCAGGTGCAGCACGGGCTGGACCTGTCGTTTGCCGACGGCGTGCGGGCCTTGATGCGGCAAGACCCGGACATCATCATGATCGGCGAAATCCGCGACCTGGAAACGGCGGAGATGGCCATCCAGGCCGCACTCACCGGCCACCTGGTGCTGTCGACGCTGCACACCAACGACGCGCCCTCGGCCGTCATGCGCCTGCTCGAGCTCGGCGTACCCTATTACCTGCTGGAAGCGACCTTGATCGGCATCATGGCGCAGCGCCTGGTGCGCACGTTATGCTCCACATGCAAAAAGCCGGGCGGCGAAATTGCCAACGACATATGGGAAAGCATGATCGAGGGCCAAGCGGTGGCCAAGCCGGCCGCGATCTATCAGCCGGTGGGCTGCCATGAGTGCCGGCAAACCGGTTTCCGCGGCCGCACCGGCCTCTATGAACTGCTGACCGTGACACAAAAGTTCTCGAAACTGATCCAGCCCGAATCGGACATCCACAAACTCAAGCAACAGGCCCTGGCCGACGGCCTGAAACCCTTGCGCGTGGCGGGCGCCTACAAAGTGATCGAAGGCGCTACCACCGCCGACGAAGTACTGAAAGTGACGGCTGCGCTGACCCAATAGCGATAACAATTACGACCACAGTACAAAAATCGATAAAAGTACGCTATAATCTCGTCCTCGTTGGGTCGTTAGCTCAGCTGGTAGAGCAGCGGACTCTTAATCCGTTGGTCGTAGGTTCGACCCCTACACGGCCTACCAACAAAATAAAAAGGGTTGCATGCAAATGCAGCCCTTTTCCATTTCTTGCGCGTGTTTCCGGAGCTCTGAATTCACTCGTGCTCCAACGGCCCCAGGACGTTCCGATATGGCATGATGATCGCCTCATAAACAGACAAACGAGGCAGGTGATGGGTATGGGTGTGCTTCCGCGGTTCCTCAGGCCTTCGAGACAGGCACTCACTCACGCATCCAATTTCCTAGCAAAGCTACTGGCGGCAACTGCCATAGTTTTCCCCTTGCACGCCGTTGCCGACCCCGCCGATTCCGGTGGCTTCGACCTGCTTGATTATCACGGCGCTCCCGCCAGCCGTGGCGACCACAGTTTCAACATCTTCTTCGACTCCGGCGCCTGGCATGGCTACAGCCTGCCGCCCGCAAGCGAAGCTGCCACGGGGTTTGTCGGCCCTTTCATCCACAGCCTCGGCAAGGGACAATGGGAAGGAAGTTATTTCGCCCACCTGGCCTTGCGCGACGCCGACAGCATGCGCGAGATCGTTCTTGCTCCCGATGCTTCCGATATTGCGGGCAGCCATGCCGCTCCCGGTTACTTGCGGCGCGTCTTCGCCGGCAATGATCTGAAAGTCGAGCAGACCCTGTTTTTCCCCGATTCCTGGCACGCCGTGGTCAAGGTCGAGCTGAACGCGGCGAGCGTGCATCGCTTACAGTTTGCCGCCACTGCGCGGGCCTGGCCATCCGGATTCTCCGGCCCGAAGGCCTTCGGCGACGGCGTCGAACAGCGCTTTTCCGGAACGCGCAGCGTGTTGAGCACGCGCCTGGTCGCCGCCAACGGAGAAGCGGCAAAACCTGCCGTGGTGTCGGGCAATGAGTACAGCCTTGCGCTCGAACCGGCGCTGACGGTCGGTCCCGGCCGTCCCGCCGTTGTCTTTATAGAACAGCGCTTCGTCTACGACAGCACGGTCGAACAGCCGCCCGCAGTCGATTACGCCGGCGCCTGGCAGACAAACCGAGCGCGCTGGGCCGGCTATCTTGCGCCTCTGGCGGCTGCCCGTCTGCAGGGCCTGTCCAGCGACGATGCGCATCGCATTGCGGCCAAGGCCGTCGTCACCTTGATCGGCAACTGGCGCGCCGCGCGCGGCGACCTGCATCATGGCGGCGTCATTCCGTCCTACTCTGACCCCAACTACAATGGCTTCTGGGCATGGGATTCGTGGAAACATGTCGCCGCTCTGGCGTCTGTTGCGCCCGACCTGGCGCGCGAGCAGATGCTGGCCATGTTCGACTACCAGGCCGCGAACGGCATGGTCCCGGACTGCATTTTTCTGGACAAATCCGGCAACAATGCGCGCGACAGCAAACCGCCTTTGGCAAGCTGGGCGGCGCTGCGCGTGTTTCAAGCGACCGACGATCGCACTTTCATTGCCGCGATCTATGACAAGCTGGTGCGCTACCACCGCTGGTGGGCTGCCGAGCGCGACCACGCTCACGACGGCCTGGCCGAATACGGCGCAACCGACGGTACGCGGATAGCTGCCGCGTGGGAAAGCGGCATGGACAACGCGGCGCGCTTCGACCACATCGCCATGCTCAGGAACGGGCCAAACGCATGGTCTGCCGACCAGCAATCGGTGGACCTCAACGCCTATCTGTACGAAGAGAAGCAAGCCTTGGCGGAACTGGCCGGCGCCCTCGGCAAGGACGACGACCGGCAGCGCTGGCTGCACGAGGCAGAGGAATTAAAAGCCGTCTTGCAGGCACGCATGTACGATGCCCAGGCCGGCTATTTCTTTGATAGAAAGCTGACCGACGGCTCGCTGGTCCACATCTTCGGCCCGGAGGGCTGGATTCCGCTATGGGCCGGCGCGGCCAGTGCCGAGCAGGCGCAGCATGTTGCGGCGGTGATGCTCGACCCGCAAAAATTTGCAACGAAGCTGCCCTTCCCTTCGCTGGCGGCCGACGATGCGCGCTTCTCGCCTGTCGAAGGCTATTGGCGCGGCTCGGTCTGGATCGATCAAGCCTATTTCGCCATCGCGGGTCTGCGGCGCTACGGCTTTGCGCGTGACGCCGATGTCATGGCGCTCAGGCTGGTCACCAACGCCGATGGACTGGCCGCACAAACGCCGTTTCATGAAGTGTATGACCCGCTGACCGGCAAGGGCTTGCACGCGCAGAATTTCAGTTGGTCTGCCGCGCATTTCCTCATGTTGTTGCAAGACTGAGGGACGACATGCATCCACATAGCCGAATTCTCATTCGATTGGGCGCAGACTGCGCGCGCAAGTTTTCTGCCTCCCTGCTCATGGCGCTTTATGCGAGCCTGCCGGCCACCGCGCTTGCGGACGCTGCACGCAATGACCGCCTGGAGTTCGAAGTCGACCAGGGCCGCAGCATCAATCGCTTCATTCGTGACGGCAAGGTGTCGGCGCATGTGCTGCTACGGTCCGGCCTGGACCCACGTGTCGTGGTTGCCTTCCCGGCCGGGAACAGCGGAACCGGCCTCTGGTTCGCACACCTGAACAAGGCTGCGGTGTGGCATGTTCGAACCAAACCAGAGGCAATCACATTGAACGACGCCAAGCAACGGCCGCTGTACGGCATCGTCACCGAAGCGGTCATCGATGCTCCGGAATTGACAGTCAAGCAGGCGATTCTCTCCAGCGTGCGCGTGCTGCGCGATCCGAATGCAGCGGTCGATGTCGACGCGCAGGTGAGCGGCGATGCGCTCGAGTGGGCACGCGACCGGCTCGACGGCGCCGCTGGTTACTTCCTGCGCGTACAGGTGACGAGCGGCAGCCTGAAGGAGGGCCGCTTCCTTGCCGGCAGAAACGGTGCGATAGCGCTCAAGATCACAGCGGCAAGCGGTGAAACGCCGCTCAAGGGCTTGCCGGAGCAAGCGCTGCTCAACCAGGATGCCGTGGCGATTCCCCGTGCGCGCAAAGCCCTGAGCTTCCTCAGCTATGAAGAGAAATTCCTTGCGGGCTCGTGGCGCTACAACACCTACTTCGGGCGCGACACGCTCATGTCGGTGTGCCTGTTGATGCCGGCGCTGCAACCGGCCGCCGTGGACGCCGGGCTGGGATCGGTCTTGGCGCGCCTGTCGCCCGCCGGCGATGTGGCGCACGAGGAAGACATCGGCGAAATGGCCATCCTCGATCACCGGCAGCGCGACGGCACGCTCTCGGATGCTCCGACCTTCGATTACGCAATGGTCGATGAAACCTTCATGCTGGCGCCAGTCGCCGCGGCCTGGCTACTGGACGATGCGCGCGGGCGCGAACGCGCGGCAACCTTCCTGGCGCGCAACGACATGCGCGCCAATGGGACGACTTATCCTCTCGGCGTCGACCTGGTGGCAAACCTGAAAAACGTCGTCACCCAGGCCGCCGCGTTTGCCGCTGCCCCGCAAGCCGGCAATCTCATCGCCCTGAAACCCGATCGAAAAGCCGGGCAATGGCGCGATACCGACGAAGGGCTGGGCTTCGGCCGCTACCCCTATGACGTTAATGCCATCCTGGTTCCCGCAGCACTGGAAGCGGCGAACCGCTTCTTTGCGAGCGGCTTGCTGGATCCTTACATCACCGCCGACGATCGCGCCTTGTTCGCGCAGGCGGAAGCGGCAGCTCGCGTTTGGCGGGCGCGAGCGCCAGCAATGTTTGCGGTACATATACCCAACAGCACCGCACGCGAACGCTTCCGCACTTACGCGGCAGCAGTCGGCGTGCCGCCGCAACCGGCATTGAAAGCGATCGGCAAGCATGCGCTGCAATTCCATGCACTATCGCTGGACGCTGCGGCATTGCCGGTACCCGTCATGCACTCCGACGACACCTATGCGCTGATGTTCGCGACACCCGCTCCCGAGGAACTGGATGCCATGGTGTCAGCCATGCGCCGCCCGTTTCCGGCTGGCCTCATGACCGGCGCCGGCATGGTCGTCGCCAATCCCGCATTTGCATCGGCAACGCTGCAGAACGCACTCGGTCCGAAGGCTTACCATGGCGCGGTCGTCTGGTCATGGCAGCAAGCATTGTTCGCCGCCGGCATTGCGCGGCAACTGCAGCGAACCGACCTGCCGCGCAGCGTACGGCAAACTTTACTCCACGCGCAGCGGGACCTTTGGGCCACCATCCAGAAAAATCAGGCCATGAACAATTTGGAGCTTTGGGGATGGCGCTATCGCGATGAAGGTTACGAAGCCATCCCGTTCGGCACCGGCGGCTCGGATGCGGACGAGTCGAACGCGGCGCAATTGTGGAGCACGGTGTATTTGGCGGTTCATCCACCGGCGTTGCGGCATTGAGGTGCCTGTGGTCGTAGGTTCACGACTCAAGCCGGATAGATGAGTCCCTGCTTGATTGCCTTGACTACTGCCTGCTGACGAGAGCCCACGCGTAATTTTCGTTTGATGTTCTTGACGTGAAAATTCACGTTCGATTCTGAGCAAATAAGGATTTTGCTTATCTCCCATGCAGTCTTGCCTAAGGCCAACCACTTCAGCAACTCATATTCACGCTTCGTCAAATGCACATCGTCAAGGCCGACATCAGCTTTCGCCAAAAACTGAATCGCGGATTCCTGTGCGTAATCACGCATAAGTGTGAGCTTCCCTAGGGACTGTGCATCGCCGGCGATCGCAAGATGGTCAGCCTCCGAAGACACGAAACTCATCACACCAAATTCTCCGGTCGCGCCGTGAATCGGGATGCAAATGCCGGAACGCAACCAATAGCTCCGCGCCTGTTCGTAGAATTCATTTTCCTGTTGGCTTTTGAAGATCGATGGCTGCCAGACGATGGGCAGACTACTATTGAGGCAATGCGCGACAGTTGGGTCTACGTAGTGCATTTTCTGCTCATCATAAGTCTGACGCCAACTCGCTGCGTAATTGCTACGCAAGAAAGCTGTTTCAAGCGGCACAGTCTTGTGCGGCACCATACCGAAAAGTACTTGCTCGAAGCCGAAATTTTTCGCTATTTCAATGAGCTTCGTACTCCAGTCGTCCGGATCATTACAACTCAACAACTCGACCAAGTCGTCAATGTGCAGCATTTGATTGGCACAAAAAATGTGAACGAATTTCCACAATGAATGATTTACATGCTGCATGCGGTGCTAGTTGCAAACCGCACGCCTCCATTTCTTAAAAACAACTTATCAAATTTCCTGTGCTTAACCCATGACATTTTCGGTCTACGCAAAAATATTGAACATGTAGTCTCAAGGCATTGAATTTGCCTCAACACAAAGCAGTCTTTCCTTACTTGGCTGTTTGAGTCGAAGTGCAATGATGGCTATCGGCGCATCAATTTCTGAAAAGAAATACGCCGAGGCATCCCGGCAGAACCTTCCTATCAATACAGAACGCGAACTCAATACTCGCTGTCGAATATCCTTACAATCAATTCGGGCCACTCTTTACATTCAAGCCTAAGTCATTGAAATTTATAATCATTTATAATTTGGAATGATTTATGCTTAACTTGCTAACTAGAATAACGGCTGCGGCCGATCACACAATATCTCGCTGTGAGCACTGAGCTTGCGGATGTGGCACGACTGGTCGAATGGGTGGAGAAGATGATGAAAACCGGAAAATTTCCTGCCAAATCGGGCTGGCCTTCCTTGGCGGCAATGATATGCCTGGCCTTCGGTGCTCTTTCGAGCCAGCAGGCCTGCGCGACTACTCTTCCCTTGGGTGATGCAGGCAATTACGCGGTGTTGTTTGATGGCTTGGGAGCGAATAGCCTGAATGTCACGAACGTGGTCGTCAACGGCAACATAGGCGTGGCCGGCACCGGCAAAGTGGCTTTCAGCGGCCCCGGCAAGATGAATGGCAGTCTGAGCTTTTCCGCTGCGAATACAAGTCAGTACAGCAATACCAATCCCAGCAATGTCGGTCCGACTTCCGTGACGTATGGCAAGACGTCAGTGCAGACCGACATGAATACGCTCAACACACTGTCGTCGACGCTGGGTGGCGCGGCCGGCTCGGCCGTCAACCTGATCAACGGCAATCAAACCATCAACGAATCGAGCGGTACCCTGTACAAGTCCGGCGGTGTCACCTATCGCGTTTTCACGGTCGGCAGCGTGAACGACCAGGCTGGGCAAACGCTGACTATCAACGGCGATGGCTCGGGCGATCCTATCGTGTTCAATTTCACCAGCAGCGCCAATCTGCAGGGCGATGTGACACTGACAGGAGGCTTGGTTGCCGACGATGTGCTGTGGAACTTCACAGGCGGCAGCGGCGGCACCGGTGGCCCGACGGCGTCATTGAACAACAATGCCTCCAGCTATTCGGCGCTTGCCTGGTATGGCGACATTCTCGATCCCAATGGCGCCATTTCGGTAGTGAACGCCAACCTCGACGGCCGTGTATTTGGCGGCGGCAGCAACAATATGCAGATCGTGTCGGGCGACACTATTACCGTACCCTTCTCGCATACGATTCCGGAACCGAGCACATTGGCGCTTGTTTGCGTGGCATTGTTCGGTTTGAGCTGCCAACGCAAAACCAGTCGCATCTAGCAATTCCAGAATGCGAACACGATCCGGGAAATTTGCCCGACATGTCTCTGCAATTGCAATGTGCTTGGGCACATTGTGTTTTACCAATTCCAGCTACGCCAGCGCCATTATCCTGATTTGCCGCATGGAGAATGGCGATCTGCATCGCATGACTTTCGACGAAAGAGCACGTTCCATCAATGGCCACCAGGAAGGCGATGGCGTGACCGATGACGGTTTCGGCAAGTTCATGGGGCAGGAAACCAACCGGTATCGCCGCTATCGTGTGTCGATATCGAATAAATCCATTCAAGCTTACGATGGCATCGAAGACGTGATTGCCGGCGGAGCGCGCATCTATACTTCGTCAACCGACATCAACATCAATCGCGCAAACGGGGCTATCTTCATGCGCGTACATGATGCCTTGCTCAACGGCATACAGGTCACTGAAGGACGCTGCCAGACCGATCAGGGGAAGAGCAGCTTTTAGCCTCTTGCAGCGAGCAAAAAACGCCTGCCGGGCCTGGGGAATTCCTTATTTGGCGATGGCCGACGCCGGCGGCAGCCACTTTTGATTCAAGCGCTGGATCGTTCCGTCTCGCTGCATGGCCGCCAGAGCCGCATTCACGGCCGGCACCAGCGGTGAGCCTTTCTTGAATATGAATCCATAGTTCTCGCCCTGCAGCGGGCTGCCGACGACCTTGTAAGTATTCGGATACTGCTTGATGTAACCACCAGCGGCGGTTGCGTCAGACAACACCACGTCGATGTCGCCGGCGCGCAGGGCCTGCGCCGTGGCACCGAAAGTATCGAACAGCTTGATGCGCGGACTCGCTCCGGTTACGCCCAGCAAATCCTTGGCCGTCGAATAAAAACTGGTGGTGCCCGGCTGCGCTCCGGCCAGCAAATTCCTGTTGGCCCGAAACCCTGCCGCATCGTGGAAACGGGATTCATTCGCGCGCACCATCATGAATAGCTGCGCGGTCATGTAGGGAGCTGAAAAATCCACCTGGGCCTTGCGCTCGTCATTGATGGTGATGCCGTTCATGGCAATGTCGGCCTGACCGTCGCGCACCGACTGGATCATCGCATCCCAACTGCTGATGCGCCATTCGATTTTCAGATTCAGGCGCCGCCCGATTTCATTGACGGCATCGTACTCCCAGCCCACGCCCTTGCCGGTCTTGGGATCGAGGCTATCGAGCGGCGGAAAAGAATTTTCCGTAATCGCGACGATTTTGCGTCCGCCGAAGTCGGGCAAGGCCTGGCCGTGCGCATTCGCCACCGTTCCCGCAAACGCCATCAACATGCAGGTGTTGCGAATCCACTTGCCGAATTTTTTACTCGTACCCATCTTTGTCTTGTCCTTCGCAAACGGTACGCGCGCGAGCCTGCATCAGCGCGGCGCGATATCCGAAATATCCATGAGCTTAAATTAACCGCGGATCTGGCTGAGGAAGGCGCGTGCGCGTTGCGAAGTGCCGGTTCCACTGAAGAATTCGCCGGCTGCACAATCGTCGACGATCATGCCGCCGTCCATGAATACAATGCGGCTGGCTATGTCGCGCGCGAAAGACATTTCATGGGTGACACACAGCATGGTCATGCCTTCCTTCGCAAGGTCCGTCATCACTTCCAGCACCTCGGCCACCATTTCCGGATCGAGCGATGAAGTCGGCTCGTCGAACAACATCACCTTGGGTTGCATGCATAGCGCACGCGCTATCGCCACGCGCTGCTGCTGCCCGCCCGATAGCTGGCGCGGATACTTGTTGCGGTGGTCGAGCAAATGCACGCGGCCCAGGTAGTCGAGCGCGCGCGCTTCGGCTTCGGCGGCAGCGACGCCCGCTACTTTTTGCGGCGCCAGCGTGCAATTGTCGAGCACGGTGCGATGCTGGAACAGGTTGAACTGCTGGAACACCATGCCGACCTGGCTGCGCACAAGGTCATCGTCGCGCGCGTGTCCGGTCACAGGTAAGCCGCACACGCGCACGCTGCCTCCCTGGTGACGCTCGAGTCCGTTGATGGTGCGAATCAAGGTCGATTTGCCGGCGCCGGAAGGGCCGCAAATCACCAAGCGCTCGCCTTCGCTCACGGTCAGGCATACGTCGCGCAGCACGCGCGTTGTGCCGTACCAATTCGATACCTGGTCGAGTTCGACGACGAAAGCCATGTCAGCGGTCCTCATGCACGCGCAATCTGCGCTCGAAGCCGCGCAGCAACAGCGACAGGCCTATGGTCAGGGCCAGGTAAATCATGGCGACGATGCTGTAGGTTTCGAAAAACAGGAAAGAGCCGCCGGCATACATCTTGGCCATTTGCGTGATGTCGGCCACACCCAGCACTGACACAAGGGCAGAATCCTTGATCATGGCGATGAAATCATTTCCCAGCGGAGGCAGAATGATGCGGAAGGCGATCGGGAAGGTAATGTAGCGGAACACCTTGGTACGCGACATGCCGAGCGCCTTGGCCGCTTCAATCTGCCCATGATCGACCGCCTGCAAGCCGGCGCGGAACACTTCCGCCAGAAAGGCCGAATAGCTGATAGTGAGGGCGATGATGGCGCGCCAGGTCAGGCTGAAGTCGCGCACCTCGATCTGGTCTATCCAGCCCGCTTCGCGCGGCAACACCAGTAGGGCATTGGCCAGGCTGACCATGACCGGCGCGGCGACAAAGGCCATGTAAAACAGCAGCACCAGCACGGGGATGCCGCGTATCACTTCGCAATAGAAGCGCGCCGCCTGGCGCACCAGGTTGTTCGGCGCCTTGAACGCCAGGGCGACCAGCAAGCCAGTCAGCGTTGCCAGCGCAAACGCGATCGCCGTCACGTAAAGCGTTATCCAGACGCCTTCGCTGACGACGGACAAAATCTGCGCATACAGATCGTCGGACCAGATCTTGTAACCCATCAGGGCAAACAAGAAGCCGAGCGCAGCCATCCACCAAGGGAAACCGCTCGCGTCGTCGCGTTTCGATAGGACTGTCATAGTCCTCGACCAGGTGCAAACAGGGGGAAAAAGTGCTTGACGCTCATTGTTACCGGTTTTTGGGCAGACTCGCCGACGCGGCCGTTATTCTCTTAACCAGTGGGACATTATAAGGGATGAAAAGCGCTCAAAATCCATAAAAAACACGCCCGGCTGGGCTTCGCGGGCGTCTGGGTTAAAATTTCAAACGACACAACCACAGATTCCGGCCTCGGCGACGCTATTGGAGGAATCCGGACATTTTAAGGAACCCACGTGCAGTCACCCGCTCCTACCGCCACGGCCCGTTTCGACGATCCGGCCGCCGCGCTCAAGCATGTCCAGTTCATCTATGACAACAGCATCCGTTACCTGCGCGACTGCCTCAAGCGCTTCGTCGCCGGCGAGCAGTTTTCCGAACGCATCCGTGCCTGCTATCCCTACGTGCGCGTGCATACCGATTCGGTATTCCGTGCCGATTCGCGCCTGTCCTACGGATTCGTGGCAGGGCCGGGCACCTACGAGACCACGCTGACGCGGCCCGACCTGTTCTCGTATTACTATCTCGAGCAATTCCGCCTGCTGCTGAAGAACCACGAGAATCTCGGTCACCACCAGCCTATGCAATTGGAAGTGGGGGTCAGCCATCAACCCATTCCCGTGCACTTTTCGTTTGCCGAACATGAACATATCGAAGGCAGCATGAGCCCGGAAAAGCAGCTCATGATGCGCGACCTGTTCGATCTGCCGGACCTGTCGGCGATGGACGATGGCATCGCCAACGGCACCTACGAAGCGGAACCCGGCGCACCGCAGCCGCTTTCCCTGTTTACGGCGCCGCGTGTCGACTATTCGCTGCAAAGGCTGCGCCATTACACGGGCACCGCGCCAGAGCATGTACAAAACTTCGTGCTGTTCACCAACTACCAGTTCTACATAGATGAATTCGTCAAACTGGGGCAAGAGATCATGAGCCGGCCGATAGAACCGGGCAGCGAAAACGACTATGTCGCTTTTGTGGCGCCGGGCAATCTGGTTACGCGCCGCAACGGTCTGCCGGCCCAGCCTGGCGACGCGCTGGGCGCGGCCTTGCCGCGCCTGCCGCAAATGCCGGGCTACCACCTGGTGCGGCCGGACGGCAGCGGCATTACCATGATCAACATCGGCGTCGGACCGGCCAATGCCAAGACCATCACCGACCACGTCGCCGTGTTGCGTCCGCATGCCTGGCTCATGCTCGGCCATTGCGCGGGCCTGCGCAATACCCAGCAATTGGGCGATTACGTGCTGGCGCACGGCTATGTGCGTGAAGATCACGTGCTCGACGAAGACTTGCCGCCCTGGGTGCCGATCCCGCCGCTGGCCGAGGTGCAATTGGCGATCGAGGCGGCTGTGGCCGAAGTGACCCAGTTGACTGGCTATGAATTGAAGCGTGTCATGCGTACCGGCACCGTAGCAAGCACCGACAACCGCAATTGGGAACTGCTGCCGCATCGCACGCCGGAGCGTCGCTTCAGCCAAAGCCGCGCGGTTGCGCTCGACATGGAAAGCGCCACCATCGCCGCCAACGGCTTCCGCTTCCGCGTGCCCTACGGCACGCTTCTATGCGTGAGCGACAAACCGCTGCACGGCGAAATCAAGCTGCCCGGCATGGCCAACCAGTTCTACCGCGAACGCGTCGATCAGCACCTGCGTATCGGCATACGCGCACTGGAGCAGTTGCGCGCGCGCGGCCTGGACCACCTGCACAGCCGCAAGCTGCGCAGCTTTGCCGAGGTAGCATTCCAATAAGAACTAGGTCAGTAGGCTGTCGCACAACTGTGCGACAGCACGCTGCGCTTCCAGGATAGAGTAGCGATGGTCCATGGCGCCGGCCAGGTCGGTATTGGCGAAGGCGATGCGGCCGAACGGTGCGGCGCGCAGAATATCGCGCGGTGCCGGCTGGCCATCCTTGCCGAAGAAAAACCCCGGCTGCGGACTCAGATAAGCATGACCCCAGCGATTGAGGATGATGCCGGCAATGTCACGTTCGGCGTGGAAGCCGAAGCCCGAGAACATGGCGTGGAATTGCATGCGGATGCGGCGTTCGATCTCGCGGAAAGGCGTGCTCAACAATTCACCGCGCCCGCGATGACCCTGGTCTTCGGTGGACATGCCCGGATAGGAGTACAGGATTTTCAGCGACAACACCACCGGCGAATCGGGGGAAATCGTCGATTCGCCCACACCGGTGAGCGCCGTCTTGCGCACTTCGAAATAATTACCGATGTTGCCGCCATTCCCAGCATCAAACCAGCGGCAACCCGACAATCCCTGGTCATACAGGAAGCGCCAATTGCGTACCGCGACGTTGGCGATCAGGCAGGGCGAGCGATAAAACTGTGCGTAAGCCGCGCGATGAGCAGTGGGCAAGTCCTTGACGACATGCTTGGCTGTCCAGCAGCCGCCGGCCATCACGGCCGAGCGTGCCTTGAGCTTGTACAGCTTGCCGCCCTTGGCATAGGCGATAGTCAGTGAACCGGCCTTGGCCGGATCGCCGTCGTGGCTGACCGACAGCACCGTGGATGACAGGCGCACGCGCGCATGTGCGCCGGCCACGTCCAGCCGCGCAAAATCGACCATTCCGCGCGTTACGCCTTCGACACCGGCCGGGCCGGAAATCGCCGCCGGAATCAAGCTCTTGACCATCAACCGGGCGATGGTTGCATTCCCGCCCGGGAACATCTGCACCGCATCGTCGCCATCTGCCTCGTTCATATGCAGCAGGTCAGCCGCATAATCGGCGTAAGCCGACAAGGCATCCGGTCCCAGGCCCGAGCCGCCACCCTCGACCGGCGCCAGATAGTCGCGTATGAATTCGCGGCTGACGCCGTAGCGTTCCACGTAGTGCTGCTCGAGCGTGATCGAATCGAGGTAGCGCGCCACCGCGTCGCCTTCGTACCGAGGCGGAACGAACGTCGTACGGTCGTTGAGCTGGTTGGCAAACCATGAGGACAACTGCTCTCGTACCGCAGCCGAAACGGGAGCTCCACTGAACCCCGTGCGCACGGCGTCGCGCACCCAGCTTCCGGAGCCGGACTGGCCCGCATCGCCGAACCAGAAGCCGTATTGCCCGCTTTCCATGCCGATCGCATCATAGGGATTGCGCGCCAGCGGCATTTCCGGCGCTTTTCCACCCCAAGCTTGGTAATGCAACTTGGGAGTGTGCAAACCTATGGAATCGTAGAAGCGGGCCAAGGCGCTATGCGGCATTTGAGTGAAGTAAAGCGCCGATCCTTGCGGTGCCAGCAGGCGTTTGCCGCCCACCTCGAATTCGTTTTGCTTGGCTTCGCCGCCGAAGATAGGATGGTTTTCCAGCACCAGGCAGCGCTTGTCCTTGCCGGCCAGCCGTTGGAACGTCAATGCGGCGGCCAAGCCGCTGATGCCACCGCCCACGATCACGCAATCGACACTTTCGCCGGTATCGACGACGTCCGCAGGTAAAGGCTGGCCCACACCGTCGCGCATGGCATGCCCGGCCATGACCACGGGCCAGGTGTTGCCATTGGCGTTCGCGTATTCGCCGACACCGCCGTAGCCGGTCCAGGCATCGATTCCTTCTGCAGGCGCTACTGCTTGACCAGCCCGACCGGCTTGCGCAGCGAGGATGTCAGCGGGCGACAGGGCGCCCAGCAGCGCCGCACCCGAAGCCAGCATGCTTGCCCCGAGAAAGTCGCGGCGCGTGATTCCCGCACCCATGCCGAGCGCGCGATCGGAAGATGAATTGGGAAGGTCGTCAGACATGCGATGATTGTTGCATCCCGGACACGCCGGACATATAGGTACATTTACCTATCCGCTAGAGTAAATCTCTGGATTGTTGTTGCCATTTGAATATATGAATATTCTGCAACGTCCGTCATGCCGCCAAGCCAGAAAATCGATGTGGCCATGAGCGCGCCCTAAGACGGATCGGAGACCAGCTCGAACACGACAGACCAGGCTTCGGCCATAAAAATGGGGAAATTCATGAAGGTACAGCGGACAGGTATTGCAATAGCGGTGGCAACGGCATTGGCAGGCATGGCCCTGCCGGCCTATGCGCAGCAGGTAAGCGGCAAGCAGGCGAACTCCGGGTCCGAGCAGTCCTCCCCCTCCCAGACCTCCCCGCAGCAAGCGTCTCAGAGCGATGCTGCGCCGGTAGAAGTCGTGGTGACGGGTATCCGCGCCTCGCGCGAACAGTCACTGGCCAAGAAACGCAACGCCGATTCCGTCATGGACGTGGTCAGCGCTGAAGATATCGGCAAACTGCCCGACAAGAACGTGGCCGACGCCGTTGAACGCGTGCCCGGCGTCAATATCAGCTCGGGTTCGGGCGGCGAAGGTGGCTTTTCCGAGAACGACCGCGTCAGCATACGCGGCACCAACCCCAGCCTGACGCAGACCACCGTCAACGGCCACACGATCTCGACCGGCGACTGGTATATCGGCGACCAGCAGGGCACGGTCGGCCGTAGCGTCAGCTTCACCTTGCTGCCTTCGGAAATCGTCGGCTCTGTCGAAGTGCAGAAAAGCTCGCAGGCCGATTTCATCGAAGGCGGCACGGTCGGCAACGTCAACATCGTCACGCGAGCACCGCTCGACTTCAAGAAGCAGCTGACCGTCGAAGCAACCGTGCAAGGCATGTATGCCGACTTGCCCGAGCGCACCGATCCGCAAATGAATGCCTTGATCAACTGGAAGAACGACGACAAGACCTTCGGCGTGCTCGGCCAGATCTTCTCCGAATCGCGCCACGACCGACGCGACGGCCAGGAATTGTTCCTGCTCGGTTCCAACTATATCGGCAACCCCAATGACAACAGCTCGGCCCTGTCGGCCGCGCATCCGGACTTGAACGGTGTCATTTACCCGACACAGATCGGCTCCGCAGCCTTCTCGCAAACCAGCAAGCGCAGCGGCGGTCTGCTCGACATGGAGTTGAAGCCGAGCCATGACTTGACGCTGGACCTGAACGGCTTTTACTCGAAGTTCAACACGAACACCTTCGATACCAACTTCATGGCCAGCCCGCTCAACGAAATTTCTCAGGGCGTGGTGCCGACCAGCTATACGGTCAAGGGCAATACGTTGGTGGCTGCCACCTTCCCGACCCAGCCGTTCAACGTCAACGACCCGAACCCCGGTGCCGACATGGCCTTCCCCGGCGTACGCGATTCTATCTACCGCCCGAACGCCGGCTCCAGCGCGGCCTACGTCGACTTCGATACCAGGTTCCGCGTCAACGACGCGCTCCTGATCACCTCCAAAATAGGTTACACGCAAGGCATAGGCGAAACACCGCACGATTACGGCTACGAAGCCTACCTGGTCAATTCGCCGCTGGTATACCAGATGAACGGCACGGCAGGCCCGGCCAACGTTTCCTTCCCCGGCGTGAATACCGCCAACTTCAACAATCCGGCCAACGTAACCAATGGCGGCAGCTGGTCGCAATCTGCCAAGGTGACCGACCAGGAAGGTTACGGACAAATCGACGCTTTGCTGACGGTCGACTATGGCAACATCGAGAGCGTGAAGTTTGGCGCCCGCTTCGCCGACCACCGCCGCACCGCGTCCGACATGAACTACGGTTGTTCGACCGATCCGAACAACCCTTGCTACACCAATCCGCAAACGACCTTTCCGCCACCGGCTTGGGCAGGCACCACTTCGCCAGGCAATTTCGGTTCCGGCATTGGCGCCGGCCCCGGCTTCCTATCGAATTTTTGGGTGCTGAATCCTGCCAACATCGCAACCTGGGAGCAGGCCTACAACAACGTTTCCCAGGGACCGGCTTACCAG
>Ga0213872_10000951_pt1 | contig 20255 bp, 18 predicted proteins | sample VelepicomBERX_R2_FD_160071 | JGI IMG/M metagenome (GOLD analysis project Ga0213872, IMG submission 160071) | Rhizosphere microbial communities from Vellozia epidendroides in rupestrian grasslands, the National Park of Serra do Cipo, Brazil - RX_R2 | ecosystem: Host-associated > Plants > Roots >...
GCCTGCCCGAGTTCATGGCCAAGCTGCAGGACGGCGACCTGGTGGTGATCACCGCCGACCATGGCTGCGACCCGACCTGGCCTGGCTCCGATCACACCCGCGAACATATCCCGATGATCTTCTTCGGCCCTGGCGTGAAGCCGCAGTCGCTGGGCGTGTCCAAGACTTTCTCCGACATCGGCCAGACCCTGGCGCACCACCTGGGCGTCAAACCACTTTCCAACGGAAGCAATCTGCTATGACCATCATCACTGACTTCAAGCGAAACGAACCGGTTCCGCTCGATCTGGGCTGGATCAACCACATCCACGTCAACAAGTCCGCCGCCGACCGCCGCGCCGCAAGCCTGGCCAATCGCCGCACCGTGAAAAAGGAATACCAGGCCGCCTGGCTGGTCAAGGCCATCGGCCTGATCGACCTGACCACCCTGTCCGGCGACGACACCCCGGGCCGCGTGGAGCGCCTGTGCCGCAAGGCGATGCGCCCGCTGCGCACCGACCTGGTGGAAGCACTGGGCCTGAGCGACATGCAGTTGGCCACCGGCGCCGTCTGCGTGTATCACGAGATGATCAAGCCTGCGGTGCAGGTGCTGCAAGGCCGTCTGCCGATTGCCGCCGTGTCGACCGGCTTCCCGGCCGGCCTGACCAGCGTTGAAACCAAGGTACGTGAGATCGAGCTTTCCGTCGCAGCTGGTGCGACGGAGATCGACATCGTCATCACCCGCCAGCACGTCCTGACCGGCAACTGGCAAGCGCTGTACGATGAAATGCTGGCTTACCGCAAGGCTTGCGGCGAGGCGCACGTCAAGGCGATTCTGGCGACCGGTGAACTGGTCACGCTGGAAAACGTGGCCAAGGCTTCGTGGGTCTGCATGATGGCTGGTGCGGACTTCATCAAGACCTCGACCGGCAAGGAAGCCGTCAACGCCACCATCCCTGTCTCGCTGACCATGGTGCGCGCGATCCGCGACTACCACGAGCAGACCGGCTTCAAGATCGGCTACAAGCCTGCGGGCGGCGTCGGCACGGCCAAGGCCGCGCTGCAGTACCTGACCCTGATGAAGGAAGAACTGGGCAATGAATGGCTCGAGCCGCACCTGTTCCGCATCGGCGCCTCCAGCCTGCTGACCGACATCGAGCGCCAGCTGGAGCACTACGTCACCGGCGCCTACTCGGCCGCTCACCGCCACGCGCAACCTTAAAGAATACGGACGAACGTCATGCCAACCATTAAAGAGATCCTCAACACCATGGAATACGGCCCTGCACCCGAAAGCCAGAAAGAAGCGCAAGCCTGGCTGGACCAGCGCGGCCGCGCCTTCGGCCTGTTCATCGACAACCAGTGGACCGCGCCGGGCGAGCTGTTCGCCTCGCAGAATCCTGCCGACGGCAGCAAGCTGGCCGACCTGACCCAGGGCAGCGCCGCCGACGTCGACGCCGCTGTCGCCGCCGCGCGCCGCGCGCAGCCGGGCTGGCAGGCACTGGGCGGCCATGGCCGCGCCAAGGTGCTGTACGCGATCGCCCGCCTGATGCAAAAGCATTCGCGCCTGTTCGCCGTGCTGGAAACCCTGGACAACGGCAAGACCATCCGCGAAACCCGCGACATCGACCTGCCGCTGGTGGCGCGCCACTTCTACTACCACGCAGGCTGGGCCCAGCTGCAGGCGGAAGAATTCGCCGATCACCGTCCAGTGGGCGTGGTGGGCCAGATCGTGCCGTGGAACTTCCCGCTGCTGATGCTGGCGTGGAAGATCGCTCCAGCGCTGGCCGCCGGTAACACCGTGGTCTTCAAGCCTGCCGAATTCACCTCGCTGACCGCCATGCTGTTCGCGGACATCTGCGTGCAGGCTGGCGTGCCTGCCGGTGTGGTCAACATCGTCACCGGCGACGGCCGCGTGGGCGAAGCCATCGTCAAGCACGAAGGCATCGACAAGCTGGCCTTCACCGGCTCCACCGAAGTGGGCCGCCTGATCCGCCAGGCCACCGCAGGCAGCGGCAAGAAGCTGTCGCTGGAACTGGGCGGCAAGTCGCCGTTTATCGTGTTCGAAGACGCTGACCTGGATGCCGCCGTTGAAGGCCTGGTCGATTCGATCTGGTTCAATCAGGGCCAGGTATGCTGCGCCGGTTCGCGCCTGCTGGTGCAGGAATCGGTCGAGAAGAAATTCCTCGCCAAGCTGCGCGCCCGCATGCAGACCCTGACCCTCGGCTCGCCGCTGGACAAGGGCATGGACATCGGCGCCCTGGTCGATCCGGTGCAGAAGCAGCGCATCGAAGGCCTGGTGCAGTCGGCCCGCGACGAAGGTTGCGAGGTGTATCAGCCAGCCTGCGAACTGCCAGCCAACGGCTCGTGGTTCCCGCCAACCCTGATCACCGGCGCATCGACTGCCGCCGCCGTGGCGCAGGCAGAAATCTTTGGCCCGGTGCTGGTGGCGATGAGCTTCCGCACTCCGCCGGAAGCCGTTCAGCTGGCAAACAACACCGTCTACGGCCTGGCCTCCTGCGTATGGACCGAGAACATTTCGCTGGCGCTGGACGTCGCGCCGCAGATCAAGGCTGGCGTGGTGTGGATTAACACCGCCAACCAGTTCGACGCCGCTTGCGGCTTCGGCGGCTACCGCGAATCCGGCTACGGCCGTGAAGGCGGCCGCGAAGGCATGTACGAATACATGGTGCCTGTGTCGGAAGATGCGCGCCCAGCCGCGCCGGTGATCGACGCGCAAGCCAAGCCAGCCAAGGCCGCTGCTGCTGCCGATCCGTTCGCGATCGACCGCACCGCCAAGCTGTACATCGGCGGCAAGCAGGCCCGCCCTGACGGCGCCTACAGCCGCGCCATCCACGGCGCCGACGGCAAGTTCATCGCCGAAGTGGGCGAGGGTAACCGCAAGGACATCCGCAACGCCGTTGAAGCTGCACACAAGGCCGGTGGCTGGACCAAGGCCACCTCGCACAACCGCGCGCAGGTGCTGTACTACATCGCTGAAAACCTGGCTGCACGCGGCGAGGAATTCGCTGCCCGCATCTCCGCCATGACCGGCTCCAAGAACGCCGAGAAGGAAGTGCAGGCTTCCATCGAGCGCCTGTTCTACTACGCCGCCTGGGCCGACAAGTACGACGGCCTGGCGCACCAGCCGCCGATGCACGGCATCACCGTGGCGCTGAACGAACCGCTGGGTGTGATCGGCATCGTCTGCCCGAACGAAGCGCCGCTGCTGGGCTTCATCTCGCTGGTCGCTCCTGCCATCGCGCTGGGTAACCGCGTGGTGGTGGTGCCGTCGGAAGCGCATCCGCTGTCGGCCACCGACCTGTATCAGATCTTCGATACCTCGGACCTGCCGGGCGGCGTGGTCAACATCGTCACCGGTAGCGCTGATGAACTGGCGCGTACCCTGGCGTCGCACGGCGACATCGACGCCATCTGGCGCCACGACGGTTCGGCCGAAGGCTGCGCCGAAGTCGAGAAGCTGTCGGCAGCGACCCTGAAGCGCACCTGGACCGGTGGCGCCAAGGGCCGCGACTGGTATTCGACCGCGCAGTCGGGCGGCCGCGCTGTGCTGGCGCACGCATCCCAGGTGAAGAACATCTGGATCCCATACGGCGTATAAGAGGAGCTGCACATGTTTTTACCTCAAGAGATCATCCGTAAAAAGCGCGACGGCGGCGTCCTGAGCGCGGAAGAGATCCAGTTCTTCGTCGGCGGCATCACCTCCGGTCGCGTGACCGAAGGCCAGATCGCCGCGCTGGCGATGGCAGTCTTCTTCAACGACATGACCATGGACGAACGCGTGGCCTTCACCCTGGCCATGCGCGATTCCGGCGACGTGCTGGACTGGCGCAGCCTGAATCTGCCCGGCCCGGTGGTCGACAAGCACTCCACCGGCGGCGTGGGTGACGTCGTCTCGCTGCTGCTGGGCCCAATGATCGCGGCCTGCGGCGGCTTCGTGCCGATGATTTCCGGTCGTGGCCTGGGCCACACCGGCGGTACCCTGGACAAGTTCGATTCCATCCCCGGCTACACCACCGTGCCGACCAATGAAGTGTTCCGCAAAGTGGTGAAAGAAGTGGGCGTGGCCATCATCGGCCAGACCGCCTCGCTGGCGCCGTCGGACAAGATTTTCTACGGCGTGCGCGACGTGACGGCGACGGTGGAATCGGTGGCCATGATCACCGGTTCGATCCTGTCGAAGAAGCTGTCGGCAGGCCTGGACGCCCTGGTGATGGACGTCAAAGTCGGCACCGGCGCCTTCATGCCGACCTACGACAAATCGGTTGAACTGGCCGACAGCATCGTCAAGGTCGGCAACGGCGCGGGCATGATGACTTCCGCCATCCTGACCGACATGAACGAATCGCTGGCGCCATACGCCGGTAACGCGATTGAAGTGCGCGGCGCGATGGACTACCTGACCGGCAAGTCGCGTCCCGCGCGCCTGCACGAAGTCACCATGGCGCTGTGCGCAGAGATGCTGGTGCTGGGCAAACTGGCCGGCACCGAACAGGAAGCGCGCGCCAAGCTGCAAGCGGCGCTGGACAACGGCTCCGCCGCCGAGCGCTTCGCGCGCATGGTGACGGCGCTGGGCGGTCCGGCCGATCTGCTGGAGAAGCCGGATGCTTACCTGGAGCAGGCGCCGATCATCGTTCCTGCACCGGCGCTGCAGTCGGGCTACGCTGCGGGTACCGACTGCCGTGGCATCGGCCTGGCTGTGGTCAGCCTGGGTGGCGGCCGCCGCCGCGCTGCCGATCCGATCGACTTCGCGGTCGGCCTGACCGACTTGGTCGGCATCGGCGACAAGATCGAAGCCGGCCAGCCGCTCGCCATGGTGCACGCCCGCACCCAGGAAGCGGCCGAGCAGGCCGTGCGTGAAGTGCAGGCCGCGTACCAGATCGCTGCCGCCGCACCTGCCGCGAATCCAGTCATCTACCGCACCATTCGCCCATGAACAAGCAACAGCTCATCGACGAAGCCAAGGCCGCGCGCCTGAAGGCCTACACGCCGTACTCCAACTTCAAGGTGGGGGCGGCGCTGCTGACGCGCGACGGCAAGGTCTTCCACGGCTGTAACGTGGAAAACGCCTCCTACGGCTTGTGCAATTGCGCTGAACGCACCGCGCTGTTCAGCGCTATTGCGGAAGGCTACCAGCCGGGCGATTTCGACCAGCTGGTGGTGGTGGGCGAGACGGATGGCCCGATCGCTCCTTGCGGCGCTTGCCGCCAGGTGATCCTGGAGCTGGGCGGTAACGAGCTGCCCGTGCTGCTGACCAATCTGAAGGGCGACATCTTCGAAACCACGGCGGCCGCACAGCTGCCCAACGCCTTTGGTGGCGCTGACCTGAAGAAGAAATAAGTGGTATTCAAAAAGACCATCGACGTCCAGGCCGCGGTGGCGATCGCCGCCTCGGAAGCCATCGCCGCCAAGACCCAGGGCACCTTTGCCGTGGGCGGCCTGATGCTCGACCAGCACGGCAACGTGCTGCAGTCGCTGCATTCCAACGTCATCAAGCATGGCCTGATTTACGACCCCACCGCGCACGCCGAACGGCAGCTGATCGACTGGTACTTTGCCGAAGTGGCCAAGGGCCGCGAGCTGCCGCCGCCGAGCGAGATCACCATCATCACCTCGCTGGACCCGTGCTGCATGTGCACGGGCGCGATCCTGGCGGCAGGCTTCAACGTGATCGCCGCCGCGCCGGATCGCGACGCTGGCGTCAATCACAGCGAGGACGCCGCCTTTGCCGCCTTGCCGGAACGCCTGCAGGCACAGGCCGCGAAGCATTTCTGCTACCCGGCGGTGCTGGGTTCGTCGAGCTATGCGCGTCCGGCTGCCGGCGCCGCGCCCAAGTCCTTCTTCATCGGGAAAACGATCTCCGAGCCGACCCAGGCCCTGTGCTCGCTGGTGTTCGAAGCGACTGCGGAAAGCGCGATGGAGCGCTTCAATGCCGACCTGCCGGTAACGCAGCTGAAGTGTCCCGCCACGCTGCCGGCCGGCCACCGCATCGTGCGCGAACTGAAGAAATTGTATCCCGACGCACTGGCCTACCGCTGCACGCCGCAGCAGCCGGATGAAGGCCTGGCGCCGTTCCTCCAGCAAGCCATGGCGCGCGACCGCGAGCAGGGCGGGGAGGGCGATGCCGTCGCGCTGCTGGACTCCTTCGGCAATCTGCTGCTGTGCATGCCGGGCCGATTGACTCAGTCGGGCATTCGCACCGCATTCATGGAAACCACGCGCGCCTACGCCCAGCTGCGTTACAAGCTGATGGTCGATGCGACGCCGGCGCAGCGCGAAGAAGTACGCCAGTACCTGGGCCATCCCAAGGACGGCACGTTTGTATTCGCGCAGGGACCGGACCACAGCGCGCAGAGTTTCATGAATCTGGGTGCGTACGGTTCGACCATGGAAGGCCCGCTGTCGCCGCAGAATCCCCTGCAGCTGCAATACGTACGCGCGCGCCTGCCGGAAGGCGAGCTGTCCGCCCTGTGCGCCAGCCTGCCGCCGCTGTACCGCCACGTCATCCGCATCCGCCCCACCCAGGTCGCCGACCCGCGCCTGATCGCCGCGCTGGTTTGAATCAAACTTTGCCAGGGTATTCGTGCTAGTCTGAACCTGTTTATCAGGAGGCTGTCATGAATACTCTGGATAAAGAACTGGCGACCTACCGCGCGAATTTGCAAGAACTGCTGGTCCACGAAGGCAAGTATGTGCTGATCGTCGGCGAGGAAATTATTGGCCTTTACGACACTCGTGGTGAGGCAATCAGCGCAGGTTACGAACGCTTCGGACCTATTCCTCTCTTCACTCGGAAGGTTGCGCTTAAGGAAGAGGTCGCTACTATTTTGACGCCATTCGTCATCAAGACGTAATGCCGAGCATAAACGTCAACTTTGGTCATTCTGGCCCAGTGGTAGCTGCAATCGTCACGATTGGCGCACAGCTCCGCAACTCGCGCATAGCGGCGGGGATGTCTGTTCCTGCTGCTACGTCGGGACGGTTTCTGATCGATACTGGTTCCAATATGAGTTGTATTGATACCGCATTAGTTGCCAGACTTGGGTTGCAGCCGATGGGCTCCATCAACGTGAATGCTCCTGGATCTGGTGGCAATACCCTCATTCGCAAGCAGTATGAGGTTACGCTCTACATTCCAGCAAATGCGACTAGGGGCTGCAATTTGCAGGACATCGGAATGCTCGAAGTATCGCTCAGTGCCCAAGGCTTGGATGGTCTGATTGGTCGTGATGTTATCGATCAGTGGACGTGCATCTATAACGGCGCCACGTCCACTTTCACTATCTGCTACTAATCTGCTTTCTCGTAGGCCCGACAATCCCAACTTTGACCGCTCCCGATGAGCCTTAGCCGCAGTGGGTGGTCTTGATGAACTTCCATCACAGAGCTTTTCTACGTGTTTTTTGCACTTTTCATCCTTGCATGGGATTCTGAAAAGGCTAGGTTGGGATGCCTATATCAAAATTTGTTTGCGGAAATTACCTGATTCTTTGTTGCTCATTGGAATCGTTTTCCGCGATTTCTTCGCGGTTTGCGGGAAGTGTTTCGAATGTTTGCCGAATTGTTTGCTTAATTAGCCTTGAAATAGTTGCGGAACGCGAAGTTGCGTGAAATAATGACCCACGACGATCGTCCATAGTGATGGGGATATGCATGGAGCGTGAAATGACTGGTAAAAGTGATGCTGTGGTGCCCACGGCGAAGGTGGAGCGCTCAAATTCAACTATCGACTTTCCTTATAACGACTTGGACAATGCCGAAGAGATTGTTCGGAGTGTTCATGAGTTGCACGGTACTGCTTGCGAATATGATCAACTTGCCGCCCACCTAAAACAAGAGCCACGCGGCGGCGGCTTTCGCCTCAAAGTAACTGGCGCGCGCTGCTATGGATTTATCACCTACGAACGCGGTGGCCGAATTACCCTAACTGATCTGGGAAAACAGTTGTTAGAGCCCGATGGGATGAAAGCGGCTCGCGTAAAGGGTTTTTTGAACGTCCCGCTCTATCAGCGTGTATTTGATGAGTTTAAGGGGCGACAGTTGCCTCCCCAGGCAGGACTGGAAGCGGCCTTGCAGAGTTTTGGCGTTGGCCCTAAAGTCAAGGAAAAAGCACGGCAAGTAATGTTACGTAGCGCAAAGCAAGCCGGCTTTTTTGATATGAGTCCTGATAGATTCGTTATGCCAATCATCAAGGAGTTGCCAGCAAGGCCAGTAAATGATGCAGTCGTAGTTCCTGATTCAGATCAGCTGAGCCGCCGTGCTGCGGGGGGGAATGATAGTGACAGTCTGCATCCCTTGATTCAAGGGCTTTTGATGACGCTGCCGAAGCCAACTACAACATGGAGCATACAGGACCGAACAAATTGGCTAGTGATGGCCAATAGTATTTTTAAGATGATTTATCCCTCAGATAACATTGCTGGAGATGTAAAGATCGAGCAAATTAACAGCGAGCGCATATAAAAAAGCCCGTAGCGGGCTGGCGGGCCATGCTACGGGCTTTTTTCGACATGGTGGTGAGGACACCCCTCTGTCGCTTACAGCAAGTCTTGTTCAGACACTTGGAGTTTATACGCTCCAAGAGTTGTAGGCAACTATTGTCCTGAAAACTCTTGGAGGTGCTATGAATTCTTCGCACAAGCCAGAGAGTGTCTTTGTTCGTACTTATGTCCGGTTTCGCTTCGGCAAACTGGAAAATGTATGTGAGCACTGGCGCTCCCATCCGAATCAACTGAATCTTTTTAGTTGACCTGGGGACCGCGTCTTCCTAAATGAGGACGCGGTCTTTTGAGTTTTGTCTAGTTTTGATTCTGAGCTGTTACTGAGCCGAGGCGGCGTCACGCTCCACTATGGATGAAGAATCCGGATCGTAAGTACCGACGCTCCAGAGGTGGCCTTCCCGGTCGCGGCAGGTGAAGCCGCGGCCGCCGTAGTCTTCGTTCTTGATGTCGAGGACAATCTCGCCGCCCATCTCCAGCACGCGGCCATAGACCAGATCGGCGTCCTGCACCACCAGATAGGTGCTCATGGTGACGAAGCCGCCGGCCTCTTCCGGCTGGCGCAGCAGGCGGCCGTATTCGGTGTCCACTACCGAGGCCAGCATCAGCATGCCATTGCCAAAGCCCAGTTGGGCATGGGCGATGCCGCCGTGCTGGTCCGGTACGATCAGCTGAGCCTCGAAGCCAAAGGCCGTACACAGCCAGGCTATCGCGGCTGGCGCGTCGCGGTAGCGCATGCAGGGAATCACGGCGGCGCGCGTGGCTTTGGCTATCGAGTTCATCTTGCTCTCCCGGGTGAGTGGTGGAACAGCTTCGATCCCGCTGCGGCGGCAGGGTTCTGCCGTCAGAGTATAGCTTGATGCAGCGCAGCGCCGCTCACATTTGCTGGAACAAATGCGTATTGCCGCGGCTGACTTCCAGCTGTTCCTCGAAGCCCTTCACCTTGACCATCTGCCGTCCGCGCAAATCGCGGGTGACTTCCTGGATGGCGTCCACCCGCACCAGGGTGGAGCGGTGGATGCGCCAGAACTCGTCCGGGTCCAGCTCATCCGCCAGTTCCTTCAAGGTCTTGCGGATCAGGACTTCCGACTGCGCCGTCTGCACCCGCGTGTATTTTTCGTCGGCGCGGAAGAACAGTACTTCACGCGTGCTGATCATGCGCAGGCTGCTGCCCACCACGGCCTGGATCCAGCGCAGATACTCGGGCTTGGCCGCACTGGCGCCCGTGCCCTTGCCGCCGCTGCCGCCGCCGTGCCCCGCCAGCAGCGCGCTCAGCTGGCGCTCGATATTGGCGGGCTGCTTGCCCAGCCGCGCCTGCAGGCGCTCGCCGGTAGTCTTCAGCCGATCGGCACTGACCGGCTTGAGCAGATAATCCAGCGCGCCCTGTTCAAACGCTTCAATGGCGTACTGGTCGTAAGCCGTGACGAACACCAAGTGGCAGCGGTTGAACAGCATGCGCGCCGCTTCGATGCCGCTCATGCCCGGCATGCGGATATCCAGGAACACGATGTCCGGCTGATGCTGCCCCGCCAGGGCGATGGCCTCGATGCCGTTGGCCGCCTCCGCCACAATCTCCAGCGCCGGCCAGACATCGCGCAGGCGGCTGCGCAGCTGGGCGCGCATGGCGTCTTCATCGTCGGCGATCAGCGCGGTGGCGCGCAGGTTCGGGTTCATTGCACACCTCCGGCAAAGATATCGGGCGTATAGGGCAGGCGGATCAGGGCGCGGGTGCCGCCTTCGGCCGGCGCCTCGATCATCAGCTGGGCGCGGTTACCGTACAGGATGCGCAGCCGTTCGCGCACATTGGTCAGGCCCACGCCTTCCGCCGAACGCGGATTGAAGCCGATGCCGTCATCGATCACTTCCACCTGCAGCACATTGCGCTCCACGCTGGCGCGGACGTCGATGCGGCCGCCTTCGATCTTGGGCTCCAGCCCGTGTTTGATGGAGTTCTCGATCAGGATCTGCAGCATCATGGTGGGAAAGCTGGCGCTCTCGATCTCGGCTGGCACATCGAAGGACACGGCCAGCCGCGACTTCATACGCGCCTGCATGATGGACAGGTAAGCCTTGGACATCACGATCTGCTTGGCCAGGGTGCCGCTGGCGCGCGCCTTCATCTGCGGCAGGGTGGCGCGCAGGTAGGCGATCAGGTGCTCATGCACGCGCGCAGCTTCCGGCGGATCGGTCTCGATCAGCTGGCCGATCAGGGCCAGGGTGTTGAACAGGAAGTGCGGTTCCACCTGTGCCTGCAGGGCCGCCATCTGCGCCTCCACCAGGCGCCGTTCCAGGCTTTCCTCGTCCAGGTGGGTGGCGGCTTCGCGCGCTTCCAGCTCAGCCTTGCGCTTGCCGCCCGCCAGCACCTTCAGGCCCACCGACATCAGGATGAAGCAGATCGCCAGCTGCGGCGCACCGAGGATGGACAGCAGGAACATCAGGATGATGCAGATGATCGCCAGCCGGCGCCATTCCACCTGGGCCAGCCAGTCGAAGAAGTTCCACCACAGCTTGCGGGCCGTATCCAGCAGCTCGGGCCAGGCGCCCACGGTTTCGTTCATCTTGTTCATTTTGCTTGCTCCCAGCGAATACTCGATGGTGGCACTGTACCGCGCGCGCCGTTACAGGCCCAGCGTCATCCGACCAACTGACAAAATCCGGGGATGAATCGCAAAGGAATGGGGCTAGCGGGTGGGGCGGTGCTGGGTATTCCAGTCCGGCCGCAGCAGGCCATAGATGATGCTGTCGGAGATCTCGCCATGCACAAACCAGCGCTGGCGCAGATGGCCTTCGCGGCGGAAGAACAGGCGCTCGAGGATGCGCGCCGAGGCCGTGTTGTCCGGGTGGATATCCGCCTCGATGCGGTGCAGCTCCAGCTTGCGGAAGCCGTATTCGATCAGCGCTTCCAGCGCCTCCGGCATGTAGCCGTGGCCCCAGTGCTGGCGGCCCAGCATGTAGCCGATGTCGCAGCGGTGGTTGGAACGGTCGAAGCGGTACAGGGTGGCGGTGCCGATCAGTTCCCCGGTGGCGCGCAGTTCGACGCCAAAGCGCAGCGCATCGCCGTCCAGATAGCCCTTCAGGGTCTGCTCCACGTTGTCGCGCGCCTGGGCCGGGTGCATCCAGGGGCCGCTGCTCCAGTAGCGTAGCGCCTCGCGGTCGGTGAACAGGCCAAACAGGGCCTCGGCGTCATCGGCCTCGATAAAGCGCAGGATCAGGCGTGGCGTCTGCAGGGTGGTCGGGAGAAAAGCAGGCATGTAGAGAACCGGAAGATGTCTAATTAATATAATAATTACAATTTTACATTAAATTGACATTTCCATACGATTCCAAGTGTTTCACCAGTGTTTCTACTAGTTTCATGTTGTGACGATGCTGCGCAGCGCAAAAAAAGTGCAGTGCAGGCGATTTTTGCATGCGCAGTCATGCTATCCTCGTGGCAACTTAAATTACCTTTTGGAAAACGTCCATGACAACGCTGCTGAAAACCGCCGCCACCGTGACCTTCGCCTTTGCCGCCACTGCCGCCCAGGCCAACGTGGTGGACCTGGGCATTGGCGGCGCCAACCTGTTCTCGCTGGGCGCATTCAGCGCGACCAGCAGCGACGTTGAAGGTTCTGTTCTGGTGGCCGGCAGCATGTCCGCCTCCAGCTATTCGGTGAACGACAAGAACAAGGACGCCTTCTCGAGCAATAACGGCCACGGCATTGCCCTGGCGGTGGGCGGCGCGCTGAGCTACAGCAACGGTTCGATCAAGCACGGTGAGATTTACGTGGGCGGCGCCAAGTCGCTGACCAGCGTCGGCACCAATGACACCACCACCATTACTACGGCCCCGGTCAACTTCAACGCGCTGTCGTCCAGCGTCAAGTCGACCTCGACTAATCTGTCCAAGCTGGCTGCCACCGGCACCGTCAGCACCACCCAATGGGGCGGCATGACCCTGACCGGCACTGGCGCCCACAAGGCGGTGGAAGTGTTCAACATCAGCGGCAGCGACCTGGCCAAGATCAACAATTTCTCGTTCGCCGGCCTGGATAACAATTCGACGCTGATCATCAACGTCAGCGGCGCCAACGCCATCGGCTTCAATCAGAATGGCGTCAGCCTGGACGGCTTCAGCCACTACAACGTGCTGTACAACTTCTACCAGTCGACCAGCATGAACATCCAGAACGTGGGCGTGCAGGGCAGCATCCTGGCCCCGCTGGCGCGCGTCACTGGCGGCAATGGCCAGATCAACGGTGAAGTGGTGGTGGGTAACTGGGCCTCGAACCTGCAGGTCAACGCGAACAGCTTCTTCAAGCCAGTCAATGTGCAAGGCTATGGCGCCTCGCCGGTACCTGAGCCGGAAAGCTATGCCATGCTGCTGGCCGGCCTGGCCCTGGTGGGCGTGGTGGCCCGCCGCGAGCGCGCTTAAGCTTTACCCTGCAGCTCCGCTGGCGGCACACGCACCGCTGCCAGCACCATTGCGACGATGACCTGTTCGGCATCGTCGTAGTCTTTTTTGACCAGCTGTTTCCGGTTCAGCACCAGCGCCATCTGCGCGGCAAAGTCGGCGTATGACTGGGTCATGGCCCAGATGGCAAACAGCAGATGGGTGGCGTTGATCGGTGCGATCTTGCCCGCCGCGATCCACTTCTCGAACACCTCGATATCCTTGCGCACCAGCGGCACCACCCGGTTCTGGATCTGCTCCCCGTACAGCGGCGCGCCGCTGATCACTTCCATCGCATACACGCGCGACGCCCACGGCTGCTCGCGCGAGAACCTCAGCTTGGCCTGGATGTAGGTGCGCAGCACGTCTTCCGGTTCGTGGCTGTCGTCGGCCAGGTTCTCCATGCGCTCCAGCCAGTCGTCCAGCACATCGTCCAGCACGCGCTGATACAGCGCCTGCTTGGTGGGGAAGTAGTACATCAGGTTCTGCTTGGACAGGCCGACGTTGTCCGCCACCATGGCGATGGAGGTGCCCTCGTAGCCAAAATCGGCGAATACGCGCACCGCTTCGGCGGCGATGTCCGCTTCCAGCTTGTCGCGGTTGAGCACACGGCGTTTGATTTTCGGTGCGGCGTCTGCGTTCAGTTTTGCGGTCGGCATGGTTGTTGGTCCTGAAGGAAGTGCAGCAGTTGCGGATGATCGGTGTAGGCCACGTTGAAGCGGAACCAGGTCGATTCGGCGGGACGCAGCATGAAGAACTCATTCGGCGCCAGCAGGATGCCGGCCTTGAGCGCACGGTCGGCAATGGCCTTGCCGCTGCACTCTTCGCCTGCGGCGGTGGGCCAGCCAGCGCTGACGAACATGCCGCCGCGCGGCCGTGCCAGTGGCGTCATGCCGACGCTGCGCAGGCTGTCGATGGTGCGTTCGCGCGCAGCATCCAGCTGGGCGATCAGCTTGTCCACCGCGCGCCGGTAAGGCCGTGCGGTGATGGCATGGAACACGGCGCGCTCATTGATCTCGGACGTGGTCAGCCCGGCCACCATCTTCACCCGCAGCAGCTCGGGCAGCAGCGAGGCCGAGGCGCAGATCGAGCCGACCCGCAGCACCGGCGATAAGGTCTTGGAAAAACTGCCGACGCGGATCACGCGGCGCAAGCCGTCCATCGCCGCCAGCGAGGCATCCCCGCGCGGCGCCAGTTCGCGGTAGATATCATCCTCCACCAGCCAGAAGTCGAACTGCTCGGCCAGTGCCAGCAGGCGATGGGCCTGCGCCTGGCTGAGCGAAGTCCCCAGCGGATTTTGCAGCACCGTGTTGACGAACATGAGCTTGGGCTGCACCGCGCGCGCCTGCGCCGCCAGCAGGTCGAGATCCAGCCCGTTCTCGCCGCGCGGAATGCCGACCGGGACGCAGCCATGGTGGCGGATCAGCGACAGCAGATTGCTGTAGCCGGGATCTTCCACCAGCACGGTGTCGCCCGGCTTGGTCAGGCTGCGCAGAATCAGGTCGAAGGCATGGGTGGCGCCGTGGGTCAGCAGGATCTGCTCCGCCTCGACCGGGAACAGTTCTTCGGTGAGTGTGCTGGCCATATGCTGGCGCAGGGTAGGGAAGCCGAGCGGGTGGCCATATCCGCGCAGGCGGTTGGCGGGAATGCGCATGGCCTGGCGCACGGCGTCGAGGATGGTGTCTTCGCCATACCAGTCCGGCGGCAGCCAGCCCGCGCCCACCGGCAGCGCTTCCGAGGTGCCCGAATACAGTTCCGGCGTGAGCGCATCGATGGCGGTGGGAGCGCCGGAAGGTACGGTTGGCAGCAGCGCCGCCGGCACATCCTGGCGCGCGACAAAATAGCCGGAACCGCGTCTTGAAGACAGCAGCCCCAGCGTCACCAGCCGGTCGTAGGACTCCACAACTGTAAAGGTGGAGACGCCATTACACTTGGCGAATTGCCGCACCGAGGGCATTTTCGTGCCCACGCGCAACTCCCGCTGACCCACCATCGTGCTGATCGCCGCAACGATCTGATCGACCAGGCTGCCCTTGCTTTTGCGCTCTATGGCGAGCACGGGCCAGCTGCCGGCTGGGCCGCAGTCCGCCTGCTCAACAAGAACGCTGCTTCGCTCCATTCCACACTCCTAACTGTAGTGTTTTTGTGACCTGTACGGTTGGGCAGTTTTGATATTTGTGTATCTGTGCCATAGTGATTGCGCTGTCTATTATTGCATCATCATTTTGCCAACTGTAAAATTTTTTTACGGGTCGTCAAAAAGTCCACAGGGAGATGTGCATGAACGAAACACGACCGCAGTCGATGGCGTCCTTCTGGATGCCATTCACCAACAACCGCGACTTCAAGAGCAATCCCCGCCTGCTGGTTTCCGCCGAAGGCATGTACTACAAGGACGTCGATGGCCGCGCCATCCTGGACGGCACCGCCGGCCTGTGGTGCGTCCCTTGCGGCCACGCGCAGCCCAAGATCGTCGCCGCCGTGCGCGAGATGATCGGCCAGCTCGACTTCGCGCCGACCTTCCAGATGGGCCACCCGGCCGCCTTCGATCTGGCCGAGAAGCTGATGGAGTACACCAACCACCGCTTCGGCCACGTCTTCTACACCAACTCCGGTTCGGAAGCTGTCGACACGGCACTGAAGATCGCGCTGGCGTATCACAAGGCACGCGGTGAAGCGAGCCGCACCCGTTTGATCGGCCGCGAACGCGCTTACCACGGCGTCGGCTTCGGCGGCATCTCGGTGGGCGGCATTGCCGGCAACCGCAAGCCGTATGGCGTGATGCTGCCTGGCGTCGACCATCTGCCGCACACCCACAACCTGGCCAAGAACGCCTTTTCGCGCGGCGAGCCGGAACATGGCTGGGAACTGGCCGATGAACTGGAACGCATCGTCGCGCTGCATGACGCCTCCACCATTGCTGCGGTGATCGTCGAGCCGGTGGCTGGTTCCACCGGCGTGCTGATTCCGCCCAAGGGTTATCTCAAACGCCTGCGCGAGCTGTGCACCAAGCACGGTATCCTGCTGATCTTCGACGAAGTGATCACCGGCTTTGGCCGCATGACCACGCCTTTCGCCACCGACTTCTACGACGTCGAACCGGACATGATGACCACCGCCAAAGGCCTGACCAACGGCGTGGTGCCGATGGGCGCGGTGTTCAGCAAGAAGTTCATCCACGACGCCTTCATGGAAGCGCCGGCCGGCATTGAGCTGTTCCACGGCTATACCTACTCCGGCCACCCGCTGGCCTGCGCCGCTTCGTTGGCGACGCTGGAAGTGTTCAAGGAACAGAAGATCCTGGAGCACGCCGCCGGTCTGGCCGAATACTGGGCCGATGCGGTGCATTCGCTGAAAGGCCTGCCGCACGTGATCGACATCCGCACCATCGGCCTGATCGCCGGTATCGAGCTGGCGCCGATCGAAGGCAAGCCGGGCGCGCGCGCCTTCGCCGCCTTCAAGCAGGCCTTCGCCGACGGCATCCTGATCCGCACAACCGGCGACATCATCGCGCTCTCGCCACCACTGGTATTGGAGAAGAAGCACATTGACGAACTATTTGGAAAGCTCGCGACGGTACTCAAAAACTTAGCCTGAGGAGAATTGCCATGCTGGTAGGTGTCCCAAAAGAGATCAAAAACCAGGAGTCCCGCGTTGGCCTTACCCCGGCCAGCGTGAAGGAACTCGTATTGCGTGGTCATCAAGTACTGGTACAACAAAACGCCGGCGCGGCCATCGGCCTGACCGATGCCATGTATGAAGGCGCTGGCGCCACCATCATCAGCACGGCGAAGGAAATCTTCGAGCGCGCCGAGATGATCGTCAAGGTCAAGGAACCGCAGCCGGAAGAATGCGCCATGCTGCGCAAGGACCAGATCCTGTACACCTATCTGCACCTGGCGCCGGATCCGGAACAGACCAAGGCGCTGGTGAAGTCCGGCGCGGTGTGCATCGCCTACGAAACCATCACCGGTCCAAACGGCGGCTTGCCGCTGCTGGCGCCGATGAGCGAAGTGGCGGGGCGCATGTCGATCCAGGCTGGCGCGGCCCACCTGGAAAAATCCAAGGGCGGCATGGGCCTGCTGCTGGGCGGCGTGCCGGGCGTGGCGCCGGGCCATATCGCCATCATCGGCGCGGGCGTGGTCGGCACCAATGCGCTGCAGATGGCAATGGGCATCGGCGCGCGCGTGACCATCCTCGACAAGAACGTTGACCGTTTGCGCCAGATCGACTTCGCTTACGGTAACCGCGTCAGCACCATGTATTCAAACGCCCACTCGCTGGAAGAAGCGGTGCTGGACGCCGACCTGGTCATCGGCGGCGTGCTGGTGCCCGGTGCGGCGGCGCCCAAGCTGGTCACCGCCGACATGGTGCGCCGCATGAAGCCCGGTTCGGTGGTGGTCGACGTCGCCATCGACCAGGGCGGCTGCTTTGAAACCTCGCACGCCACCACGCACGAGAAGCCCACCTACGTGGTGGACGGCGTGGTGCACTACTGCGTGGCCAATATGCCGGGCGCGGTGGCGCGGACCTCGACCTTCGCCTTGAACAACGCCACCATCGGCCACGCCATCGCACTGGCCGACAAAGGCTGGCGCAAGGCGCTGGCGGGCAACTCGCATCTGAAGAATGGCTTGAACGTCTGCCAGGGTCACGTCACCTACGAAGCGGTGGCGCACGGTCTTGGCTATCCCTATGTATCTGCGGACAGCCTGCTGTCCTAATTAGAAAGCGACATCATGAGTCTCGACACCATCACCCATTACATCAACGGCGTCAAAACGGATACCGTCAGCGGACGCTATGCCGACGTGTTCAATCCCGCATTGGGTGAACTGGTGGCGAAAGTGGCGCTGGGCACGACGGAAGAAGTGGACGCGGCGGTACAGGCGGCGCAAGCTGCCTTCCCGTCGTGGGCCGCCACGCCGCCGCTGACCCGCGCCCGCGTTTTGTTCAAGTACCTGCAGCTGTGCCAGCAGCACACTGACGAATTTGCCGCGATGCTGACCCGCGAGCATGGCAAGACCTTTGCCGATGCCCAGGGCGAAGTCGCGCGCGGCATCGAGATGGTGGAATTCGCCGTCGGCATTCCGCAAATGCTGAAGGGTGAATTTACCGATCAGATTTCGCGTGGCATCGACGCCTGGTCGATGCGCCAGCCATTGGGTGTGGTGGCTGGTATCACGCCTTTTAATTTTCCCGTGATGGTGCCGATGTGGATGTTCCCCGTCGCACTGGCTTGCGGGAACACCTTTGTGCTCAAGCCTTCCGAGCGCGATCCGTCGCCTTCGCTGCTGCATGCGCGCCTGCTGAAAGAAGCGGGCCTGCCGGACGGCGTGTTCAACGTGATCCAGGGCGACAAGGTCACGGTCGATGCGCTGCTGGACCATCCGGTGGTGCAGGCGGTCAGCTTCGTCGGCTCGACTCCCATCGCGGAATACATCTACTCACGCGGCAGTGCCAGCGGCAAGCGCGTGCAGGCACTGGGCGGCGCCAAGAACCATATGGTCGTCATGCCGGACGCCGATATGCAGATGGCTACCGACGCGCTGATGGGCGCAGCCTATGGCTCCGCTGGTGAGCGCTGCATGGCCATCTCCGTGGTGGTGGCGGTGGGCGACGCGGGCGACAAATTGATGGACGAACTGGCCCGCCGCACCGCCGCGCTGAAGATCAACGACGGCATGGCCGCCGGCGCTGAAATGGGCCCGGTGGTGACCAGCGCCGCCAAGCAGCGCATCGAACGCCTGATCGGCGAAGGCGTGGAGCAGGGCGCCAAGCTGGTGGTCGATGGCCGCAACTACAAGGTGCAGGGCCGCGAGAACGGCTTCTTCGTCGGCGGCACGCTGTTCGACCACGTCACGCCCGAAATGACGATCTACAAGGAAGAAATCTTTGGTCCCGTGCTGTGCGTCCTGCGCTCGCCTGACATCGGCCACGCGGTAGAACTGATCAACCGTAACGAGTACGGCAATGGCGTCGCCGTCTTCACCCGCGACGGCGGCGTGGCGCGCGAGTTCGTGCGCCAGATCCAGGTCGGCATGGTCGGCGTGAACGTGCCGTTGCCGGTGCCGATGGCCTTCAACAGCTTCGGCGGCTGGAAGCGCAGCCTGTTTGGCGACCACCACGCCTACGGTCCCGAGGGCGTGCGCTTCTACACCCGCCACAAGGCCGTGATGCAGCGCTGGCCCAACACCGCCAGCGCCGGTGCGGAATTCGCTTTCCCTCAGATGAAATAACACCAGGACGACGAGATGATGATCGAATCCCTCAAGTACATGCCGCAGCCAAAGCAGTCCAATAGCGAACTGGCCGGGCACTTTACCGACCTGGCCCCGCCGCTGAACGCTCGTCAGGCCGCGATTGAATCCTCGCGCAGCCCGTACTGCTACGACGCGCCGTGCACCCGCATCTGCCCGTCGGAGATCGATGTGGCCAGCTTTATCCGCAATATCCACGAAGGCAATGTGAATGGCGCGGCGGTCGGTATCCTCAAGCAGAATATCCTGGGCGGCAGCTGCTCGCGCGTCTGCCCGACCGAGATCCTGTGCGAAGACGCCTGCGTGCGCAACGACGACGCCGAAGGCCAGCCGGTGAAAATCGGCCTGCTGCAGCGCTACGCCATCGACAATATGACCATCGACGGCCACCCGTTCCAGCGCGCTGCGGCCACCGGCAAGAAGATCGCCGTGGTCGGCGCCGGTCCTGCGGGCCTGTCCTGCGCGCACCGCCTGGCCATGCTGGGCAACGACGTGGTGATCTACGAAGCGAAAGAGAAATCGGGCGGCCTGAATGAATACGGCATCGCCAAGTACAAGCTGACCGATAACTTCGCGCAGAAGGAAGTTGAATTCCTGCTGGGAATCGGCGGCATCGAGATCCGCCACGGCCAGACCCTGGGCGGCAATGTGCAGCTGAAGGATCTACAAGCGCAGTACGACGCCGTGTTCCTCGGCCTCGGCCTGGGCGCGAGCCGCCGTCTCGGCCTGACTGGCGAAGACGCGCCTGGCCTGCTGGCTGCCGTCGACTACATCGCCGAGCTGCGCCAGGCTTCCGACCTGACCAAGCTGCCGGTGCCGGGCCGCGCCATCGTCATCGGTGCAGGCAATACCGCCATCGACATGGCCGTGCAGATCCAGCGCCTCGGCGCGGAAGAAGTCACGCTGGTATATCGCCGCGGCTTCGACGCCATGAGCGCGACGGAGCATGAGCAGCATATCGCCAAAGAGAATCAAGTCCGCATGCGCACCTGGGCCCAGCCCCAGCAAGTGCTGCTGGACGACGCAGGCCGCGTGCGCGGCATGCGCTTCGAGAAAACCGCCATG
>Ga0213872_10000952_pt1 | contig 20247 bp, 22 predicted proteins | sample VelepicomBERX_R2_FD_160071 | JGI IMG/M metagenome (GOLD analysis project Ga0213872, IMG submission 160071) | Rhizosphere microbial communities from Vellozia epidendroides in rupestrian grasslands, the National Park of Serra do Cipo, Brazil - RX_R2 | ecosystem: Host-associated > Plants > Roots >...
CCCGACATGCCGGGCCTGCTCGCATTTACGCGCATGACCGGCGATTTGGTCAAGGCAATGCGCGCCTGTCCGCAGCCTGTCATTGCAGCCATTGATGGCGTGTGCGCGGGAGCCGGCGCCTTGCTGGCGCTGGCTTCGGACTTGCGCTACGGTACAGTGCGCAGCAAGACGGCATTCCTGTTTGCCCGGGTTGGTTTGGCCGGTTGCGACATGGGCGCCTGTGCATTGTTGCCGCGCGTAATCGGCCAGGGGCGCGCTGCCGAGTTGTTGTACAGCGGACGTTCGATGGGCGGGGAAGAAGGCGAGCGCTGGGGCTTTTTCAATCGCCTGTGCGAACCGCATTCGTTGTTGGGCGAGGCGCAAGCGTTCGCGGCCGAACTGGCCGCGGGGCCGACCTTTGCGCATGGCATGACCAAAAAAATGCTGCAGCAGGAATGGAATATGGGAGTGGATGAGGCGATCGAGGCCGAGGCGCAGGCCCAGGCAATCTGCATGGCCACCAACGACTTCCATCGTGCCTACCATGCCTTCGTCGCCAGGCAAAAGCCGGCTTTCGAAGGTGATTGAGTAAAAGGCGATTGAACGCAGCAGCAACGAAAGGGAAAAATGTCTGACCATCCGTTCAGCAACTGGCCATTCTTCGAACCGCATCACCGCATTCTGGTGCGCGCGCTCGATTCCTGGGCAAGTGAGCATCTGAAGCATATCGACGACAGCAACGTCGACGCCGCCTGCCGCGGCCTGGTCAAACAGTTGGGCGCAGCCGGCTGGCTGCGTCACGCCATCGGCGGAACCGGCTATGGCGGAATGGGCGATGTCGTCGACACGCGCGCGCTATGCCTGATCCGCGAAACACTGGCCCGGCATTGCGGCCTGGCCGATTTTTCTTTCGCGATGCAGGGATTGGGTTCCGGCGCGATCAGCCTGTTTGGCAGCAGCGCGCAAAAGCAGCGTTACTTGCCGCACGTAGCCGAAGGCACGGCAATCGCGGCGTTTGCCCTGTCCGAGCCGGAGGCGGGATCGGACGTGGCGGCGCTCCAATGCACGGCCGCCGTCGATGGCGAACACTACGTGCTGAACGGCGAAAAGACCTGGATTTCCAATGGTGGTATCGCCGATTTCTACGTCCTGTTCGCGCGCACCGGAGAAGCACCCGGCGCGCGCGGTATTTCTGCTTTCATCGTCGAGACCGGCACGCCAGGTTTCGACGTTGCCGAGCGTATCGATGTGATTGCACCGCATCCGCTGGCACGGCTGCGCCTGCACGATTGCCGTATTCCCGCACACTGCCGCATCGGCGAGGCCGGCAAGGGTTTCAAGGTGGCGATGGCCACGCTCGACGTGTTCCGCACTTCCGTTGCTGCGGCCGCACTCGGCTTCGCACGGCGCGCCATGCAGGAGGCACTGCACCGTTCCACCACACGCAAAATGTTCGGCCACACCCTGGCGGACTTTCAGTTGACCCAGGCCAAGCTGGCGCAGATGGCGACCGGTATCGACGCTTCCGCGCTGCTGACTTACCGCGCCGCCTGGCAGCGCGACCAGGGGCAGCCGGTGACGCGCGAAGCGGCCATGGCGAAAATGACTGCCACCGAAACGGCGCAGCAAGTGATCGATGCGGCCTTGCAGATGTTTGGCGGTCTGGGTGTGGTGAGCGGGCAAATGGTGGAACGCCTGTACCGCGAAATCCGTGCCTTGCGCATCTATGAAGGCGCGACCGAGGTGCAGCAAATGATCATTGCGCGCGAGTTGTTGCGCGAACATGGCGCGGCCTGATCGGCGTCTTTGAGGAGGGAAATATATGGATATCTTGCAACCGCCCGGCTGGGTCAGGCCCAAGGGCTATAGCAATGGCGTGGCAGCGGCCGGCCGCACTGTGTGCGTGAGCGGAATGATAGGGTGGGACGCGCAAGGCCAATTCCACACTGACGACTTTGCCGGCCAGGTGCGGCAAGCCTTGAATAATATCGTGACCGTGCTCGCTGAAGCCGGTGCGCGGCCCGAGCATATCGTGCGCATGACCTGGTATGTGCTTGATAAAAAGGAATACGTCGCGGCCCACAAGGAAATCGGCGCCGCTTACCGGGACATCATCGGCAAGCATTTTCCAGCCATGACCGCGGTGCAGGTCGTTGCTTTGATCGAAGACAGGGCACGCGTAGAGATTGAAGCTACTGCGGTGGTGCCGCTCTAGCTTTCATATAAGGAGGGCAGGCTGATCGAGCCATCGCGAGACGGCAACTTCGTCCGGGGTATTAAGGCTACGCTGAATAAGTCTCATGCGCCGCGCAGCCTCACGAGATTTATTCAGCGTAGCCTAAAGATTGTCAGGCTGAGTGTTTTTTCTGCGGCTTGGCAGGCGCAGTGGCCACTTTGGCGCGCTTTGGGGCTGGGTGAACGACCGGGCGATTGACCGGGTGGCTGATTGCCACGCGGCGAACCGGCGCCGGCGCCCGGTTTGCCGGATGGACGGCTGCACGGATGGGGACTTGAACTTGCAGGCTTTGCCCCGGTGCGACGCGGTCTTGCCGCAAATTGTTCCACGATTTCAGTTGCGCGACGCTGACGCGGTTGCGCGCAGCGATCGAGCTCAGCGTATCGCGCCGGCCTACGCGTACATAAACGCGGCGAAACGGCGGTGCATCCGGTTCGACCGCCATCGTGGCGTGCTCGGCGACTTCGGGCGCGATGTCGGTCGCTTCGTTGGCCGCGCTCTTGGGCACCAGGATGGTCGAACCGACTTTCAAATGCGTGCGCGGCGGGATCTGGTTCACTTCGCGTATCACGGCCGGCGTGGTGCCGAAGCGTGTTGCGATGGTTTCGATTTTCTCTCGCGCCGAAGTGATGGTATGGGAAGTCCAGGACGACAGCGCGTGGCCCCAGTTCGCCAGATTTTCCTTGAACTTGTCGGCGTTGCTCTCCGGGAGCAGGATGGGCGTATCGGAAGTGATGACGGGACGATTGAATTGCGGATTCAGGGCCTGGAATTCTTCGAGCGGCAGTTCGGCCAGCTTGGCGGCAATCTTGACGTCGATGTCGCGCTTTTTCTCGACGCTGACGAAGTAGGGGGCGTTATCGACCGGCGGCAGCGTGATGTCGTAGCGCACCGGATTGGCGATAATGTTTTTGACCGCCTGCAGTTTGGGCACATAGTTGCGCGTTTCGATCGGCATGTGCGGACTCAGGCTATTGAAATCGGTCGGCAGGCCGGCCGCGCGATTCTTGTTGACGGCACGCTGCACCGAACCTTCGCCCCAGTTATAAGCTGCCAAGGCCAGCTGCCAATCGCCGAACTGGTCGTAAAGTCTCTGCAGGTAGGTAAGGGCAGCATCGGTGGAAGCCAGCACGTCGCGCCGGTCGTCCTTGAACATGTTTTGCTTGAGCTTGAAATCCAGTCCGGTCGATGGAATGAATTGCCACATGCCCGCGGCTTTGGCGCTCGAGTAGGCTTGCGGATTGAAGGCTGACTCGACGAAGGGCAGCAGTGCCAACTCGGTCGGCATATTGCGCTTTTCCAGCTCCTCGACCACGTGATACAGATAGTGGGAAGCGCGTAGTGTCGACCGCTGGATGTAATCGGGACGCGCGACATACCAGGCGGTCTGATTGGCAACCAGGGGATTGTCCAGATCGGGAATGCCGAAGCCCTTGCGTATGCGGCCCCACAAGTCGACATCCTCGGTCACCAAACCGTCGAGCGCCAGATCGTTGGGTCCCAGGTTGCCGTCCAGTTTCTGATCCAGAATCAAGGGCTGCGCGGCAGCGGACGGCTGCGCGCCATTCGACTCTTCCGCCAGTGCCTGCCGGCACACGCAGGCCAGCAACATTGCGGAAAGAAGAACTCTGGAAACCTGCATCAATTGCGACTCTTAATAACTTTTAAAGGGACAACGCAACTCATTTGACGGCAATCAAACTTGCCGTATGCCAGCGGGCGCAAATCAAGCTTGGCGCGCGCTTAATGGACACTTAACGGGCGCAGATGGATTTGACTTCGGTCGATACCCAATGTGTCTCACCACCAGCTTCAATGACGATGCCATGACGACTCGAGGAAAAGACCGTGCAGTGTACTGACGGCAGTTTTGGGCCGTCAAGCACTATTGCGTAACATAGCAATGTGGCAAATAGTTGGCAAGGTGATTATGCGGGTCGGTGGGAGGGGCATAGGGGCTCAAAAACTGTTCTTCCACTCGCGCAGTGCAGCAAAGCTGGCCACGGGATCGCGCCCTTGCAAGCGGCCGCTGGCATGCAGACCTTCCATAATGGCCGGTTCACGGTAGCGCAGGAAGGGGTTGGTCGCTTTTTCCAGTGCGATGGTGGAAGGTACCGTAGGCAAACCCTGGTCTCGCTTGGCCTGTTCCCGGGCAATTCTGGCTGCCAACGCCGGGTTGCCGGGTTCGGCCGCCTGGGCAAAGCGCAAATTGGCCATCGTATATTCATGGGCGCAAAAAACCTGCGTATCGCCCGGCAGATTTGTCAGTTTGGCAAGTGAAGCGACCATTTGCGCCGGCGTACCCTCGAACAGGCGGCCACAACCACCGGCAAACAGGGTGTCGCCACAGAATACCCAATGCTGGCGCGGCGCGAAATAGGCGATATGGCCGGCCGTATGGCCCGGTACGTCCAGCACGGAAAGATCAAGGTCCAGTTCTGCCAACCTGACTTGATCTCCCTCGGCCAAGGCGTGGGTAACGCCGGAAATGTTTTCCGTGCGCGGTCCATAAACGGGAAGGCGGGCTGGGGTCTTGGCCTGTTCGAGCAAGCCTCCGACGCCGCCGACATGGTCAGCGTGGTGATGAGTCAGTAAAATAGCGGCCAGCGACAGTTGATGTGCCTGCAGTGCGGCCAGAATCGGCGCGGCGTCCCCCGGGTCGACGGCGGCTGCTTGCTTGCCGTTATGGATCAGCCACAGATAATTGTCGCGAAACGCAGGAACTGGCAATACACTCAAGCTATCCATGACGCAAAGCACTCCTGAAAAACCCATTATAGCGCTCGGCCCCTGGCTGGAAACACAGGCAGGCAGCTACGTGCGCGCCTGGGAAGAATCCTGCCTCGACGCGCTGACGGTCGACATCTTCGGCTTCAACGCCGTGCAGATCGGCCTGCCGCAAATCAATGCGCTCGGCGCCAACCGCATGCAAAACAAATGGCTGACCGACACCCATGCGCCGGCTGATGGCGACGCCGAGCACCCTTCGCGGATCGTGCTGGTGCACGATTTCGCCGAACTGCCGTTCGCTTCGCAAAGCCTGGACCTGGTGGTCTTGCCGCATGTACTTGAATTTGCCGCACATCCGCACCAGGTCTTGCGCGAAGTCGACCGGGTGTTGCGTCCGGAAGGTCAGGTGATCGTGTGTGGTTTCAATCCGGCCAGCCTGTGGGGCGCGCGCCAGGTGTTGGGCCGCCTGACCGGTACCCACTTCCTGCCGCTGGACGGTGAATTCATCGGCCTGCCGCGTTTGAAAGACTGGCTGAAACTGCTCAATATGGAAATCAATCGCGGGCATTTCGGTTGCTACGCGCCGCCATTGACCACCGACAAGTGGCTGAACCGCTTTGCCTTCATGGAGAAAGCCGGCGACCGCTGGTGGCCCTACTTCGGTTCGGTCTATATCCTGCAAGCCGTCAAACGCGTGAGCGGCGTGCGCCTGATCGGCCCAGTCTGGAGCAAACACAAAGCCAAGGCGGCGCAGGGCGTGCCGGTGGCCGACAAACTACATCACCTTTAAAGCGACAATGGAACAAATAGAAATTTATACGGACGGGGCCTGCAAGGGCAATCCCGGTACCGGCGGTTGGGGCGCCTTGCTGATCGCGGGCGAGCATCGCAAGGAATTGTTCGGAGGCGAGCGCAATACCACCAACAACCGCATGGAACTGCGCGCCGTGATCGAGGCGCTCAACGCCTTGAAGCGGCCTTGCGACGTGGTTGTGCACACCGACAGCCAATACGTGCAAAAAGGCATCAGCGAATGGATACACGGCTGGAAGGCGCGTGGCTGGAAGACCGCCGCCAAGGAACCGGTCAAGAATGTCGATCTTTGGCGGGCGCTGGATGAGGCGCAAGGTAAGCACAAGATAGAATGGCGCTGGGTGAAAGGCCATGCCGGCCACGAAGGCAACGAAGCAGCCGACGCGTTAGCCAATAAGGGCGTCGAATCGGTAATTTAATTTTTAGGCACTGTCATGCGTCAAATTGTTCTTGATACCGAAACCACAGGCTTGAATGCAAAATCGGGCGACCGCGTCATTGAAGTCGGTTGCGTGGAACTGATGAACCGCCGTCTGACCGGCAACAACTTCCACAGCTATATCAACCCCGAGCGCGATTCTGAAGAGGGTGCGCTGGCCGTACACGGCTTGACCACTGAATTTCTGAGCGACAAGCCGAAGTTTGCGGAAATCGTCGACGAGTTGCGCGTGTACCTGAAGGATGCCGAAGTCATCATCCATAACGCGCCGTTCGATATCGGCTTTCTCGATGCCGAGTTCAAGCGGCTCGCTTTGCCGTCTTTTCAGGAGCAAGTCGGTCCAGTGATCGACACCCTGGTGCAGGCCAAGGAAATGCATCCCGGCAAACGCAACTCGCTCGACGCCCTGTGCGAGCGCTACGGCATTTCCAACTCGCACCGTACCCTGCACGGCGCCTTGCTGGACGCCGAATTGCTGGCCGAAGTCTATCTGGCCATGACGCGCGGGCAAAACAGCCTGACCATGGATCTGGGCGGCGAGCCGGCCACAGCGGCGGCCGGTGCCGATGGCGAGATGGTGCCCTTGGCTGAAATCATTGTCTTGCCGGCAACGCAGGAGGAATTGGCTGAGCACGAAGCTACGCTAGATAAGCTGGATAAAGAGGCTAAAGGCCGCTGCGTATGGCGCACCATTACCGCATCGGCCGAGCCGAATTGATTCGGCTGGCTATTTGTGCGATAATCTTGCCTTCGTTGGGCGGTTAGCTCAGTGGTAGAGCACTGCCTTCACACGGCAGGGGTCACTGGTTCGAACCCAGTACCGCCCACCAAGCAATTCAATACAGAACAAGGACTTATGCGAAAGCCTAAGTCCTTTTTTTGTTTTTGGTACGGAAAACGATACCGGAATAGGCTTTGAAGTCCGCCGGGATTTCGAGCTCGGAAATTTCTGTTAACTGGCCACACTGGCTTGAAGGTATGCGGCCTGATTCAAGTTCAAAAGGACCGGGGCGCTAGCGAAACGTCCGCCGCGCAGGCGATGGGCCGGTTCGCTCGAGGTGGCGGAACGTAATGCGCCCTTTGCTCAGGTCATAGGGCGACATTTCCAACGTGACCTTGTCACCGGCGAGAATCCGGATATTGTGCTTGCGCATCTTTCCGCCCGTGTAGGCTATGATGCTGTGGCCGTTGTCGAGCGTGACGCGAAAGCGCGAATCCGGCAATATCTCGTCGACTTTTCCCTGCATTTCGATCAATTCTTCTTTGGCCATTTGGGTTCCTGGAAGGGTCACTTGCGTGACGGGATAAACAAAAAAAGCTCGCCGAAGCGAGCTTCCATTCACTACCCGCAGTCGCCCGTAACCCATGCTATCTGCATGGTGCACCGGGCAGCCGTTGAATGAAGACCCATGCTATCTGCATGGTGCCCTCAACACGAAACAACCGCGAAACTTGCCGATGCCGACAGCGCCGGCACCGTTTGGTGAATTACTGCAGCCGCCATGGATTTGATGGACCATGGCGGCATGTCGATTAGAGCGGGCGGATATTGCTTGCCTTCTCACCCTTGGGGCCGGTGCCGCGCTCAAACGAAACGCGTTGATTTTCCTTCAGGGTCTTGAAGCCGGACGCTTGGATATCCTGGAAGTGGGCGAACAGATCGCTGCCACCGCCATCGGGCGTGATGAAGCCGAAGCCCTTGGAGTCGTTGAACCATTTTACGGTGCCGGTTTGTTGATTGCTCATGATATTTCCTTGTTAAATTGATATTGGGACAAGCCCGCGCGCACCCAAAATCAAGTGAAACGTAACTGAAGGGAATTCAAACAGAAGCGCTCGATTAACGGGCGAAACAGGAAGGAGACCAACAAAAACTACGGCTTGATGCAAGTGCAGGGTTTGCATAGTACAGGAGAAACCGCAAATCACCTAATCAAATCTTTGAATACTGTCCCGAAGGTCGCGACACCGCTGGTGTAGCGATCTATGCATTTGACGCACGTGACGACTAGGCGTCCTGATGATGAAAAGGCGCGTACCAGGTCACCAGGAAAGACGGCACGACCGCAGCCATCACGAAAACAAAATAGTTGACGTAGCCGAGCGCCTCCTGCAGATGGCCACTGACCACCCCGGTCAACATCATGCATAGCCCCATCAACCCAGTACCGAAGGCGTAATGGGTGGTCGCGTATTTGCCCGGGGCCAGTTGCTGCGTCAGGTAAATCATGAAACCGACCGAACCGAAGCCGAAAAGAATTTTTCGGTGGTGACGCCCAGGCTGATCAGCAGCAGGTTGCTCGGCTGGTAGATGCTTATCGGCACAAAGGTGACGTTGGGGATGTTCGCTGCGCAGCACTGCAGGAACAGGCTGGTTTTGAGTCCGCGCCTGGCGACGAACATACCGCCCAGCAGCGAGCCCACCAGCACGGCGATCAAGCCGTAGGTGCTATAGATCACGCCCAGCAGTTCGTTGGACAAGCCAAGCCCGCCTTTGGCCACCGGATCGACCATGAAGAACGGCCCTAACTTTTCCGGCAAGCCTATGCCGAGGCGGAACAGGAAGGCAAACACCACCATGAGCCAGACATCGCGCTTGCGAAAAAACGTAACAAGGGTATCGCGCAAAATGTCGCCCGCCTGCGTCAGCGACTGCGGCGCGTTGTTCGCGCGCGCCGTCCGACATCATGCGCCAATGCCTCGCCGCCTGCGCTAGCGCAGGCGCATATCGCCCTATCCAAGCCCGCAGCAGATAGTGCATAATCGCCGGAATAGCGCAACCGAGTTGAAAACTGAAGGCCTCGTGGGAGGGGAAACTGGATGGCTCTCGGCTTTTTGAAACCACATGACCTGCCGGTCAATCTGCGGCGTCTCAAGAATCTCAGCTTATTCTCCACGCTCACGACGCGCGAGCTCAAGATCGTCGACGGCTTGCTGCACGTGCGTGAATTCCTCGCGGGCGAGGTGATCTTTGATGAAGGCGAGGAAGGGCAGGCCTTGTATATCATCACAGAAGGTGTGGTTTCGGTTTGCCGCGAACACGATGAGGTCAAGGAAACGGTAGCCGAATTAACGGTCGGCAATTTTTTCGGCGACCTGGCCCTGCTCGACAACACGCCGCGCACGGCCCAGGTGCGTGCCAAGGAAGCCTGCAAGCTGGCCGTATTCTTCCGCGCCGATTTCATCTCCCTCATGGAAACCGACGCCACCATCGGCTACAAGATTTCGCTGCAACTGGCGCGTACTCTCGCCGAGCGCTTGCGCATACTCATGTCCGGCAGCCCACGCCTGGAAGCCATATGAATAGCGAGCTCGGCGGTCGCGCAGACCACTATTCCGGCCCTTTCGTCTGGTGCTGCGTACTTGCCGCCACCTGTATGCTGTTGTTCCTGCTGAACGTGATGTTGTGGCTGGCGCTTCCATTCCTGCTCGCAGTGGTGCTGTACTATTTGCTGGTGCCGCCGATGTCGCGGCTGGTGCTGGCCGGTTTCCATCGCGAGACGGCAGCGGCCATCGTGGCCGGCGGGGTCTTGTTTACCGTCGCCCTGGCGGCTTTCCTTTGTTCTCCCTGGATACTGTCGAACATGGGATCCTGGCAAGAACTGCTGGGACGCTATCTCGAGGGCGGCGCTACCTTTGTACGCAACACCGCCGTCATGCTCGAACAAAAATCGTCCTTCCTGCGCAACGCGCATTTGAATGATGCGGTCAATAACCAGTTGGCTGCCTACACGGAAAAATTCGAACAAAAGCATGTGGCTGGCTTGCTGATTTCCCTCGCGTCGTGGCTGCCTTCGCTGGTATTGGCCCCCTTTCTGGCATTCTTCTTTTTGCGCGATGGCCGCCGCTTCAAAAAATTCCTCGGACGCGCGGTGCCCAACGCCTTCTTCGAACGCACGCTTTATCTGCTGCATGAGGTCGACCAGACCGCGCACCGCTATTTCCAGGGACTGTTCCGGCTGACCGTCATCGACACGCTGGTGCTCGGCGGCGGGTTGTGGATGATAGGAGTATCTTCGGCGCTGGTGCTGGGCTTGATTGCCGCCGTGCTGGCCTGGGTGCCGGCGGTCGGTTCGGTGTTGGGCTGCCTGATCGTCATCCTGGTGGTGTCCACCGATGCGCCGAGTCAGCCGCTGCTGGCTTATGGCGCCATCGGCGTATTCATCGTCGCCCGCCTGCTCGACGACTTCATTTTCATGCCGCTCACCTTGGGCCGCAGCCTGCATATCCATCCGCTCCTGACAGTGCTGATGATCTTCATCGGCGGCGTCATTGCCGGTGTCACCGGACTGATGCTCGCCTTGCCGCTGCTGGGAGTCGTGATGGTGGTGGGCGAGACCATAGGCGAGGTGGTGACCGATCCGCGCTTGCGCGCGCGCCATCGGCATGCCTTGGCATTGCGCGACCGGCTGGCCAGCGAGGACTTGATCTAAAAGGGGGGATGATGCTGGGGCTGATCTTGTGGCTGATCTTGCTGTGCCTGTGCTGGCCGCTGGCCTTGCTGGCGCTGATCCTGTATCCGCTGGCGTGGCTGATCAGCCTGCCGTTCCGCCTGGTCGGCATCGGCATGGAGGCGGTGTTCGCATTGCTGAAGGCAGTGCTGTTCTTGCCGGCGCGCGTACTGGGCTATCGCGATTCCCGCCGGACTTGATAACCTTCCCCCCGTCATTCCCGCGAAGGCGGGAGGCCGCCCCGCGGGAATCCATAGGGTGCTTATACGAGAAACTCAGTATGGGTCCCCGCTTTCGCGAGGACGACGGGGAACAGACTGTGCAACGCTTAGCGAACGTCCCGCATTCGAACCGCGAGTTTGATGCCACTCATTTCCTGAAAATTCAGTGGTGCGGTTACGTCCCCGAAACTGCATCCGGCAACACCACGTTGACATCCAGCACTTCGAGATTGCCTTGGCGATCGAGCGAAATCTTGATGTCGTCGGCATTGACCTTGGTGTACTTCGAAATCACCGCAATCAATTCCTGATGCAGCGCCGGCAGAAAGTCGGGGCCGGAGCGATTGCTGCGCTCGCGCGCGATGATAATCTGCAAGCGTTCCTTGGCCGCGTTGGCCGATTTCGGTTTATTGTCGAACAAAAAAGATAAGAGCGCCATATTACTTGCCCCCGAAAATGCGCTGCAACAGGCCGGGTTTTTCGTAGTTGGTGAAGCGCAGCGGCATTTCCTCGCCGAGGAAGCGCGACACCACATCCTTATAGGCTTCCGCCACGTCACTGCCGTCCATGTGAATCGCCGGGTTGCCCTGGTTCGAGGCATGCAGCACCGATTCCGATTCGGGAATGATGCCGATCAGAGGGATACGCAGAATTTCCTGTACGTCGGTATGCGACAGCATTTCGCCCGCATCGACGCGCTTGGGTACATAGCGCGTGATCAATAAATGTTCCTTGACCGGCACGCCGCCTTCCTGGGCGCGGCGCGACTTGGCCTGGATGATGCCCAGAATGCGATCCGAGTCGCGCACCGATGACACTTCCGGGTTGGTCACCACGATGGCCTCGTCGGCGAAGGTCAATGCCATCACGGCGCCGCGCTCGATACCGGCCGGCGAGTCGCACACGATGTATTCGAAATCCATCTTGATCAAATCGTTGAGCACGCGCTCGACGCCTTCTTCGGTCAACGCATCCTTGTCGCGCGTTTGCGAAGCCGGCAGCACGAACAAGTTGTCGCAATGCTTGTCCTTGATCAGTGCCTGAGTCAGCGTCGCTTCGCCGTTGACGACGTTGATCAAGTCGTACACCACGCGGCGTTCGCAGCCCATGATCAGGTCGAGATTGCGCAGGCCCACGTCGAAATCGATCACTGCGGTCTTCTTGCCGCGCAATGCCAGGCCGGAAGCGAAACTGGCACTGGAAGTGGTTTTGCCGACGCCGCCTTTACCGGAGGTTACAACGATGACTTTTGCCACAAGGCTTCCTTTCTCAATTAGGGATTCATGCAATGCAGATCGATGCGGTCGCCGTCCAGACTTACCTGCACCATTTTTCGTGCCAATTCCTTCGGCAGGCCGCTTTCGAAGGTACGGTAGGTTCCCGCGATCGAAACCAGCTCGGCTTCCATGTTCATGGCAAAGATGCGGGCACTGGCGTCGCCGCTGGCGCCAGCCAAGGCGCGTCCGCGCAGCGGCGCATACACGTGGATGCTGCCATCGGCAATGATCTCGGCGCCGTTGTTGACTGCAGCGGTCACTACCAGGTCGCAGCCGCGCGCGTAGACGCGCTGACCGGCACGTACCGGTGTGTCGACGATCATGGAACCCGGTTTCGCCGGCTGTATCGCGGGAGCAGGGGCCGGGGCGGGAGCGGGCGCTGGGGCTTCCACCGGCGCAGGTTCGGGTTTCACTGCCACGGGCTCGGGCGTTTCCTCCAGCAGGTCGAGCTGACCGGCGCCTTCCGTTGCCGCCGGCTGGCGCGGGCTGACCACGCTTTCCAGGCTCAGGCCATGCGCAACAATTGCCTGCTGCATGTCCGGGCGGGCATTGCGTACCGCGACCGGATTGAGTTTGCAGGATTTGAGCAGCGCGATCAGCGCGCTCCAATCGACAGAGTGGGATACGGAATCAAGCGCGCCGACGTCGATTACCGCGAATTCTCCGTCGAAGTAGTCGTCAACCCCGCCGGTCAGTTGGCGCAGCGCGGCATCGATGATAGTTAAATCGGTTTCGCGCAAAATGACGGCGACGGCGACAACGGTGGCAATCTTGACTTCTACCGGGTTGCGTACTTGCGTTTTTGACATAGGGACGGGTGGCAGATCGTAGCGGCGCGCTCAGGGTTTCATTCGGATAGACGGCTGACCATAGCCGACAAAGACAGGCCGCCCTGCAGGCGGCCCGAGTGCGCAACGGAAACTGGATAATCGGATCGTCGTGGCTGGATGCGAAGAGTCATGGTTGGCGCGGGTTTTGAGTCGTCGCTATTATAACCTCCGATGCCTGCTCACCCCCAATTTTGTCTCCAATTTTCCCGCCGTTAAGCCATAGACCCACTTGACGAGCGACCCAGGGGCCATCGTCCAGCGGCAAGTCGTGCCCGGCGTCGGGGTGAAACACGGCTTCGGCATGCCAAGCGGAAGCCAGACGGTGTGAACAATCGGCGTTGACCAACCTGTCCCGCTCGCTGCCCAAGACCAGGATAGGTACGCTCGGTTTATGGCGTGGCGCACGAAAACGCATGGCGGCAAGCAATTGGCGCAAGGCATTGGCGCGCGAGGTCGGGTATTGGTTCTGCCATGCAGTCCACCGCTCGACCAGCCTGGCCTGAGTATCTGCGCGATTGCTGGTCAATTGCAGAATCAGCTTTTCGCGCCGCGCGACATCGCCGTGCGCAGCCGCCCACAACAGCCTGGGGTAATTACCTGGCCGCAGGCGCCGGTAAAACGGGCTGAATGGGCGCAGACTGGTGTTGATCAACACGCAGCCGGCAATCTCTCCCGGGCTCTGCATGCACCATGAAACGGCTACCATGGCCCCGAGCGACAAGGCCAGCAAGTAGTAGGGTGGGGCAAGGCCGCGGGACTCCAGTTCGTTCCTGCAGTGGCGCGCCATATCCTCGATACGCAGCGGACTGGCGGCGTGATGCATGACCCCATTGCCGGGCAAATCCAGGGTCACGATGTTGGAGCCGTGAATTTCGCGTTGAAATTCGGTGGGGAAGTCGCCCCAATGGCGTTGCTCGCGGATCAGGCCGCGCAGAAGAACCCAGGTGTTCACGTTGCGCCGCCATGGAACGTGAGCCTCATAGTTTCAGGCCCGGATACCAGCGCGCGTACGCGCGTTCGTGATGCTGGACGCGCTCGGCGCCTTGCGGCAGCCAGCGCCGGTGCCCGCAGGCGGCGCGTGTCAGAAAATCCAGCCAGACTGAATGCTTGCGCAAGACACGCTGCAAGCGGTGGCTGGGGAGGGGATTGAACAAACCCTTGCGCGAAAGCATTTGACGCGGGTTTTTTTTGACCCACAGCCAGGAGCCCATTTCCAGCGTCAACGGTAAAAAAATGCGCTTGCCCATTTGTTCCGAACGCAAATACAGGTAGTCCCACAAATCACCATGCGTCAGGTAGTGATGGCTTTGCGGCTCGAACAGGTAATTGTGATTCGGGTAGGTCTGGCTGAACAAGTCTTCCAGAGCGGAAATGTCGGGCAGGTGAGGGATGGGCGCCAAGGTATGAGCATGGGGAAACCAGATGCGATCGCGCGTGCCAAAGCCTGAATGGCAATCCAGCGCCAGACTGAAATCGCGTGCCAGCAGCTCTTCTTCGACTACGGTGCAGACTGCCTGGCTCTCGATTTCCATCGGCGCATCGGCCGAACCGCGGTACCAGGGCAGCATGGAACTGTAGCGTTGGCCGCCGAGCATGAAGGGAACCTTGTCGACTGCGTCGAGAGGCGCGTTGCGCATCAAATCCACCCCCTGCGGATTGCAGCGCGTATCGAGCAGCATGCCGCCGGGGTTCACCAGCGGCATGAATACCAGCCGCACCGATTCCAGTTGGCGATGCAGCACGGGATCCCATTGCAGCCGTTTCAGCAGGCTGCGCAGGAACACCAGCAGGATCTGGGTGCCTATGCGCTCGAGGCCATGGATGCCGCCGAAAAAGCCCGCAGCCGGAATGTGCTTGTCTGGATTGCCGAGCGCCAGCGCATAGATGGGAAGCTTCTGGCCCGCAGCGTCGACTTCGCATAGCCGGCGCACCTCCATGTTGTGCCGCAAACCCGCCTCGGCAATGCGTTCCAGTTCGAACAGCTCGGGCAGGTGGCGCATGGAGTCTTATTTAAAATGAAGCCCTAACAAAATGTGGCTGGCTAGGCGCTGCGACGCAGACAGTACAACTGTACGGCAAGGAGCGGCAACAACGCCAGGCGCATTTTGTTTGGGTTTCTAAAGTTCGGTGCGTAGGGCTAAGAGTTCCGGAAACAGTACCACATCCAGCATCTTTTTCAGATAGCTGACGCCGGCCGTGCCGCCAGTGCCGGTCTTGAAGCCGATGATGCGCTCCACGGTGGTCACGTGACGGAAACGCCAGAAGCGGAACGCGGTTTCCAGGTCCACCAGCTTTTCCGCCAGTTCATACAGGGCCCAATGTTCGGTCGGGGCGCGGTAGATCTTGAGCCAGGCTTCCTTGACCGAGTTGTTGGCAACCGTCGGTTGCGTCCAATCGGCCTGCAGGCGGGCAGGGTCGATGGCAAACCCTTGGCGCGCCATCAACTGGATCGCTTCGTCATAGATAGACGGCGTGCGCAACGTAGTGTCGAGGCGGGCGTGAACATCGGGAATTTTTTCATGAACCGTCAGCAGCGCGGCATTCTTGTTGCCGAGAATGAATTCAATCTCGCGGTACTGCGCCGACTGGAATCCGGAAGAGTTGCCGAGATAGGGGCGGATCGCCGTGTATTCGGGAGGCGTCATGGTGGCCAGCACATCCCAGGCATGCACCAGTTGGTCCATGATGCGCGCCACGCGCGCCAGCATCTTGAATGCCGGCGGCAGATCGCCTTGCCGCATTTGCGTCTGCACCGCATGCAATTCGTGCAGCATCAGCTTCATCCACAGTTCGCTGGTCTGGTGCTGCACGATAAACAGCATCTCGTTATGGTTGGGCGAACGCGGATGCTGGGCAGACAGGATTTGATCGAGTCCCAGGTAATCGCCATAGCTCATTGCCTGGCTGAAATCCATTTTGGCGCCATGCCACGATTGCGGCGCGTCTTTTTTGCTGGTCACTATTTTGCCTCTATCAAGTCACCGCCACGCGTTGTTCCGTGACGTCGTATTTTTTATTGTCGAGTATGTCTTTCAATATATCGACAGCATCCCAGACATCGACAAAGCGCGTGTACAAGGGGGTAAAGCCGAAGCGCATGATTTCCGGCTCGCGGTAGTCGCCGATCACGCCGCGCGCGATCAAAGCCTGCATCACCGCGTAGCCGTGCGGATGGGCGACACTGACCTGGCTGCCGCGCCGCTCATGCTCGCGCGGTGTGACTATGTTCAGCGGGTGTCCGGCACAGCGGCTTTCCAGCAGCGCGATGAACAAATCGGTCAACGCCAGCGACTTGGCGCGAATCGCCTGCATGCTGGTGCGGGCAAACACCTCGAGACCGCACTCGACCAGGGCCAGCGACGCGATGGGCTGGGTGCCGCATAGCGCGCGCCGGATGCCGGCGGTCGGCGCGAACTGCGGTGCCATGGCAAACGGCGTCGCATGTCCCCACCAGCCGGACAGCGGCTGGCGGAACGTTTCCTGATGGCGGCCGGGAATCCAGGCGAAAGCAGGGGCGCCGGGGCCGCCATTCAGATATTTGTAGGTGCAGCCAACCGCAAAGTCGGCGCCGTCTGCATGCAGGTCGACCGGGACGGCGCCGGCTGAATGCGCCAGATCCCAGACGATCAATGCCCCTTGCGCATGCGCCAGTGCACTGGTGGCGCGCATGTCATGCTGGTAGCCGGTGCGGTAATTGATATGGGTCAGCATCACCAGGGCCACGTCCTTGTCGATCGCGGCCGGCAATTCTTCCGGCGCGTCGACCAGGCGCAAGCGGTAGCCGCGATCGAGCCAGGCCGTCAGCCCTTCGGCCATATAGATATCGGTCGGGAAATTGCTGCGCTCAGTAACGATCACGAGCCGGTTTGCGGTTGCGGCCTGGTTTGCCTGCATCTGCAAGGCGCCGGCCAGCACTTTGAACAGGTTGATCGAGGTGGAGTCGGTGACGACGATTTCGCCTGCCTTGGCACCGACCAGCGGCGCCAGCTTGTCGCCCAAACGGGCGGGCAGGTCGAACCAGCCGGCCTTGTTCCAGCTGCGAATCAGGTCCTGACCCCATTCCTGCGCGACCACCTCCTGGGCGCGCGCCAGCGCAGCCTTGGGGCGTGCGCCGAGCGAGTTGCCATCCAGGTAAATGATTTTTTCAGGCAAGTGGAAAGCGTCGCGCAGCGGCGCCAATTCATCGGCCAGATCGAGCGCCTGGCAGCTTTCACGCTTATATTCGCGCTTGTTTACGTACTCATGCATGTGTGGTTTCGGGTAAGGATCGCAAAATGGCGCGCACGGGGCTGGCGTCCAGCCCGCGCAGTTTCAGAGGCAAGGCAATCAGTTCGTAATCGCCGTCGGCGACCTGGTCGAGCACAATGCCCTCCAGGATCGCCATATTGTGTGCGCGGATCGTGTGATGAGCGTCCATGGTCTTGGAGTCTTGCGGATCGAGCGAAGGCGTATCGATGCCGATCAGTACCACGCCGCGACTGGCCAGCAAGTCTATCGTTTCCGGCGCCACGGAATTGAAATCGTCGTCCCATGCCTGTTGCGGCGCCCGATGGTAGGTGCGCAAGAGCACGCGCGACGGCACGCCGGCAATCTTTCCTTCGACGTCCTGTGGGCGTACAACCTTGCTTCCCAGGCAGGAGATCACCCGGCAGGGGCCGATATAGGCGTTCAGCGCCACTTCGTCGATGGCGCGTCCTTGGGCATCGTAGTGAGAAGGAGCATCACAGTGTGCGCCGCTATGGGTCGACATGGTCAGCTTGCTGACCTTGACCGGGCAGCCATCGCCGATCTGCCAGGTGGTCTCGGAGCTGAATGGCGTATCGCCGGGCCATACCGGCAAGCTGGAAGAAAGAACGGGGCTGATGTCCCAAAGCACAGGTGGCATATATAAGCGGGGCGGCATTCGAGAGTCGGAATTCTATGCCTAAGTGAAGATAAATCAACGGCTGGCCCCAAAAAAAGCTGCGCTTCAAAGTCCGGCAAGAGCACGAAGAGTAGCGATTGCCGTCGATGGCGGCAGAGCCGGATTTGCCCACATGCCCGCCAAATCGGATAAGGAAATGGCTCGCATATTTCCTATTTGCCGTCAAATAAGTAGTCAAATTACATGTATGGAATCGTAGTTTGTGGAAAATTTGCGACATTTCTTCAAGAAAAATTCGATGCAGTGATCTGCTATTCCCTATGAAAACCGTTTAACCGTTGCAATTCTGTCTTTCTTTGGTTTGACAATATATCTAGTTTTAGTACAAACTCTGCGGCAGAACGTTGGGTTCTGGTTTCCGGCCGCCGGTTGGCGTTGCGTGTCGGGTCGGGAAGCTTGGGGTTTCGATAATAAGGAGGGGACTTTAGATGGGGAATTCTCAAAAGAAGCGTGACCTGAATCAGGTTCAAGTCAACGCTGCATTCAAACTCAGTCCGATCGCGGCAGGCTGTGCTGCCTTGATTTTCGGTGCCGTCGGCAGCGCGCATGCGCAAGTCGCCGAGCCGGCTGCCACGGGTGACCAGTCGACTTCGACGCAACAGGTGACCGTGGTTGGTATCCGCAAGGGTATTGAAGACGCGATTTCGGTCAAGAAAAACTCTCAGGACATCGTCGAAGCGATTTCCGCTGAAGACATCGGCAAATTGCCTGATACCACTATTGCGGAATCTCTGGCCCGCCTGCCGGGTCTGACTACGCAGCGCGACAGCAACGGTAACGCCACGACCATCAGCATTCGCGGTCTGGGACCGGATTTCAACGGCTACCTGTTGAATGGCCGCGAGCAGACCAGCACCAACGACAGCCGCGCCGTGGACCTGAGTGTCTATCCGGCCGAGCTGATCGCCGGTGCCACCGTGTACAAGACCAACGATGTCGCCGTGGTTGGACAGGGCTTGGCCGGCACGATCGACCAGAACCTGGTCGACCCGCTGGCGTTTGCCAAGCGCGTCGCTGCCGCCGAATATCAAAAGACCAAGAATGGCACCGGTCTGGAAAATCAGGGAACTGGCAAGCGCTATGCATTGACCTATATCGACCAGTTTGCCGACCGCAAGGTGGGTATCGCTATCGGCTACGTGCACCAGGACAGCGATTCGGGGCAATTCGAATACAGCACCTGGGGTGACTACACTGGTAACGTTACCGATACAAACGGCAATACCGTCAGTGCCCGCGTCCCTGGCGGCGGCGGCTTCCAGCCCGAAACCCTGACCAATACCGATAAGCGTGATGGCCTTGCGGCGATTCTCGAATTCAAACCGAACAAGAATTTCAAGAGCCAGCTCGATACTTTCTATTCGAAGATCGATACTTACCAAAAGATCGACGAAATCCAGGCCGGCGGTACCGGCAATTTCACCAACGCGACCATTAGTGGCGGTATCGTCACCAGCGCGACGATGAACAATGTCGACCTGATCGACCGTCAGGAAGCGATCTTCACGCACGACAAGATCAAGTCGGTTGGCTGGCGCAATACTTTCAAGACGGACGACGGTTGGACCATCGTGGGCGATCTGAGCCACAATTCGGCGCAGCGTATTCAGCCTGACGACGAATATTACGGTCAATTGGCCGGCAAAAATTCGCTGATGCTGACCAACCTGACCGGAATGATTCCGGGAATGAGCTACGGCGCCAGTTTGACTGATCCCAACACCATGGCCGTACGTAACATGTGCGGCTGGAGCGGCATCACCAACACCGTCAACCCAAGCCCGACTTGCAGCTCCGTTCCGCAAGCCGGCTATTCGAAGGGGCCGAACATTGTCGACACCGTGACGTCCTACCGTATCGATTTCATGCACGACATGCCGGAAGGCACGATGTTCACCGACTACAAGTTCGGCATGAATTACACGGACCGGACCAAGGATCGCAACGGCTTTGAGGGTTTGATCGTTTCTGCTACCGGCAATGGTTACGACCCCATTCCTTTCCCTTCCAACTCGACGGTGGCTGGCAATGTCGGTGGCACGGGCTTGAGCATGCTGTCCTTCATGCCGCAAGTGTCTTTGATCCCGGGCGCTGCGTTCCTGCCGAAATACAACAACGACATCCTGTCGAAATCGTGGGATGTGGACGAGAAAGTGACGACCACTTACGGCAAGCTCGATATCGACACCAAGTTGGGTGACTTGCCGGTGCACGGTAACGTCGGTGCGCAACTGGTCCATACCGATCAATCGTCCTCCGGTTTCCTGGCGGGTGTCGGCTCCACGCCGGTGTTGGCGAATCCTTCGCCGGCAGGTATGTCGACCAACGGCACGACCTATAACGATTT
>Ga0213872_10000953_pt1 | contig 20225 bp, 17 predicted proteins | sample VelepicomBERX_R2_FD_160071 | JGI IMG/M metagenome (GOLD analysis project Ga0213872, IMG submission 160071) | Rhizosphere microbial communities from Vellozia epidendroides in rupestrian grasslands, the National Park of Serra do Cipo, Brazil - RX_R2 | ecosystem: Host-associated > Plants > Roots >...
TCAGCAGGCGATAGGTGACCTCGACGTCGAGATGGCCGGGATAGCCCTGGTCGCCCTCCGGGCAGCTCATGCGGAATACCGAGCCCAGCGACGATTTGTCGGAGAAATCGGTGCGCGTCCAGACCCGCTTGTTGAAGCCGTCGGGACCGCTGTGCAGGGCATTGCCGCCGGGCGCGGCGGGAAGCTGGATCTCCCTGCCGTCCAGGGTGAAATGGCCATTGCCGATCCGCCCGGCATAGCGGCCGACGATGGCGCCATAGACCAACTTGTTGTGCTCATAGGCGGCCAGATCCGGCAGGCCCAGCACCACATTGGCGGGATGCCCCTGGCGGTCCGGCACCTCGAGCGCGGTGATGGTGGCGCCGAAGTCGATATAGGACAGCGCCATCCCGCGATCATTGGTCAGGGTGACGCGCTCGACCGGCTTGCCGGCTTGCGTGCTGCCCCATGGCTCGGTCTTCGAGGTCGCCGCCGACGCGCCGACTCCGATGGCGGCCGTCAGCGCCGCTGCGACGAAGGCCTTCACGCCGCTTCCGCCAGGCGGTCGAGCTTGTAGGCCCGTTTCGGCAGGGTGTAGGCGAGATCGACCACCACCTCGGCCGCCTCTTCCAGAGTCAGGCGGTGCTCGGCCACCAGCCGCGCCAGGAAGGCGGCGTCCGAGCGGCGCGCCACGTCGTGGCGGGTGGGGATGGACAGGAAGGCGCGGGTGTCGTCGTTGAAGCCGACGGTGTTGTAGAAGCCGGCCGTCTCGGTCATCTGCTCGCGGAAGCGGCGCATGCCTTCCGGGCTGTCGTGGAACCACCAGGCCGGGCCCAGCTTCAGGACGGGATAATGGCCGGCCAGCGGCGCCAACTCGCGCGTGTAGGAGGTCTCGTCCAGCGTGAACAGGATCAGCGACAGCGCAGGGTGATTGCCATAGCGGTCGAGCAGCGGCTTCAGCGCATGGACGTAATTGGTCGGGGTCGGAATGTCGGCGCCCATATTGGCGCCGAAGCGGGCGAACAGCGGCGGATTGTGGTTGCGGAACGAACCGGGATGGATCTGCATCACCAGCCCGTCCTCGACGCTCATGCCGGCCATTTCGGTCAGCATCTGGGCGCGGAACAGTTCGGCCTCGGCCGGGGAGAAGCTGCCCGACACGATGGTGCGGAACAGGGTCTCGGCCTCGGGCGGCGGCAAGTCCGCCGTCTGGGCGGTGGGATGTCCGTGATCGGTCGAGGTGGCGCCGACCGCGGCGAAATCGGCGCGGCGGCGGCGATGGGCGGCGAGATAGCCCTTCCACGAGAAAACATCCTCGCCAGTAAGATCGGCGAACATCGCCAGGCGGTCGCGGAAGCCGGGGAATTCGGGATCGATCACCGGATCGGGTCGATAGGCGGTGATGACATGGCCGGGCCAGCCGGAGGCGCGGATCTTCTGGTGATGCGCCAGCGTGTCGGTCGGCCCCTCGGTGGTGGCCAGGGTCTCGATGCGGAAGCGGTCGAACAGGGCGCGCGGACGGAAGGCCTCGGTGGCCAGCGCCTCGCCGATGCGGTCGTAATAGAGATCGGCGGTATGGCCGTCGAGCTGCACCTCCAGGCCGAAGATCTCGGCGAACACCTGATTCAGCCAGAGAGCGGAGGGCGTGCCGCGGAACAGGTGGAAATTGCGGGCGAACAGGCGCCAGGCCTGGCGCGGATCGGCGCTGGCCAAGCCGGAACGGTCCGGGACGCCCAGCGACTCCAGCGCTATGCCCTGGCTGTAGAGCATGCGGTAGAGATAGTGATCGGGCGCCAGCAGCAGTTCGGTGGCGTTGGTGAACAGCTCGTTCTCGGCGAACCACACCGGGTCGGTGTGGCCATGCGGGCTGATGATCGGCAAAGCGCGCACCAGGCCGTAAAGTTCGCGGGCGATGGCGCGGGTGGCGGGATCGGCGGGAAACAGCCGGTCGTCATGAAGCACGAGTTTCCTGGTCATTGTCCTATCCGTTTCCGATCGGGGCCGATTGCCACCGGTATCATTTTTGACCCGGCCTGTCATCTCCGGCATGTCGGCCGCGGATCACTCCTGCGGGTCCTCGGAAAAATCCGGCAGGTCGAAGGAGAATTTCCCCGGGTCGTCCGACAGCATGTTCACTGCCAGGGTGCCGTTGGCGGAGCGGACGATCATCTCGCAGAACCATTGGCCCTCGCCGAGCTTCATCGGCGTGCTCATGCTGATGCCCTGGACCTCGTCGACGTCCATGCTGAGATTGTGGTTGCTGTGAAACGAGACGGACGCGACGGTCTTGCTGGGAGTCATCGTCACCACCCTCCGCTACGAAGCGGCTTATAGGCTCGCCAATCCGCTCGGCACAGTCAAGCTCAGCGCGGGAAGATGTGGATCGAGACCCGGCGATTGATCGCCTGATTGACCGGCAGGGGATTGCCGTTGACGTCGCGATTGGCGACGCGCGGATGGGTGTCGGCATATCCCACCGCGCCCAGGCGGGCCGGCTGCAGCCCGTCCTCGATCAGCTTGCGCACCACCGTGGTGGCCCGCGCGGCCGACAATTCCCAATTGGTCGGGAAGGCGGGGGCGCTCGGCTTTTCGTCGTCGGTGTGTCCCTGCACCTCGATCTGGAAGGCGGAATATTTCTCGGAGCTGAGGGTTTCCGCGATCTTCGCCAGGGTCGGCACGAACTGGTCCTTAAGCACCGCCGAATTGGAATCGAAGAAGGTTCCGGCATCGAGATCGAGCACCAGCCCGCGATCGTCCTGGCCGATGCTGACCTGGGTCTCGTCGACCTTGATGCCGCGCATGGCGCTGGCCATCTCGGTCTTCAGCTGCTGCATCGGCTGCGACGCCTCGTGCTTGCCGATATCCTTGGCCAGCCCGCCCTGCACCTGCTCGTAGCGCACCGGGTCGAGATGCGACATCGAGATCAGCATGACGAAGAAGGCCATCAGCAGCGTGATCATGTCCGCATAGGACATCAGCCAGTCTTCGGCTTCCTCCTTCTTATGCGGCGGTTGAGGTATCATGGTTTACCTTACGCATGACGCGCGGAGCGCGTCATACTTCCGTGGGGGCCGGCCCCCACACCCTCGGGGTCGTCGCTGCGCTCCTCCGAGCGCGATAGCTATTGATGGTGCTTTCAGCGGCATCGCGCTCTACCTCTTTTCCCTCGCCATCTTGTCGATGTCGAAATGCAGCGCCGGGTCGAGGAAGCTGTTCATCTTGTCCTGGATGTAGCGCGGATTGCGGCGCTCGGCCAGCAGGGCCAGCCCTTCGGCCACCAGGAACTTGCGGAAGCGCACGATCTCCTCGCGCTGCTGCACCTTGCTGGCGGTGGGCATCAGGATGATGCGGGCGAACAGCACGCCGTACAGCGTGCCCATCAGGCCGACCGCCATGCCCGGACCGATCTTCGAGGGATCGGTCATGTGATCCAGCATGATGACCAGGCCGACCAGGGTGGCGATCATGCCGAAGGCCGGGGCGTTGTTGGCCATGCTGCGCAGGATCTCGGCCGGCACCAGATGGCGGTGATAGGTGGTCTCGATGGTGTTGGCCAGGATCTCGCGCACTTCCGGGCCGGTATAGCCCGAGATCACCAGATCGATGCCGAAGCCCAGGAACTTGTCCTGTTCCTTCAGCTTCTTGGCGTCGGCCTCCAGCGCCGGCAGGCCGGATTTCTGCACCATGTAGCCCCAGCGGATCATGCGCCCGACCTCGCCGGTCAAGATGGCGCGGCCGACCTTGTGCTGGAAGAAGATCGAAATGGCGGCGCGGAAGGACTGCAGGACATAGCGCGGCTCGAAGGCGACGAAGGTTGCCGCCATGGTGCCGCCGATCACCATCATGATGCCGGTGGCGTGGAAGAATATCGCGTAATTGTCGGTGCTGATGGCAATCGAAAAGAAAAAGAAGGCGATGCCAATGACGAAGCCCAGGATTGTGGGAAGGGACATTGCCCGCAGACCTTTTTCTGTCAGCCCAAGCTAAAAAGCATTCAAGAACCGCATAGTGCGGCATGTGGGACGGATCGGCAAGAAAATCGGAAGGTATATAGGGACGCTATTCTTTCAGTCGCCGCTTTGTCCTTTGATCATGTCGGTGACGGTGACGCCCAGCCGGTCGTCGACCACCACCACTTCGCCGCGTCCGACCAGGGTCTTGTTGACGACCAGGTCGATCGGCTCGTTGATCTTGCGGTCCAACTCGACCACGGCGCCGCGGCCCAGCTTCAGGAGTTGCTTGACCTGCACCTGGGCCGATCCCAGCACCGCCGAGACCTCGACCTTGATGTCGTAGGCGGCTTCGCGGCCATCGCCGCTGGCCAGATCGTTGAGCAGTTTTTCATCGGCCATCGCCGGGGCCCTTTCAGGGAAAAAGTCGCACAGTCGGGGCGCAGTGTGACGCAAAAATCATGAAAGTTGGTTAATTCGTGCGCATATATTTGCCGTTTCGCACCATGGTGACATAGGTCGGCCGCCAGGAATCGCCGAAGCGGTCGATATGGATCTGCCCCTGCAGCCCCTGGAAATCGCCGATGCGCAGGATGGCGTCGCGAACGCTTTCGCCCGAATGGCGCTGCCTGAGCGCGGTGATCAGCACGGTCGCCGCGTCATAGCCGGCGATGCCGGCGAAGCCCGGCTCCTGCTGAAAGCGCTCGATGAACAGGCGGCGGAAGGCGACATAGGGCTCCTGCTCGCTCTCGCGGTCGACGAATTGCGCGGTGAACACCCCTTCGGCGGCCGCGCCGCCCAGCTCGATGAAGCGCTCGGTGGCGGCCCATTCCGAGGTGACCAGCGGGATCTGCTGATCGATCAGGCGGATCTGCTGGCAGATCTGCGCGGCGTCGGCGGCATTGCCGAGGATCAGCACCCCTTCGGCCTTGCTCTGCACCGCCTGCCGCGCCAGGGCGGCGAAATCGCCGACCATGGCGGATTTGAAGGGCAGGGTGGCGACCACCTGGCCGCCCAGGGCCTGGAAGGCGACGCGGAAATCCTGCGACCAGCTTTCGGTATAGGCGCGGTTGCCGGTGTCGGCCAGGATGACGAAGCTTTTGATGGCGCGCCGATCGTGCTGGAACTTGGCCGAGGCCTCGGCATATTGCCGCGTATCGGCGATCACCCGCACGAAATAGTCGTCCTGGCCCGCCAGGTCGCGGGTGGTGACCGTGGGGCTGACCAGGGTGATGCGGTGTTCGCCGGCGAGCGGCGCCACCGCCACCGCCATGGCGCTGGTCATCGGCCCGAGAATCGCCTCGACCGGGCGCTGCGCCAGTCCTTCGAAGGCGGTGCGCGCGGCCTCCTCGTCCTGGCGGTCGTCTTCGGCGATGACATGGATCGGCCGGCCGCCGATGCCGCCCTTGCGGTTCTGTTCCTCGACCGCGAGGCGCACCCCGTCGAGCCCCGCCACGCCGAGATCGGCGACGCGCCCCGACAGGCCGCCGATGAATCCGATCTCGACCGGCGGCGGCTCGCTGCAATCGGCCAGCAGGAGCAGCAGGCCGGCGCACAGGCCAAGGAGTCTCAGTGTCTTCGGCGTCATGGGGAGAAGATCGCGCCTGCCGTCGGGGCTGTCAATGCGATGGCGGGGATAGAGGGAGGATCGGGGTCGCGAAGAAGAAGCGGCTGCCCTGGCCCGGCGTGCTTTCCAGTTCGAGTCGCCCGCCCATCAGCTCGGCGAGGCGGCGCGCGGTGGCGAGTCCCAGTCCGATCCCCCCGGCCTCGCGGGTCAGGCTTTCGTCGATCTGGGTGAAGGCGCCGAACACTCTCTCCTGGGCCTCCGCGGCGATGCCCGGGCCGGTGTCCGAGACGCTGACATAGAGCATCGCCTGGTCATTTTCCCGTCCCCACCAGACGGACAGGTCGATGGCGCCGTGTTCGGTGAATTTCACCGCGTTGCCGACCAGGATGGTCATCACGTTGGAGATGTCCTGCGGCGAGCCCAGCACCTCGTCGGGCAGGTCGGGGGCGATGTCGTCCTGCAGCGAGAGCCCCTTAAGCCGCGCCGCCGCCTCATGCATCTGCACCACGTTTCGCATGAGCTGCGCCGGCGAGCAGCGCTGGCGGGCGAGGGTGTATTGACCGCTGTCGAGCTGGCTGAAATCGAGGATCTGGCCCAGCACGGCCATCATCGAACGCCCCGAGCGCCCGAGAACCTCGACCAGTTCGGCCTGGTTCTCGTCCAGTTCCATCAGGCTCAGCAATTCGGCGACGCCCAGCAATCCGTTCATCGGCGTGCGCAGCTCGTGGCTCATATTGGCGAGAAAGGCGCTTTTCGCGCGTGAGGCCTCCTCGGCGCGGTCGCGCGCCTCGGCCAGCTCCACCTCGCGTTCGACCTCCAGCAGCAGGGCGCGCGAGAAGCGCCGGGCGCTGGACAGCAGGGTGATCCAGAACAGCACGGTCATCAGGATCACCGTGCCGATCCATTTGGTGAAGGGCAGGGTCAGGAGCCCGATCAGGCAGGGCACCAGCATGGCCGAGGAATAGAGCGCGTAGATCTGGATCTGCGCCGACAGCAGCGGCACGGCGGCGGCCGACATGCCGGCGATGGTGAAGGCGGTGACCATCACGGCCCAAGGCTCGCCGCTGCGCAGGATCATCGCGCCGCCGATCCCCCAGATCAGCCCGGACAGCAGGACGGCCGCCCCCTTCAGGACAATCCACGCCCGGTCGCCCAGCACGTCGCGGCGACGGCGGAACAGGGTGGCCAGGAACAGCCGTGCCGCGGCGGCGAGCACCACCAGGCCCCACCAGCCGAGCATCTCTCCAGGCTGCTCGGAATAGCGCAGCCAGGCGACGACGGTGGCGTTGACGACCGAGAAACCCTGGCTGACCAGGACATTTTCGAACAGCAGCTCGGCCCGGCGTTGGACGAGCCGCTGTTCGGGAGCTTCATGCATCTGGCTCAACGCCGAAATCCGCGGCAAACGACCCGAAGGCGCAGATTAACTATGAGAGGCTTTCTCGCGTCAAGGTCGAGGCTTACGCCGCTGGTTCACGCCTGCTTCGCCACGTTCCAGAAAAGCGGCAACGGCCCCTTCACCACGCCGGTGACGTTTTTCCGCCATGCCTGATGCGCCTTGTAGAAGCCGACCGGCACCTGGATGACCTTTTCCATCGCCTGTTTGTTGAGACGCGCCACGGCGCGCTTCTCCTCCTCGAGAGTCGCCGCGGCGTACCAGGCGGTGGTCTCGGCCTCAACTTCGGGAATGTCGGGCCAGCCGAACCACGCCTTGTCGCCGCCGGCGCGGGTCATGACATTGACGGCGGGATTGAGACAGTCGGCGCCGACGAACCAGCTGTGGAAGACGTTCCAGCCCCCCTGCGAGGGCGGCGACTTGACGGCGCGGCGGGAGACCACCGTGCCCCAGTCGGTGGAAACGGCGTCGACCTTGAAGCCGATCTTGGCGAGAACGTCGTTGGTGACGTCGCCCCACGCCTTTTGGATCGGACGATCCTCCGGCTGCAGCGACACCACCGGGAACCCCATCAGGCCCGCCTCGGAGACCAGCTTGCGGGCGGCGTCGATATTTCTCGGCTGCGAGAGGATATCGCCGCCTTCCTCGGTGAACAGCGGCGTGTCCGGGGTGAAGAAGCCGTAGATCGTGCGCCACAGGCTGCGTTCGTCGCCAAGCGCCGCACGCATATAATCCTCCTGTTTGATCGCCATCATCAGCGCGCGGCGCGCGCGGGCATCGTTGAACGGCGGATGCAGGTGGTTGAGCCGGCACATGCCGAGACTGCCGAGATCGTCGTTGATGTCCACCACCACGTTCCTGCTGTTGCGAAGCAATGGCACGAGGTCGGGGATCGGCGTCTCCCACCAATCGGCTTCGCCGTTCTGCAACGCGGCGGCAGCGGTCGCCGAATCGGGAGTGATCGTCCACTCGATCCGGTCGACGAGTATCCTCTTGCCGCCCGCCAGCCAGGAGGCGGGTTCCGCGCGCGGCTGGTACTCGGCGAATTTCTCGAACGCGGCCCTGGCGCCCGGGACCCATTCGTCCCGCTTGAAGCGCATCGGGCCGCTGCCGACATACTCGCCGATCTGCTTGAACGGGTCGGTCGCGGCGATCGAGGCCGGCATGATGAAGGCCACCGGCGTGCTGGTCTTGCCCAGCGCCAGCAGCATCTTCGGGAACGGCCTGGTCAGCGACCAGCGAAAGGTCCGGTCGTCGAGCGCGACCAGTTCCCGTTCCACCGCTTTGATCCGGCCCCCCATGGCGTCCCGCGCGCACCAGCGCGCCAGGCTGGCCACGGCGTCGCGGGCCAGGACAGGTTCGCCATTGTGAAACTTGAGGCCCGGGCGCAACCGGAATGTCCAGGTCAGGCCGTCGGCGGAGGTTTCCTCGGCCTCCACCATCTGCCGCTGTATCTGCAGCTTCTCGTCAAGACCATAGAGCGTGTCCCACACGAGCATTCCGGCGTTCCGCACCACATAGGCGGTGGTCCAGATCGGGTCGAAGTTGGCGAGATCGGCCTGCGGTATGAACCGCAGGACGCGGTTGGAACCCGGCTGAGCCCGACTGGGCGTCGCCGGCATGCCTAAGGCCGACACCGCGCCGGCTCCGGCGATGGCTTGCAAGAAAGAACGTCGATCCATGGTCCTCTCCCCCCCTGTTTCACGTCCGGTTGGTCGATTGCTCCAAATGGCAAGAAACGTAGTGCCCGTCGGTCCCCGTCATGGGCGTCGGCTCGGTCTGGCGGCAGATCGGCATCGCCATTGGACAGCGGGTATGGAAGTGGCAACCCGCGGGCCGGTCGATCGGACTGGGAATTTCGCCGGACAGCAGGATTCGCCGGCGCGCCGCCCCGGGTTCCGGTTGCGGCACGGCGGACAGCAATGCCTGGGTGTAGGGATGGCGGGGCGCCGCGAATACTTGCCGGCGCGTTCCCTGTTCGACGATCCGGCCGAGATACATCACGGCGATTCGGTGCGCGATGGCGTCGACGACGGCCAGGTCGTGGCTGATGAACAGCAACCCCAGACCAAGCCCGGCTTGCAGATCGGCGAGCAGATTGACGATCTTCGCCTTCACCGAGACGTCGAGGGCGGAAACGGCCTCGTCGCAGACGATGAGCTCGGGTTCGGCCGCCAGCGCCCTGGCGATGGCGATGCGCTGGCGCTGCCCGCCGGAGAACTGGTGCGGATAGCGATCGGCCGAGCTGCCCGGCAGCCGCACCATGTCGAGACTCCGGCTCACCCGGTCGGCCAGGTCGCGCCGGCTTTTGGCGAGGCCGAAATTGCGGATCGGTTCGGCCAGGATGTCCGAGACCTTCATCCTCGGATCGAGGCTCGAGAACGGGTCCTGGAAGATTACCTGCATCTTTCGCCGCATCGGCCGGAATACGCCCGGCGACAACCCGTCGATGCGCCGCCCGTCGAGCCAGATCTCGCCGGAGGTGGGATCCTGCAGCCGCAACAGAGTCCGGCCGACCGTCGACTTGCCGCAGCCGGATTCTCCCACCAGAGCCAGGGTCTCCCCGCGACCGATGGTGAACGAGACGCCGTCTACGGCATGGACGACGGACGCGCGGCCGGCGGGAAAATGCTTCTTGAGGTCTCGGACTTCGATCAACGGAACCGTCATGACGATGCCGTGCCGATGTCGCTGAAGTGGCAGGCGCTCATATGGCCGGGCCGGACCAGCAAGGGTGGCGGGCTGTTCTCGCGGCAGACGGCTTCGGCCCGCACACAGCGTTCGGCGAAGTTGCAACCGGCGGCGCCGAAGGACTGCAGCGGGATGAGGCCGGGAATCTCATGCAGTCGTGCCGGTCCGGCGTCCGATCCCCCGCGCAGCCGGGGCATCGAGGCGAGAAGTCCCCGCGTGTAGGGATGCATCGGCTGTTCGAACAGGTCCGACGTCGCCGATTCCTCGATTTTCCGTCCCGCGTACATGACCAGGATCCGGTCGGCGATCTCGGCCACCACGCCGAGATCATGGGTGATGAAGATGATCGAGGTTCCCGTACGACGCTTCAACTCGGCCAGAAGATCGAGGATCTGCGCCTGGATCGTGACGTCGAGCGCCGTCGTCGGCTCGTCGGCGATCAGGATGTCGGGGTCGCAGCAGATGGCGATGGCGATCATCACCCGTTGGCGCATCCCTCCGGACAATTGATGGGGATATTCGGCGATGCGCCGGCCCGGTTCGGAAATCCCCACCGCGGCCAGCATTTCGACCGCCCGATCGAGCGCCGCCCGCATCGTCAGGCCCTTGTGCCGCCGAAGCGTCTCGGTGATCTGCGTTCCGATGCTCAGCACGGGGTTGAGGCTGGTCATCGGCTCCTGGAATACCATGCCGATCCGGTCGCCCCGCAGCTGCGCCATGGATCGCTCGGGAAGTGCCATCAGGTCCCGGCCGTCGAAGCGAATCGCGCCCGCCACCCGGGTCTGCGCCCGCGGCAGCAGCCGCATCACCGCGTTCGCGGTGACCGACTTGCCCGAGCCGCTCTCGCCGACGATCGCCAGGGTCTCGCCGCGCACAAGGGAGAAGCTCACATCGTCTACTGCCCGCACCGCTTCCGCCCCGGTGCGGAAATGAACCTTCAGCCCTTCGACCTCGAGGATCGCCAATCGCTCCCCCTAAGCCTTTTTCGCGACGCGCGGGTCGAGTGCGTCACGCAAGCCGTCGCCCAGAAGATTGACCGCGAACACGGCCAGGGACAGAAAGACTGCGGGGAAAAAGACGATGAACGGCTTGACCTGCCAGAGTGACCGGCCCTCGGCCATGATGTTGCCCCAAGAGGGAGTGGACGTCGGCGTTCCCGCCCCGAGGAACGACAGGATCGCCTCGACGATCATGGCACTCGCCGAGACATAGCTGGCCTGGACGATGATCGGGGCCAGCGCGTTGGGAAGGACGTGGCGCCACAGGATCACCGGCGTGGGCGAACCGGCGGTGATGGCGGCGTCGACATAGGACTGCTCGCGAAGGACCAGCACCACGCCCCGCACGATCCGCGACATGCGCGGCGCCTCGGCGAAGGTGATGGCGATGATGACGTTGCCGATGCTTCCGCGGGTGAGCGTCATCAGGGCGATGGCGAGCAGGATCGGCGGCACCGACATGATGCCGTCCATGACCCGCATGATGATGTCGTCCAGCCTGGGCAGCGCTCCTGACGTCAATCCGATGGCCGTGCCGATCGCCGATGTCAGCAGCGCCACCGTGAACCCGACGACCAGCGAGACGCGGGTTCCGTACAGGACGCGGGAATAGAGGTCGCGTCCCAGCATGTCGGTGCCGAACCAGTGTTCGGCCGACGGTGCGCGGGTCCGGGCCGCCGGGGCGATCTGGGTCGGGTCGATGGTGCCGAGCCAAGGCGCCAGAAGGGCGATCGCGACCATGCCAAGGACCAGCCCGCCACCGATGGCGATCGCCGGATGGCGGAGCGCGGTCAATAGCGCACCCGCGGATCGACCAGGGTGTAGAGCAGGTCGATCGTCAGATTGACCAGCACATAGACCACGCTGAACAGGAATACGACCGCCTGGATCACCGGATAGTCGCGCCGCAGCACCGCATCGACGGTCAGGCGGCCGATCCCGGGGATCGCGAACACCGTCTCGGTCACCACGGCCCCCCCGATCAGCAGGGCGACGCTGATGCCGACGACCGTCAGAATGGGGATCGCCGCATTCTTGAGGGCGTGCAGGAACAGGATCCGCATCTGTCCGATGCCCTTGGCCCGCGCGGTCCTGATATAATCCTGGTTGAGAACCTCCAGCATCGCCGAGCGCGTGGTGCGCGCGATGAGCGCGATGTTGGCGCTGCCCAGCGCCAAGGATGGCAACAGCAGATTGGCCAGCCACGGACCCACGCCTTCCGACAGCGGCGTGTATCCCTGCACCGGAAGCCAGTTGAGCCGCAACGCGAACAGATAGGCCAACAGATAGCCGACGACGAAGATCGGAATGGAAAATCCCAGGACCCCGCAGGTCATGATGGCGCGGTCGAGCACTGAATTGGCGTTGACCGCCGCCACCACGCCGGTGGGAACGGCGACAGCGACGGCGATGATCATGGTGATCGCCATCAAGGACAGGGTCGGTTCGACCCTTTGGCCGATCATCTTCATCACCGGCATGTTGGTGAAGATGGACGTGCCGAAATCGCCCTGCGCGATCTGCCAAAGCCAATCGCCGAACCGCACCAGGAAGGGGCGGTCGAACCCCAGGGTGTGACGGATCCGCTCCAAGTCGGCGGCAGTCGCCTGGTCGCCGGCGATAATCGCCGCGGGGTCGCCGGGCGCGAGATAAAGCAGGCTGAAAACGAACAGGGCGACGATCAGAACCACGGGAGCCGTCGCGATCACCCGTCGTAAAACGTAGTGTCGCATACAACCAACTTTCGCAGGTGGGAACCCCAGAAGACCGCTTGAAGATTGCCACAGGCAACCGGGCGAGTCATCCGCTAAGACGGAGGACCTTCGCGCAGCGCGTGCAGCTAGCCTTCCGACCTCACCTGCCTGAGGAAGCGGGTGACTTCCTGGCTCAACCGGTCCGCATTGTCGTTGAGCTCCGATGATGCCGAGCTGATATGTGTCGCAATCGCCCCGGTATTCCTGGCTTCCGATTCCACCACGACGATATTTTTCGAAACTTCATGGGTGCCAAGCGCCGCCTGGTCGACATTGCGGGCGATTTCGGCGGTCGCCGCGGATTGCTGCTCGACCGCGGCGGCAACCGAGGCGCTGATCTGCCGCATGTCATCTATGACCGCGGCAACCGCTCCGATTGCCGCAACCGCATCCATGGTGCCGCTTTGCACCGCGGCGATCTTACCTGTGATCTGCTCGGTGGCCTTGCCCGTCTGACTGGCCAGTCCCTTGACCTCCCCCGCGACAACCGCAAATCCCTTGCCGGCATCCCCCGCTCTGGCGGCTTCGATGGTGGCGTTCAACGCCAGCAGGTTGGTCTGGCTGGCGACGTCGTCGATGAGCGCGATGATTTCGCCGATGCTGGAAACCGCCTCGGCCAAGGTCTCGACGAGTCGCGAGGCGATCTTGGCCTTCTCGTCCGCCTGCCGGGCGACCGAAAGTGAGCGGTCGACCTGGCTGGAGATCTCGCGGATGGAGGAGGAAAGCTCCTCCGTCGCCGTCGCAACTGTCTGCACATTGGCCGACGCCTGCTCCGAGGCGGTGGCCACGCTGGTGGCGCGGGTGCTGGTGTCGGTCGCCACTTCGGCCATCCTGGCGGACGACCCCTGAAGCTGCGCCGCGGCCGCGCTGACCGATTCGATCACCGTTCCGACATGACTCTCGAAGGCGTCCGCCATGCCGTGCAATGCGGTGCGGCGTTCTTCCGCCGCTCGCTGCTTCTGTTCCTGCTGCTCGACTTCCATCTGTCGGACGCGAACCATGCTGTCTTTGAAAATCGCCACCGATTTGGCCATGTCGCCGATTTCATCGCGGCGCTCCACCGCGGGAATGGCGACGCCGAGATCTCCACCCGTCAAGTTCTTCATGGCCAGGGTCATGCCGATCAGAGGCCTCGACAGATCCCGCCCGATGGCCAGCGCCACGGCCGAAGCTGCCAGAAGGAAGAAGAGTCCGATGCCGATCGTCCTGGTCGCCTGCGCGATCGCCTCGCCATTGACGTCGTCGACATAGACGCCGGCCGAAATGGACCATTTCCAAGGTTGGTAGCCGGCGCTGTAGGCGATCTTGGTCGCCGGCTTTCCGCCGGAAGCGTGCGGGTAGACGTAGCTCAGGTCTCCGCCGCCGCGCTTGGCCAGATCAATCATTTCGGAGACGATGCGGACGCCGGCCGAGTCGGTCACGTCCTGTCGATTCTGGCCGATAACGGATCGATCGATGAAGGATATGGTGGTGCCGTCATAGTCATAGACCGACAAATAGCCGCCACCCGGCCACTGCATGCCCCACAGAATGAGCGCGGCTTGCTCCTGGGCGTTGGCCAATGACATTTTCCCCGCACCGACCTCCTTGTCGAGCCCTTCGACTGCGTTCACCGCCGCGGAGACGATATCGACCAATTCGGCTTGCCGGTCCCGGATGATGATGTTGCGATCCTGGATCACGCTGATGACCAGGACGCTGCACACCGCGATGATCGATACCGCCGTCATGGCGTAAATCTTGCCGCGGATGCCAAAGGATTTAAAAATTCGCATGGCGAGTCCTCGTCGAAGCGAAGGGTTGCAGGTGTGGTGCAAGACGTGAGCTGAGGCCAATCAGGCCGTTTCCCCGGCATAAAGATTGATCTGGGCGACAACCCCGGCGACTGCCCTGGAAATACGCGCCGCGGGCAGTTTCGGCACTGTCCCGGATATGGCGCCGGATCCCTCCCGGACGATCAGGGAAAGATCGTGGCGCAACGCCTGGCACCACGCGATGAGATCGGCATTCTTCCCGTCGATCTCCCCGGCCAGCCAGGCCGCGGTGGCGGCTCCCGCCAATTCCCTCAATTCGGCAAGGAGGGAGGCGGTACGACCGCACCGCGCGACGTCGCGGCGCCCTTCGAGGAGGCGGCGGTGCAGAGCGATTTCGGCCGCATTGCTGCAGATGCCGGCCCGGCGCCGGGCCGCATCGAGCAACCGGTCCGAGCCATCGGAGCCGGATAGGACCTGCATCAGGTAATCGACATTGGCTTCGACCGCTTCGGCCAAAACCTGTTCGAATCGTACCTTCGGTCTGTCACGCCACAGCAGAAGGCCTCCCGCCAGACTGAGAAGACTCCCGAGCATGTTGTTGCAAGCGCGAGCCAGGGCTATTCCTTCACCGTTTGCGGGCGCGCCGAGATCGGCGACAAGGACAAAGAGCGCGCTCAAAAACACGACGAAGAGCGTATAGTTGACACTGCGGAATGCGATGGTCGCGGCGACCAGCGGAAAGACCGCCAAAAGGATAAAGGAAGGGGTTGGCAGCACTTTCCAGAGAAACGCCGCAAGCAGACCGCCCAACATGCTGCCCAAAGCGCGCTCGATCAGGCGCGGCCAGTTTTCGTCGATTTGCGGCTGCATGACGACAACCACGGCGACAGTGGCCCAATAGCCATAGGGTAAGCCGATGTGACTGGCCGCCATCCTCGCCACGGCCACCGTCACGGCAACGCGAGCCGCATGCCGCCAAGCCGAGCGGCGGGTCGCCTTGTCGGCGACCTGAGCCATGACGGCGGACGCGTCCCGATCAAGTCCTTCGCGGGTTGTCCAGCAATGGGCCAAACCTGCTATAGCCTCGGACATCAACAACGCAATGCGAGCGTCCAGCGGATGTGGCGACGTCGCATAGGTGCCGAGGCACCGAGCCGACATTTCCAAGGGCCCGGGTCGGGGGTCCGGATCCATCACCCGCCTGCCGATCTCGTCGAGCGCCTTTGCGAGCTCACCCAGGAGGGCTGACAGCCTGATCCGGCGGAACTCGGATGGCCGGCAGGACAGATCGCTTTCGACAGCGATCAGACCTGCAAAAATCCGGTCTCCCGTCTCGACCGCGGAGAGGAGGAGGTGTCTCGAACGAAGATCGCGACAGTCGGCTGCCAGCCGGTCGAGCAAGGTTCTGCACCGCTCTATCGCCCGGCGTACCGCCCAACGGTGGGTGCCGCAGTCCGGTCGCCGGACCCCGCCGCGGACAATGCCGCACGTCGCTTCGAGGTCGGTGCACATTATCCCGAGGTCTCGATAGAGGGCGCTCACCGCCCGTCGCGCCGGCTGGAAGGGATGAATTCGCCACAGGAACAGGCAGGCGAAAACGGCCCACAGACACCCGGCCAGAAAGACGGCGGCCAAACCCATGTCGCGGAGCAAGGGGCCGGGGTAATCGACCGCGACGTCCGCGGCGACGCTGGCGAGAATGCCGGCTTGGGCTGCGCCGGGACCGAAGATCCGGTACAGTCCACCCACGAAGACGAGCATCATGAGCGCTGCTGTCGATGGCAGCAGCCCCGCTCGCCCGAAATAGGCGCCCAGCATGGTCGCGACAGTGCCGGAACCCGCGAACAGCGCCATGGCTCGCAGGCGGCGCCGTGCCGAGCCGCCGGGGTCGACCAGACAGGTCCAGAAGGCGCCGAAGGCGGCCCATGTCAGTTCAGGATAATGAGAGACGTGGCCGAGGAGGACGATCAACGCGACGGCGATCACGGCGCGGCCGCCCTCCTGAATCCCGGTCTGCTCAGGCTCCAGGAGAATTGCCCGCTTCTGCAGCCAGCGCGAGATATGCAGCAAATGCGTGGGGAGGGAAGCCATGAGCCTCACGCGGCGGCCCTGATCCAGGGCAACACCTCGCGCAAATCGGGAAAGCGGGCCAGGTAGGCGTGGCCTCCCTTTTTCGCCGTATCGCGCGCGGCGCGTTGCATTTGATAGTCTGTCATCGCGGCCGCCGAGCGCAGCCGCCGCGCTTCATTTGCCTCGAACACAGACTTCTGGTCGTTCATGACGCACTCCCGGAGTTGCGGCGCACCTGAACTATAATGGCAGAGATATAATTCTCATCATGAATTGATTTCATGTAGAGTATTCCAAACAGGACTTAATTGGCAGTGCCGAAGGAGGCGTGATGGAATTCCGAACTCTCCGTGCTTTTGTCGAGGTTGCGCGCCAAGGCGGGTTTTCCCAGGCTTCCAAGACTCTCTTCGCCACCCAGTCGACCGTGAGCAAAGCGGTCAAGCAGCTTGAAGACGAGATCGGCGTCTTGCTGTTCGATAGAATCGGACACCGAACCAGCCTGACGGCGGCTGGGGAGATCGCTCTGCCGCGGGCGGTCCGACTCTTGGCCGAACGCGCGGATCTCATGGCGGAGCTGAGCGAATTGCGGGGGCTGAAGCGGGGAACGCTGAAGCTCGGCCTGCCGCCGGTCGGCAGCAGCACGCTGTTCGCCCCTCTGGTCGCGGAATACCGCAACCGCTATCCCGGCATCGATGTCCGACTGGTCGAGCATGGCGGTGTTCAGCTCATGGAGGAGTTGCGGTCCGGCCACATCGAGTTGGCGGCGTCGCTGTTGCCGGCCTCCGACGAATTCGACTGGATCGATGTCGCCCGCGAGCCGATTGTCGCCGTGATGCCGGCGGGCCATGCGCTCGCCCGCCGCAAATCCGTCGGTATCGAATTGCTGCAAGAGCACCCCTTCATCCTGTTCGAAGAGGGTTTTGCCCTGAACCTGATCATCGTCGAGGCATGTCGCCGAAAGGGCTTCGACCCCAAAGTCGCCACGCGCAGCGCGCAGATCGACTTCATCATCGAGCTGGTTGCGGCCGGCCTCGGCATCGCCTTTCTTCCCGAGATGATCGCCAGGCAAAGTCCGAACCGCCTGGTAAAGCCTGTGGCATTGGCCGATGAAAACGCCGTTTGGCATCTCGCGATGCTGTGGCGCCGGGGCGCCTTTCTCTCGCAGGCCGCTCAGGCTTGGCTGGATCTGATCAGACCCAAGTCGAAAAGCAGCGGCGGGAAAATTAATATTCTTACTTCGACTTAAATTTATGAAAATCATTCTCTTTCGGAATTCTGCAAGTCGACCTATACCTCCAGGCCATGCGGCGTGAGTGATCGCCGCTGGATCGGCGGCCCGCGTGGGTTGCGCGACTTTCTGGAGGTCATCATCATGATCATCTCGTCCCCTTCCGATTACCGCGAGGCCGCGCGACGCCGGCTGCCCCGCTTTCTCTTCGATTACATCGATGGCGGCGCCTACACGGAACATACCTTGGCGCAGAATCGCGCCGATCTCGCGTCGATCGCACTGCGCCAGCGGGTCCTGAAGAACGTCGCGGATCTGCATCTCGACACCGAGTTATTGGGCCGCAAATGGACGATGCCCGTCGCGTTGGGGCCTGTCGGCATCACCGGCATGTATGCCCGGCGCGGCGAAGTGCAGGCGGCGCGGGCCGCCACCGCCTTCGGCATTCCCTATACCTTGTCGACCGTCTCGGTCTGCTCCATCGAAGAGGTCCAGGCAAGCGTCGACGCCCCGATCTGGTTCCAGCTTTACGTCCTCAAGGATCGCGCCTTCATGCGCAACGCGCTCGAACGGGCGCAAGCCGCCGGAATCTCGACGCTGGTGTTCACCGTGGACATGCCGGTACCGGGGGCGCGCTATCGGGACCGCCATTCCGGAATGTCCGGTCCGGCCGCGCCCGTCCGTCGCATCCTGCAGGCCGTTCAACATCCGCGATGGGCGCTCGAGGTTGGCGTTTTCGGCAGGCCGCACGACCTCGGCAATATCTCGGCCTATCGGGGCCGGCGGACCAGCCTGGTCGATTACATGGGCTGGATCGGATCGAACTTCGATCCTTCGGTGTGTTGGAAGGACCTCGAATGGATCCGAGATTTCTGGAAAGGCAAAATGCTGATCAAGGGGATCCTGGATCCCAGCGATGCGCGCGACGCGGTGCGCTTCGGGGCCGACGGCATCGTCGTCTCCAACCATGGCGGCCGGCAGTTGGACGGCGTGTCTTCGACCGCGAAGGCCTTGCCGCGCATCGCCAATGCGGTCGGCGACGATCTTACCGTGCTTGTCGACTCTGGTGTGCGGTCCGGTCTTGACGTGGTCCGCATGCTCGCGCTCGGCGCGCGCGGCGTCCTGCTGGGGCGCGCCTATATCTATGCGCTGGCCGCCGCCGGACGCCAGGGCGTGGAAAACGTCTTGCGCCTGATGGCGGACGAGATGGCCGTGGCCATGACCTTGACTGGCGCGCGTACGGTCGGTGACATCACGCAGGACAGTCTGGACCAAGCGGCTCCCGTCCTCCGGCGATTGAGGCGCGAAGCCTATTCGGGCCAGGCGGCTGGCCATGCGTTCGGTCTCGTCGCCAGCTAGTGGGCGACGAGACCCTTGCCGAGGCTGGTTGTGGGGGCATCGCAACCAGCCTCGGATGAGGGGCTGGGTCAGGCCGCCCTTACGTCCTGCACGAATTTTCCTACCGCCTGTTTGAGCCGCGTGGCTTCCTCCGACAAGGATTGAGCCGAGGTCAGCACGTGCCCGGCAGTTGATCCCGTTTCTGCCGCTGCCTTGGTGACTCCGCCGATGTTGGAGGTCACTTCCTCGGTGCCGGTGGCCGCTTGCTGGACATTTCGGGCGATTTCGGCGGTGGCGGCCGACTGCTCTTCGACCGCGGAGGCTATGGTGGTGGAGATCTGACTGATTTCCCCGATGCGTCCGACAATGGCGGCGATAGCCTCCACCGCGTCGCGGGTCGCGGTCCGCACGGCGCCGATCTGGGTGCTGATTTCCTCGGTAGCCCTGGCCGTCTGGCCGGCCAGCGACTTGACCTCGTTGGCGACGACGGCGAAGCCCTTGCCGGCATCGCCGGCGCGCGCCGCCTCGATGGTGGCGTTCAAAGCCAAAAGATTGGTCTGGCTTGCGATGTCGGTGATCAGCTTGACCACGTCGCCGATCTTCGTCGAGGATTCCGCCAGCCCTTTGACAGTATCGTTGGTCCGGTTGGCCTCCTGCGTCGCCGTGGCGGAAATTCGGCTCGATTGCTCGACCTGGCGGCCGATCTCCCGGATCGACGATGCCAGCTGCTCTGCCGCGCTGGCCACCGTTTGCACACTGGCCGACGCTTGTTCGCTGGCGGTTCCGACGTTGATCGCCTGGCGGTTGGTCTGCTCGGCATTCGCCGACATGCCTTGGGCGGCCTGCTCGAGGTTGGAGGCGACGGCGAAGACCTGGTTGGTGATTTCCTCGGCCCCGGCCAAAAACTCTCCCGCGACCCGCTCGACCGTCTCGGCTTGCGCCCGGCGCCGGGCCATTTCTTGCTGCTGCTCGTTCCTCAGGGCCTCCTGTTCCAACATCGTTCGTCTGGCATCGTCGATGGCGTTGGCGATCTTACCGATCTCGGAGCGCAGTTCGACCCAGGGGACGGTAAAATTGCGCTCACCCGCCCCCAACCTCTCGACGACGCCGCACAACGCGCCGATCGGCGTCGACAGATTCCGGCCTATGACTATGGAAATAGTCGCGGCGACCAGGAGAAATACCAGCGTGAAACCGGCCGTTTTGACTGCTTGTCGGATGGCCGTCTGGTTCACGTCGTCGATATAAACGCCGGTCGAGAACTCCCACTGCCAAGGTTGATAGCCCTGCGAGTAGATCACTTTTGGAACTCGCTCTGTTTGCCCGGGCTTGGAGGCGAAGTACCGGTTGAAGCCGCCCCCCTGCCGCGCCGCCTTGATCAGGTCGGAAATTCGATGGCCATGGGCGTCATTTTCGTCAAGACGGTTCGCTCCCGCAGCAGCCGGGTTGACATGCGTTATGTTGACGCCGTCGAAGCGGTCGATGAAGAAATAGCCGTCG
>Ga0213872_10000954_pt1 | contig 20225 bp, 16 predicted proteins | sample VelepicomBERX_R2_FD_160071 | JGI IMG/M metagenome (GOLD analysis project Ga0213872, IMG submission 160071) | Rhizosphere microbial communities from Vellozia epidendroides in rupestrian grasslands, the National Park of Serra do Cipo, Brazil - RX_R2 | ecosystem: Host-associated > Plants > Roots >...
GCTGCATCACGGTGTTCATCACCTATGCCGGCAGCCTGAAGAAGATCTCGTTCCCGCGCCTGTGCCTGCCGGTGATCGTGTGGGGCAGCGCCCTGGTCAACCATGCGATGCTGCTGGCGGCGATCCTCGTGGTGTTCACCGCGCTCGGCCATGTTCCGACCGTCGCCTGGCTGGCCTTGCCGCTGGGCGTTCTGCTGATCTCGATGTTCGCGTTCGGGCTGGGGCTGCTGCTGGGCATCATCAACGTCTTCGCCCGCGACGTCGCCGAGGTGGCGGGCATCCTGCTGCAGATCTGGTTCTGGCTGACCCCCATCGTCTATAGCGCCGAACTGGTGCCCGAGCGCTTCCGCTGGCTGCTGGCGCTGAACCCGCTGGCGCCGCTGGTGCGCATCTATCAGGACGCGCTGCTCTATGGCAAATGGCCCGATCTCGCCAGCTTGGCCGTGCCGGCCGGATTGGCATGCCTGTTCGTCGTGCTGGCCTTCGCGCTGTTCCGCCGGGCCAGCTCGGAACTGGTGGACGCGCTATGAGCAACCCGGTCGTCCTCACCGTCGACGGCGTCGGCAAATGCTATGTCGCCTATCGCTCGACGGGCGCCCGCATCCTCAGCTGGCTGGGCTTTCGCATGAAGACCACCGCCGAGCATTGGGCCTCGCGCGGGGTCTCGTTCCAGCTGCATGCCGGCGAGGCGATGGCGGTGATCGGCAATAACGGCGCCGGCAAGAGCACGCTCCTGAAGCTGATCACCGGCACCGTTCAGCCGACCGTGGGCAGCATCGCCTCCTCCGCCCGTGTCAGCGCTATCCTGGAGCTTGGCCTGGGCTTCAATCCGGAATTCACCGGCCGCCAGAACGTCCGCTTCGCCGCCGGGCTGATGGGCATCGACAGCCGCCGCATCGAGGAGCTGATGGCCTCGATCGAGGACTTCGCCGAGCTGGGCGACTTCTTCGACCAGCCGCTGCGCGTCTATTCCAGCGGCATGCAGGCCCGCCTGGCCTTCGCGGTCGCCACCGCGGAACGGCCCGATCTGCTGATCGTCGACGAGGTGCTGTCGGTCGGCGACAGCTATTTCCAGCACAAGAGCTTCGAGCGCATCCGCCAGTTCAAGAAAGACGGCACGGCGCTGCTGTTCGTCACCCACAGCATGGTCGACGTCCGCGCACTTTGCGAACGCGTGATCCTGCTCGACAAGGGCACGGTGCTGAAGGACGGCCCGGCCGACGAGGTAACCGACTTCTACAACGCCATGGTCGCGGCGCGCGAGAACGAGAAGCAGGAAGTGCTGCAAAAGCGCGACGAGGACGGCTGGCTGAGGACCACTTCGGGCACCGGCGAGGCGCGACTGGCCCGCCTGGCGCTGCTCGACGCTCAAACGGGCGCCTCGATCACCACCGCGACGGTCGGGCAGGAGCTGATCCTGCGCGCCGAGATCGACATCCACGCCGACATCCCGCAGTTGGTACTCGGTTATATGTTACGCACGCGCGAGGGACATGTCGTGTGGGGCACCAACACCTGGCACACCGAGCAGGTGGTCGACGCCCCCAGGGCGGGCGGCAAGGTCACCTACGACCTGCGCTTCTCCTGCGGGCTGGGACCGGGCTCCTATTCCTTCTCGCCAGCGCTGGTCAGCACTGATACACATCTGGTCAACAATTACGAATGGACGGACAACGCGCTCGTGTTCGACGTCGTAAATACAGGGCACACTTATTTCATTGGATCCAACTGGCTCGATGGACGATTCGACATCACCCGGTCCTGAGGCTTCCGCCCCGCTGACCTCTTACGCCCAGAATTTCGAGGATGTGATCCTGTGGCGGGCCCTCAAGCAAATCGAGGGCGGTTTCTACATCGATGTCGGCGCCCAGGATCCGATCGAGGATTCGGTCAGCCTCGGCTTTTATGAAAAAGGCTGGCGCGGCGTGCATATCGAGCCGACGCTGCATTATGCCGAAAAGCTGCGCGCCGCCCGCCCCGACGAGACGGTGATCCAGGCGGCGATCGCCGCCGATGCCGGCCTGCTGCATTTCTACGAGATCGTCGAGACCGGCCTGTCCACCGGCGACGCCGCCCAGGCCGAGCATCATCGCCGGGCCGGTTTCACCATCCGCGAAACCGACGTGCCCTCGATGCCTCTGGGCGCCCTGCTCGACCGCTATGGCGACCGGCCGATCCATTGGCTGAAGATCGACGTCGAAGGGCTCGAACAGCAGGTTCTCGAAAGCTGGGGCGAGAGCAAGGCGCGGCCCTGGATCGTGGTGGTCGAGGCCGTCGTGCCGGGCACCCAGATCCCCAGCCATGAGAGCTGGGACAAGCTGCTGACCGCCAAGGGCTACAAGCCGGTCTATTTCGACGGACTCAACCGCTATTACCTGTCGAACGAGCAGAAGAAGCTGGCCGGCCATTTCAATGCCGGCCCCAACGTGTTCGACGAATTCGTCTTGAGCGGCACCAGCACCAATCGCTTCAGCAAGCTGCTGACCAATCGCATCGAAGACGTCCAGCAACGCTTCGACCATGCCCTCGAGGTCCATGCGATCCAGCAGGAGGAGAGCAAGGCCAAGCTGATCGCCACCATCCGCGACCTGCAGCATGCCCGGATCGAGGCGCGCGAGTTCCACGAACAATTGGACGAGCTTTACAAAAAGCATACCGACGCCATGCAGGACTACGCCTTGCAGCTTCAGGAAGTGCAGATCGAACTGGCCCGCCAGCATGCGGCGATGACCGGCGAGCTCTATGACGTCAATGTGCGGCTGGCCAATGTGCTGAACAGCAGTTCGTGGAAGCTGACCCGCCCCTGGCGTCTGGCGGGCCGGATCGCCGGCCAGCTGCGCCAGGCGCTGCGCCGACTGCCCGGCCGGCTGATGGCCCTGCCCCGCCGCGTGCCCGCCGCGCTGATCGGCGCCATCCGCGCCCGGCCCGGCCTCAAGCGGATCCTGGTGGCGCTGGTGAACCGCGTTCCCGGCCTGGCCGCCCGCGCCCGCCGCTATGCCAACCAGCCCGCCGGCCCGGTCATCGTCGCCGCCCCGATCGCGCGGCCGCAAGACCCGTCAGGCGCCCATCTCACCGCATCGGCCCGCCGCGTGCGGGCCCGGCTGGCCGCCTCGCGTCCTCACGGAAACACCCCATGAAACTGGTCATCGATCTTCAAGGCGCGCAGGGCGAGAACCGCGCGCGCGGCATCGGCCGCTATTCCCTGTCCCTGACCGAGGGCCTGATCCGCACGGTGCGCGGCCACGAAGTCATGGTGGTGCTGAACAGCCTGCTGGCCGAACAAAATCCCGGCCTGCGCGAAAAGATGGCCGAACTGCTGCCGCCTGAGAACATCAAGGTGTGGACTCCGCCGGCCGGTATCGCCGCGGTGTCCGGCAATGATGGCTTGCGCCGCGCCGCCGAAGCCCTGCGCGAAAGCTTCATCGCCGAACTCGATCCCAGCGTGGTGCATGTCTCCAGCCTGTTCGAGGGCCTGGGCGCCGACGCCGCCACCTCCATCCGCGCCACCGGCGCCGACATGTCCACGGTGGCGACGCTCTACGATTTGATTCCGATGCTCCATCCGGACATCTATCTGAAGCCCAATCCGCTGGTCGAGCGCTGGTATCTCAACAAGCTCGACCATCTGCGCCGGGCCGATCTGCTGCTGGCCATCTCGAATTCCTCACGCCGCGAGGCGATCGAGCATCTCGGCATGCCCGAAGACCGCGTGCGCGCCATCGGCACCGCCATCGACGGCTCGTTCCGCCCGATCCAGGTGCCGATGGAGGAGGGCATGGCCCTGCGCCGGCGCCTCGGCCTGCAGCGGCCCTTCCTGCTCTATACCGGCGGCATCGATCCGCGGAAGAACATCGAAGCGCTGATCCGCGCCTTCGCAGCCCTGCCGGCCGAGATCCGCGACCGCCATCAGCTGGCCGTGGTCTGCTCGGTGGGCGACCAGGATCGTGATCGCCTGACCAAGCTGGCGCGCGGCGCCGGCCTGCCGCCCGACGGCCTAGTGCTGACCGGCTTCGTGCCGGACGAAGAGCTGCTCTACCTCTATAATCTCTGCCATTCCTTCGTCTTCCCCTCCTGGCACGAGGGCTTCGGCCTGCCGCCGCTGGAAGCCATGGCCTGCGGCGCCGCGACGATCGCCGCCGATTCCTCGAGCCTGCCGGAGGTGATCGGCCGCGCCGACGCGATGTTCCCGCCGCGCGACGAAACCGCCATCACCGCCAAGCTGTACCAGCTGCTGACCGACGAGGCCTTCCATCGCGAATTGCGCCGCTGGGGGCCGGAACAGGCGGCCAAATTCTCGTGGGACGCCACCGCCAAGCTGGCCTGGGACGGCTTCCTGCAGATCGACGAAGAGCATCGCGACAAGAAGGCCGCCCGCGGCTCGGTCGCCGCCCTGAAGCGTCCGCGCCTGGCCTATGTCTCGCCCCTGCCGCCGGCCCGCAGCGGCATCGCCGATTATTCCGCCGAGCTGCTGCCCGAACTGGCGCGCCATTACGACATCGACGTGGTCATCCACCAGACCGAATTGTCCGATAGCTGGATCAAGGCCAATTGCGCTATCCGCGACGTCGCCTGGTTCGAGGAGAATGCGGCGAGCTATGACCGCATCCTCTATCATTTCGGCAATTCCGACTTTCACCACCACATGTTCGGCCTGCTGGAACGCCATCCCGGCGTGGTGATGCTGCATGACTTCTATCTCAGCGGCATCATCGCCCACATGGAATGGCATCATGGCGAGCGCCATCTGTGGAGCAAGGCGCTGTACGCCTCGCATGGCTATGACGCCCTGGCCAAGCGCTTCTCGGGCGTTCCCGAAGCCGATGTGGTGTTCGGATATCCCTGCAATCTCGACGTGCTGCGCCAGGCACGCGGCGTGATCGTGCATTCCGGCTATTCCCGCCGCCTCGCCCATCGCTGGTGCGGCGAAAAGATCGCCGCCGGCATCTCGCAATTGCCGCTGCTGCGGGCCGCGCCGCCGGCGATCGACCGGGCCGAAGCCCGCCGCCGCCTGGGCCTCTCGCCCAAGGATTTCGTGGTGTGCAGTTTCGGCATCCTCGGCCCGATCAAGCTCAACGACCGGCTGCTGGCGGCCTGGAAGCTGTCCGAGGCCGGCCGCGACTCGCAGGCCCGCCTGATCTTCGTCGGCGAGAACCAGCCCGGCCCGTTCGGGGAGGCGATCGCCGATGCCCTGACGCCCGGCATCTCGATCACCGGCTTCGCCAGCGCCGAGGAGTACAAGCTGCATCTCGCCGCCGCCGACGTGGCGGTGCAGCTGCGCACCAATTCACGCGGCGAGACCTCGGCCGCCGTGCTCGATTGCCTGAATTACGGCCTGGCCACCATCGCCAACGCCCACGGCGCCATGGCCGACCTGCCCGACGAGGCGCTGGTCAAGATCGCCGACGACTTCACCGACGAGGAACTGGCGGCGGCGCTCGACGCGCTCTATCGCGATCCGGCCCGCCGCGCTGACTTGGGCAAAACCGCCCAGGCCTTGCTGCATCACGAGCACGCCCCGCGCCGGGTCGCCGACCTTTACGCCGAAACCATCGAATCTTATTACGCCGAACCGGCCGGCGCCGACCTCGCGCTGGAATCGCTCGACCTCGACGGGCTGGGCGAGGCCGCCGCCGGCGAGGTGTCCGAGGCCTTCGCCGCCACTTTCCCGGCTCCAGGACCGGTGCGGCAATTGCTGGTCGACGTTTCCGAACTGGCCCGCCATGACGCCGCCAGCGGCATCCAGCGCGTGGTCAAGAACATCCTGGCCGAATGGCTGGCCAACCCGCCGGCCGGATACCGCGTCGAGCCGATCTACGCCACCGAGCGCGACTCCTACCGCTACGCCCGGAAGTTCACTCTGGGCGTGCTGGGCTGCCCGACCGATGCGCTGGACGACGACCCTATCGAGTTCGCCGAGGGCGATGTCTTCCTCGGCCTCGATCTGCAGCCCCATGTGATCCCCGCCCAGCGCGGCTTCTTCACCCGCCTGCGCCAACGCGGCGTCGCCGTCCATTTCGTCGTCTACGACCTGCTGTGCGTCGAACGCCCCGACTGCTTCCTGCCGGGCGCCGACAAGGCCTTCACCCGCTGGCTCGACGTGGTGGCCGAAAATGATGGAGCCATGTGCATCTCGGCCTCGGTCGCGGACTCCTTGCGGCACTGGCTGGGCGAGCGCCGTCCGGACATGAAGATCGGCCATTTCCATCTCGGCGCCGATTTCCCGGGGAATGGCGGCGAACCGTCGCTGCCCGCCGCCTGGACCAACCGTCCCGCCCGCCGCACCGTGCTGATGGTCGGCTCGATCGAGCCGCGCAAAGGCTACGCCGCCGCTCTGGACGCCGCCGAGGCGCTGTGGGCCAAGGGGAGCGACTTCACCCTGGCCATCGTCGGCAAGACCGGCTGGATGGTCGAGGCCTTGAGCGCCCGCCTGAAGAAACATGCCGAACTGAACCGCCGGCTGTTCTGGTTCGAGGGCTGCGACGACCCCACCCTGGCCGCTTTGTACCGCGAGGCGGACGGGCTGCTGCTGGCGTCCGAGGGCGAAGGCTTCGGCCTGCCGCTGATCGAAGCGGCCCATTACGAGCTGCCTATCCTGACCCGCGACCTGCCGGTGTTCCGCGAAGTGGCCGGCGAGCATGCCCGCTATTTCAATGGAGACCTGGCTGCCGGCCTCGCCGCCTGGCTGGACGAATTGGCGGCCGGCACGGCGCCGGATCCCGTCGGCATCGACCAGCTGAACTGGCAGGAAAGCGCCCGCCAGCTGGCCGAGCGCCTGCTGGCGCCGCCGGCCGAGACGGCTCTGCCGCCGCCGCGCCGAACCGGCAAGCAGCAAGCCGCCCAATTGTGGTCCGCTTCGCAGAGTCCGCTGCAGATCTATGCCGGCTACACGCCCGACGACGTCGCCATGCTGAAGCGCTATGCCGATTATCCGGCCAATGTCTTCTCCGACCATTTCGTCGACGGCTTCGGCAACAAGACGCCTTTCGTCACCGTGCCCTTCTGCCACGGCGTGCGGCCGGGCCCGCTGCAATTGCCGGTTCCCGGCGACGGCTATCACGCCGAGACCATCGAATATGTCGCCCTGGTCGACAGCATCGACCGTGCCGATCCGCGCCGCTACAGCGCCATCGAGATCGGCGCCGCCTGGGGTCCCTGGGTATCCTTGGGCGGCGTGCTGGCTCGCCGCACCGGCCGCGACGACATCACCCTGGTCGCCGTCGAGGCCGATCCCGACCGCTTCCAGCTGGTTGCCAAACAGCTCATCGCGAATGAACTTCGGCCCGACGATCCGATCCCCGGCGAGGCGGAATCCGGCCCCTGGACGCAAAACGGCCCGGTGCGCTGCCGCCTGATCCAGGGCGCGGCGGGGGCGACCGAAGGAACGCTCTATTTTCCCAAGCTCAATCTGGCCGATCTCGGCGCCTCGGCGTCCGAAGACCCGATCGAGTACGATTATCGCGGCGCCGATTGCGACAGCTTCGAGGTCAAGGCCTATACCCTGGCGCAGATCCTCGAAGGGGTCGACGAGGTCGATCTTTTGCATATCGACATCCAGGGCAGCGAGTTCGATTTGCTGGCCGGCAGCCTCGAGGCGCTGAACAGCAAGGTGCGCGCCATGCTGGTCGGCACCCACAGCCGCGTCATCGAGGGGCAGATCATCGATTTGCTGATCGACAAGGGCTGGGAGCTTTACCGCGAGAAACCCTGCCGCGTCGATTGGCACAAGGTGACCCCAACCCTGACCGGGCGCACCACCGACGATGGCTGTCAATATTGGCGGAGACTGACCGATGCTTGAAGTTCGCCCCACCTCGATTCCCGGCCTGGTGGTCGTCGCCACCCGCTGGTTCGGCGACGACCGCGGCGTTTTTTCCGAGGTGTATCAGCAAGAAAGGTTTAACCAGGCGGGGATTACCGTCTCCTTCATGCAGGACAACCAGGCCATCTCGAAGAAGGCAGGTACCTTGAGGGGGTTGCATTTCCAAAAGCCGCCGGCGGCGCAGGCCAAGCTGGTGCGGGTGACGCGCGGCTCGGTCTATGACGTGGCGGTCGACATCCGTCCCGGCTCGCCCACTTATGGCCAATGGGCCGGGGTGGTGCTGTCGGCCGAGAACCGCCTGCAATTCTTCGTTCCCGCCGGATTCGCCCATGGCTATCTGACCCTCGAGGACGATAGCGACGTGCTCTACAAGGTCGACGCGCCCTATGCCCCCGCCACCGAAGGCGGGCTGGTGTGGAACGATCCGGCCATCGGCATCGAATGGCCCGATCTTGGCGCCACCGAGCCGGTGATCGCACCGCGCGACGCCGCCCTGCCCACTCTGTCCAACCTGCCCCCCATCGAGGAATGGCGCCTATGACCCTTCTCGTCACCGGCGGTGCCGGCTTCATCGGTTCTGCCGTCGTCCTGCAGGCGCTGGCCGAAGGCAAGCGCGTCGTCACCCTCGACAAGCTGACCTACGCCGCCAATCCCGAGACCGCGGCGCTGCTGGCCAAGCATCCCAACCACACCCTCGAAGTGGCCGACATCGGCGACCCGGAAGCGGTCGGCGCCATCCTGGCCAAGCACAAGCCGTCGCGGATCCTGCATCTGGCCGCGGAATCCCATGTCGACCGCTCGATCGACCGGCCCGGCGATTTCGTCGCCACCAACGTCCAGGGCACCTTCGTGATGCTGGACCAGGCCTTGCGCTATTGGCGCGGACTGACGGCGGCCGAGAAGGACACGTTCCGCTTCGTCCATATCTCGACCGACGAAGTGTTCGGCTCGCTGGGCGCCGAGGGGCAATTCAGCGAGAACAGCCCCTATGCGCCGAACTCGCCCTACGCCGCCAGCAAGGCATCGTCGGACCATCTGGCGCGCGCCTGGCACGTCACGTTCGGGCTGCCGGTCATCATCACCAACTGCTCGAACAATTACGGGCCGCGGCAATTCCCGGAAAAACTGATCCCGCTGATGATCCTCAACGCTTTGTCCGGCAAGAAGCTGCCGGTCTATGGCGACGGACAGAATGTGCGCGACTGGCTGTTCGTCGAGGATCATGCGCGCGCCCTGCTGACGGTCGCCGAACGGGCGCAGCCGGGCAGCCGTTACATGGTCGGCGGCGACACCGAGCGCTGCAATCTCGATCTGGTGCAGATCCTGTGCGACCTGCTGGACGAGGTCCGCCCGGACGCCGCCATCGGCCCGCGCCGGGGCCTGATCCATTTCGTCGCCGACCGGCCCGGCCATGACCGCCGCTACGCCGCCGATTTCTCGCGCATTTCGCGCGAGCTGGACTGGCACCCCTCGGTCGATCTGGCCGGCGGGCTGAAGAAGACCATCGACTGGTACCTCGCCAACCCCGCCTGGTGCGCCGCCTGCGGCGAGGACGCCCGGGCCAGGCAGGGCGTCGCTCATGGCTGAGCCGCGCCCCGTCCTGGCGGTGATCGGCGCCCGCGGCCAGCTTGGCCGCTGCATGGCCGCGCTGCCGGTGCCGGCCGGCTGGGAGCGGCTGCTGGTGGCCAAGCCCGAGCTCGACGTCACCGACCAGGCCTCGGTCGATGCGGCGCTGGCCGGCGTGACCCGCGGCGTGGTGGTCAATGCCACCGCCTATACCGCCGTCGATAAGGCGGAAACCGAGCGCGACCAGGCCTATGCGGTCAATCGCGACGGGGCTCGGCATATCGCCCTGGCGGCGGCGCGTCATGGCCTGCCGGTCGTCCATGTGTCGACCGACTTCGTATTCGATGGCCACAAGCACGGCGCCTATGTCGAGAGCGACCCGGTCGCGCCGCTGTCGGTCTATGGCGCCAGCAAGCTGGCCGGCGAAGAAGCCTTGGCCGGCGCCAATCCGCGCCATGTCATCCTGCGCACCGCCTGGGTGTTCAGCCGCCATGGCGCCTGTTTTCCGCGTGCCATCTACAACGCCTTGCGCGCCCGGCCGGAGGTGACGGTGGTGGACGACCAGATCGGCTGCCCCACCGCCGCCGAGCATCTGGCCGAAATCATCACCGCCATAGCTCCTACCCTGCTCGACCGGACGCAGGACGATCCGCTGTTCGGCCTCTATCACCTGTCCGGCCAGCCGGTCCTATCTCGCTATGAATTCGCCCAGGCGATCGAGGCTGAGATGAAAAAGCAGGGCCTCGCCATCGGCAAGGTACTGCCCCGCAAGACCGACCCCAATGCGCCCGGCGCCGTGCGCCCGGCCAATTCCGCCCTCGCCACCGACCGCTTCACCGCCGCCTTCGGGCTGGAGGCGCCGGACTGGCGCGCCATCCTGCCCGCCTGCGTCACGGCTTACGGAGAACCTGCATGAGAAAAGGCATCATCCTGGCTGGCGGCACCGGCAGCCGGCTGTTCCCGGCGACCCGCGTCACCAGCAAGCAATTGCTGCCCGTCTATGACAAGCCGATGATCTATTATCCGCTGTCGGTGCTGATGCTGGGCGGCATCCGCGAGATCCTGATCATCAGCGGCCCGCGCGATCTCGATGGCTTCCGCCGCCTGCTGGGCGACGGCAGCCAGCTCGGCATGCGCTTCGTCTATGCCGAGCAGGACAAGCCGCGCGGCCTGGCCGACGCCTTCCGCGTCGGACGCGATTTCATCGGCGACGACGACGTCACCCTGGTGCTGGGCGACAACATCTATTACGGCCACGGCCTGCCCGATCTTTTGAAATCCGCCGAAACCGTCAAGGACGGCGCCACCGTCTTCGCCTATCGCGTCCACGATCCCGAGCGCTACGGCGTGGTGGAGTTCGACGCCCAGGGGCGCGCTTTGTCGATCGAAGAAAAACCGAAGCAGCCGCGCTCGCACTGGGCGGTGACCGGGCTCTATTACTACGACAATTCGGTGGTCGACGTCGCCGCCAGCGTCCGCCCTTCGGCGCGCGGCGAACTCGAGATCACCGACGTCAACAATGTCTATCTGAAGGCCGGCAAGCTGCACACCCAGCAGATGGGCCGCGGCTATGGCTGGATGGATGCCGGCACCGAGGACGCGCTGCTCGAGGCCTCGCAATTCATCGGCGCCATCGAACGCCGCCAAGGCATCAAGGTTGCCTGTCTGGAAGAGATCGCCTGGCGCCAGGGCTTCATCGAACTGGATCAACTGGCCGAGCTGGCCAAGCCGCTGGCACCCAGTTCCTACGGCCGCTACCTGCTGAGCCTGGTCGAGGACGCCACCGCCGGCCTCGAGCGGCGGTAGTCCTCTTCGGGCTCTCCGACCATCAAGGCCTCGCGGATCAGGCGGACATAATTGTCCGCCGAAAAGCGCTGCTCGGCCACCAGCCGGGCGCGATCGGCCAGGCGTTGCGCGAAGTCACGGTCGCCGCGCAGGCGCTTCAGCGCCGCCGCCGCCGCATCGACGTCGGCATCGGCCCAGCTCTGCGACGGGTCGTGGCTGCAACGCTGCGCGTCATTGGCGGGAATCAGGCGATAGGGGATAGGCATGCCGCAGTCGGCCGAGATGAATTCCGCCGTGGCGGACCAGTCGGTGGCGATCACCGGCGTGCCGATCAGCATCGCCTCGGCGGCCAGCATGCCGAACCCTTCCGAGCGATGCAGCGACAACACCGCGTCGGCGCTGGCGATCAGTTCCATCACCTGCTTGCGCGGCATCACCTCGACCAGCACCTCGATATTGGGCACGCCATTGGTCTCGGCCTCGAGCAGGGCCATGCCCTCGGGATAATGGTCGGGATTGACGACCTTGACGACCAGGCGGGCGCCCGGATCGACGCCGAACGCCTTCTTGAAGGCGCGCACGGTGGCCAGCGGGTTCTTGCGCTCGAAGCCGGAGGCCATGTTGAAGATGGTCAAGGCGGTGAAGCGCTCGTTGGTGCGGCCGCGGCGGCGCACGCCTTCGACGTCGACCGGATGCGGAATGATGTGGATCGGCCCGGCGAAGCTCTTGCGCACGGCATCGGCGCAGAACTGGCTGGGCACCCAGATCTCGTCGAGCAGGCTGCAGCCGAAGCGCCAATCGTCGGGCAGGCCGGCCAGTTCCCAATGCCAGAAACCGACCAGGCGCTTGCCCTGGATCAGCTTGCGGCCGCAACGGACCAGCGCATAAGGCAGGGTCGAACCGGGGGTATGCAGCACCAGAGTGCCGGGTCCGGCGGGCGGCACCTGATCGGAGACGTCGAAACCGGGCAGATCGGCGGGCGCCAGCAGCGAGCCCGACAGATCGATGGTCGAGAAAGGCAGGCCGGCGCGGCGCAGCCCATCGACATTCATCCGCGCCGATTCGCCCAGGCCCGTCGCGCTGTTCAGCACCCCGGCCACCACCACGGGCAAATGGGCGCTCGGCTCGCCGCGGGCGGGCACCATCAGCGAGGTCGCTCGGATGAACAGGCGACGCCGGGATTCGCGCGGAAGAAGGCGCCAGATCCGATGGATGGCGGCCAGCATAAAGGGCATCATGGTGCGATCAGACGCTATCCGAGGAATGGCCGGCGGTCGCGACACCCAGCAAGGTGATCGTTCCCCCCGCACCGCTTTCGATGATCAGATTTCCGCCGGGATTCGACAGATGGCCGCCCGCCACATCCTTCGCCTCGACCCAGACCACGCCGGGCGAATAGAGGAAGACGTCCTTGGTGGGGCTGGTGCTCTCGAAGAACACGACTTTCACGGTTCCATAGACACTGAGAATACCGGCCAGTTCCTGCTGAGCGATGGGATCGCTGATGCTGACCGGCTGCGAAATGCTGTGCCAGCCGTCCGTCATGAAATTCGTCAGTTCCCTGAACTCGGACGCGCCGCTGACCCTGGTTCCGTCGATGATCTCGTTCCCGCCGACATAGCTGATGCCGGCAATATCCCCGCTGTCGGACGGGCTGGAGGTTCCACCGGACGACACGGCGACCACCGGCGGCGTGGTAGCCGTGCCCGTGGAGGAACCGTTGGTCACCAGCTGCGAGACGGCGGGCGCCTGCGGCCCCTGGGGCTGAGACGCCGGATCGCTGGAGGGGTGCGACGAAGCAGCCTTGCCGTTCGAGGAGGACGCATCGGATTGGGGGTCGACGTGGATATTCAGCAGATGCACCGCATCAGCGGTCAGATCCTGCAGATCCGGCGTGGGAATCGACGTCACGCCGGTATCGACATGGACCACGATCGCCTCGGTTTGCGGGGTCGGCAGCGTGATCACCTTCTGGACCGCCAGGGCGGTAAGATTGGCATCGATTTGCGAATCGATGGTCAAATGCGGCGAAAAATCATCGGCCGCGGCCTTCTGCACCACCGGTGCCGCCATGTGCGCGGCGTCCACCGACGCCTTGGCACCGTCGGAAGAGACGGCATCGAGAGCAGCGGACGGGGCAACCTTATGCGCCATCGGAGAACCGGGATTGGCGTGGGAAGCGTCCCCGCCATGGCCGCTCGCCGTCCCTGCCCCGGTTTCGCCGCCGGCGATCGCCGGCGGGTCGATCGCCAGGGCGGACAGATGCTCGGCCACCTGATGGGCGGCCGTGGCGGCATGCGCCGGGAATTCATCGACCAGCTGGGAGATGATTGTGATCTTCTCGCTGATCGGCTGCAGCGCAGTCATGGCGATGGCGATCAGCGAGGCCAGGGTCAGGTTCAGACCTTCTTTCGCCGAATCGTAAGCCAGCCGCGCATCGTTGATCGGCAGCTTCATCAGGCTGTGCACGGCGTCGGCCCAGCCGGTCTTGACCTGCTTGAGCGTGTGCAGCGCGTTTTCCTTACCATGCTCCCACTGGGCTTCGACCGAGCGAAGCCAATCCTGGGCGAGCATCTTCTCGGAATGAGCCAGGGCGGTCGCAACAAAGGCGGTCAACAGCACGGCGGGGTGCAGCAGCAGGCGCGAACCGGGGCGCGGCGGCGGCACCACCAGCGGCTGGCTACTGACCATGCGGTCGACGATCTGGCGGAAATTGGCGCCGCGGAAGGTTTCGTCCACGGCGATGCTGGCGGCGACGAAAACGCCGTCGATCCGCGCGAAATGGGCGATCACCTCGTCATTATCGGCGCGGCAGAACACGAACCACGGGTCGCCCTCGTCCGACATTCCCATATCGGTCGCCACCGACAGGCCGGCGCGGCCCAGCAGGTCGACGACCCGGTACAGCTCGGCCAATTCGTCATTGGTCCAGGGCTGAGGCCCTTTGGCACGGCCGGGAAAGGTGAAAACGTTTGCACTCAAAGTCTTGAGCTCACCCGTGAAAAAACGCGTTGCAGTTCCCGGCAACCTAACAGAACCCTAAGCGGTTGCCTACCGCCTCGACTACTGACCGAACAGAATCCGGTAGGTCTCGGGGTCGTAGAAACGCATCAGCTGCTTGACGAATTCCGCCGGCTCCATGCCCAGCGCCTTCGCCCACATCTCATAACGATCCGGGGGAATGCGGCCGCGGCCGACCTCAAGCTGCGATACGAAGGTATAGTACTCAACGCCAACGAGATCAGCTAGCTCGCGCTGCGTTAAATTCTGCTTAACGCGCAGTTCTTTGAGCCATCGCCCCGCTTCGCGACGCAATGCCTGGACGTCGTGTCCGGCGGCCTGCTGAGGATGAGAATACATGGCCTGAGCCCCTTCAAATACGGAATATCCGAGCCATCGGCTCACAAGCTGTACCGATCATATAGCAACAGGAACCAACAGTTCAATAGTTACTGTACAAACGCAGCTTCCTTGACATTGAACGGCGAATAGCCGATGCCCAGGCGCTCGCATCTGATATATTGCGCCCGAAAAAACCATCATCGGAAGTCGAACAATTGGCATTGGTACCCATCAGCCGGGATCTGCACGGCAAGACCAAGATCCGCCCCCTGACCTCCCTCTCCTTCGCCGCCACGACCACAGTGGCCCCGGTCTATGGCAGCGAGATCATCTCGATGGGCTATGACGTGCCGGTCGTTTTCCTGCGCGACCCGGCCGGTTTCGCCCCCGCCGCGATGCTCGGCCTGCGCGCCGGCCAGAACCTGATGATCGACGCGCAGGGCCGGTGGATGGGTTCCCACATCCCCACCGTCTGGCGGCGCGGCCCGTTCCGGCTGGCCCAGGTTGAGGGGGAGGAAGACGGCAAGATGGTGCTGTGCCTGGACGACGACAACGAGCAGATCAATGAAACCGAAGGGCTGCCGCTGTTCGACGATCAGGGCGCGCCGATGGCGGTGATCGAATCCGCGACCAACCTGCTGTCCCAGATGGAACGGGACATCCGCGCCACCCGCGCCATCTGCGCCCTGCTCGACCGGCTGGGCCTGATCGCGCCCTGGCCCCTCGACATAGTCCAGGCCGACGGCAGCACGAGCCGCGTCTCGGACCTTTTCCAGGTCGACGAAAGCAAGATCGCCACGCTTTCCGCGGAAGCGCTGGCGGAAATCCGCGACGCCGGCGCCTTGCCCCTGATCTATGCCCACCTGCTTTCGCTGACCAAGGTCAAGCTGCTGTCGCGGCTGGCCAAACTGGCCGACGAACGCGCCCATCAGCAGGCCGCGGTGCAGAACGGCAATCTGAACCTTGATCGCGCGTTCGGCATTGTGGAGGATGACCCGTTCCTCTTCTGAGGAAGCGGGACGGATTCGTACGGAAAGGCGACATGACCTCGGTAAACACCCTGCGCATGGGGTTCCTCGAAACCGAAGACCGGTTGCTGGTGGACTTCGTCTATCCCGATCAGGTTCAGTCCATGCTGGTGACCCGCCGGATCATCCGCCGCGTCATCCAGGGGATCGCGCAGGTTCTGGCTCAGTCCAGCCCGGTGATCGCCCGCGTTCCCGCCAGCCACAAGACCGAAGTTTTGGTGTGGGAACATCTGTCCGCCCTGCAGCCCGAACTGGCCGAAACCTCCGGCGAGGCGGGCGAGAAGCCCGCCGCGCTGCATTCGACCGCGCCGTGGCAGGTTCTGGCCAAGCTCGACATCAGCACCCTGCCGACCTCGTTTTCGCTGCGCTTCGAGGGCCGCGGCGGCGCCGCCATCGACATGTCGATGAGCCGGCCCGAACTGCACCGCCTGCTGGCCAGCCTGCGCCAGCTGGCCCGCCACGCCGAGTGGGATCTCGACACGGAAATCAGCTGGCTGGTCGAAGCCGACGCTCCGCAGATGCACCCTGGAAGCCTAGCCTCATGAATTCTCGCCGGGGTCTCACCCCCGAACGCTTCGTCGCCTTGGTCGACGAGTTCCGCCAGAAGATCACCCGGGAACGCTTCGTCGCCCGCCTGACCGAGGTCAAGCAGGACGAGCTGATCGATCTGGTGAAATTGCAGGCCGAAGTGCGCGCCCGCTATTTCATGACCGTGCTGGATCTGGTGCAGCCCAACCTGGCCGACATGGAAGGCAAGGTCGAGGAGGCCCGCTTCTATCGCGAGATGGCCGAGGAAATCGCGCTGGGCGTCCAGGCGGTGGCGACCGCCGTGCTGGCCAAGGAAATCCCGGTGCCGGGCCTGGATCACGGTGACGAGATGAGCGCCGAGTTGGAAAAGGCGCTGCAGGACTTCATCAAGCGCAGCGACGAAGGCGGCGACTGGGAGTACTGAGAGCGGGTCGTCAGACCCGCCCGTACCGATCCTCGTAACGGACGATGTCGTCCTCGGACAAATACGTCCCCGACCGCACTTCGATCAGCTTCAGCGGCACCTTGCCGGGATTTTCCAGCCGGTGCTTGGTGCCGATCGGGATATAGGTCGATTCATTCTCGCGCAGCAGGAAGGTCTCGTCGTTGCGGGTGACCAGGGCCGTGCCCTCGACCACCACCCAATGTTCTGCCCGGTGATGATGCATCTGCAGGGACAGCTTGGCGCCCGGCTTGATGGAGATCTGCTTGACCTGGAAGCGGCTGCCGGCGTCGATGCTCTGGAAATAGCCCCAGGGGCGGTAGACTTTGCGATGCAGATCGCCCTCGGTGCGCTTCTTTTCTTTCAGCGATTCGACGATCTTCTTCACTTCCTGCACATGGCCGCGCTCGGCGACCAGCACCGCGTCCTCGGTCGCCACCACGATGATGTCCTTGAGGCCGACGCCGGCGACCAGCACCCCGTCACCGCGCAAATAGGAATCGTGGCAATCCACCGAAAGAACGTCGCCCACTTCGACATTGCCGGCCTTGGTCTTGCCGGTGATGTCCCATAGCGCCGACCAGGAGCCGACGTCGCTCCAGCCGAAATCGGAAGGAACCACCGCGGCGCGCTCGGTATGCTCCATCACCGCATAGTCGATCGAGGCGGACGGAGCGCGGGCAAACGCCTTCGCGTCGAGGCGCAGGAAGTCGATGTCGGCGACGGCCTGGTCGATCGCCGGGGCGACCGCCTCGATGAGGTCGGGACACAGGCGTTTGATCTCGTCGAGGAAGACCGACGCCTTGAACACGAACATGCCGCTGTTCCACAGGAACTCAGGCTGCGAGGTCATGGCGCGGGCCCGCTCGAGATCGGGCTTTTCGATGAAGCGCTCGACCTTGAAACTGCCCTCGGCCAGAGCGGCGCCGCGCTGGATGTAGCCATAGCCGGTTTCCGGCGCGGTCGGCTTCATGCCGAAGGTGACCAGATGGCCCGCGGCGGCGGCGGCGCCGGCGAGATCGAGGGACTTCAGGAACCCGGCCTGGTCGCCGATGACGTGATCGGACGGCAGCACCACCATGATGGCTTCGGGATCGATCGATTGCAGGATCAGCGCGGCGGCGGCGATGGCCGGCGCGGTGTTGCGGCCGACCGGCTCCAGCACCAGGCGCAGCGGCGTTATGCCGATTTCCTGCATCTGCTCGGCGACGATGAAGCGATGCGCCTCGTTGCAGATGATCAGCGGGCCCGCGAAGCGGCCCTTGCCGGCGCGCAGCGCGGTTTCCTGGATCATCGTCCGTTCGGACGACAAGGGAAGCAATTGCTTGGGATAAAGCGACCGGGACAGCGGCCACAGGCGGCTGCCCGATCCTCCGGACAGGATGACGGGGTAGAAGGTGGGTTGGCTCATCGCTTTTCGCTCCTGCCCCGTCGTCCCGATATCAGTCCAGAATGGCCTTCGGCTTTTCGCCGCGCTTGACCGCGTCGCGGACATTGTGGCGCAGCACCAGGCGCTGGATCTGGCCGACCGACTGCAGCTGGATGAAGGCCATCGACAGGGCGCCCGACTTGCGCAGCTTCAGGAACTCCTCGTCGGGCAGCTCCTGCAGCTTCTTCTCGTCGATGCCGAACAGGCCGGTGACGTTGTGCTTCTGGGCGTTCAGCTGGATCTGCAGGTCGGTGTTGCGGATCAGGCCGGCGGCGGCCAGCTCGGCCATCAGCGTGCGGGTGACGGCGTGATGGCGGTCGGTCTCGCCGATCAGGCGCATGGTGCGGCCGATCGGGCTTTCGGCCTCTTCAGTGCCCTCTTCGCCGTAAAGCAGCTCGCCCTCGCTGTCGGACAGCATCTCTTCCTCGACCAGCAGGGCCGGCACTTCCTTGCCGTCGACCAGGGCCGGGCCGACGGTGAAGGGGAAGCGGCGGAAGGCGGCCGGCAGGTAATAGCCGCTCCAGCTGCCGTCTTCCTCGACGAACACGTTCTGGTCGTTGATCAGCGACAGCAGGGCGACCGGAGTATAGGTGCCTTCGCGCTCGACGAAGAAAATCGGATAGGTGGCGGCGGCGCTGCTGAACTCGCCCACGACCACTTCGACCACCGGCAGGTTGGCCAGGAAGGTGTAGTCGGCGAGCGGCTTCAGGCGCTTCTTCGCCATCGTTTCTTTGTTAACCGGAATATGTGCCATTGGGCCTGTCCATTCGTTATGGCCCGCGGTCCATCCCCCGGGCGGAAATTAAAGGTTTTGTGTCGTGCCAGATCGGCGACTGCCTTGTCAAGCGACCACGGTTTACAGGCCCGCCGGCACCTCGATGCCGGCCGCCGCCAGATGCCCGGCCAGCTCGGCTTTCAGCCGCGCCAGCGTCACCTGATCCTTGCCCTCGCAGCGCGCCACCAGCACCGCCTGGGTGTTGGACGCCCGCAGCAGCCACCAGCCATCGGCGTGGGTCACCCGCACGCCATCGAGATCGTTGACCGAACCCGCGCCGCCCGCGAGCCGCGCCTTGACCCCCTCGATCACCGAGAATTTCTTCTCGTCGGGGCAGTCGAAGCGAAGTTCTGGCGTATTGACCAGCTTCGGCATGCGGTCATAGCGCGCCGAGAGCGTCTGGTCTTTCCAGCCGGCGACGATCGACAAAAGGCGGATCGCCGCATAGAGCGCGTCGTCGAAGCCGTAATAGCGGTCGCCGAAGAAGATATGGCCGCTCATCTCGCCGGCCAGCGGGGCGCCGGTCTCGGCCATCTTGGTCTTGATCAGCGAGTGGCCGGTCTTCCACATCAAAGGCTTGCCGCCCATGCCCGCGATCTGGTCGAACAACGCCTGGCTGGCCTTGACGTCGGCCATGATGACGGCGCCGGGGCGCTCGGCCAGCACCTCCTCGGCCAGCAGCACCAGGATCTGGTCGCCCCACAGGATGCGGCCCTGCCCGTCCACCACGCCGATGCGGTCGCCGTCGCCGTCGAAGGCGACGCCGAAATCGGCCTTCTCGGCGGCGACCCGCTCGATCAGCTGGGTCAGGGTATGGGGGTCGGTCGGATCGGGATGATGGTTGGGGAACGTGCCGTCGATCGCCTCATTGATCAGCACATGACGGCCGGGCAGACGCGCGGTCAGCGCCACCGCCACCTCGCCGGTGGCGCCATTGCCGGGATCCCACACCACGGAAAGATCGCGGCCGGGGCGGAAATCCTGCAGCAGGCGGGCGACGTAAGCGTCGAACACGCTGTGCTTGGCAACCCTGCCCGCGGCAGGCTTCAGCGAAACGGCGTCCGCCATGTCGGCCATCAAGGCGCCCAGGCGCTTGATCTGCGGGCCGAAGAACGGCTTGTTCTTCAACATCATCTTGAAGCCGTTATGGTCGGGCGGATTGTGCGAGCCGGTCACCATGATGGCGCCGTCGGCGGCCAGGTGATGGCTGGCGTAATAGAGCATCGGCGTCGGGCCGCGGCCGATGTCGGTGACGGCGACGCCGCCCTCGATCAGGCCGGCCGCCAGCGCCTCGACCAGCGCCGGGCTGGACAGGCGGCCGTCGAAGCCGATCACAACTTTATCACCACCGGCCTCGCGGACCAACTGGGAGAAACCGAGGCCGATCTTGTAGGCATCCTGCTCGAACAAGGTCTGGCCGACGATTCCGCGGATATCATATTCGCGGAAGATACTGGGGTGCGGAGCGCTCATAAGGGGGTGTTAACAAAATGCAGCCCCTTTGTCGACGA
>Ga0213872_10000955_pt1 | contig 20223 bp, 23 predicted proteins | sample VelepicomBERX_R2_FD_160071 | JGI IMG/M metagenome (GOLD analysis project Ga0213872, IMG submission 160071) | Rhizosphere microbial communities from Vellozia epidendroides in rupestrian grasslands, the National Park of Serra do Cipo, Brazil - RX_R2 | ecosystem: Host-associated > Plants > Roots >...
CGATGCCGTGGCGCTCTTGCAGGAAGAAAACGCCAAGCGTTATTTCGGCAAGCCTTTCCCGCTTGCCGAAATCGAAGACGGCATCTGGCGCACCAATGTCTGGCTTTGGCTGGCAATGAGTACCGGCTACCGGCATTGCTGGCAGGCGGCGCTCGACAATGATCCGGTCGTGGCCGACCACAAGGCCTTGTGCGGCCAACGCGCCCTGCGTTATGCGGCCCTCGCGATCCGCGAGCATCACCTCGCCTATCGCAGCGTACCCGCCGAGCGCTGGGAAGACCTGTATGCCCTCTTCCGCATTGCGCTGGAAGCGGATATCGGCACCAAAATCGTCAAGGACAGCCTGAACCGCCAGACCGAGCTGTCCTCGTGCAATGCCACCTTCCTGCAGGCGCTCCTCTTGGCCGCCAGCAATCCAAGCGCGATGCCGGTCCGGCAGATCGTCTGGACCGACCGGCTGCTCGATCGCTGGTCCAACCAAAGCACGCTCAACACCGACGCGCCGACGGATGCCGACCGTGGCGTGCTGTGCGTCAACCTGGCCCAGGCGGGCGAATTGCGCCGCTATGACCCCGCGCCCGAGGGCGAGGCCTGGCGCTATGTCGATATTGAACCGATTGGCCGCAGCATCAAGAAGCGCATCAAATACCTGCGCGCGGGCGAATCGCCAGCCCAGCTCGGCCTGGGTGAAGAATACGCCGCCGCGACGGCTGAAAATTACCTGATCGGGCTCTACCAGGAGTGGTGCGATCTGCCCATCGAACGCGGCATGCCGCGCCACGTCCGTAGTGCCGATGCAGCACCTGCCGATGTTGGCCTCGGTCTCAACAATGCGCACCTTGCTGTCGCTGGCAAAGCCTTTACCCAGCCCGAGGAAGACCTGGAAGTGCGTGGGCGTGCGATTGCCGACTTCCAGCTCTTTGGCGGTCAGGCGCAGTTCCTGGTGCAAAACGCCGTGAAGGAAGGCGCCGCGCCACCCGAGCTCGAACAATGGCGGATCGACAATGAGAGTGCCATGGGCTTCAAACTCTCGCGCACCGGCCCGGGCGACCGTTGCATCCACAACCAGATCGTCGCGGTACGGCCCCGCCCCGGCCAGCCAATGCTGGTCGGCACGGTGCGCTGGCTGACAGAAGGCGAAGCCAGCCAGATCGTCATGGGGATTCGTGCGCTGCCGGGCGTGCCGCAGGCCATTTCGGTACGCGCTACCGGCATCAATACCTTCAGCAACCGCTTCACGCCGGCTTTGCTGCTGCCGACCATGCCCGCACTTCAGGCACTGGCCACGCTGCTCTTGCCCTCCACTTGGCATAAGCCGGGGCGGATCATTGAAGTGCATAAGGATGGGCAGATACATAAGGTGAAGCTTGACCAGCTCGTAGAGCGCGGCCAGGACTTCGAGCGCGTGTCGTTCAGCGGAGAACTGGGTACCTAAGCCCCCTGCCGCAGCACTTCGCGCACAAACGGTAGGGTCAACGGCCGGCCAGCCGCGAGGCTGGCTTGGTCGAGCTGATCAAGCAGGCGCGTCAGTACACCCAGGTCGCGGCTGTGATGCACCACCAGCCAGCGACATACCGCCTCGTCGACCCGACAGCCGCGCGCATGGGCGCGATGGCGCAGCAGCGCGGCTTTGTCTTCATCGTCAGGCGGCAAGATCTCGAATACCAAGCCCCAACCCAGGCGTGTTGTCAGGTCGTCGCGCAGCGACAGGCGCGCAGGCGGGTTGGGGCCTGCCATTACGATGGCACGGCCCGATTCGCGCTGGGCATTGATCAGGCCGAACAGGGCCACTTGGCCTGCTTCATCCAGCTGATCGACATGGTCGACTGCCAATACGTCGAAGCCATGGTCACTCTCACCCAGCGTCTCACTGGCGGCATTGCAGTAGCGCGCGGCTAAGCCAGCCGCACTTGCCCGGTCCACCGTAGCACGTAGTAGGTGCCGCTTGCCGACACCCGCGTTGCCCCATAGATAGATGACCGGGTCAGGCGCCACACCATCCGCCACATCCTTGAGCACCAGAAAAGGCTCCAGGTTCGGCCCGATGAGGAAATCATCGAAGCCGAAGGGCTCGGGGAGTTGCAGGTCAAGAGGAAGTTGCTTCACGGCTGCCGGGGCTGCTTGCGATACCAAAGGCTATGCAGGTAGCGCCCGCGCAGGCGCCGCACAGCCACCAGCGTGACGGCCGACAAGGGCAATGCCAGCAATACACCTACAAAACCGAAGAGCTGCCCAAAGGCCAGCAAGGCAAAAATCACCGCGAGCGGATGCAAGCCGATACGCTCACCCACGAGGCGCGGCGTCACGTAGAAACCCTCGACCAATTGGCCGGCGACAAAGACACCCCAGATCGGCAAGAGCCCGATCAAGCTCTGGAACTGCAGAGCCGCAGTCAGGGTCGCCAGGAGCACACCGACAATCACGCCCAGGTAGGGAATGAATACCAATAGGCCCGCAACCATGCCGATTGGCAGGGCGGACTTGAGTCCGGTCAGCCAAAGACCGATGCTGTAAAAGCAAGCCATCAACAACATGACCGACAATTGGCCGCGCAAGTACTGACCGAGGACCATATCGACCTCGCCCGAGAGATCGCGCACCGCATGGTGCCAACGGCGCGGCACCAAGACATCGATCTGCGCGAGCAAGGCATGCCAATCGCGCAGCAGGTAGAACAGCACGACCGGCAACAAGGCCAGGCTGCTGGCAAAACCGAAAAAGGCCTTGCCGCGCGCACTGACGGATTGCCAGACTGACTCCAGCAGCTGCCCGGCAACGTCACCATGGTCAGCGACCAAGGCCTTGAGGCGGTCTGGGTCCAGCGAAATATCCATGTGGGCGTGCGCCGACAACCAAGGTAGCGCCGTCGCCTTCAGCCATTCGAGCAATTGCGGGAAATAATTGCTCAGCGCGTGCAACTGCGTGGCAAAGAGCGGGACGATGACCAACACCAGGGTGACCAGGATCACGATCATTGCGAGCATGACCACGGCTACAGCCCCGCCACGCGGCCACCGCCGCGCTTCCAGCGCGCCGACCAGCGGTGCCAGGATATAAGCCAGCACGGCGGCCGTAACAAAGGGCGCCAGCACAGGGCTGAGCGCATTGAGCAGCAGCAGAATGACCCCTGCCGAAAACAGGGGCCAATATCGAATCCAGGTTCCAGCGGAGCGGGCGCGTTTCATTTCAGGTAAAATGTGTACGAATTCCGGTGCTTAGGGTATTCGAGGCTGTAACAAGGCGCTTCGACCCCACGAGCGTCGCATTGTAACCGTATCACCGGCGCCCCCGCGCCGGTTTCATTTTGCAAGAGTTGGCACCATGACCCAAGCACAGCGCCAGAGCCTTTCCTACCGTGATGCCGGCGTCGATATCGACGCGGGCGATCAACTGGTTGAAAACATCAAGCCGTTTGCCCGCCGCACCATGCGGCCGGAAGTCCTGAGCGGCATCGGCGGTTTCGGCGGCCTCGTCGAAATCAGCAAGAAATACAAGGAGCCGGTGCTGGTTTCCGGTACCGACGGCGTGGGCACCAAGCTGAAGCTCGCTTTCGAACTCAACCGCCATGATACGGTGGGTGTCGACCTTGTGGCGATGAGCGTGAACGATATTCTCGTTCAGGGCGCCGAACCGTTGTTCTTCCTCGACTACTTCGCCTGCGGCAAGCTGGATGTCACGGCCGCGACCGAAGTCATCAAGGGCATTGCATCGGGCTGCGAACAAGCCGGCTGTGCACTCATCGGCGGCGAAACCGCCGAAATGCCGGGCATGTACCCGGCCGGCGAATACGATTTGGCTGGTTTCGCCGTTGGTGTGGTCGAAAAGAGCCGCATCATCACCGGCGAAAGCATCGTGAAGGGGGATGTGGTCTTGGGCCTCTCCTCGAACGGCGCCCACTCGAATGGCTACTCGCTGGTCCGTAAGATCCTGCACCTGACCGAGGCCGACTACAACGCCACTTTCGATGGCGACCGCTCGCTGGCCGATGTGGTGATGGCGCCGACCCGCATCTACGTGAAGCCGCTCCTGAAGCTGATGGAAGCTTTGCCAGTCAAGGGCATGGCCCATATCACCGGCGGCGGCATCACCGAAAACGTGCCGCGCGTGTTGCCGAAGAACGTCGTGGCCCAAATCGACGCCAAGTCGTGGTCGCTGCCCAAGCTGTTCCAGTGGCTTCAAGCGCAGGGTAATGTCGAAACGCAAGAGATGTACCGCACCTTCAACTGCGGTATCGGCATGGTCGTCGTCGTCGCGGCCGAGCATGCCGCCCAGGCCGTCAGCCTGCTGGAAGCTGAAGGCGAAACGGTCTACCGCATCGGCGCGATCCGCGAGCGCACGGGCGACGAGCACCAGACGCAAGTCGCTTGATGTACCGAGGCGGCGTGGGCGAGGTCGTCACGCCGCCGTCCTGGCTTGATTCCGCTCTCGCGGCGTGCCATGTTTTCCAAGAAAGCACGGTACTCATGATCTCCCATATCTGCCTCGGCATTACCGATTACCCGCGCGCCTTCGCGTTCTACGCGCGCGTGATGAATGCCTTGGATTTGCAGCTCAAGTTTGCTGAGGCCGAACGTGGCTGGGCGGGCTGGGTACAGCGCGACACACCCAGGCCGATTTTCGTGATCGGCCAGCCATTTGATGGTGCGCCGGCCACGACGGGCAACGGTCAGATGATTGCGCTGACCGCCCGAAGCCGAGACCAGGTCGACCTCGCCTATCGGGCAGCCATCGAGGCGGGCGGCCAATGCGAGGGCGTACCGGGCTTGCGGCCGCATTATCACCCCGACTATTACGGGGCCTATTTTCGCGATCCCGATGGCAACAAGCTCTGTGTCTGTTGCCATGCACCGCCAGCGACCTGATCTACCCTTCAGGTATCGCAACCCAACCGAATGCTGCACAGACCCATTTGATTTTCGTATGAAAAATATCGTTATCCTGATTTCCGGTCGTGGCTCCAATATGCAAGCCATCGTCGACGCGCAGATTCCCGGTGCGCGCATCGCCGCGGTCATTTCCAACCGGCCAAACGCCGCAGGCCTTGCTTGGGCGGCCGAACGCAATATCCCTACCGTGGCGCTCGATCACAAGCAATTCGAGTCGCGCGAAGCATTCGATGCCGCACTTGCCAGCGCCATCGATGTCTTCGCGCCTGACCTCCTGGTGCTCGCGGGCTTCATGCGCATCCTGACGCCCGCGTTCACCGAGCACTACGCGGGACGCATGTTCAATATCCATCCTTCGCTGCTGCCCGCCTTCACTGGCCTGCATACCCATCAGCGTGCGATCGATGCCGGCTGCAAATACGCGGGCTGCACGGTGCACTTCGTCACAGCCGAGCTCGATCATGGCCCCATCGTGATGCAAGCCGCGATTCCCGTGCTGAATGACGATACTGAAGACACGCTGAGCGCGCGCGTCCTGGCGGAAGAGCATCGCATCTACCCCGCTGCCGTACGCGCCTTTGTCGAAGGCCGACTACAGATTGACGGCATGCGCGTGCGGGTACAAGACTAGGGCATGCAAACCCGCTGGCTGTCCCCGCTCCTGCTGATTGCGCTGTGCGTTTCTATCTTGCTGCATGTCGTTGCCGCGCTAAGCGATACCGCCTTGGATGTGGTCCAGGCCGCGATGGATGAGCAGGTGCAGCCAGAAGTAACCCGCACCCAGCGCAAGCTGCACAGCCAGCACACAGGCGCCACCTCGGCAGACATAGCCATGCTGGCAGGTGTACAGCCGGCCGATACCCTACAAATCACCCTGGGTCAGCCACCTGCGCTGCCGCGTCCGCCTACCCACACCAAGCCTCCCGCCGTCGCGGCAACCGCACCGGTCAAGCCCACTGAGCCCGCCGCAGCAGTGCCCCCTCCGTCGGCCACAGGCGAGGCACCCAAGCCGGCACCCGACGCCGCCACCGTAGTTGCCACTGCAGCAACACCACCAACCGCTCCCTCGCCGGCAACGAGCATAACGCCGGCCCCCGCGGCCAACCCAACACCCCCACCCGCGAGCCCTGCTGCCCGCGCAACGACCGACGTGACCGCACACCCTGCCCTTGACAACGCCTTTCCGAATTCGGTAGACATCGTCTACATCATCAAAGGCCTCGTGAACGCCGACCACCGGTGGCGGGTAGACGGCAATCGCTATCATATCCGCACCACCGGTTCGCTCTTTGGCAAGACACGGGATTGGCAAAGCGAGGGGACGATCGACGCGCGCGGTCTGCACCCTACCCGCTACCTCGAATACTGGGATAACCCGACGCAACCCAAGTATTCGGTTGATTTTGACTGGGATAACCATGTCGCGCGATTCGGCGATAATGCCGAGGCCAAGGAAGTACCGCTGGAAGACGGCGGCGAGGATATGTTCTCGGCGGCCTATCAGTTCGCCTTGCAGGGCGACAAGCTACCGACTTTCACCATGCAGGTCTTCACGGGCCGCAAGTCGTACAAAGTACCCTTTGCGCTCAAGGGCGAGGCCAAACTGAGACTGTCGGGTCAACTCGTATCGACGTTGGTCCTCGCCGGTAGCAACGATCAGAAGCACTTCGAGTTTTATCTGGCACCCGACTGGCACAACCTGCCGGTGCGCATCTATTACACTGACGGCAGCAAATCCTACGACCTGACAGCCGTCAAGGTGACGATCGACGGCAAGGTCGTACTCGAACGCATGGCGATGCCCGTTCATGACCACTGATCCTATTGTCACCATGCGCCGCATTCAGTTTCCGCTCAGGCCGGCATAGGCAGACTGGTTGCTCCCGATATGCAGGAATCGTTCATCATGATGCTCAAGACCGCTCTCATCGCCGCACTGCTCGCTCCCGCGCTGCCCGCAATCGCCAATGAGCTGCCTGCCCGCGCCCACATCGTCTATGAAGCGCGGCTAGGGGGCTTTCCGGTCGGCCAGGCCGACCAGCAATGGCGCATCGAGAATGGACGCTACACACTGACGACTGAAGTCGCGCCCATCATCGGGCCGCATATCCGCTATATCAGCCACGGCGAGGTCAGCAGCGATGGCCTGCAACCGCTCGATTACGCCGAGTTCAAAGGCAACGACAGCACGCCCAAGCATATTGCACGCTTCGACTGGAAGCATGGTGAAGTACAATTCGGGGAACCCAACACGCTGACCAGCGGCAAGCTGGAAGCCGGTGCACAAGACCTGAATGTCCTACCCTTCCAATTGGCATGGCTCGGCGACAAGAACACCGCCGATGTTCAGATCGCGACCGGCCGTAAATTGCGCGAAGACCACTTCGGGCTGACCGATCCGGTTCGCGTGAACATCATGGGCAAGGGGCAAGACACCCGCATTTGGCGCGCGCCCGGCAACGACGAGCGCACGGAAGTGTGGCTCGCTCCGGGCCTAGCCAATCTGCCCGTGCGCATTATTCGCAGCGATGACAACCGCGAACTGCAGCTCATCGCCCGTACCGTAGAATTTGAACCGGACTCACCATGACGCTTTCCTCCGCACCCTTCCATGCCGCGCTCGATGCCTTGCGCGCCACACTCTCCTTTGCCGCCCCGGCCGACGCCGTGCTCTCGCGCTTCTTTCGCGAGAACCCTAAGCTCGGCAGCCAGGACCGTAACTTTGTGGCTGAATCGGTATTCGGTGTCATGCGCCATAAGCGCGCGCTTGACCATATGTGCGGTCGCGATGCGACGCCCCGCAAGCTGCTGCTGGCCTGGTTGGCCCGCACGGGTCACAATCTGCGCGAGTTCGACCCTATCGTCAGCCGCGACGACGAGAAAGCGTTCCTTGCGACCATCAAGGGCTTCAAGATCGATGAACTCACGCTGGCCGAGCAAGCCGAACTGCCAGACTGGGTGGTGATGGAACTGCAGGCTGCGGGCCGCAGCGATGAGCAGATCTTGTCGCTTGGGCGCTCGCTTGCACAGCAAGCACCGCTGGATTTACGCGTCAATACACTCAAGATGAAGCGCGAAGCCGTGCTGACTGAGCTCGACGCACTGGGCATTGGCGCGGAAACCACGCCTTATTCGCCTTACGGCCTGCGCGTGGCGGGCAAGCCCGCCATCAACCGCCACAACCTCTTCAAGGAAGGTGCGGTTGAGGTACAGGACGAAGGCAGCCAGCTGCTCGGCATCCTCGTCGGACCCAAGCGCGGCGAAATGGTGGCGGACTTTTGCGCTGGCGCGGGCGGCAAAACGCTGCTGTTGGGCATGCTGATGGCGTCCAGCGGCCGGCTATACGCCTTCGATGTCTCGGAAAAGCGTCTGGCCAACCTCAAGCCCCGTTTGGCGCGGTCGGGCCTCTCGAACGTCCAGCCGCAACGCATCGAGCACGAGAACGACACCCGCGTGAAACGCCTTGCAGGCAAGCTGGATCGCGTACTGGTGGACGCCCCCTGCTCGGGCCTCGGTACGCTGCGCCGCAATCCTGACCTGAAGTTCCGGCAGACCGCCCAAGGCGTCGATGAGCTGAACGTCAAGCAAGCCAGCATCCTCGCTGCCGCCGCACGCATGGTGAAACCGGGCGGCCGCCTTGTTTACGCGACTTGCAGCATTCTGCCGCGCGAAAACCAGGGTATTGTGACGGCCTTTTTGGCTGAGCATCCCAACTACGAGTTGGTGCCCGCACAAAGCATCCTGGCTGAGCACAAGATCGGCCTTGAGTGCGGCGACTATCTGGAACTCAACCCGCAGCAGCATAGCTGCGATGGCTTCTTTGCCGCAGTCATGCAGCGCAAGGCGGCCTGATCGTCTCTGCCGACCGGTGCCCATGAAAAAGCCGCCAAGCATGATGCTGGCGGCTTTTTTTGATGCGGACCCGGTGCAGCGTATTTACTTCACCACGCGCAGATGCGGCCGGCCTGCTGGCGGCGGCGTAGGCGGTTCATCTTCGGGCTCTTCTGGCGTGACATCAGGCGCATCCTGGCTGCTCTCGACAGCACGTAGGCCCACCGGGCGCTCGACCACTTGCTCGCCGCCTCCGGTCGTCACATCACCGAATTCAGGCTCCCAGGCCATGCCTTCGCCAGACTCGCGCGCAAACAGCGATACCACCGCCCCAATCGGTACGATCACGTCCCGCGATACGCCATTGAAACGCGCGGAGAAACGGACGTAGTCATCGCCCAGATGCAGGTTGCGTGTCGCGTTGTAGCTGACATTCAGCACCAACTCATCGTTTTTCACGTACTCCATCGGCACCTGCATCTTGCCTTTGACAGCAACAACCAGGTAGGGCGTATGGCCCTGATCGGAACACCATTCGTGAATGGCACGCATCAGATACGGCTTGATCGGGACGGAACTCATCTTCGTTGCTCTCAGAATTTCGGGCAGCAAGGCCGAGCATGGCGGCACGAGGTACATCTACCCCGCAACCGCCACAAAACACCTGCGATTACTTCCGCATGGCCTTTTCGTTCGGCGTCATCGAGTCGATAAACGCCTGACGACCGAACAGACGCTCGGCATACTTCAACAGCGGTGCCATCGGCTTGCTGACTTCGACACCATAGTGCTCAAGGCGCCACAGCAGCGGTGCAACCGCCACATCGAGCATCGAGAACTCTTCACCCAGCATGAACTTCTGCTTGGTGAAGATCTGTGCGATCTGGCCCAGGTTGTCACGAATGGTGACGCGTGCCTTGTCTTGTTCCTTCTTGGTCGACGCGCTGTTTTCCAGCGTGCGGACGTGCACGAACAATTCGCGCTCGAAGTTGAACAGCATCAGACGCGCACGGCCGCGCTGAATCGGATCAGCCGGCATCAACTGCGGATGCGGGAAACGCTCGTCGATGTACTCGTTGATGATGTTCGATTCATACAGCACCAGCTCACGCTCGACCAATACCGGCACTTCGTTGTACGGATTCATCACCGACAGGTCTTCGGGCTTGTTGTGCACGTCGACGTCAACGATCTGGAAGTCCATGCCCTTTTCGAACAGAACAATACGGCAGCGGTGGCTGAATGGGCAGGAAGTGCCCGAGTACAGGGTCATCATGGCGATGCATTCTCCATCAGCGTCAATTGCAAACGCTGGATTTTACCATTTTCACTATAGCAAAAGCCAGAAAATGCTTGTAAGTCAATGATTAATAAAAGAAAAAGCGAGAATTTCTTCTCGCTTTTTCTTGCCGAAACCGGCGTCTTCTCTAGCAATTCACATCACGCTCCGACTCGCGATCCTTACTTATCCGCTCGCCGAAATCCGTGTCGTGTTTGCTCAGTGAACGTCGCTCCAGTATTCCTTCTTCAAGAGGTACGCCATCGGCGCCAGCAAGAAGATCAGGAACAACAACACGCCCGTACCGATACGCTCACGCGTGGCTTGCGCCGGCTCGCCCATCCACACCAGGTAGTTGACTAGGTCGAGTACCGACTGGTCGTAATCCAGCGTGTTGGCTTTGCCGTCGGCAAGGCGGGTCAGATCGCCTGCGCGGTCCAGCACCAGTTGGTAGGTCTTGACCGACTTCTTGCCATCCTTGTCGGCCTCTTCCACTTCCCACGAGCGGGTCACAGCGCCCTTGCGATCGACAACACCGTCGACGATCTGCAGCGACTGGTCGCCTTGCAGCTGCCACAGCACGTGCGGCATGCCGACCTTGTCGAACACGGCGTTGTTCCAGCCCGTCGGGCGACTGCTGTCGCGGTAGAAGCTACGCAGGTAGGTGTAGAGCCAGTCAGCGCTACGCGAACGGGCGATCACCGACAGATCAGGCGGGGCTGCGCCCAGCCAGGTCTTGCCGTCGGCCGGCGTCATGCCGACCTTCATCAGGTCACCGGTCTTGACGCTGGCGAACATCAGGTTGTCCTTGATCTGCTGATCGGACAAACCGAGATCACCCAGGCGGTTGTAGCGCATGGCTTGCGCGCTATGGCAAGACAGGCAGTAGTTGGTGAACAGCTTGGCGCCACGCTGCAGCGACTGGATGTCTTGCACGTTGACGGCTGCATTGTCTAGCGCAGGGCCTTCTTCCGCAAACACGTGGAAGGACAGTGCAAGCGCGCCAAGGGCAAACAGGCGAGTCATCATTTTTTTCATCTAGGCTCTCCCGATCAAACCAGCTTGGCGAATACGTAGGCGCCAACCAGCGCAAGGCCGGAGAATGCCAGGAAGGCAATCTGGCGCTGCGTCGTCGATTCCGTCACGCGGCTCGGTACCGGCACGCTGCCTGGGTCGTTCTTGGTATAGAACGGCATGCTCAGGAAGAAGCCGAAGTACACCACCGAGAAGATCTGCGACAGGATGGTACGCAGGTTCGTCGGCGGCTTGGCACCGAGAATACCCAAGCCAATAAAGGCGATCAGGAACAACACGAGGGCAAACTTGAACTTCGGACCGCGATAGCGGATCGACTTCACTGCGCTGCGGTCGAGCCACGGCAGGAAAGCGATGATCACCACAGCTGCGCCCATCGCCAGCACACCCCACACCTGCGTTCCGGCAAACGACGGGATCGCGCGGAGGATGGCGTAGAACGGCGTGAAGTACCAAACCGGCGCAATGTGCGGCGGAGTCTTCAGCGGATCAGCGGGGATGAAGTTGTTGTCTTCAAGGAAGTAGCCGCCCATATTCGGGTGGAAGAACACCACGTACGAGAAGATCGCGAGGAACACGGCCACACCGAAGATATCCTTCACCGTGTAGTACGGGTGGAAGGCGATACCGTCGAGCGGGATGCCGGTCTTCGGGTCCTTGTTCTTCTTGATCTCGACGCCATCAGGGTTGTTCGAGCCCACTTCGTGCAGTGCCAACAGGTGCACGACCACGAGACCCAACAGCACCAGCGGCACAGCGATCACGTGCAGCGCGAAGAAGCGATTCAGCGTCGCGTCGGACACCACGAAGTCACCACGAATCCACACCGACAGATCCGGGCCGATCACGGGGATCGAGCTGAACAGGTTCACGATCACCTGTGCGCCCCAGAACGACATCTGGCCCCATGGCAGCAGATAGCCGAGGAAGGCTTCCGCCATCAGGCACAGGAAGATCAGCATGCCGAAGATCCACACCAGTTCGCGCGGCTTCTGGTACGAACCGTAGACGAGGCCACGGAACATATGCAGATAGATCACGACGAAGAACATCGAAGCACCGGTGGAGTGCATGTAGCGGATGATCCAGCCACCTGCCACGTCGCGCATGATGTACTCGACCGAGTAGAAGGCGAGCGTCGCATCCGGCTTGTAGTTCATCGTGAGGAAGATGCCCGTCACGATCTGCAGCACCAGCACCAAGAGAGCCAGCGAGCCGAAGAAATACCAGAAGTTGAAGTTCTTGGGGGCGTAGTACTCGGACAAATGCTCCTTGTACATCGTCTGCAGCGACGGGAATCGGTCGTCGACCCACGTCTGCACGGATTGAATCAAGCTCATGGTCTCGTCCCTTTTACTTTTCTTCGCCGATCAGCAGCAGCTTATCGTTGATGAACTTGTACGCCGGAATCTTCAGGTTGCGCGGCGCTGGCACACCCTTGAACACGCGACCGGCCAAGTCGAACTTGGAGCCGTGGCATGGGCAGTAGAAGCCGCCGAGCCACTCCGGGCCGAGGTCGGCAGGTGCCAGTTCGGGGCGGAAGGTCGGGGAGCAACCCAAGTGAGTACACACACCTTCGGCGACCCAGATTTCGGGCTTGATGGCACGGCCTTCGTTCTTGCAGTTTTCAGGCTGCTCGCTGCCGCCCGACGATGGATCGACCAGTTTCGGGTCGTTCTTCGGCAGGTTGTCGATCATTTCCTTGGTGCGATTCACCACCCATACCGGCTTGCCCCGGTATTCGGCGTTGATCTTCTGGCCCGGTTCGAGCTTGCTGATGTCTACTTCAACCGGCGCACCTGCGGCTTTTGCCCGTTCGGACGGGAAAAAGCTGGCGATGAATGGCACGGCGACACCGGCAACTGCGACGCCCCCTACGGCGCCGGTCGCGAGCGTCAGAAAGCGCCGCTTGCTGTTGTCCACTTGATTGGTCATACCCAGTCCCTGACTTTCTGACTTTGGAGTTTGGCGATACCCAGTCACACCCGCCCATTCCTGAAAACTACGCAGGCATGGCGAGGGCGAAACCCGAGAAGCTCTGCAAAACCATCTGACAACGCGTGGCGGATTATTACCACCTGAGCCAAGCCACGACACGGGCTTGAAGGCAGACAACGCCGTCCCCATCTCACACTTAAGGTGTGATCAACCTCGCGCAGCGTGCGCGACCGACGTAATGGAACGGGCGTGAAATCAGCCGCCAGCACTCGGCAGAGCCCGCGCCAGACGGTGATCGCAACACCATTCCGCACGCGTCGGGCTCGGCCCAGACCGACCAGATGCTTTTGCAGAGCTTCCCTAAACCATGCAATTCTAACCGATTCGTCCATCGAGGATAAGTCGGGCGCATCATTTGCGCCTCTACAGCATAGGTTACGCCACGAAAGTTGATGCACGATTGCACGCATGGGCAACATCACCCAAGGCGATCAAACCGGGTTCGGCAAGTCCACATAGTGTTGAGTCAGGCCGAAATGCTCAGCCAGATGCGCCGCAAGCGCCTGCACGCCGTAGCGCTCGGTCGCATGGTGCCCAGCCGCGATAAACGCCACGCCCGACTCCATCGCCATATGGTAGTGCTGTTCCGACACTTCCCCCGTCAGATAGGCATCACAGCCCGCAGCAATCGCGTCGGGGAAATAACCCTGCGCGCCACCTGTGCACCAGCCCACGCGGCGAATCGTTTTAGCGGGGTCTCCCAGCAACAGGGGCTCGCGCCCTAGTTGGGCCGCAATATGCTGGCCCAATGCCGATAGCGGCATCTCGGCGGCCAGATGGCCTGACCAGCCCAGTTCCTGCTCGCCGAATCGTCCCTCCGCTTCAAGCCCCAATCGCAGACCCAACTGAGCGTTGTTACCCAAGGTCGGATGCGCATCGAGCGGCAGGTGGTAGGCCAAGAGGCTGATGTTGTGCGCAAGCAACTTGGCAATGCGCCGACGCTTGGCACCAACCAGGCGTGGGTCTTCACCCCGCCAGAAATAGCCGTGATGCACCAATATGGCATCGGCATGCTGCTCGATCGCGGCGTCGATCAGCGCCTCGCTTGCCGACACACCGCACACGATGCGGGTAATGGTCGCACGTCCCTCAATCTGCACGCCGTTTGGCGCATAGTCCTTGAATCGGTCAATCTGCAGCAGTTGTCCGGTATACTTTTCAAGTTCGTGCAATAACATGACATCGTCCTGACGCTGGGATTCGAGGCAAAATGGCCACTGGCCGCTCCGTTTGCCGAGATGGTACGCCAGACCGGGCCTGGTCGTGTGCACACAAGGAGGGGCGGGCATAGCACCGTGTATTCAATGCACCGCCACCGACGGGCACATAGACCCCGATAACCGAGGGCAAGAGGGATAGGCCCCATGAAACGACTTTGGTTGGTATTCGCGCAGACGACGACGGCTGCGCTGGCAGTCTGGTTTGTCCTCAACCTCGTGAAGCCCGCCTGGATTCCCCGGCCGGTGCGCGAGGTGGTGACGCTCAACCAGACGCAGGAAACGCACGCAAGCGCGCCGGCGCCGGGCAGCTATCGCGACGCCGTGCGTCAGGCGATGCCGAGTGTGGTGAATATCTATACCAGCAAGGAAGTCCATCGTAAGCGCCATCCGCTCTTGGACGACCCACTGTTCCGCCGCTTTTTCGGTGACCGCTTCGAAGGCCAAGATAACCAGCGCACCTCGAGCCTCGGCTCGGGCGTGATTGTTTCGGACAAGGGCTACATCATCACGAACAACCATGTCGTCGAATCGGCCGACCAGATCCAGGTCGCGCTCTCCGACGGCCGTACGGCCGAAGCGACGGTGGTGGGCACCGACCCGGAAACCGACCTCGCCGTGATCCGCGTCTCGCTGACCAAGCTGCCTGCCATCACCTTCGGCCAGGTCGAAAATCTGAGCGTGGGTGACGTGGTACTCGCCATTGGCAACCCCTTCGGCGTCGGCCAAACGGTCACCATGGGCATCGTCTCCGCCTTGGGCCGCAAAGACCTTGGCATCAACAATTTCGAAAACTTCATCCAAACCGACGCGCCCATCAACCCGGGCAACTCGGGCGGTGCCCTGATCGATACGCAGGGCAATCTGGTGGGTATCAACAGCGCGATCTATTCCCGCACGGGCGGCAGCATGGGTATCGGCTTCGCCATCCCCGCCAGCACGGTGAAGCAGATCATGGAGCAGATCATCCGCGAAGGGTCGGTGACGCGCGGCTGGATCGGCGTGGAAGCGCAGGACCTGACGCCCGAACTTGCTGCCTCATTCAAAGCCAAGGCCACTGAAGGCGCGCTGATCGGCGGCGTGGTGCGCGGCGGCCCGGCCGAGAAGGCCGGCGTGAAGCCCGGCGATGTGCTGGTCGAGGTTGCAGGCCAGCCGGTGACGGATTCCAGCGCCATGCTCAATGTGATTGCAGGGCTCCCGCCCGGCAAACAAGCCGCCATCAAGGTCATTCGCGGCAGCAAGACATTGGAATTCAAGCTCTCGGTCGGCAAGCGGCCACGCATCGAAGCGCAGCAGGAAGACGACGAGCAGGACCAGGATCAAGAGGCCGATCAGGAACAGCCGCAGACAGCGCGCTAAGTGCAGCCCAGGGGCAAAAGCAAAGGGAGGCAAGGTTGCCTCCCTTTTTCATATCCAGACGTCGTCGCAGCACTACTACAAGACGAGTGTTCGTCAGACGGTCTCCGTCACCTTCTCCTTAGGCTTCACCGCCCAGGAGGAAACAAACACACCCAGCTCATACAGCAGCCAGAGTGGCACCGCCAGCATGGTCTGCGACAGCACATCGGGCGGCGTCACCACTGCGGCGATCACAAACGACGCGACAATCACATAGGGCCGTGCCTCCTTGAGCTTGGCCACCGACACCACACCCATACGCACCAACACCACCACCACGACCGGCGTCTCGAAGGTCACACCAAAGGCGAGGAACATACCCATGATGAAGCTCAGGTACTTCTCGATATCCGTCATCATCGCCACGCCGGTGGGTGTATTGGCTGCCATAAAACCAAATACCACTGGGAACACCAGGAAGTAGGCGAAGCACATGCCGAGCACGAATAGCGCAATGCTCGATACGATCACGGGCAAAATCAGCTGCTTCTCGTGCTTGTAGAGACCAGGCGCGATAAAGGCCCAGGCTTGGTAGAGCGTGTGCGGCAGCGTGATCAGAAAGGCCGCCATGCCGGCGACCTTCATGGGTACGAAGAAGGTACCCGTCACGTCGGTCGCAATCATCTGGCTTCCGCTGGGCATGGAGCGCATCAAGGGAAGGGCAACCAGATGAAACAGCTCGCCACGGTAAAAATACAGCGGCAGGAAAGCCACCAACACGCCGATTGCAATGCGCACGATGCGCGATCGCAGCTCGATCAGGTGCTCAATCAGGGGTTGCAGGTCTTCTTGCATGGCTTGTCAGCGCCGGTCGCGCGCAGGGCGGTCGGTCGTTGGGGGAGGAGAAAACAGATCGTACTGAACCTCGGCCTGCGCGGCTGCTTCGTTCGCACCCTCATGTTCCGCCACCGCTTCATGTGCGGCGACCGTTTCGGGTGCAGGATGCGGCGATGTCGCAGGCGAAGTCTTATTTGGCGACTCACTCAAGGCATCACGCGCTTCAGCGGCTGCCGATTCGAGTGAATTGCTCAGGACCGTGCCGGCACCGGTCAATTCACCCGCCAGCTTGCGCCCGGCCTCGTTCATCTCCGCTTCGATCTGACGAAGGTTCTCAAGCTCCATCTCGCGCTGGAGATCCGCTTTCACGCCATTCACGTAGCGCTGCATGCGAGCCACCATGGCGCCGACGGTACGGGCAACCTTGGGCAGCCGCTCCGGGCCGATCACGACCAGCGCGACCGCGCCGACGACCAGGACTTCGCCGAAACTGAAATCAAACACGGCCGAAGATCAGCGCTTGTCGCGAGAAGCGTCGTTTTCGAAGACGCGACCACCGTCGACTTCTTTCTCGGCGACCTTCTTGTGCTCTTCCTCTTCGCCCTTCATGCCTTCCTTGAAGCCACGAACGGCCGAGCCAAGGTCCTTGCCGACGCTGCCGAGCTTCTTGGTACCAAATACCAGCACCACAATGACCAATACGATGAGCCAATGCCAAATGCTCAGGGAACCCATTGCCAACACTCCAGTTGTGGCGGCACACCGTGTGCCGCCGTTGATTACATGCCTGCCGGGGCAGGATTATTGCATGATCTGCGAGATTGCCGCCTCAGCCTTGCCGCCGCCGCCGAACACATGCAGGTGAAGGTGGAACACCGACTGCCCCCCTTTGACACCCGTATTGATCATGGTGCGGAAGCCTTCGCCAAGGCCCTGCTCGCGTGCGAGTTGCGGCGCCAGCGCCAATAGCTTGCCCAATAGCACCTGATCACCCGGCGTCGCAGTCAGCAGCGACTCGACATGACGCTTAGGCACGATCAGGAAATGAACGTTCGCAACCGGATGAATATCGTGAAAAACAAGCACGTCATCATCTTCATAAATCCTTGTCGACGGAATCTGCCCCGCCACGATCTTGCAAAAGATGCAGTTGTCGCTCATCTCACGCCTCCTTGCGCGATGCCTTCTCGTCGATGCCCGAAATGCCTTCGCGTCGCGCCAGCTCAGCCAGCACATCGTCCGGGCCTAAGCCCATGTGCGAGAGCAGGATCAACGAGTGAAACCACAGATCGGCGACTTCGTACACCAGATGCAGTCGATCGCCATCTTTTGCCGCCATCACTGTCTCAACGGCTTCCTCGCCGACCTTCTTGCAGATGGCGTCGGTTCCCTTATGCATCAAGCGCGACGTATAGGATTGCTCCGGGTCCGCGCCCTTGCGCGCTTCCAGCGTTTCCGCAATGCGACGCAGGATTTCTGAATCAACCATGATCGGGCACCAAAAGGGCAATCAAGAGGGGGATTATACGGGGGGACGCATGACTTCAGGGTGACAAGTGAAGCAGGTCGCGGAAAGTGGCGCCCGGCAAGGCACGTGAACGCCGCGACCAGCGCACCCGCTCAGGAATAAATGCTGGACGGGTCTTTCAGGACTGCGTCGGTCACCACCCAGCGATCGCCTTCCAGCTTACGGTAAAGGCAGCTTTCGCGACCGGTGTGGCAGGCGATGCCGCCATCCTGGGTGATCTGCATGACGATCACGTCGCCATCGCAATCGAGCCGAAGCTCATGCACGCGCTGGGTATGGCCAGATTCCTCGCCCTTCTTCCAGAGCTTGGCGCGCGAGCGGGACCAGTAATGCACAATGCCTGTGTCGGCGGTCAGTTGCAGTGATTCGCGGTTCATCCAGGCCACCATCAGTACGCGGCCGGTTTTGGCATCCTGGGCAATCGCGGTGACCAAGCCACGCTCATCCCAACGCACTTCGTCGAGCCAGCTTTGTGCGGCCTCGCTCATAGCCGCACCTCAATGCCCTGCGCACGCATCAGCTGCTTGGCTTCGCCCACCGTATGCTCGCCGAAGTGGAAGATGCTGGCCGCGAGCACCGCGTCCGCATGCCCTTGCAGGATGCCGTCCGCCAGGTCTTGCAACCCACCGACGCCACCTGAGGCAATGACCGGAATATCAATCGCATCGCTGACCGCGCGCGTCAGCGCCAGATCAAACCCGCTGCGCGTGCCATCGCGATCCATGCTGGTCAGCAATATCTCACCCGCACCGCGCCGCTGCATTTCGGTCGCCCAGGCCACCACATCGAGCCCGGTCGGGCTGCGGCCGCCATGAGTAAACACTTCCCAGCGCGGCGCCTCGCCGGGCGCGCTCACGCGCTTGGCATCGATCGCCACGACAATGGCTTGCGAGCCGAAATACGACGCAGCGTCTTCCACCATCTGCGGATTGGTGACCGCCGTTGTGTTCACGCTGACTTTGTCGGCCCCAGCACGCAGCAGGCGGCGCACGTCTTCAACGGTGCGCACCCCACCGCCCACTGTCAGCGGAATAAACACCTTGTCGGCCACTGCTTCGATAATGTGCAGGATGATGTCGCGCTGGTCTGACGTTGCAGTGATGTCGAGAAAGGTCAGCTCATCGGCGCCTTGCTCGTCATAGCGACGGGCGATCTCGACCGGGTCGCCGGCATCGCGCAAGCCGACGAAGTTGACTCCCTTCACGACGCGACCGGCGGTCACGTCGAGGCAAGGGATGATGCGTTTGGCGAGCGACATGGCGAATCTCGTGTGGAGTACTTTTTACTGGCCGATCTCGTCGGCCAAGGCCTGAGCCGCCGCAAAGTCGAGCGTGCCTTCGTAGATCGAGCGGCCCGCGATCACGCCGCTTACGCCATTCGACTCGACGTCGCAGAGCTTGCGCACGTCATCCAGATTGGTCAGCCCGCCCGAGGCAATCACCGGTACGGTCAACGCGTCGGCAAGGCGAACCGTGGCTTCGATGTTGATGCCGTTGAGCATGCCGTCGCGGCCGATATCGGTGTAGATGACCGATTCGACACCGTAGTCCTCAAAGCGCTTGGCGAGGTCAACCACGTCGTGGCCGGTAATTTTGCTCCAGCCATCGGTCGCCACCTTGCCCTCTTTGGCATCGAGCCCAACGATCACCGAGCCCGGGAAGGCATCACAAGCCTCATGCAAGAAACCTGGGTTCTTGATCGCGGCCGTACCGATGATCACATAGCGCAGGCCCGCTTCGAGGTAGCGCTCGATGGTCTCCAGGTCGCGAATGCCGCCGCCGAGTTGGACCGGAATCTCGCCACCGATCACATCGAGAATCGCCCGTACGGCGTCGAGGTTCTTTGGCTTACCGGCGAAGGCGCCATTCAAGTCGACCAGATGCAGACGCCGTGCGCCCGCACTCAGCCAGCGCTGGGCCATTTCGGCGGGGTCACCGAATACGTCGGCCGAATTCATCTCGCCTTGTTTGAGGCGCACGCACTGACCGTCCTTGAGGTCGATGGCGGGAATAATATTCATGATCGTAATAAGCAGTTAGTTAGACGAGCCATCCCAGGCGACGAAGTTTTTGAGCAATTGCAGGCCAGCGGCGTGGCTCTTTTCTGGGTGGAACTGGGTCGCAAAAATATTATCGCGCGCGACGGCTGCTGTGAACTCGAATGGGTAACGGCTCGTACCCGCCGTCAGCGCATCGTGTGCCGGCAACATGTAGTAACTGTGCACAAAATAGAAGCGATCGCCATCTGGAATCCCCGCCCAAAGCGGGTGCGCCT
>Ga0213872_10000956_pt1 | contig 20220 bp, 11 predicted proteins | sample VelepicomBERX_R2_FD_160071 | JGI IMG/M metagenome (GOLD analysis project Ga0213872, IMG submission 160071) | Rhizosphere microbial communities from Vellozia epidendroides in rupestrian grasslands, the National Park of Serra do Cipo, Brazil - RX_R2 | ecosystem: Host-associated > Plants > Roots >...
CGCTGCCGACGAAGCGGAGGACAAGGCCGCCGCCCTGGTGGCGCGCATGACCCTCGACGAGAAGGTCGGGCAGATGCTCAATGTCGCGCCCGCCATCCCGCGGCTCAACATCCCGGCCTATAATTGGTGGACCGAGTCCCTGCATGGCGCCATCGGCGCCGTCCCCACCACCAATTTCCCCGAGCCGATTGGGCTGGCCGCCAGCTTCGACGCGCCGATGCTGCACAAGGTGGCGGGCGTGATCAGCACCGAGGTGCGCGCGCTGCATACGCTGGGGCGCGAGACCGGCCATCTCGGGCGAATTGGCACCGGCCTCGACACCTGGTCGCCCAATATCAACATCTTCCGCGACCCGCGCTGGGGCCGGGGCCAGGAAACCTATGGCGAGGATCCCTATCTGACGGCGCGCTTGGGCGTCGCTTTCGTCACCGGCATGCAGGGAGCGGATCCGGCGCGCCCCGACGTGATCGCCACGCCGAAACATTTCGCCGTTCACAGCGGTCCGGAATCGACGCGCCACGAAGCCAATGTCTACGTCTCGCCGCACGATCTCGAAGACACCTATCTGCCGGCCTTCCGCGCCGCCATCGTCGAGGCCCATGCCGGGTCGATCATGTGCGCCTATAACCGCATCGACGGACAGCCCGCCTGCGCCAGCGATCTGCTGTTGAAGGACCATCTGCGCGGCGATTGGAACTTCGCCGGCTATGTGGTGTCCGATTGCGACGCGGTGAAGGACATCGCCGACAATCATCACTACGCCCCCGATCCGGCCGCCGCCGTTGCCGCGGCGCTCAAGGCCGGGGTCGACAATGAATGCAATACCGGGACCCTGTTCGGGGCTCCGGGGCTGGCGGACAGGTACAAGGAGGCCTTCGCCCGCGGTTTGATCGGCACGCCCGATCTCGACCGGGCGCTGATCCGCTTGTTCTCGGCGCGTTACCGCAATGGCGATCTGCCGGGACTGGCCGCGCGGCCGGCCGTTCCAGTCGGCGCCATCGGCACTCCGGAAAATCAGGCGCTCGCCCGCGAAGCGGCGGCGAAAAGCCTGGTTCTCCTGAAGAATGACGGCACGCTGCCGCTGAAGCCCGAGACCAAGATCCTGATCATTGGCCCGCATGGCGATTCCACCCGTATGCTGCGCGGCAATTATTCCGCCGCCTTCTCCGCGCCGCCGGTCTCGCTGGCGGATGGATTGCGCCAGGTCATGGAACAGGCAAAGGTCACACAGCTTCCCTATCGCGAAACGCCGATGGACGGCGACGGGGTGCCGGCTTCGGCCCTGCTGACGCCGGACGGAAAGCCGGGCGTCCAGGCCGAATATTTCGGCAGGGACGGCAAGGCGGTCGCGACGCGGATCGAGCCCAGGGTCGGCGGCAGCGCCCATGATCTCGCTGCCGTTCCCGAGGATTACCGCGCGGTATGGAGCGGCTTCCTGGTCCCGCCCGACTCCGGCACCTATCGCCTCGGGCTGGGGGGCTTCTCCGGATCCCTCGAATTCGACGGGAAGCCGGTGAAATTGCCTGAATTCCATTGGGGTGATCCGCCGCAGCTGGAAAATGTGACGCTGGAGAAAGGCAAGCGCTATTCGATTCGCGTCACCACCGAGGTGCATGGCATGGGAGGGGTCGAGTTCCTCTGGAAGCGCGTCTCGGCCACGCCGGAAGAAGATCTGCGCGCCGCCGCCGCCTCGGCCGACGTGATCGTCGCCGCGGTCGGCCTCAGCGCCGAACTCGAAGGCGAGGAGATGAAACGTTCGGTCGAAGGGTTCTCGGGGGGCGACAAGACCTCGCTCGACCTGCCCTCCGATCAACGCCATCTGCTGGAGGTGGCGAAATCCCTCGGCAAACCGCTGATCGTGGTGTCGTTCAATGGCAGCCCGATCGATCTGTCCTGGGCCAAGCAGAATGCCTCGGCGATCGTCGAGGCCTGGTATCCGGGACAGGCGGGCGGACTGGCGCTGGCGGACGTGCTGTCCGGCCGCACCGATCCTTCGGGACGCCTGCCGCTGACCTTCTATCGCAGCGTCGCCGACCTGCCGCCCTTCGGCGATTATGCGATGAAAGGCCGCACCTATCGCTATTTCACCGGCGAGCCGGTCTATCCCTTCGGCTTCGGCTTGTCCTACACCAGCTTCACCTATGGGCCAGTGACGGTCGAGACGCGAAAGGACGGGGTCCAGGTGACCGCCTCCATCTCCAATAGCGGGGCGAGGGCAGGCGAGGAAGTGGCCGAACTCTATCTCACGCCACCCGCTTTCGAAGGAGCGCCGCGTCTTGCCCTGCGCGGTTTCCAGCGCGTCGCGCTGGCCCCCGGCGAGAGCAAGGCGGTGAGCTTCGAGCTTTCACCGCGCGATCTCAGCTTCGTCACGAAGGATGGCGACCGCCAGGTGATGGCGGGGACTTATCAGGTCAGCGTCGGCTCGGGTCAGCCGGGCGCCGGCGTCGCCGCGGGCAAGGCGAGTTTCACCGCCGCCACGCTGCCGGTCCCGCGTTAAGCCGATGACCGGATCGGTCTCGCGGCGGACTCTGCTGTTATCCGGCGCCTCGCTGGCTTTTTGCTCGGGCGCCGGAGCGCAGCCTCCAGCCGACTTCGTTTTGCCCTTGGCCGAAGGCGATCTTGCCGTCACCGCTTTGACGGAAAATGCCTTTCGCATTCGCGTCACGGCCAAGCGGGACTCGCTCCCTTCCGACATGCTGCTACCCCAGCCCGACAGGCCGCGGCCGAGCCGCACCCAGGCTAACGGAGTGACGCGCCTGCGCTTGCCGGGGATCGCCTGCGAAATCGATACGCGGGCGGGGATCCTGCGTTTTTATGACCGAGAGGGGCACCTGCTTCTTCAAGAAACGCCGGGCGGGCGGAGGCTGGACGAGCGCGGCGCCTCGCAGAGTTTCGCCTCGCCCGCGGACGAACATCTCTTTGGCACCGGCTGTTTTCAGGACGGCGCCCTCGACCTGCGGCGCCGGCCCCGGCGCCTGACCCAGGTCAATACGCAGATCAGCCTGCCTTTCCTTCTGTCCAGCAGGGGCTACGGTCTTCTCTGGTGCAATGAAGGAATGAGCGAGCTGAACGCGCCATCGCTCGCTCTGACGCTGACCAGGGCCGAAGGCGACAGCCGCACGGAAACGGTCGATGTGACGACAGGGGCGGGCTCGGCCAAGGCGACCCGGCAATCGGCTCTCTTCGAAGGCCGTTTTGCCTTGCAGGAGGCCGGACCGGTCGCTTTCCTGCTGGATATCGGGCAGAAGATGGCATCGCGCCACTGCGTGGAGATCGACGGCAAGACGCTGCTGGATATCAGCAATCTCTGGCTGCCGCCGACCTGCGGTTTCATCGCCGATCTCACCAAAGGCGACCATCAGGTCAGGGTAAGGGCCACCAGCAAGGATGCCCCGGTCCTGTATTACGAACCCGCTCAGGACCGCACCAGCTGGCGCTCGCCGGTGGCCGACGCGATCGATTACGTGGTCATCGCCGGCCCCGACGCGGACAGGATCATGGCCGGTTATCGGGAGTTGATCGGGGCGACGCCGATCTTTCCGCTCTGGTCCTATGGCTATATCCATTGCCGCGAGCGCTTTTCATCCCAGGCCGAGATCCTCGACACGGCGAGAGAATTCCGCCGCCGCAAGCTCCCCTTCGACCTGATCGTGCAGGACTGGCAATATTGGGGAAAATATGGCTGGAACGCCATGCGCTTCGATGAGGCGTTCTATCCCGATCCCCGGAAAATGATCGAAGAGCTGCATGCGATCGATGCTCGCTTCATGTTGTCCGTCTGGGCCAAAGTTCCCCGGGAAACCGAGTTCGGCAAAATCTTTGCGGACAAGGGCTATCTGATTCCGGGGACGGATTGGGTCGATTTCTTCAATGAGGAAGCGGCCGCTTTTTACGCCGAAAATGAGAACCGGCGGCTGGCGTCGCTCGGCATCGACGCCTGGTGGCAGGACGCCACCGAACCGGAAAATGACGATCTCGCCGGGCGCATGACGGCGGCCGGGCCGGGCGATGGCGTCCGGCTTGCCTATCCGCTCCAGGTGAGCCGGACCGTCTATGAGGCGCAGCGGCGTTACGCGCCCGATCGGCGGGTCATGATCCTGACCCGCTGCGCCTTCATCGGGCAGCAGCGCTTTGCCGCGGCCACTTGGTCCGGCGATATCGGCAATGATTGGGACAGTTTGAAACGCCAGATTCCGGCCGGCCTCAATATGGCGGCGGCCGGCTATCCCTATTGGACGGTCGACGCCGGGGGCTTCTTCCGTCCCGGCGACAGCCAATATGGCGATCCCGCCTATCACGAGCGGTTCCTGCGCTGGTTCCAGTACGCTACCTTCCTTCCGCTGCAGCGGGTCCACGGCTACCAGACCAGGACCGAATTCTGGAACTATGGAGAAAGGGTCGAGGCGGTCGCCCGCACCTACCTCGATCTCCGCTACCGGCTGCTCCCCTACATCTACAGCCTTGCCGGCGCAACTTGGCGGACGGGCGCGCCGATCCTGCGGCCGTTCGTCTTCGATTTCCGTGGCGACCGTCAGGCGCTCGATGAAACTCATGCCTATATGTTCGGCCCGGCCTTTCATGTCGCGCCGGTCCTGGCCGAAGGGGTGGATGATTGGAACGTGTATCTGCCGGAAAGCCTTGGCGGCTGGCATGATTTCTGGACGGGAGAGCGTCGTGCGGGCGGCCGGCGGCATGAAGTGCCGGCGCCGCTGGAGCGGCTGCCGCTGCATGTCCGCGCCGGCACCATCCTGCCGGTGGGGCCGAGCCTGCAATCGACGGCTAAAGCAACCGGGCGGGAGCTGGATCTGATCCTGTTCCCCGGCCGGGACGGCGCCTTCACGCTCCATGAGGATGGCGGGCTGGATTTCGGCTATGAGTCCGGACAGTTCAGCCTGATCGAAATGAGCTGGAACGACAGGAAGGGCGAACTGACCATCGCCGGCCGCAAAGGCGGTTTTCCCAACATGCCGGAAAACCGCCGATTCAGGATTAGGATCGCGCAGCCCGGCCACGCCGCCTTGGACAGTCCGGTCGTCCGTACGCTCGATTACCGCGGCGAGCCGCAGGCCTTGAGCGTCACCGTCAAAGGCCGCCCGCTGTAACTGACGGTCTCAACGGCGCCCTGATCGGAGGCGGCGCCGCAGCGGACGCGGAAAGCAAACGACGTAGGCATGCCGGGATAGGTTCCTTTCCGCGCGCCGAGGGTGAGCCGGCGCTCCTTATCCGACCAGGCAATCGGGATGATCGCGCGCTGGCCCGTCTCATAGCCATAACCGTCACCCGCATCGTCATAAAGCTCAAAGCTTCCGTCGCGTCCGGGATAGACCCGCAATTCGATCGGCTCCTGGGTGGGCGCGTCGGCGTAATTCTTGACCGGTCCCAGCGGCACGATGCTGCCGGCGCGGATGAAGAGGGGCAGGGTGGCCAGATCGGCCTTGGCTTCCACATGCCGGCCGCCGGGGAAGGCGGCGCCGGTCCAGAAATCGTACCAGCGGTCCTTTCCGGGCAGATAGACGCTGCGCGAGACGACGCCGGACTGCAACACCGGCGCCACCAGGAATGCCTTGCCGAACATATATTGATCGGACGCCTTGAGCGCTTCGGCTTCGTCGGGGAAGTCGAAGGCCAAAGCCCGCATCATCGTGCCGCGATGTGCCGTGACGTCCCAGGACATCGAATAGAGATAGGGCAGGAGGCGGTAGCGGAATTTGACGTCGTCGATGAGGATTTTCTGGATCGCCGGCGAGAAGTTCCAGATCTCCTTGCCCTGACCCGCCCCATGGATGCGGAACATCGGATTGAACACGCCGAACTGGTGCCAGCGCACGAACAGCTCGGGATAATCGACATCCGTTTGCGGATCGTTGCTGAAGAACCCGCCGATATCCGCCGACCAATAAGGCTCGCCGCTCATCGAGAAATTCAGCGCTGCCGGGATCTGCTTGGCCAGCGTTTCCCAGCTGGCATGCGTGTCGCCCGACCAGGTGACGACGCCGTTGCGCTGCTGCCCGAGATAGGCCGAGCGCGACAGCAGGAAGACCCGTTTGTCCGGCTGGTCGCGGCGCATGCCGTCATGCACCCCGCCCGTATGCAGCAGCGGGAAGCTGTTATAGACGACGAAGCCGGGACCGGCCGCGGTGGCCAATTCCCGCATTTCGCCGGGCCGCCCGCCAAGCTCGGCTTCGTCGCCATCCAGCCACCAGCCGTCGAAGCCCAATATCCCGAGATTGCGCATGATCTGCGACCAGTAGATCTCGCGCGCTTTCGGATTCCAGGCGTCGTACCAGCGGCCGAAGCCCTTCGGATAGACATTGTTGTAGGCCGGCGGAAAGGCGCCGCCGGCCTTGTCGAGTTCGGCCAAATTGGCGGTGTCCAGATCGAAGCGCGACCAGACGGAAATGATGCTGTGGACATGCATCGCGTGGATCGCCTCGACCATCGCCTTCGGATCCGGGTAGCGCGACTCCGCGAAGCGGTGGCTGCCCCACTGGCCGGCCAGCCAATATTGCCAATCCTGCACCACGGCATCGATGGGGATGCCCATCTCGCGATAGCGGCGGGGAATGGAGACCAACTCGGCTTCGGTGGCGTAATGCTCCTTGGACTGCCACATGCCCCAGGTCCAGCGAGCCATCAGCGGCACATCGCCGGTCAGCGCCCGGTAGCCGGCGATGATTTCGTCGAGGCTGGGGCCGAGGATGAAATAGTAATCGATGCCGGGTCCGGCTTCGGAACGGATCCCGAGCGGCTCCTTGCCGGTGCCGACATCGACATCGGTGACCGAGGCATTGTTCCACAACAGCCCGAATCCCTTGGGCGTCATCAGCATGGGGATTCCGACATCGGTGTTGGCTTGCTGCAGATGGACGGTGTGGCCGGAATAGTCCAGCAAACCGTTCTGATGCTGACCCAGCCCATAGACCGGCGTCGCCGTCTTGAACCATTGCGTGGCACCTGGTCCGACCTCGCGCTCGCCCTCTTCCAGCAGGAGCTTGCCTTGGGAATTGAGGAAGCTGACCACCCCCGTCCGTTTCTCGATGCGGATTTCCAGGCGCGGCGTGGTCAGCGTGTAGATATCGGCGGTTTCCTGGATATGGCCCGAGACCGCTTCGGGCTTGCCGATGACCGCGGGGTTGTAATTGCCCTTATAGCCCGGGGTTCCGAAGCGGACATGGACGATACCGTCCTGCCAGGGTTCGACCGACAGCACGCCGCGTTCGGTCCGAACCTCGAGAGCCGCGGCTTTGGCCGCCATCGTCAGGCCGAGAAGGAAGAGGAGAACAGGTCTGGTCATCGGTCGATAAGCTCCACGCCATAAGGCGCCAGATGCAGAACCCCGGACCAGCTTTTGCCCGACAGCAGGCCGGTCTTGGCGCCGCTCAGGGGAATGTCCCGGTTTTCCGTCGTCGTATTCACATAGAGCGTGCGGCCCTCGACGATCCGGGCATACACGCCTTTCGGAGTGTGAGGACCCGGCGCGATGCCGAGACTGCCGTAAAGCGCCCGCATCACCGCCGGATCGGCGGGGGTGGCCACATAGAGCGCCTGTCCCCTGCCGAAAGCGTTGACGGTGATGGCCGGAGGGGCTCCTTCCAGCCTCGGGAACCGCGCCAGGATTTCCGCCGTGGAGGGTTCAAGAAGCTCGTAGAACTTGGCAGCGCTTTCGATGTGCCGGCCTTTCATCTCGATGTCCAGCGGCTTTTCCGTCCGCTCGAACGCGTTGGTCCTGAGGCCGAACACATCATCGAGCAATCCCGGCAAAGGTGTGGCGAACCATTGCCCATGCTCATCGACCTTGGCCGAGAAAGCGGTCATGACCAAGGTACCGCCATTCGCCACATAGGTCCGGAGCGCCTCGGCAGTTTTTCGATCGATCAAGAAGTCGCCGGGCGCCACCACCAGCTTGTAGCGGCTAAGATCCTCGGCCCCCGGATTGATCACCGCCACGTCGATATTGTCGTCGAACAGCGGCTCGAAGGCGTTGCGTTCCTGGTCCATATAGGGGGTGGTGACATACTGCCGGATCGTGTTGGACGGGCCGGGGGGAGCCGAGGCGAGGCGGCTTTCGAAAGAATAGGCGATGGCGACGGAAGGCTGCGTCAGGCGCGGAAAGCCCATTCCCTGCAGCTTATTGAACTCGGCGGCGATGGTGGCGAATTCTCCCAATTTCCAGGACGGCCTGTCGTCATGGTCGATGAGGCCGAACAGCGCCTGCTCCTCACCCCCGAGATGGCTGTTGAAGGTCCAGGCCAGCACGGCCTGCGCGCCGTCGATCAGCCCCATATAGGCCCACATGCGCGAACGCCCCTTGGTGCCGTAATAGCCGCCTCCGCCGGCGGTGAATTCGTTGAACCAGATCGGCGTCGCGAGGGCGCCTTTCTCCATCAGAGCCTCGAAGCTGGCGCCGACCGGCTCGCCGGGATAGAAGCCCATGGCGCCATAGCTGGCATAGCGGCGATAGCTCGACAGATAGTCGAAACCCTTGCGGGGGCTGTAATCCCACAAGTTGGACAAGGCCGGCTTGTCGGGAACATTCTTTTCCCGCACCGCTTCGAGATCGGTCAGTCTCTCGATGGTGACGTCCGACCAGAAACGATGCAGATCGAGAGTGCGCTCGGCGGGACCGGGCCCGTCGGCATAAGGCAGCCGGACCTCGTCCCAATCGTCGAGGCGGCGCGACCAGCGCTGGGTCGCCCAGGCCTTGTTCAACGCCTCCAGACTGCCATATCGCCGCTTGAGCCAGTCGATGAAGCGCAGACGATCGCCTTCGGAATAGGACATGAAGCCGTTGCCGATCTCATTGTCGTAGCCAATGGCGAACAGGGCGGGGTGCTTCGCGTAATGTCTCGTCAAGGCCTCGGCAAGATCAATGGCCAACCGCCGGTAGTCCGGGTCCGAAATGTCGTCCATATAGCGCTCGGCCGGATCGAGGCGCGTTCCCGCTTCCGTGACCAGATCGACGCCGGGATAGTGATGATGCAGCCATTGCGGCGCGGGCAGGCCGGGAATATCGAGGATGACCTTGATCCCGTTGGCGGCCATTTCGTCCATGACGGCATCGAAGGGCTTGAAATCGAACACCCCTTCGGCCGGCTCGAAATAATCCCAGGACAGATCGCCCATGCGGACGACCGAGAAACCGGACTGTTTCATCAAGGCGATATCGCGATGAATCTGCTCGGCGCTGCGGTCGACCGGCTGATAGCAGGTGCCGACGAACAGCTGCTCGGCATGGAGGGGCTGCACAAGGGCCAGTCCGAACGCCAGAGCCGCCGCGGCTTTCATCGGCCGGCCTGCAACAGGATTTGCTGAGCGGGCAGCCCTTCCGCCGACACTTTGACCGTGATCGCGCCGAGGCTGGTTGCGGCCCGAACCGCTGCCACGGCCTCGCCATGAAAGGTGCTGCGGACGCCGGACTGGAAGCTTTCGGTGCCGTAAGGCTTCCCGTTGCCCACGCCGGCCAGCACGCCGGCGCCGGTCACGTCGAACCGCAGAGTCGTGTCGGCGCCTTCATCATAGACCACGCGGCCATGCGCATCGACCAATTCGGCGGTAACGAAGCCGAGATCCGTTCCGTTCGTATCGAGCCGCTGATGGTCCACCGACAGTCTGAGCGCGGCGGGGGCGCCGGTGGTTTCCAAGGTCCAGTCGCCGGCGGGCTTGCCGTCGCGATAGCCTACCGCGCGCAAGGTTCCGGCCTCGTAAGGAACGGTGAAGCTGGTCTGGTAGCGACTTGCCTCGGTTACCGATTTGCGGCCGAGACTGCGGCCATTGAGGAACAGCTCGACTTCCGGCAGTTCGGAATAGACCACGACCTCCAAGGGCTTGCCTTCGAAACCGGGCCAGGTCCAGTTCGGATGCAAATCCTGCATCACCCAGGCCAGGTGACGTTCCTCAAGATTTTCGACCGGCCAGGGATAGGGGCCGGGACGCCGCACGAAGGCCGCCACCGGATGGTCGCTGCCGCCCCAGACGATGCGGCGGTAATAGGCGTTCGGCCGCATTCTTCCGATCGCGTCGATCTCGCCGCACCAGGCTAGATGCCAGGGGTAGGGGCCAACCGAGTCCCAGTCCTTGGTGTAGCCGACTCCGCCGATCGAGGCCTCGCCGAGATAATCGACCGCCGTCCAGACGAAATCGCCCAGGACCCAAGGCATGGTCTTGGTCGGCCGCCAATAGTCGAACACCTTGTCGGGGTAGGATTCCGTACTCATCATCAGGCGCTTGGGGAAGGCCTTGTGATCCGGGCCGTAAGCCTCCGGGAAGTAGTTGTAGCCGGCGATATCGAGCTTGCCGAAAAGGTGCGGCGTGTCGGGCGTATAGCTGCTGACCGCCTGGGTTATCGGACGGGTCGGGTCCAGCTTGCGGACGAAGGAGCCCAGCAAGCCGGCTTCCTCGGCGCCTTTCGGCTGGACCTGTTCGGGAATTTCATTGCCGATGCTCCAGGCCAGCACGCTCGGATGGTTGCGTCCGCTCATCACCAGGCTGCGGAGATCCTGTTGCCAATCGGCAGAGAAGTAGCGGGCGTAATCCTTGTCCCGCTTCGCGACCGCCCAGGCGTCGAAGGCCTCGTCGATGACCAGCAGGCCGATGCGGTCGGCCGCATCGAGGCTTGCCTGGCTCAGAGGGTTATGGGCGCTGCGCACGGCGTTGTAGCCGGCCGCCTTCATCCATTCCAGCTTGCGCTCCTCGGCGCGGGGGAAACTGGCGGCGCCCAACATATAGCTGTCGTGATGGATATTGCCGCCCCGCAGCAGGACGCGCTTGCCATTGAGCAGCAGGCCGCGGGCCGGATCGAGGTGGATGGTGCGGATGCCGAAAGCCGTTCCGCCGGAGTCTTCCGCGAAACTTTGGGCGATATGGTAGAGATAGGGCGACTCCGTGTCCCAAAGCTTGGGATCGGCCAATTGAAATAGCTGTTTCGCGTCGGTTTGCGCGCCCGGTTCGACATGTTGGCGCACGGAGGCAGCGGCAACCACCTTGCCGTCCGCGTCGAGAATCCGGGTCGTCAGCACGGCGTCGACCGGCCAGGCTTCGCCATTGACCAGCGGCGTGACCACCTCGACTTCCGCCTTGTCCGGCGCGACTTTCGGCGTGGTGACGGCTGCGCCGTCGCTGCCGATGCGCGCCTTGGGCCGGATTTCCAGCGAGACCGGGCGGATGATCCCCGACCCCGCATACCAGCGCGAGGAGGAGTCCTGGTGATCGACCCGCACGGCGACGACATTGTCGCCCGGATGCACATGGCCGGTGAGATCGACTTGAAAGGCGGTATAGCCGTAATGATGCGTGGCCAGCTTTTCGCCATTCACCCAGACCTCGGCATTCATATAGACCGCCTCGAAATCGAGTAGCACCGCCCGACGGGCGGAAGCCTCGTCGAGCGGGATATGGCGCCTGTACCAGCCGATGCCACCCGGGATATAGCCGGAATCGGCCCCCTGCAGGGTGGCGGGGTCGAAAGGCGGGCGCCCGTCCGGGCTGTCCTCGATCGAGAAATCATGCGGCACCACGACGGGGCGCCAGGACGCGTCGTCGAGATCGGAGCGCGCCGCCTCGGAGATATCGCCTTTATGGAAGCGCCACTCCTGGGACAAGGACAGGCTTTCGGCCCGCGCCGTCCCCGCCAGGAGCGCGGCGATCAAAAGGAAACCGGCTTTCATCAGGGCTCCACCGACAGCCGGTAGACCATGGAGTGGCGATAGGGCTTGCCGGGATCGACCCGCGCGGAAGCGAAATCCGGATGGTTGGGCGAGTCGGGGAATTTCTGCGGCTCGAGCGCGATGCCGTCGCCCATGCGATAAAGATGGCCCTGTTTCCCGAGCAGTGTTCCATCGAGGAAATTGCCGGTGTAAAGCTGCACGCCGGGCTCGGTGCTGAGCACTTCCAGCACGCGGCCGGAAGCGGGATCGGCCAGGCGTGCCACGAGTTCCGGCTTGGCCGTCACCCCCTTGTCCAGGGCGAAATTATGGTCGTAGCCGCGGCCGAACACGATCTGCTGGTCACGCCCGTCGCGCAGCCCGTCGGCAAGGCGGCGGGGCGCCCGGAAATCGAACAGGGTGCCGGCCACCGCGCGCCGCTCTCCGGTCGGGATCAAAGCGGCGTCGACCGGGGTGTAGTTCGCGGCGGGGATCGACAGCAGATGACCCATCGCCCCATCCGGGCTGCCTTCGCCGGCCAGGTTGAAAATGGCGTGGTTGGTCATATTGACGATGGTCGGCTTGTCGGTGCCGGCCTCGAACTGGATGCCCAAAGCGCCCTTGTCGTCCAGCGTATAGGTCACCGTGACGGTCAGCTTTCCCGGATAGCCGGAATCCCCGTCGGGGCTGACATGGCTGAACACCGCCTTGGCCTCCGGGCCGGACTGGACCGTCTCGACCTTCCAGGCGACCTTGTCGAAGCCCTTGCCGCCGCCATGCAGCGATTGGCCATGGTCGTTCTGCGGCAGCTGGTAGCTCTTCCCATCCAGCGTGAAACGCCCGCCGGCGATACGGTTGGCGTAGCGCCCCACCGTGACCCCGAAGAAATTGGGATGGTTCACGTAAGCGGCGAGGTCGTCATAGCCCAGAAGGACGTCGGCCGGATGTCCCTGGCGATCCGGGCCGATCAGCGATTGGAGGGTCGCGCCATAGGAGAGGATGCGCGCCGAAACGCCATTCTCGCCTTTCAGCGTGATGGCGAAGATTTCCGTGCCGTCCGCCAGCGAGCCCGCGTTTTCACGGGCGGCGCTGGCGGCGTAGACGCTGGCAGGCGCCATGCACAGGAGGGCGCCGAGCAGAGCGCCTTTCAGGTAAGTCTTGTTCATTTCGTCTTGCATCCCCAAACCGCATAGAACAGCACATAAAGCTCGCAGGCCGCCGTCAGCAGGAAGCTCGGCTGCAATCCGAACCTGTCGGCCAGCCAGCCCTGGATGACCACCAGCGCTCCGCCGGCGATGGCGGTGATGAGAAGGCCGGACGCCTCCTCGGTGAGCGGGCCGAGCCCCTTGATGCCGAGCACGAAGATGGTGGGGAACATGATCGAGTGGCAAAGGCCGATGAAGATCAGCGCCCACATGGCGGCCGGACCGTGCAGGACCGAAGCGCCGAGCGCCATCAAGAAGGCCAGCGCCGCATGGCCGGCCAGCATCCGCTCGGGCGAGATGCGGCCCATCAGGAAGCCGCCGCCGAACCGCCCCAGCATCATCCCGCCCCACAGCAGGACGAGGTAATTGGCGGCATCGGCATGGCTCATATTGCCGATATCGGGGCGCGAGGCGAAATTGATGAAGAGATTGGCCACCCCGATCTCGGCGATCAGATAGATGAAGATCGCCGGTATGCCGAGCACCAGATTGCGGTGGTTCCACAGCGACAGCTGCTTGCGCGCCGCCGCGTCGACGCGGCGTCCGTCGCCGCTGATTTCCGGCAGCTTGGCCCGGCTGAACACCCAGGCCAGGATCAGCAGCGTGATGGCGACCAGCGCGTAGGGAAGCTCGGTCGCCTGCGCGTCCAGCAATCTTTGCTCGGCGCTGATCTGGCCGCCTTCCTGCATCGTTCCCGAGAAGGTGCGCCCCAAAATCAGCACGCCGCCGAAATAGGGCGCGAAGAAGGTTCCCATCGAATTGAAGGCCTGCACCAGCGTCAGCCGCCGCTCCGCCGATTCGGGCGGACCGATCACTGCGACGAAGGGGTTGGCGGCGACCTGCAGCAGCGAGATGCCGCTTGCCACCACGAACAGCGCCAGCAGCGTGATCCAGTAAGAAGGCAGCCGCGCCGCCGGGATCATGCCCAGCGCGCCGACCGCCATGATAGCCAGACCGATGATGATCGCCCGCTTATAGCCGACCCGTTCGATCAGGAAGGCCGAAGGCATCGAGGCCAGCGCGTAGGCGATGAACCACACCGACTCGATCAGGGTGGTCCTGGTGTAATCGAGGTCGAACACGCTCCTGAGATGGGGCAGCAGCGTATTGTTGATGACGGTGATGAACCCCCACATGAAAAAGAGGGTGGCCAGCAGGGCCAATGACCGCTTGTAGTCCTGCGGCACGGTTTGCCGGCTGACCGGCGTCTCCTCGGGTGCGTCCAGCATCCCATTTCCTCCTGCTATTTTGTATGAGTATATAGCCAGGTGATTTGTATGAGTATATAAAAGGCGCATGACAAAAGATCATTCGACTGCACGCCGGCTGCGCTCCGCGGCCTGGTTCGACAATCCCGAGAATATCGACGTGATGGCGCTCTATCTCGAGCGCTATCTGAATTTCGGCCTCAGCCTCGAGGAGTTGCGCTCGGGCCGTCCGATCATCGGCATTGCCCAGACCGGCAGCGATCTCTCGCCCTGCAACCGCCACCATCTGGTCCTGGCGGAACGCGTGCGGGAAGGCGTGCGCGAGGCGGGCGGCGTCGTGCTGGAATTTCCCGTCCATCCGATCCAGGAGACCGGCAAGCGGCCGACCGCCGCGCTGGACCGCAACCTCGCTTATCTCGGCCTTGTCGAGGTGCTGTACGGCTATCCGCTCGACGGGGTCGTACTCACCATCGGCTGCGACAAGACGACGCCGGCCTGCCTGATGGCGGCCGCCACGGTGAACATCCCGGCCATCGCCTTGTCGGTCGGGCCGATGCTCAATGGCTGGCACAGGGGCGAGCGCACCGGATCGGGGACGATCGTGTGGAAGGCGCGCGAAATGCTGTCGCGCGGCGAGATCGATGCGGAAGGCTTCATCAAGCTGGTGGCCTCCGCCGCCCCCTCGACCGGCTATTGCAACACCATGGGCACCGCCACGACAATGAATTCGCTGACCGAGGCGCTGGGGATGAGCCTGCCGGGATCGGCCGCCATTCCGGCCCCCTATCGCGACCGGCAGGAGAACGCCTATCTGACCGGCAAGCGCATCGTCGAGATGGTCCGCCAGGATCTCAAGCCTTCGGACATCATGACCCGCGACGCCTTCTTGAACGCCATCATGGTCAATTCGGCCATCGGCGGTTCGACCAACGCCACGGTTCATCTCGCCGCCATCGCCCGCCATCTCGGCGTCGAGCTGAGCTTGCTTGACTGGCAGGATTTCGGCCATGCCATCCCGCTGCTGGTCAATCTGCAGCCGGCCGGTGAGTATCTCGGCGAGGATTATTACCGCGCCGGCGGCGTTCCCGCCGTGGTCGCCCAGCTCATGCGCCAGGGTTTGATCCGCGAACAGGCGGTGACGGCGAACGGCCGCACCCTCGGCGAAAACTGCCGCGGCGCCGAAATCCTGGACGAGGCGGTGATCCGGCCGTTCGAGCGGCCGCTCAAGACCAATGCCGGTTTCATCGTTCTGTCGGGCAATCTGTTCGACGCCGCGATCATGAAGACCAGCGTCATCTCGAACGCCTTCCGCGCCCGCTACCTGTCCAATCCGGACGATCCCGAGGCGTTCGAGGGCAAGGTCGTGGTGTTCGACGGGCCCGAGGATTATCACGCCCGCATCGACGATCCCAGCCTTGAGATCGATGTCGACACCATGCTGGTGATGCGCGGAACGGGACCGATCGGCTATCCCGGCTCGGCCGAGGTGGTGAATATGCGTGCCCCCGCCTATCTGCTGCGCGAAGGCGTGCAGAACCTGCCCTGCCTCGGCGACGGCCGCCAGTCCGGCACGTCGGGAAGCCCCTCGATCCTGCACGCATCGCCCGAGGCCGCCGCGGGCGGCGGGCTTGCCTTGCTGCGCACCGGCGACCGCCTGCGGATCGATCTCAGGCGCGGCCGGGTCGATCTGCTGATTTCGGAAGAGGAGCTGACCGAGCGCCGCCTCGCACTCGAAAGCGCCGGGGGCTATCCCTATCCCGCCTCGCAAACGCCTTGGCAGGAGATCCAGCGGCGCCTGATCGGCGGGTTGGACAGCGGCTCCATTCTCGAAGGCGCCGAGAAATTCCAGCGCGTCGCCCAGACTCAGGGCATTCCGCGCAACAATCATTGACCGGGAGCTTTTCGTGATCGACGGTTCGATTTTCCTGGGGGACGCCGCGCGCCGGCGCCCCGGATTCCACGCCATGAATCCGGCGACGGCCGCGCCATTGCCGACGGAATTCTCCGAAGCGACCGAAGCCGACGTGGCGGAAGCCTGCGCGCTGGCCGCCGCGGCCGCGCCGGGCTTCAGCGCTCTCGCTCCCGAGAGCCGGGCGCGGTTCCTCGAAGCGATCGGCGACGCGCTTGCCGAGATCGGCGACGCGCTGATCTCGATCGCCATGGAAGAGACCGGCCTGCCGCGCCCCCGCCTGGAGGGCGAGCGGGCCCGGACCATCAACCAGCTGCGGCTGTTCGCCGCCGAGCTGCGCCGCGGCGAATGGATCGACGTCACCCTCGATCCGGCCCTGCCGGAGCGGCAGCCGCCGCGCCCGGATCTGCGCAGAATGAACACCGCTCTCGGTCCGGTCGCCGTGTTCGGCGCGTCGAACTTCCCGCTCGCTTTCTCGGTGGCGGGCGGGGACACCGCCTCGGCGTTCGCGGCCGGATGTCCGGTAATCGTCAAGGGCCACCCGGCCCATCCCGGAACCGGCGAGCTCGCCGCGCGCGCCATCATGACCGCGCGGACGGCGCAGGGGCTCGATCCCGGCATCTTCTCCTATCTGCCCGGCCGCTCCAACGCTTTGGGGGCTGCGCTGGCGGCCGATCCGCGCGTCAAGGCGGTGGCGTTCACCGGTTCGCGCCAGGGCGGGCTTGCCCTCAGCCGGATCGCCCAGGCGCGCCCGGATCCCGTTCCCGTCTATGCCGAGATGAGCGCGGTCAATCCAGTGATCCTGCTGCCCGGCGCGCTCGAAGCACGAGCAAGCCAATTGGCGGCAGGGTTCGCCGCTTCGCTGACCCTGGGGGCGGGCCAGTTCTGCACCAATCCCGGCCTCGTCATCGCCCTGGAAGGCCCCGGCCTCGACAATTTCATCGCCGCTTCTTCCGCAACCCTGTCCGAGAGCCTGCCGGCTACCATGCTGACCGCCGGCATCCATCAGGCCTACAGCAAAGGTGTCGAGGCGCTCGAAAAGCACGGAAAGGTCGCGCGCTTGGCGAGCGGGAAACCCGCCGATCGCCCGACCTGCGCGCCGGCCGCCCTGTTCGCCACCGACGCGGCCGCTTTTTTGGCCGACCGCAAGCTGCAGGAGGAAGTCTTCGGCGCCAGCTCGCTGCTGGTCCGTTGCCGCGATCTGGAGGAAGTCTGCCAAGTCATCGCCGGCCTCGAAGGCCAGTTGACCGCCACCCTCCACCATGCCGAGCGGGATGGCCCGGCCGCTGCCCGTTTGCTGCCTCTGCTGGCGGAGAAGGCCGGCCGCGTTCTGGCCAATGGATGGCCGACGGGGGTCGAAGTCTGCCATGCCATGGTGCATGGCGGCCCCTATCCGGCCTGTACGGACGGCAGGGTAACTTCGGTCGGGACGCTGGCGATGCAGCGTTTCCTGCGGCCGGTCTGTTTCCAGAACATCCCCGACAGCCTGCTGCCGCCGCAGCTGAAAGACGACAATCCCTGGAAATTGCCCCGGACCGTTTCCGGGGTTCGGGAAGCCAAGCCATGATCCGATCCCTTCTGCAAATCGAGCGCAACGGCCGCCGCGCCGTCGCCGCCCTCGACCAGACCGGCGCCGCCCGCAAGGTCGCCGCCGCCGACTCCACTTTGGCTCTCGCCCGGCAGGCTCTTTCGCGCGGCCTCGGCTTGGCAGCGCTGGCGGAATCGGCGCTGGGCGAGGAAATCGACCTTGGCGGCTGCAAGCTGCTCAATCCGATCGATCATGAGGATCAGGCGCATCTGGTGGTGTCGGGCACCGGCCTCACCCATCTCGGCTCGGCCGAAGGGCGGGACAAGATGCACAAGGCCGCCGCGGGCGGCCATGCCACCGACTCGATGAAAATGTTCCTGATGGGGTATGAGGGCGGGCGGCCCACCCCGGGGGCCATCGGCGTCCAGCCGGAATGGTTCTACAAGGGCGACGGCTCGATCCTGGTCGCGCCGGGCCAGCCCCTGGATGTCCCCGCCTTCGCCGAGGATGGCGGCGAGGAGCCGGAGATCGCCGGCATCTATCTCATCGATTCGCAGGGTTCGCCGGTCCGCCTCGGTTTCGCGCTCGGCAATGAATTCTCCGATCATGTCACCGAGCGGGAGAATTATCTCTGGCTGGCCCATTCCAAATTGCGGCAGGCCGCGCTCGGCCCCGAACTCCGCCTGGGAGAGCTTCCCGCCGATGTGAAGGGGACGTCCCGCATTCGCCGCGGCGACCAGATTATCTGGGAAAAGCCCTTCCTCACCGGCGAGGCGAACATGTCGCACACGATCGCCAATCTCGAACATCATCATTTCAAGAACGCCCTGTTCCGCCGACCCGGCGACCTCCATGTGCATTTCTTCGGCACCGGAACGCTGTCCTTCGCCGACGGTGTCAGCACCCAGCCGGGCGACATCTTCGAAATCAGCGCCGACGCCTTCCGTTACCCGGTCCGCAATCCGCTCGCGGCCGGCGCCGATGAGGGATTTGTCGCCGTGCGTTCGCTATGAGCGCTGCCCTCAAGCTCGGGATCGTCGGTTTCGGCAAGATCGCGCGGGACGAGCATGTTCCGGCGATCGCCCGCACGGAAGGGCTGGAGCTCATCGCCGTGGCCAGTCGCCATGGCAGCGCCGAGGGCGTGGCCAATTACCTCTCGCTCACCGACATGCTGGCGGCCTGTCCGGAACTCGACGCCGTCGTGCTGTGCCAACCCCCCGCCGTCCGCTTCGAGGCCGCCAAGGAAGCCCTGAATGCGGGCAAGCATGTGTTCATGGAAAAACCTCCGGGCCTGTCCGTGTCCGAGGTCGAACTTCTCAGAGGCATCGCTGAGAAAAAGGGGGTCACGCTGTTCGCCAGCTGGCATTCCCGCTACGCACCCTCCGTCCCGCCGCTCAAAAGCTGGCGCGCCGGCAAGAAGCTGAAGCGGGTGGCGATCGAATGGCGCGAGGATGTGACGCTGTGGCATCCCGGCCAGGACTGGATCTGGCAGCCCGGCGGATTCGGGGTGATGGATCCCGGTATCAACGCGCTCTCCATCCTCACCGACGTGATCGGCGAGCCGATCCGGATGATTTCGTCGCGGCTCGAATTCCCCTCGAACAAGGGGACGCCGATCGGCGCCGATCTGGCGATGGAAACGGCCAGCGGCATGCCCATCACGGCGGTGTTCGACTGGCGCGAGACGGGGCCGCAGACCTGGCGCATCCTGTTCGAGGCGGAGCACGACCGCTTCGATTACGTGCAGGGCCAAGCCTCGCTTCCAGAGGGGGAAACGGCGATCGCCTACGAATATCGCGGGCTCTATGCGCGCTTCCTCGAATTGGTGCGGAGTGGCCGCAGCGATGTCGATCTCGCCCCGCTGCAGCTGGTCGCCGACGCCTTTCTCGCGGCGCGAATTGACATCGTCCAGCCGTTCGACCAGTGATAGGGCGGGCTAAGACAAAAGAAGAGGCTTCGATGGCGAGACCGGGGCGCGCCGAACTGGGCGCGGAGAGACTGCATCAGTCGATCGCCCGCGAATTGGGGACCGCGATCTTGTCGCGCAAGCATCTTCCGGGAGCCTATTTCGGCGGAGAGATCGAGCAATCCGAAGCGCTCGGCGTCTCCCGGACCGCCTATCGCGAGGCCATTCGCATCCTGGTCGCCAAAGGCCTGCTCGAAAGCCGGCCGAAGGCGGGCACGCGCGTCACCTCCCGGTCGAATTGGAATCTCCTCGATCCCGACCTGTTGGCCTGGATGTTCTCGGGGGAGCCCGATGAGGAATTCATTCAGGGCCTGTTCGAACTGCGCGGCATCGTCGAGCCGGCCGCGGCGGGTCTGGCCGCGGTGCGGCGGACCGAAGCCCAACTTGCCGGCATGGATGCGGCGCTGAGGGACATGGCTCTTTATGGACTCGCCGAGGAGGCCGGGCAGGCTGCGGATCAGCGTTTCCATCAATTGCTTTTCGAAGCCACCCGGAACGAGTCGCTTCTGGCCCTGTCGCGCTCGGTCGAGGCGGCGGTCGCCTGGACGACCCGCTTCAAGCAGCGGCGGGGGCCGCTGCCGCGCGACCCGCTGCCCGACCATCAGGCGGTTCGGGACGCCATCGCCGCCGGCGATCCCGAACTCGCCAAACTCGCCATGGGACTGCTGTTGCGCAATGCGCTGGGCGACATGACGAATTAGGTGATTAGTCCACGGCGTACAGAAGGCTGCCATGCGACGGCAAGGTGGCCTTGAGCCGGGGAGC
>Ga0213872_10000957_pt1 | contig 20201 bp, 16 predicted proteins | sample VelepicomBERX_R2_FD_160071 | JGI IMG/M metagenome (GOLD analysis project Ga0213872, IMG submission 160071) | Rhizosphere microbial communities from Vellozia epidendroides in rupestrian grasslands, the National Park of Serra do Cipo, Brazil - RX_R2 | ecosystem: Host-associated > Plants > Roots >...
GCGCCCGCCCAGCAGCCCAAGCTCGGCCGAGTGTGAGCCGTGCTGATAGGCAATGCCGGAGAATATCTCCTCGGACGATAGATCGAAACCCTGCTTCGTATTGTTGTCGCGGTGCTGAGCGCTCGCATTCGTCACCCATTTGAAGGCGTCATCCAGCCGCACGTCCGCGCTGCCTGCCCCCGTCACGGTACGAAAGGTATCACCCGTACGCACATTGGCCGAATTCAGCTGCACTTCGAGGTTGTTCAGCGCAGGTACGGGCATTTCCGTCAGGCTGGTGGCATTATTGATATTGCTGTCATAACCCGCCGTCAATTCCACATGCCCAGCCAGCTTCACGCGCTTGGGCGTGCGCCGCTCGGCAATTTCCTTGCGATAGTGCTCGATCACAGTGCTGGCATTGGGTGGTGGGTTGAGCTTCGCAGCAAAGTCGAACTCCTCCAGCGCGCGCTCGTCGCTGCCCAGCATGAAATAGGCCCTGCCTAGCTCCAAGTGGGCGGCAGCATGGCCAGGTTCAACGGCCACGGCACGTTCCAGCTCGATTGATGCAGGCTCGGGCTGGTTCACCAGCAGCCGGCCCGTGCCGAGCAGGTAGTCGAAACGCGGCTGTCCCGCATGGGCTTCTTCGACTGGCCCCAGCAGGTCGACCACTTCCTGACCATTGCCCGCACGCAGGGCTGCTTCCGCTTTGCCCAATAGCGCGTCGTCGTCGGCCGACGCCACGCGCCCGACCAAGCAAAGCGCCACGGCAATCCAGCAGCTCAACCCACGCTTGCGCAACGATGCCTCGCTCACCATATCGCGTCCGCTCCCTCTATCCGGCTATTCAGCTCAGTGTTTGCCCAGCAAGATCGTCCCGTACACGCCCTGCCCCGTCGGCATCTTCATGCCATAGCTCGTGGCCAGCGCGCCGGCCTGCGTGCCGAGCAACACGCCGGCGCCTTTGCCGATCCCCGGTCCAGTGCCGCAGTTGCTGCCCGTGCAGGTGGTGTTGAGCTGTACGCCGTTGTTCAGAAAATCCGCAAGGGCTGTAAACCCCTGGTAATTGCCCTGCCAGCTACGCGCCTGCGCATCGGTCACATTGATAGCGTATGACGTCACCCCCGGACTCGCCCCCAAGTTCACCGATACGCTGGCCGACTGCACGCTACCGCCCAGGCTCGCATTCTCATCCGCCGGCGTCGTCCCGCCGAGTATGGTCGAATACGTTGCGCTGCCGCTCATGCCGGCAATCACGGCGGGCGGCGTCACGCCACCCGGTGCGTAGATGAAATGGTGTAGATCGATGGCCGTCGTGTAGGGGAAGTCGTTCGTCGTCGAATTGCCGCCGTAGTAGACGCCCCACTCCACCGGCATGCCATCCACCGTCGTGGAACCCGATTGCAGCAGCTTGGAGCCGTGCAGGTCGACCAGCACGCCTTGCGATGGATCCGCAATCTCCAGCGGCCGTCCCGTCGCCAGATCGGTAAGGACATAGGCCCCCGGCGAGGTGACGCCGGCACCTCCCAGCACATGCATCTGCCCATTCGCATCGACCACCGTCTGCGCCACCACGTAAGTGGAGTTGACCGGCGAAATCACCGTCTGGCTGCTGTTGTACAGCACGGCCGTGCCCACCAGCGCCTGCCCCGTCGTGGTCGACAGGTCGTAACTTGTCAACAAGCCGCTGGCCGTGTTACCGACTACCACCCCTGCCGCCATACCCGTGCCCGTGCCGGAACCACAGCCGGAGCCCATACAGCTCACGGCCAAGGGAAGATTTCCACGTGCAAACTGGTCGAGCGAGGTAAAGCCGGAATAGCTCCCCGTCCACACGCGGTTGAGCAGATCATCAGCCGTGACGGCATAGCTCGTCACCCCCGGCGAGGCACCCAGGCTCACGCCAACCTTAATCGACTGCAGCGTGCCGCCTACCTGGCTCGAGTCCTGCGCCGTGGGCGTCGTCCCGCCCAGGACCTGGTCGTAGACCACGCTGCCGTGCACATTGGCGATCACGCTGGGCAGACTCAGGCCGGATGCGGCATACACAAAGTGGTGCAGGTATACCGGGCCGCTGCTGCTACCACCGCCTCCGCCCCCTCCTCCACCGCCACCACCGCCGCCACCACCGACCGTCGTACCGCCGTCATAGATGCCCCACCAGGCATCCACGCCGTCCACCGTGCCGGAGCCGTACTGGATCAGCTGCGCGCCTTGCGAGGTGTAGCTGAACTTGCCCTGGCTGACGCTCACCGGGTAACCGGTAGCTGGGTCGATCATGATCATGCCGCCGTTGACGCCCTCGACGAGGCTGCCCGCGCCCCCTTGGGTATTGCTGCCCTGCAGGAGCTGCGCCGCCACGTAGACGGAATTGGCCGGCGCCGTCGTGCTGCCAGAGGAGTTCGACGAACTACCCGTCAGGCTGATGTTCTGCCCACTGGCCGTCGCATTCACGGCGACATTGATGTTAGATGAAGTATCGGCCCCGGATACAGACACGGCCGACGTCGCCGAGCTGGCGCCCGAGCTGGCCGCTGCCGCCTGGGTGCTTGCGCTGGAATCGCTAGCCGGTGCAGGCGGCGCGCTGTCGGACGAACTAGATGATTCGCTGCTACCCGATTCCGACGCCGCTGGCGCTGCAGTGTGCCCCGCCGCTTGCTTGCCCGCCGACGCCGTCTTCACAGCCCGCGGCAGGCTGCTCAGGAAGCTGGGCAAGGACTTGATCAGCGCAGGCGCCGCGCCGGAGACCGGTGCAAAGCCGATCTGGTTTGGTTCCAATTGCAGTTCGCCTGCCGCCGTGCGCAACACGGTGGCACCGCTGAAGACCCGGTTATAGGTACCGGCCTCGGCCGCCCGGTCCGCCGGCAACTGCTCGGCCGGCACGAAGAACACCTCGTGGTCCGTGCCTCGGATGCCTATCGTGGCCGTCGTGGTCTGGATAAGGTAGTTTTCCTTGTGCGCGTGGCCAATCAAGCCCGTCACGGCACGCAGGCCGCCCTTGAACAGCGAAGCGAGGAAGTGCTCGCTGCCGTCGGAAGCGTCGGGCCGGGTAAAGATTTCCAGGCGCAGCTCGGACTCCGGCTTGAGTACCAGCGTACCCTTGTCCGCCATCTGCAGCTGCAGCGAAGAAGCGCTACCGGATACCAGCAGGTCGCCCTGACACACGGCGTCGCCCTTGCCCAGGTGTCGCGCCGCCTCGCCCTTCAGCTGCGCCGTCACCGTACCCGTCACGAAGAACACGCGCCCGGCGTAGATGCTGGCCGCGCCGGAACCGTCGGCAGCGGGGCCGACGCATTGGGAAGCATACGCTCCGCACGCCAGCAAGGCGGCCAGAAGCCAAAAACGCAAATAGCGACGAAGCTGCAACCGGACCGGCACGACCATGGCGGCGTTCCTCCTGCCGAGATACGCCGATCCGTTGCGTTGACACTTCTTAGGATGATCGGCGGACGTCTATACGCTTGGGCACATCATCACTTGCAGTTTCATCATAAGGGAGATTGTGCACTGCGCAAGGTCGCGCGCGGTCGCCCATCAGGGTGCCGACGGGATGGTCAACCCGCGCGCCACGGCCGCGCGCGCCGTGAATGCCTTCAGCGCCCGCGCCACGTGCGGGAAGTCGCCGAAACCCACCAGCTCGCCAGCCTCGTAGAAGCCGATCAGGTTGCGCACCCAGGGGAAGGTCGCGATATCGGCAATGGTGTAGCTATCACCCAACAGCCACTCTCGGTCAGTCAGCCGCTGCTCCAGTACACCGAGCAAGCGGCGAGACTCTGTCACGTAACGGTCGCGCGGGCGCTTGTCCTCGAACTCGCGACCGGCGAACTTATGGAAGAAGCCCAGCTGCCCAAACATCGGTCCGACGCCCCCCATCTGGAACATCAGCCACTGTAGGGCCTCGTAGCGCCCAGCCACAGTCGTCGGCAGGAATTGTCCGGTCTTCTCCGCCAGATAGAGCAGGATGGCGCCCGACTCGAACAGCGGTAGCGGCACACCGCCAGGGCCATTCGGATCAAGGATGGCCGGAATCTTGCCGTTCGGGTTCAGCGAACGGAACTCAGCCGACATCTGGTCCTGCGCATCGAAGCTCACACGGTGCGCCTCATAGGGCAGCCCCGTCTCCTCCAGCATGATGGACACCTTCACGCCATTGGGCGTAGGCAGGGAATACAGCTGGATACGGTCAGGATGTTGCGCAGGCCATTTACGGGTAATGGGGAAGTCGCTGAGTGTTGTCATGGTTTTCGCGTCGTTGATCCGGGGAATTGGGGCGGGTTGCTATGCAGCAGCGCAACCGGGTGGCGCGACCGGTGAACAAGCCGCCAACCATCCGAACACTGGCATAGAGTACCCAGGAACATCTATGGTTCCTGTGGGAGCCTATTTCAAGGCCCAACATCACCGCCTCGCACATAGGGGTCCGTCATGAACGCATTCAACGACCTGCGCATTTCCGCGCGCCTGACCATCGCATTTTTCACCCTGCTCCTCCTGACCTGCCTCGTCGGCGGCATGGCGCTGTTCAAGATCGGCACGATCAACGACGCCATGGACAACGTGGGCGACCGTTGGCTACCCAGCGTGCGCGAGGTCCTGCAACTGCGCACCCATGTACTCGACCACCGTCTGCGTGAGACGCAGGCCGTGATCGCCACCAGCGAGCAGCGCGACAAGTTCCTCAAGCTGAAGGAAGAGCAGCTGCAGCGCTTCAAGGATGTGGCCGCCAAGTACGAGCCACTGATCCAATCAGCAGAAAGCCGCGCCGTCTACACCGATTTCCGGCAGAAATTCGACGTCTATCTCGGTGTCAGCGAGCAGATCGTCGCACTGGCCAAGGCCGACAAACGCGATGAGGCCGCGATACTCTCGCTGGGCGAAGGCATGAAGACCTTTCGCGCGGCCCTGCCGCTGCTCGACAAGCTGGTCGACGACAGCGTCAAGGGCAGCCAGGCTTCGCGCGCAGCGGCGCAGGCCGCCAGCAGTTCGGCGCGGATCAGCGTGGCTACCATGCTCGCCGTTGCAATCGCTCTGGGCCTGTTGTTCGGCATGATCATCACCGGCAGCATCGTGCGGCCCATCCGCCAGTCCATCGATATCGCCAACCGGATCGCCGGCGGTGACCTGACCGGCCGCTTCCAGGGCAGCGAGCGCAATGAGACGGGCCAGATGCTCAACGCCCTGAGCGCCATGCAGGGTGCCTTGCGTACAACCATCGGCGCCATGAGCGAACACGCCCAGTCGCTCAGCACGGCCGCGGCCAGCATGGCCGATACCGCGCGCCAGGTATCTACCGAATCTGCCCTGCAAAGCGAAGCGGCCGCCACCATGGCCGCATCGGTCGAGCAGCTCACCGTCAGCATCAACCACGTGAAGGACAACGCAGGCGACGCCCAGCAGGCATCGCTCAAAGCGGAATCGCTGTCACGCGACGGCGCCAAGGTCATCCGCGATGCCGCGGCCGTTATCCACGGCGTAGCGGAAGAGATCGGCGCCACGTCAAAGGTCATCGAAGCCCTGGGCGAGGAATCGCAACGCATCTCCAGCATCGTCGCCGTCATTCACGACGTTGCCGACCAGACCAACCTGCTGGCGCTGAATGCCGCCATCGAAGCCGCCCGCGCAGGCGAGCAGGGGCGCGGCTTTGCCGTCGTGGCCGACGAGGTACGTAAGTTGGCCGAGCGCACGAGCGGCGCCACACGCGAGATCACCGACATGATCGAGCGCATCCAGCAGCGGTCGAACGAATCCGTCAGCGGCATGGGCCGGGCCGTGGCAAAGGTCAATGACGGCGTTGCACTGGCCAACCAGGCCGGCGCCTCCATCGGCGACATCGCCGACAGTGCCGTCATCGCGGAGCGCGCCGTGGGTGTCATTTCGTCGGCGCTGCAGGAACAAGCGAGCGCCAGCACGCAGATTGCGGGCAACGTCGAATGCATTGCCCAGATGACGGAAGAAAACAGCGCGGCAGCAAAGGCATCGGCCGATTCGGCGCGCGCGCTAAACGCGTTGGCAGACGAGATGCGGCGGGAAATCGCCCGCTTCCGCCTGCAAGCGAGCTGACTGGGCTCCCCTATTTCCATCTATTGCTCACATGCTTAATCACATACGCATCGGCTGGCGCTTGGGTCTGGCATTCGGCGTACTACTGCTGCTTCTCGCTGGGGTCGCCAACCTAGGGCTAAGCCGACTCGCCGAGCTGAAGCACGCCGTGAACGTCGTGGTGGAGGACCGCTACATCAAGGTCGCCATGGCCAACGCCATACGCGACGAAGTCAATCAGGTTGCCGTCGAATTGCGCAATAGCCTGCTGCAAACGAACGGCGCCGCACGCCAGGCCAGCTTGGCCGCAGCGCAGACACACCGGCAGCACATTACCGCCATGCTGGAGGATCTGCGGCGCATCACCTACCTGCCGCAGGTCTTCGCCATCCTGGACCGCATCGCCGCCACGCGCGCGCGTGCCACCACACAGTTGGCGAATTTCGACCAACTCGTGCAGCAAGGCCGTGAGGTCGAGGCGCGCGACTATCTGCTGCAACAGTTGCAGCCCACCTTGCGCGAAGTATCGGACGAAACGACCGAGCTGGTAAGCGTGGAAGAAGGCGCCATGCACACCTATGTGGCGCGCGCCGACATGGCCTACGACGCCGCCCGGTCACGTGTACTCGGTATGGCTATCGCGGCCGTGCTGCTGGCCGCCGGACTGGCCTACGCCGTCACACGCAGCATCACGCGGCCGCTGGCACGCGTCGTCGACATGGCCAGCCAGTTGGCCGAGGGTGACCTGGTCGTGCGTGCGGAGACCTGCGGCCGTGACGAGACAGGCCGGCTGATTGCCGCCATGCAGGAAACAACTCGGCGCTTGGCGCAGATCATCGTCGAGGTACGCGATGCGGCCAAACTGGTCAGCCGCGCGTCCCGCCAGGTGTCCGACACGTCGCAGTTCATGGCCTCGCTATCGGCCCAGCAGGCGTCGAGCATCGAGGAAACGAGTGCCGCCGTGGAGCAGCTCACGGCCACCATCGCGCAGAATGCTGACCACGCCCGGACTACCGACGAGGTGGCCGCACGGGCAACGCACCAAGCCTGCGATGGCAGCCAGGTCGTACGCACGACCATGCACGCCATGCACACTATTGCCGACGAAATCGGTGTGATCGACGACATCGCCTACCTAACCAACCTGCTGGCGCTCAATGCCGCGATCGAAGCGGCACGCGCCGGCCAGCACGGCAAGGGTTTCGCTGTCGTGGCAGCCGAGGTGCGCAAGCTGGCCGAACGCAGCCAGTCTGCCGCGCAGCGCATCGGCAACGTTGCACGTGAAAGTGTAGGCATGGCGGAACGGGCGGGCAACCTGCTGGCAGAAATGGTGCCTTCCATCGAAAACACCTCGGCGCTCGTCAAGCAGATTGCCGACGCATCAATGGAGCAATCCACAGGAGTGGGTGAAATCTGCACGGCCATGGCGCAGCTCAACGTTGGCACCCAGCGCGGCGCGGCAACGGCCGAAGAGCTGGCCTCCACGGCCGAGGAGCTGAATGCCCAGGCCAGCCAGCTCGATCAGTTGATGAATGTGTTCCACCTGACGAGCGCCGAAGACCTGCCGCACACACTAGGGAGCCTCTGATTAAGTATCCGGGTCGAATACTCAATCAGAGGCTCCCTGGCGCAGTAGGTGCCCCAGCTACCGCCCCGCCGCCCACGCATGCCGCATAGCGATCCCGCAGCGCGCACTACGCAGATAGGCGCCGGGCTCCAGCGACACGCGCGCCAGCACGCCGTAGCTGCTGCGGTCGGCTGTGATCCACGGGTAGAAGCCGAACATGCCGGGACTGCTGAACGCACCATCCTCGCCCGGCGCATCTTCAATCCAATGGTTGATGCTGTAGTGCCAGGCATAGGGAGAAGGACTCTCCGCCGCATCCGCGCACTGGCTCGGCAGCGTGCACACGGCGTGGCTGCCCAGCAGCTTCGCCATCTGCAGCTGGCCGTTCAGTATCTTGCGCAGGAAGGCGCCATAGACGGCCGGGGTCGTGCGCATGCCGCCAGCAGGCTGGGGGGCTACATAGTCGACATCCAGGCCCAGCGTCTCCTGCAGGTCACGACTCAAAGCCACCGTATCCATGCCACCCAGGCCTAGATCGTGCGCCAGTTGCTGGTCGTGCCCGCCGTTGTAGCTAAACTTTCCGACATGTGCCTCGTTGCGCCGCCCGTTGCCACCGCGGTCAAGACAGGCATCGATGGTACTGGCACCGGCACAACCGAATGGGTTGAGCCCGTCGTAGCCGGACTTCATCTCCAGCGCATCGAGTTGCGCTGCCGTCAGCTGGCCCTGCGTCTTCTCAGCTACATAGGCGCCAAATAGCCATTTGGATGCCGATGCGACGCGGATGGGCCGCTGGGCCGAGATCATGCGCCCCGATTGGCCACTCGCTAGTACACCACCCGCGTTGCCGATCTCCCAGTAATAGTCGCCCAGGCCCTTACAGGCTGCGGCGCTGGCCAGCGTCGCCTCCACCGCTTGACGCCGTGTGTCCGTAGCGCCGTCCGATACCGCCAGCGCAAGGCTCGAGGCCAGCGCCAACAAGCACAGCCGGATTGGCGACTGCGTGCGCCTCATTCGTTCTCCACCACCTCGCTGGCATCGAGGCAAGTAAAGCAGAACTCGCGCGCTGCCTCGCCCCAGATGGCGTCGAGATCCACCTCGCCCAGCAAATCGGTCGGCCCCAGCGAAGCACGGATGTTGTCGGCAGGCTCGCGCGTGTCACACAGCTTAGGCGGGTCGATGGGCGTCCCAAGCGGCGCGATCAAGCTACATACCCAGGGCGCGTCGATCTGGTCGCTCTGATTGCAGACGACACCAATCTCTCCGCTGCGCAGCAACACCACGCTGCCCACGGGGTAGACACCAAGGGCGCGGATGAAATGGGATGCGAGCAAGGCATCGAAATGCTGCCCACGCTCGATCAGCAGGTCGCGCAGCACGGAGCGCGAATTACCCGCGTACTCGTCTTCCGGCCGCGCAATGCGCTCGCAATATAGGTCGGCCAAGGCCACCAGCTGCCCCGCGATCACGAGGGTATCAGTGGTTCGTTGGCGGTATTCGGTGCGCATGGCCAAGGTCGCGTATTCCAACACGGCCAGCCAGTTGGCGTCCTGAATACCCAAGGCTTGCAGGCGGGTAGGCAGGTTGCCGGCGTGGTCGGCGATGCGCGCCACCATCGAGCCATCATCTGGTGCTGCAGCCAGCTCGGGCAGGTGCAAGGTCAGCGCCGCGGCCAGTACAGCCTGCCGCAATCGATCATCCAGCCCCATGCTGTGCATGACGGCCTGCACGAAGCAAGCGGTATGTATCGCGTGTCGTGCCGGCGTCGTTGGCTCGCGCGCCAGCATGACGCAAGCGATCATCACGTCCTTGCTGCGCGCCCAACCGGCATTGATCAGGCTCACCACGCGGTTGACGGCTCCCGCGACACCCGCACCCGGTTCGGGCGCCGCGTACACCTGGTCGAGGAGAGAGATGGATTGCGCCAGACAGGCTCGCACGCTGGGCGGCTCCAGCCGGCGCTGAAGGCGCAGGTCCATAAACAGGCCCGTGTCTACCAGTTGGCGCCATTCGGCGTCATTGCGCAGCACGGTGTTGATGCGCAACACGACGGCGCCGGTGGCTGAATATAGGTCGCAGGGCAGTGCCGCCCCGTGGGGAATGTCGTCCAGGCGGATACGACGGCGGACCATGATGGCTTACCTTCGCCCGACGACAATAGTCTGCAACACATCGTGCCGCCGATTGCAGATTCGCGTGCGCATGATGCGCTGTCCTCCTGATTGCCCAGCTTTTGCGTGACGAGGCCGGGTTATTTGCTTTGGTGTCAGCTAGGGAGCCTCTGAATAAGTACACGGGATCGCGGGTACTTATTCAGAGGCTCCCTAGAACAATACGCCCTCGCGCCGATTTCAGGTAGGCGTGTTTACGCTATGGGCAATCCGGCGAACAGTAAAGCTTGCTAGCCCGCTGATCGAAGAAGCGGTCAAGCGCCTTGCGGTCGCGCCGCAACTCATCGGCCGGTAGCCAACGGTACAAGGCCTCGCGGTAGTCCTTCGTGCCGGCCAGATCATGCAGCACGCCGTCGATGCGCCTGACCGCAGCCTGGCCCCAGGCGTTGCGCGTGCATAGGACATGACCTTCCACATAAGGAGGCGATTCCGTGATCGGCAGCGAAACCAGGTGCCGCGACAAATCACTGCCGCGAGAAAGATAGGCCAGCATGGCCGGATAGTCCAGGCTGTAGTCGGCGCGACCGATGGCGATCATCTTGAGCAGGTTCGCGCCGGTTGCCCCGCTGTTGGGTTTGAGACCGACATTGTCCTGCGACTGGATGATGGCATCCAGCGCGGGGCCGAACGAGCGGCCGGCCAGATAGATACCATGCAGGGCGCGATCTCTGATCAAGTCGTGCAAAGACACGCCGTCACGCCATCCCGGATGCGAACGCAGTACGTCGTCGCGTAGCACAATGGAAAGCGATGGCGCCATCAGCAAGGGCGTGGAATAGGAAACCGCATCGCGTTCGGGGCTGCGCTGCACATTCATCATGCACAGCGGAGCACCATTGCGCATCTCCAGCAATGCGCGCGGCAGATTCATGCGCACGATCTGATGCTCGTAGTCAGGCATGGCCTGGATCACCATGCGCAATATGCGGTCCGACACACCCTCCCCCAGGTTCTCCACCGACGGCTCGTCCGCAAGGATATACACGGGAGGGAGATCGAGCACCGCCCAGGTTATGTGCTCTGGCTGCTTCGGCGCGTCGGCCCATGCATCATGCGGCACGGCGAGCATAGCGGCGGCTAGCACATACCCTGCGCTGCGATACAGGCGCAGCGCCCATGTGCGAATCATCTCACCGGTATCTTGCAGAACGTCGCCGCTGAGCAACTTGCCCTCATTGTTTAGGTGGTCGGCTTGCGTTCAGGCAGTAACGATCGTACAGCTTGTCGATCTGCGCAGTGCGCTTCGCCATCGCCTCGGCATCACCCGCACGCATGCCAAGGTGTTTGCGTTTCTCTATCAGCGTCAATTCCTTCACGTAGCCGTCACAACGACCGCGTTCGAACGGTTGCAAGTCGGCGTACTTATCAGCCGCGTACTTGTCGGGTAGCGTCACGGGAGGCTCCGCCTTGTGCGCAGGCGCAGCCGACGCGGCGAGGCAAACGGCCATCGCACCCAACACCAACAACCGGTTCAATACCCTTATTAGCATGCAGCAGACTCCGATTCAGCCAATATCTTCCATTCGGCGCGCAAACGCTTGATGGCTTGCATGTCGTACCAAATTGCTGGGCCGATACATCCAACGGGCACCACACCCGCCAAGCTATTGGTCAGGCAAACCGCGTCCGCGCAAAGCAGCTCATGCATGGTAAAGGGCCGCAATTCGACGCGCCACCCCAATTGTGCCGCCAGATCGAGCACGGCGGCCCGCGTCACGCCGGCAACCCCGCAGTCGTGCAGCGGATGGGTGGTCAGTGCTGTTCCATTGAGCATGAAGAGGTTGCTGATGACGCCCTCCACTACCTCGCCACGCAGGTTGAGCATCAGGCCGTCGAAGATGGACGCATCGTCCCACTCGCGCCGCGCCATCACCTGGTCCAGTCGATTCAAATGCTTAACACCGGCCAGCCGTGGCTGCAGCCCCAACGGCCAGTCGCACACGTGCACGCTCGCGCCGCGCTCGAACAGGGACTCGTCGTACTGAGGCAGGGGCGCCAGCTGCACGATACGCGTCGCTGCCAAGCTGCGGTCGGTCGCATAGCCGCGGGCCGATTCGCCGCGCGTAACGGTAATCTTCACTGCATGATCGCGCGGCGCCAAAATGACAACATCATGCAACAGTGTCGCCTCGTCCGGGCAAGCAATGCCCAGCGCCGCACAATCCGCCTGTAGCTTGGCATAGTGTCGCCCCCAGCTCAGCAAGCGCCCCCCCTCACAGCGAGTTGTACGGAACACCCCGTCGCCATAGGCCAGTCCACGGTCACGTGCCGATATCCGCGTCCCCGGCTGTCCGTCGATCAGCATGCTCATGCCGCCACGCCCAACGCCCGCAACAGCCCCCGCGCCTTCGCGCGTGTCTCGTTCAGCTCGCGCTCGGGATCGGAGTCCGCCACGATGCCCGCGCCCGCGCGGAAATACAGGCGCTCGCCGTCCTGCATAAAGGTGCGGATCAGGATATTCAGGTCCAGCGTGCCATCGAGGTTGATATAGCCCAGGCTGCCCGTATAGGCATGGCGCGGACGGTCTTCCAGCTCACGGATGATCTGCATGCAGCGCACCTTGGGGCAACCCGTGATGGTGCCGCCCGGGAACAACGCCCGCATCACGTCCGCCACCGTGCAGCCCGGGCGTATGGTGCAGCTCACGGTGGATTCGATGTGGTGCACATAGGTGTAGCTGGTGACCTCCATCAGCGCGTCCACCTTCACCGTGCCGGGCACCGCGATGCGCCCCAGGTCGTTGCGCTCCAGGTCGATCAGCATCACGTGCTCGGCCCGCTCCTTGGTCGATGCGATCAGGCGCTGCTTCTGCCGCGCATCCTCCTCTACATCGGGCGAACGCGGATGCGTGCCAGCGATGGGCCGCGTCTCCACGCGCCCATCTCCATCGACACGCACCAAGCGCTCGGGCGACGAGCTGACGATAGCGTGTCCGCCACCGAGGTCCACGTAGGCGGAGAACGGCGCCGGGTTTGCACAGCGCAGTTGCGAGAACAAATCGATAGGCGTGACGTCGGGCGCCAGTTGCGCATCCCAGCCGCGCGACAGGTTCACCTGGAACACATCGCCGTCACGGATATATTGCTTGCAGCGCGCCACGCCGGCCAGGAAAGCATCCGGCCGGTCTTCCGCCAACGCGGCCAGCGCAACCGGCCTCGCCTCATGCAACGGGCATTGCGCAAGCAGGCTTTGAAGGCGCTCGAGCTGCACCGCCGTTTCAGCCATCAAATGAATCTGGCCGCTGCCACGCTCCAGCATCACCGCCGCCGGAACACGTGCAAGCAGCCCCAAGGGAAATTGGTCATCCGCCCGCGCGGCCACCATCGGCTCGATCGTCTCCAGCCACTCATAGCCCAGGTAAACGACCCAGCCGCCGGCAAAGGGCAAATGGGACTGCTTGGCTTGCGGCGCCACAGCGATGGCCGCCAGGTCGTGGTGCAGGGCTGCGCCGTCGCGGGCGCCGTACACCTTCACCCGCTCGGGCAGGGCAAACAGGATATCCCACCCCTCGTCGCCGGCCGACTGCAGCAGATAGGGAAATTCAGCAGGAAAGGACGCCGCCAGCGCAATCAGATCGACTGCGGGCGCGATAGATTCAAAGGGCATCGTATACCGACCCGGAAACCAAGAAAAATAGCCGCGCAGACTCGCCAGTCGCGAAACGGAACGGCTGGCAAGCGTGCCACCCAGTTTACCTAACTGCCGCGCAGGGCGGCACCTTCGGATTTTTCCGGACATGATGAATCAAGCGCGATCTGGTCCTGATCACCGAATGGTCAGGGACGAAAACCCAGCGCTAGAGGCCCAGCACGTCCACGTGATGCCGCCCATCGGTCAGCGCATGGCTAACCATCAGAGTGCCCAGACGGCTATCCGGCCCGGGCTGATCGTCCGTGCGCAGTATGACCAGATAGCGCGCACCCAGAGCGTGCAAGCGCGCAATGAGCCCTGGGTTGACATCGGCCAGTGCGAGCGACCATCCCTCGTGCCCAAGCCGGTAAAGCAGGCGCGGGTCGCGACAGTCCGTGTAGTCCACATTGGTGGCAGCGACAACCAGCGTATCCGCAGGCAGTATCGCCGCCGCATAGCGGCCAGCTTCCTCGCGCGGTAGATCCGCCTTGTAGCCGTACTTATTGGCAAACAACCAGCAGCTGAACACGACGACCACGCCCAGGAAGGCAGCGCTTGCCCGCGCCTGGCGCATCCGGCTCGCCGGGAACAGCCATAGCGGCGCAGCGACGCCAAGGGCGATGAACACTGCACAGACCGCGAGCAGCGGCATTTGATAGTAGTCGTGAATGAAGTTCAGGTTGAGAAAGACCAGCACATAGATCGCCACACCGAACAACCATGCATACAACAAGCGCAGCGCCGGCCGGTGTGCATTGAGGCGCGGAAGGCAGGCAGCGGCGGCACCGAATACGCCGATCCAGAATCCGGCCTTGGTGGCAACCTCGTGCGTCAACCGGCTCCAAAGGCGAGCCCATACGGCGGGGTCGGTCCGCATGCTGGCTGGACCGAAATACCAGGCACTCATATCGACCATCTTGCGATAACCAGGAATGAACGACCAGTCGGGTACGGCGCCGTTGACGGCATCGGAGTACTGTCTCCACCAGAGGAATCCCAACACGCCGGGCGCACCTATCAGGGCAAGCAGGAGCAGCCGTCGTACCTGACCGGCGTGCCAGGTGTGAAGCGCGATCGGCAGGGCGAAATAGAACACGTATGGCGCCTTGATCAGGAAGGCCAGCACGGCAGCCAGGGCAGCCGCAAGCGCATCACCCACGCCAGCGGCATCGGCGAAACGCAGCATGTGATAGCACATGGCGTGGGCAAAAAAGACGGCTGCGAAATCGACGTGAACGGCGCGCGAGTAATAGAGCGACAAGGGCAGGAACAGGTATATCGCCGCACTGAGCAAGGCAAAGGCGTCGTTGCTGAAGCGCCGGACGATCAGGAACAGATACCAGGCCGCGCCGGCAAAGCACAGCAGCGTCACCAGCCGCGCGTACATCAGGTCGTGGCCGAAGGCGTGATAGGCCCATGCCATGACCGCCTCCGGCAGAGGGAATTCGAACGCCAAGGTCGCGCTGGGCCCCATCCAGTTCACGCGGGGCTGCAGCAGATCGACGCCATGCCGGTAAAAGCTATCTGCGTACTGCGCCGTATCGGCCTGGCGCCAACTGTGGGGATCGTCGATCGGACCGGTCAAGTGGCCCAGGCGCGTCAGCAACAGCAGGGCAAGCAGCACCAACGCAGCCTTGGCAAGCCGGCCGCGCGTAAGGTCAAACGAGAGGGTGGATGTCATTGTCTCTTGGTATTGGAATAGCGTTCGTTCATTGATGCGAAGCGAGTTCGCGCCAATTCTTGAGCATGGAGCTTAGCACCCCATCGCATCTTGGTGCTGAGCGCAGCGGCGCCCAACATGCGCCCTACGGGTCTGTTACGATGACGGACACCTGGAGCCTTCCACACAAGATGAATCACGCACTCACCTCGCCCGACCGCAGCGGCCGCCTGTTCACCCTGGCCAATATGATCACGCTGGGCTCGCTCGCTGCCAGCCTCACTGCAGTCATGCAGGCCTTCGACCACCATTTCGCCTGGGTTGGCCCGCTCTTCCTGCTCGCCGCCATCTGCGACGGGTTGGACGGCTTCGTCGCCCGTAAGCGTCATACCGCAGGTCCCTTGGGCATGCAGCTCGACAGCCTGGTCGACATGGTGTCCTTCGGCGTCGTGCCGCCGCTGGTAGCCTACGCCTACCTCAAGGATTGCGGCACCGATCTGCCCTTCTGGATGATCGGCACTTACGTCGCCTGCACGGCCATCCGTCTGGTGCGCTTCAATCTGCAAACCGACAAGAGCTTCTTCAACGGCCTCAACAGCCCCTCGGCCGCCTCGCTGGTCGTCTTCCTCGTCTGGTCGCTCGACACGGCCTTCGGCAGCCATGCCGCGCAGCCCTACGGCGTCATGCTCGAAGCCACACTGCTATTCGCCGCCGTGATGATGGTGAGCCCCTTCCGCTATGTCAGCACCAAGAAGCTCAAACCCACCCGCCGCCTCGGCAACCAGGCCGCAGCGCTAGCCATCGCCGCGCTCATCCTCGGCACGGCGCCCTACTCGCTTTGGGTATGCGCAGCGCTGTATGCCGTATCGGGGCCTATCGCCGCATTGATGCAGGCATTCAGACGCACACCCTCGTAGGTTGGCGCTGAGCGCAGCGATGCCCAACAGTCGCGGCGCGAAATCCGCGCAAGTTGGCACACCCAACCCGCCTTACAACGACGCGCAGGCCATTTCACAACATGCAACACAAAACGGGAAGCGAGATCGATCTCCCTGGACAGATGCACGAGATATTTGACGGGGGCGCCTTTGAGCGACCGCTCTTCTAATACGACGATCGGGGTATGGACGTGGTAGAACCCAACCACATGCTCCTGGCGTCGCTATACAGAAAGCACAACGAAATGTTGCTCGACCATGACCGAGACAGGATGCGTGCCACGTTTGAAGGTCCATAGGAACTCTCAAGGTTTGCAAAGCAAAACGCCCCGGCAAGCCGGGGCGTTCTGTCGACGAACTAGCGGTTCAGCGATCAAACACGCTTGAACAGCAAGGTCCCATTCGTCCCACCAAAGCCAAACGAATTCGACATCGCCACATCGATCTTCATCTCACGCGCCACGTTGGCCACGTAGTCCAGGTCGCAGTTCGGGTCCTGTTCGAAGATGTTGATCGTCGGCGGGCTGATCTGGTTGTGGATCGCCAGCGTCGAGTAGACCGCTTCCACGCCGCCCGCGCCGCCCAGCAAGTGGCCGATCATGGATTTGGTGGAGTTCACGGCCAGCTTCTTGGCATGGTCGCCGAAGGCACGCTTGATGGCAATCGTTTCGGCCAGGTCACCCAGCGGCGTGGAGGTGCCGTGCGCGTTCACGTACTGCACCTGGTCCGGGTTTACGCCGGCATCCTTCATGGCGTTGACCATGCCGCGCGCGGCGCCTTCGCCGTCCTCGCACGGAGCAGTCATGTGGTGTGCATCGCTGCTCATGCCAAAGCCGGCCAGTTCGGCGTAAATCTTGGCGCCACGCTTCTTGGCGTGTTCGTACTCTTCCAGGATGAGCACACCGGCGCCCTCACCCATCACGAAGCCGTCGCGGCCCGTATCCCAGGGGCGGGAGGCGGTAGCAGGATCATCGTTGCGCGTGGAGAGTGCACGGGCCGCAGCGAAGCCGGCAATGCCCAGGCGCGTGATCGCACCCTCGGCGCCACCTGCCACCATTACGTCCGCGTCGCCGTACTGGATCATGCGCGCAGCGTCGCCGATGCAGTGGGCGCCCGTGGTGCAGGCAGATACGATGCCGTAGCTGGGGCCCTTATAGCCCTTCATGATCGACACCTGGCCGGCGACCATGTTGATGATCGAGCCGGGGATGAAAAACGGGGTAACCTTGCGCGGGCCGTGCTCGCGCAGCACGCCATCGGTATCCTCGATCAGGCCGAGGCCACCGATGCCCGAGCCGATGTTCACGCCGATGCGCGTCGGATCGATGCCAGCGTCGTCAAGACCTGCGTCAGCTGCGGCCTGGAAGGCCGCCGCGATGCCGTAGTGCATGAATACGTCCATGCGCCGAGCATCCTTGGCCGACATGTACTGGCCGACATCGAAACCCTTGACCTCGCCCGCCACCTGGCAGGCCAGGTCGCTGGAGTCGAAGCGCGTGATACGGGTAATGCCAGACTGGCCAGCGACCAGGTTGGCCCACCCGGTGGCGACATCGTTACCGATGGGCGAAACCAGGCCCAGGCCGGTGACCACCACTCTACGTTTGGACATGGTGCAATCCTCTGCCGGCGTGAAACAGGTTCACGCCAATTCTAACAAGCGGCCGATCAAATCAACCGCCGCATACAACAAGACCCCGGCACGAGCTCTCGTACTGGGGTCTGGCGAACTCGTCACACGCGCACGCTGGCGCGGCACGTAGGCATTACTTGCCGACGTGACCCTTGACGTAGTCGATAGCCTGCTGAACGGTAGTGATCTTCTCGGCTTCTTCGTCCGGAATTTCGCACTCGAACTCTTCTTCGAGCGCCATCACGAGTTCAACGGTGTCGAGGGAGTCGGCGCCCAGGTCTTCAACGAAAGACGACTCGATCTTGATATCGGCTTCATTGACGCCCAGCTGTTCGGCGACGATCTTCTTCACGCGTTGTTCGATGTTGTCCATTCTTGAACCCAAGCCTTTCCTGTTGGATAGTCAAAAGCGCCCGCATTCTAGCAAAAAAACGCGAACGAAATACAAAATCAGGCATCTTTGCCGATTTTTCGAAACGACCGACCCGAATCGTGTCCAGGCCGACGCTATTCAGCACTGCGCGCAATCCTAGCCGAATGATGCCGGCAAGGCTCGCAAGCAGCGATTTAGGGCACTTCCAGAAGCCTCAGCTGCCAAGCGAGACTAGGCGCGAACAAAAAATATCGACGCAGCATATGTTTTATATGTAAGGAGATATTTTTTGTGAGCAACGACGTATCGCGACGCAGATGGGGTTTCTGGATGTGTCCTCAGTTCATGTACATGCCACCGTTCACGTGCAGCGTATTACCGGTGATATAAGACGCGCGATCGCTGGCCAAAAAGCCCACGGCGTCCGCAATTTCCTGCGGCTGCCCCAGGCGTTCCAGCGCGATCTGCGCCAGCAGCTTGGTTTTGTACTCTTCCGGCAGCACGGCCGTCATGTCGGTGTCGATAAAGCCCGGCGCCACACAATTCACTGTGATATTGCGGCTACCCACTTCGCGCGCAAGAGAGCGGGTAAAGCCCATCATGCCAGCCTTGGCCGCCGCGTAGTTGGTCTGGCCGCCAGAACCGGCCGCACCGACAACCGAGGCGATGCTGATGATACGGCCCCAGCGCGCCTTCATCATATTGCGCAGCACGGCCTTGGAAAGACGGAACACGGAACGCAGATTCGTATCCATCACCGCGTCCCAATCGTCTTCCTTCATGCGCATCAAGAGGCCATCACGCGTGATACCCGCGTTATTCACCAGGATGGCGATACCACCCCAATCCTTTTCGATCTGCGCCAATGCCGCATCGATGGCGGTCGCATCGTTCACGTCCAAGGCCAGGCCCGTACCGGTCGCGCCCGCTTCCTTCAGATAGGCGGAGATCGCTTCCGCGCCGCTGGCCGAGGTCGCCGTACCGATCACGGTCGCACCTTCGCGGGCCAGGGTTTCGGCGATGGCACGGCCGATGCCGCGCGATGCGCCCGTCACCAGCGCTACTTTTCCTTGCAAAGACATGGTCATCTTCCTTGATTCGTATTCGTATCGGTCAGGCGGCCAGCAGTGCGTTCAGCGCGTCGAAACTGGCCGGCTCGGTTAGCGCCGTGGCCTGCAAACCGTCAACGATACGCTTATTGAGGCCAGCCAGCACCTTGCCTGGGCCGCACTCCCCTACCACGCCCACGCCGTCGGCGGCCAGGCGCTGCACCGTCTCGACCCAGCGTACGGGACTATAGAGCTGGCGCGCCAGCGCATCCTTGATGGAGGCAGCATCCATATAGGCCGCCACGTCCGCATTGTGCAGTACGGGAATGGCAGGCGTCAGAATCGTGATATCGGCCAATGCCGCGGCCAAGCGTTCGGCCGCCGGGCGCATCAGGGCGCAGTGCGAGGGCACGGACACGGGCAGCGGCATGGCACGCTTCGCGCCACGGGCTTTGCACGCCTCGCAGGCGCGGGCCACGGCATCGCGCGCACCGGCAATCACCACCTGGCCGGGCGAGTTGAAGTTTACCGGCTCCACCACCTCACCCTGTGCCGCTTCGGCACACGCTGCGCGGATGGCGTCGTCGTCCAGGCCCAGGATGGCAGCCATGCCGCCCTGCCCTTCCGGCACTGCCGCTTGCATCGCTTCCGCACGCAAGCGCACCAGGCGCACGGCAGCCTTGAAGTCCATCGCGCCGGCCGCAACCAAGGCGGAGTATTCGCCCAGGCTATGGCCTGCCAGGAAATCGGGCGTGCGGCCACCGGCAGCCCGCCAGGCGCGCCAGGTCGCCACGCCAGCCACCAACATCGCGGGCTGCGTGTTCACGGTGGCGTCGAGCAATTCCTTCGGGCCATTGGCGATCATGGCGCCTACATCGGTGCCCAGCGCTTCTGAGGCCTCGGCCAGCGTGTCGCGCACGACGGCGATATCTGCAAACGCATTCAACATGCCAACGGCTTGCGAGCCTTGGCCGGGAAATACAAAAGCGAGCTTCATCTAGGGAACCTCTTCCTATCTTGCCTGTGCAGCGCGCGCCGCATCCAGGTCCGCACGGACACGCTGGTAGCTGGGGCGCTGCTTCATGCGGCCGAGGTAGTCGGCCGCCGATGTACCTTCGAACCAGTCACGGCCGTACACGGCCTTGGTGATCCACGTAATCAG
>Ga0213872_10000958_pt1 | contig 20197 bp, 17 predicted proteins | sample VelepicomBERX_R2_FD_160071 | JGI IMG/M metagenome (GOLD analysis project Ga0213872, IMG submission 160071) | Rhizosphere microbial communities from Vellozia epidendroides in rupestrian grasslands, the National Park of Serra do Cipo, Brazil - RX_R2 | ecosystem: Host-associated > Plants > Roots >...
TGGGCAGGGCATTCGGAATATGCGCCACGGCGAAAGCGAATATTGCAGCGCACGAAACTTTGTTAGTATCGAACGCTCCCCCAACCAACCGATGTCTGCACCATGCGCCAGGTCAAGAAATCTCAAAAGCTCGACAACGTCTGCTACGAAATCCGCGGCCCTGCGATGGCGCGCGCACGGCAGATGGAGGAAGAGGGCCAGCGCATCATCAAGCTGAACATCGGCAACCTGGCGGTATTCGGTTTCGACCCACCGGATGAGATCGTCCACGATGTGATCCACAACCTGCCGGCCTCCGGCGGCTATGTCGATTCCAAAGGTCTCTTCTCGGCCCGCAAGGCCGTCATGCACTACACCCAGCAAAAGGGCGTGAAGCATGTCGGTGTCGACGATATCTTCATCGGCAACGGCGTCTCCGAGCTGATCCTGATGAGCATGAATGCCCTGCTCAACAATGGCGATGAAGTGCTGGTGCCCGCGCCGGACTACCCATTGTGGACAGCGGCCGTCTCGCTCTCGGGCGGTACTGCACGGCACTATCTGTGCGACGAAGGCAACGGTTGGCTCCCCGACCTCGACGATATCCGCGCCAAGATCAACGAAAACACGCGTGCCATCGTTGTCATCAACCCGAATAACCCGACGGGCGCGCTCTACCCCGACGATCTCTTGAAGGGTATCTTGCAGATCGCCCGCGAACACGACCTGATCGTGTACGCCGACGAGATCTACGACAAGACCCTGTACGACGGCGCCACGCACACTTCGATCGCCTCGCTGGCCGAAGATGTGTTCTGTGTCACCTTCGGCGGTCTGTCCAAAAACTACCGCGCCTGCGGCTACCGCTCGGGCTGGATGGTGCTCTCTGGAGACCGTCGCCACGCGCAGGATTATATCGACGGGCTCAATATCGTAGCCTCGATGCGCCTGTGCGCCAATGTGCCCGGCCAGCATGCCATCCAGACTGCGCTGGGTGGCTACCAAAGCATTGACGAGCTGGTGGCGCCGCAAGGCCGCCTGACACGTCAACGTGATATCGCCTGGTCACGCCTGACCGCGATTCCCGGTGTCAGCTGCGTAAAGCCCAAAGGCGCGCTCTATCTGTTCCCACGGCTCGACCCGAAGGTCTACCCAATCACCGACGACTTGGCCTTCATCACCGAACTGCTGGAAGAGGAAAAAGTGCTGCTGGTGCAGGGTACGGGCTTCAATTGGCCGACGCCGGACCATCTGCGTGTGGTCTTCCTGCCGCATCTGGATGAGCTCGACGAAGCACTCGACCGCTTTGAGCGCTTCCTCGCCGGTTACCGAAAACGTCACGCCGTATAAACCACAGCTATGTCGACCTTGCACATCGTCCGCATTACCGATACCGAGCGTAGCGTGCTGGAGCCCACCTGGCTCGCGCGGGCCGAGGCGATCCACCGTGAATTGCGGCCGCAGATCGAACCCGACTACGCCGCGCAGATGACCGGCATCTTTGCCGATGGCGGCGAGATGATTCTGGCCGCCGATGGCGAAGATGTACTCGGCATCGCCGTATTCCGGGTGTTTCGTGATACCTTCTCAGGGCGTCGGCTTTACGTCGACGATCTGGTGACCACCGCAACCCGCCGCTCACAAGGCGCAGGCAAACTCATGCTCGACTGGCTCAAACAGGAAGCCCGTCGGCGTGACGTCAAGAATCTGTTGTTGGACTCCGGCACCCAGCGCACCGATGCGCATCGCTTCTATTTCCGCGAGGGGCTGGTCGTCACAGCATTCAATTTCAGCGAATCAGTCTAGGGTCTAGACAATGCATATGAAACCCATACAGGTGGGCGTACTTGGCTTTGGTACGGTGGGCTCGGGTGTAGCACGGGTACTGGCACGCAACGGTGAAGAAATCGCCCGTCGCGCCGGTCGCGCCATCGAGGTTCGCCGTGTAGGCGTGCGCAATATCGCCAAGGCACGCAATGCGGCACCGGCTGCCGTGGTTGAAGGACTTGCCTTCGGTGACGATCTTTACGCCGTGGTCGACGACCCGGAAATCGACATCGTCTGCGAATTGATCGGTGGTACCACGTTGGCGAAGGACTTGGTCCTGCGCGCCATTGCAAACCGCAAGCATGTGGTCACCGCCAACAAGGCGCTGCTCGCCATCCACGGCAACGAGATCTTCGCCGCCGCTCAGCAAGCCGGTGTGATGGTGGCCTTCGAGGCGGCTGTCGCCGGCGGCATCCCCATCATCAAGGCGCTGCGCGAGGGCCTCACAGCCAACCGCATCGAGTGGATCGCCGGCATCATCAACGGCACGTCGAACTTCATCCTGACCGAGATGCGCGACAAGGGAGCCGCCTTCGCCGATGTCCTCGCTGAAGCGCAACGCCTGGGGTATGCCGAGGCCGACCCGACGTTCGATATCGGCGGCCACGATGCCGCACATAAGCTGACCATCCTGGCTGCGCTGGCCTTTGGCATCCCGATGCAATTCGACAAGGCTTACCTTGAAGGCATCTCGCAGCTGACGCGCGAAGATATCGGCTACGCAGAACAACTCGGCTACCGCATCAAGCTGCTGGGCATCACCAAGCGGCGGCCGCATGGCATCGAATTACGCGTGCACCCGACCTTGATCCCCGCCAAACGCATCATCGCCAACGTCGACGGTGTGATGAATGCCGTGGTTGTGCAGGGCGATGCGGTTGGCCAGACGCTTTACTCCGGCCGTGGCGCCGGGGCCGAGCCGACGGCATCGGCGGTGGTGGCCGACCTCGTGGACGTCACTCGTCTCCTGACTGCCGACCCCGAACATCGCGTGCCCCATCTTGCGTTCCAGCCTGATCGGCTCGCCGACCTGCCTATCCTGCCGATCGAGGATGTCGAGACCAGCTACTACCTGCGCCTGCGTGCCCACGATCGCCCAGGCGTGATGGCCGATATCACACGCATCCTCGCTGACCTCAGCATCTCGATTGACGCGATGATGCAAAAGGAACCTGCAGAGGGCGAGCAGATTGTCGACATCATCATCCTGACCCACCTTGCGGTCGAGCGAAGCGTGGATACGGCCATCCACCTGATCGAGAGCCTGCCCACCATCTCGGGCAGCATCACGAAGCTGCGGCTGGAAAACCTCGACAAGTAGGCACGGTATCAATACGGACCCGACCCATGAGCACGCCGCCCGCTTTTCGCATCGCGCACCAAGATGACCTGGCCGGGATCGTGCGCATCTATAACAGCACCATTGCGTCGCGCATGGTCACAGCCGACCTGGAGCCGGTCAGCGTGGCCTCGCGCCAGGCTTGGTTCGATGCCCACGACGCTGCACGCCACCCGCTGTGGGTATTGGCGTCGCCAGAGGGCGAAATGCTGGGCTGGATGAGCCTGTCGGCCTTCTATGGCCGCCCTGCCTACGATGCGACGGCGGAAATCAGCATCTATCTTGCGGAAGCGGCACGCGGACAGGGCCTCGGGCGCCTAGCGGTGCAGCACGCCATCGCGGCATGTCCCGCCTTGGGCATCAAGACCCTGCTCGGCTTCATCTTTGCCCACAACGCACCCAGCATGCGGCTCTTTGAGGCGCTTGGCTTTGCGCAATGGGCACTACTGCCCGACATAGCCGAACTGGACGGCGTCGAACGCTCGCTCGCCATTCTCGGTCTGCGGCTGGATAAGGCGGCTTCCGATCAAAGGAAAAACCCATGAAGTACATCAGCACTCGCGGTGGCATGCCCGCTCAATCGTTTACCGACATCCTGCTGGGCGGTCTCGCACCGGACGGTGGCCTCGTCGTGCCGGAAACCTACCCAACGGTCGACGCGGCCCAACTTGAAGCCTGGCGCACGCTGAGCTACCCCGCGCTCGCCACTGAAATCGTTTCCCGCTTTGCGACCGATATCCCGCTCGATGACGTACGCCGGCTGAGTCACGCCGCTTACACCGAAGCGAACTTCGGCTCAGCCGAAATCACACCGGTGCACAAGCTGGAAGATGGTCTCCACCTGCTGGCGCTAAGTAACGGCCCCACGTTGGCGTTCAAAGACATCGCCATGCAGTTGCTGGGCCAATTGTTCGAGTACGTGCTCACAAAGCGAAACCAGTCGATCAACATTGTGGGTGCCACATCAGGCGATACCGGCTCCGCTGCCGAATACGCCATGCGTGGCAAGCACGGCGTGAACGTCTTCATGCTGAGCCCACATGGCCGCATGAGCCCCTTCCAGCGGGCCCAGATGTTCAGCCTGCAGGACGCCAACATTCATAACCTCGCCATCGAAGGCACCTTCGACGACTGCCAGGACATCGTCAAGGCCATCAACAACGATGCCGCCTTTAAAGCCCGCTACCAGATCGGTGCCGTGAACTCGATCAACTGGGGTCGGGTCGTCGCCCAGGTCGTGTACTACTTCCGCGCCTACCTCAAGGTCGCACCGCGCATTGGCGATCCAGTCGACTTCGTCGTACCTTCAGGAAATTTCGGCAATATCTGCGCAGGCCATATCGCGCGCCAGATGGGCCTGCCCATTGGGCGCCTGGTGGTGGCCACCAATGAAAACGACGTGCTGGACGAATTCTTCCGCACCGGCCTCTACCGCGTGCGTGGTTCAAAGGACACCCACGCCACATCCAGCCCATCCATGGATATCTCGAAGGCATCGAACCTCGAACGCTTCGTGTTCGACCTGATCGACCGGGATGGTGCTGAACTGGCGCGCCTCTGGCGCGAAGTCGACGACACCGGCGGGTTCGACCTCAGCAAGACACCCTACTTTGCCCGCATGGTCGGCGAATTCGGCTTCTCGTCTGGCAAGAGCACCCACGCCGACCGCATCCAGACCATCCGCCTCGCGCACCAACGTTGGGGCATCACGATCGACCCACACACTGCAGATGGCGTGAAGGTGGCGTTGGAAGCACGCCGTGCCGGCATACCCATGGTCACGCTGGAAACCGCTTTGCCCGCCAAATTCGAAGCCACCATCATCGAAGCGCTAGGAGAGCGGCCGGCTCGGCCCGCTGAACTCGCGGGCATTGAGGATCGTGCTCAGCGCTTTACGGTGTTGCCACCCGACCCCGCCCAAGTGCAAAGCTACCTCGCGAATACGCTCGACTGATTGTTCTCGACCCAAGCCGGCCTCGTGCAGGGAAAACCTTTGTCGCGGGCAAATCTGGTTGAAGACGTAATGCCCGTCGTGTATCCCCGTCGTGTATCGTTATGGGTGCACAACAGCTTACGTCCCAAGCGTCATTGAGCACCTTTGCACCCGCCCCAAAACGTATGGACACGACTCCCCAGCTTGAAACTCAAATCCGTTCCTTGATCGCCGCCGGGCAAATGGCCGCCGCGCGCGACCAGATCGACGGAATCGAGCCTCCCTTTGCCCGGGCTGTCCTGTCCAATGAGTTGGGTATGCGGTATGCCGAGATGGGGGATGATCTCTCTGCCATCCAATGTCATGACTTGGCCGCTTCGCTGGTGCCCGGCGAGTACGTATTCCGTTTCAATGCGGCCAGCGCTCGGCTTCGTGCTGGGCAGCTCGAGATGGCCACGGGCCACTTTTACGACCTCACCAAAGACTTTGGCTATCAGCAATTGGCGCCCTGGAAGTTGTTGTGTGTTGTGCTCTTGACCACACAACGCTTGGCGGAGGCAATTGATGTCGCGCTGCAGGCACTCCAGGCGTGGCCAGACGATGTCGACCTACTGGGTATGTTAGGACATGCCTATGCCGATACAGGTGATTACGCCCAATCACTGGCGGTGAACACCCGGCTGGTCACCTTGCGCCCCGATCATTGGAAGGCATGGAACAATGTGGGCGCAGCCTACACCGAGTTTGGCTTACATGTAGAGGCCTTGGCCGCTTACGAACGCACCCTTGCTTTGCAACCCGCTTGTGAAGAAGCAATCTACAACGCCGGCATGGTGGCTTATAAGCTACGGCAGTGGCCCGAATCGTTGGCCTATTTTGGCCGAATACCCGATCAGTCACCTTTTGCCAGCTCGGCCGCCATGTATCTGCTCACGGTCCGACGCTATCAGGCAGACTGGCAAGATCATGAAACACGTCTTAACGCCCTGCTGCATCAGCAGAGCGACATCGAAGCGCGTCCCTTTGATTTGCTCAGTCTGACAGACGACGATGCTTACATACGGCCCGAAACGGAAGCGTATGTCAGCAAGCTTTGGCGGAACTCGCGGCCAGATGCCGCGGCACCCATGCCCGATCGACATGACCGGCTACGCATTGGTTACCTATCACATGATTTCCGGGCCCATGCCACCGCGTTCCTGATCGCAGAAATCTTCGAGCTTCACGATCGTGAGCGGTTTGAGACCTTTGGCTATTCGACGGGCCCTGACGATGGCAGTCCGATGCGCCTGCGCCTCGAGAATGGGATTGACTCGTTCTATGACTTCAGCCATGCCAGCCCAGATCAAATTGTCGAGCAAATCCGAGCCGACGAAATCGACATCCTGGTTGATCTCAAAGGATATACCGGCGACCACAGTCTTGGCATCCTCAAGGAACGGCTCGCCCCTGTGCAGGTGCATTGGTTGGGCTACCCGGGCCTTCTCGCCGCACCGGGCCACATCGACTATGTAATCTGCGACGACTACGTCGTACCCGAAACATTGGCTGAAAACTACCCGGACGGCATCGCCTACCTCCCCCATTGCTACCAGCCCAATGATCGCAAGCGGGCGGTTACGCCGCCCGGTACGCGTGCCGATCACGGCCTACCGGATGGAGCCTTTGTCTTTTGCTGTTTCAACCAGGTCTACAAGATCACACCCGAGCTGTTCGCGGTGTGGATGCAGATCTTGCGCGAGACACCTGGCAGCGTGCTGTGGCTGCTGGCTGAGACCGATGAAGCGCGGGCGAATCTGAAACGAGAGACCATGCAGGCGGGGATTGACCCAGACCGCCTGATCTTTGCACCTTTCTTGCCGTTTGCCGAGCATGTCGCCCGCATTGCGCACGCGGATCTGGCGCTGGATACGTTTCCATATAACGCCCATACGCTGGCGAGCGATACCTTGTGGGCAGGCGTGCCATTGCTGACCCTGTCGGGGCGTTCATTCGCATCGCGCGTGGCCGGTAGTCTCTTGCGGACAGTGGGGCTGGAGGCGTTGATTACCCATAGACAGGATGAGTACGCCCAGCTTGCCGCGGCGCTTGCGCATGACCCGGCCCGCTTGGCGAGTTTGCGCCGGCTGCTCGATCGTGAGCGCCTGCTTCAGACTCCGCTCTACGATACGCCGCAGCTCACCCGCGACCTGGAGCATCTCTTCACCCAAATGTGGGCACTTCAGAAGGCTGGGCAGTCGGCCAAGTATCTCCGCTAAGTTCATTTAGCCTGCTCACTCAAGTAAAAGCCCCTGTGCCGCAAGGCTGACAGGGGCTTTTTTGCGAGCAGACGATCCAGACTCGGGCTTAACCTTCAGCAAGCGCCGCTTGGATGGCACGCTCACGCTTGCGCTGTGCCGAAATCATCAGGCGGTTCGACACCACGACCAGCACGGTGACGATAGCGACCACAATGGTCGCTAGCGCATTCACCTCGGGACTCAGGCCGAGCTTGATCGACGAGAAAATCCACATCGGCATGGTGGTGGAACCTGGCCCGGAGAGGAAGGCGGTGAGCACGTAGTCGTCGAGCGAGAGCGTAAAGCTCAACAGCCAGCTCGCCAGCAAAGCCTGCGAGATCACTGGAATGGTGATCACGAAGAAGACCTTGAAAGGTGTGCAGCCGAGGTTCATAGCCGCTTCTTCGAGCGAGCGGTCCATTTCGCGCAGGCGCGATTGTACCATCACGGCGACATAGGCAAGGCACAGCGTTGTATGGCCGATCCAAATCGTGATCACGCCACGCTCGCCAAATGCGGCGCAGCCCGCTTGCACAAACCAACCCGTCGGCGGCACGTCGCCTGTACAGCCGAAACCGGTCTGCAAGGCCACGAACAGCAGCAGCAGCGAGAGGCCGCAGATGACTTCCGGCATGACCATCGGCGCGGTCACGAGGCCGGCAAATAGCGACGAGCCCTTGAAACGGCCAAACCGCGCCATGACAAGACCCGCGATCGTGCCCAGCACCAGCGCAAGCGTCGCAGATAGAAACGCAATCTTGAAGCTCAACCCCACCGCGTGCAGCAGATCGTCATCGTGGATCAGCTTGTCGTACCAATGCATCGAAAAGCCGCCCCAGACAGTGACAAGGCGCGAGGTATTGAAGGAATAGACGATCAAGCTGACGATAGGTGCATACAGGAAGAAAAACCCCAGCCCCATGTAAAGCCGGTTGGAAAGCGGCATGCGCTGGCTCATTGTTCTTGCTCCTTGCGACGCTGCTCGAACCGATGCAGCCAAATGATCGGGCCGCACAACAGGGCTAGCATGACCACGGCCACGGCGGACGCCTGCGGCCAGTTCAAGTTCACGCCGTAGTCTTCCCACAGCTTGTTGCCGATGAACACCACCTCGCCACCACCCAGTAGCGAAGGAATCACGTACTCGCCCACGGCAGGAATGAACACCATCATCGAGCCCGCAATGATGCCGGCGCGCGACAGCGGCAAGGTGATCTGGAAGAAGGTGGGCCAAGGCTTGGAGCCCAGATCCTCAGCGGCTTCCAGCAAGCGACCGTCGAGCTTCACCAAGTTGGCGTACAGCGGCAGGATCATGAACGGCAGATAGTTGTAGACCATGCCCAGCAACACTGAAAATGGTGTGTACAGCATCGAGATCGGCTCATGAATCACGCCGAGCGACATCAGGATATTGTTGATGACGCCGTTATCTTTAAGGATACCGATCCAGGCATAGACGCGTAACAGGAAGGATGTCCAGAACGGAATCATCACCAGCATCAAGAGCGTATTGCGGGTGGAATCGTCCGAACGCGCGATGTTGTAGGCGATGGGATAGCCGATCAGCAGCGTCAAAATGGTCGTCAGCAGTGCGAGCTTGATGGCGTTCCAGTAGGCCACCAGATACTGGCTATCCTGCCGCGCCTCAGTCCAAGGCTTGGTCGCAAATTCGTCGACTTCCCTCGTGAGTGTGCGATATGGCGCCGGGTTGAGCGATACGGTGACCTTGGTATCCTCCGTCACCTGCACCAGCGGCGTATAGGGCGGCTTGGCAATCGTTGGCTCGGAAAAGCTGATCTTCAGCACAAAGAAGAATGGCAGCACAAAGAACACCAACAGCCAGCTGTAGGGGATGGCAGTGACGGTCGTGCGGCCCTTCGGTACGAAGCGGGCAAGCCAGCGCTTCATCATGATGTCAGCACCACATTGGCATTGTTCGGCCACCTCACGATGACCGGCTCGCCCGGCCCCACCGGTGTCTCGTCGCCCCAGTGGGTGGTCGGGACATGCGCCATCACTTTGCGGCCATTTGCCAGCTTCACATGGTAAACCGAGTGCGTGCCGAGATAAGCGATCTCATGCACCGTGCCTTGGCACCAGTTATAGGTCGAATCCGGCGCAGTACGACTCAGGCCAACACGTTCTGGCCGTACCGACGACCAGACGCGCGAACCCTTGGTGGGCGTAATACCGTGGCTCACGAAGATCTGCTGGGCAAAGTCTACGCTGTCGATGACCACATGGTCCGCCGCGCTTTCCACCACGGTGCCTTCAAAGAGATTGGTCTGGCCAATGAACTGTGCGGTAAAGCGACAATTCGGGTATTCGTAGATCTCGTGCGAGCCGCCAACCTGCACCAGCTTGCCCTCGCTCATCACGGCAATCCGGTTCGCCATGGTCATGGCTTCTTCCTGGTCGTGCGTCACTAGGATGCAGGTCACACCCACGGACTGAATCACGTTGACCAGCTCCAGCTGCGTTTCCATGCGCAGCTTCTTGTCGAGCGCGCCAAGCGGCTCATCCAGCAGCAGGAGCTTCGGGCTCTTGGCCAGCGAACGGGCCAAGGCAGTACGCTGTTGCTGGCCCCCGGAAAGCTGGTGCGGCTTACGCTTGGCGAGCTTGCGCATCTGCACGAGGTCCAGCAGCTTGGCGACGCGGTCAGCGATCTCGTCTTTGGGCACTTTGTCCTGCTTCAGGCCAAAGCCGACGTTCTGCTCGACCGTCATATGCGGGAACAAGGCATAGGACTGGAACATCATGTTCACTGGCCGACGATAGGTCGGCAGCGCCGAGATATCCTCGCCGTCGAGGATGATCTTGCCTTCAGTCGGTGTCTCCATACCCGCCAGCATGCGCAAGAGCGTAGATTTACCCGAGCCGGAACTCCCCAGCAACGCGAATATCTCGCGACGCGGAATCGTCAGGCTGACATTGTCGACAGCACGAAAATCACCGAAGGCTTTGGTAACGCCTTCAATGGTCAAATAAGCGTGATCGGCAGCTGCGCCAGCCGGTTGCGTGGGTTCAGCCAAGATGTATATCCCTGCAGCGATGGTTCAAAAGGAAAGAGGCCCGCGGTCGGGAAACCGGGGGCCTGATTCTGGCTGCGGGATTATCGCTAAGTCGCGGAGGGGCATCAAGATGCGATTTTGATGTTTTGCATAGGTTGTAGCGGCTTCATCGTGGGCGTCCGCACTAGGTGCGGCTTGGGGCGACGCAAAGCGACTACCATTGCGTTCAAATTGCCGAATGATCCGTTGTACGGCGTCCTCACCCAACGGGCGATGCGCCGTACGAAACCCCGTGGGCCATGTACACTTGGCTTGAAGCAATGAGCACAAGCAAATCACTCCCTCTCTTATTGCAAGAAGTGCGTACTTGCACGGTCTGCGCCCCCTACCTCCACGACGGCGTACGGCCTGTTTTGCAGGTGGATGCACGCGCTCGCATCCTCATTGCAGGGCAAGCTCCGGGTCGGAAAGTGCATGCGAGCGGCATCCCCTTTGATGATGCCAGCGGGGATCGGCTCAGGGCTTGGATGGGCATCGGGCGCGAGGTGTTCTACGATGCCACGCGCGTCGCCATCCTGCCTATGGGGTTTTGCTACCCAGGTACGGGCAAGTCTGGCGATTTACCGCCGCGAAAGGAATGTGCGCCGCTTTGGCGCGCCCGGCTGCTTGATGCCATGCCCAATATCGAGCTTTTGCTGGTCATCGGCCAATACGCCATGGACTGGCACATTCCGCAATGCGCCGGCAATACGTTGACCGAGACGGTGTGTGCTTGGCGTACGTTCGGCGATGGCGTGGTGCCTTTGCCCCACCCGAGTCCGCGCAACAATATGTGGTTCAAGAAGAACCCTTGGTTTGTGGACGATTTGGTGCCGTATTTGCAGGCGCGGGTAGCGGATGTCTTAGGGTGATAGCGGATTCGCCGCGGTATGTCCGCACTACGTGCGGTTTAGAGCGGGAGTGCGTCCCGCGGCCGCCTTACTTTCTTTGCTTCGCCAAAGAAAGATAAGCAAAGAAAGGCGACCCAGCCCCCCCGTCCCTACGGGCACACTGCGCTCCTCGCCTGCCGCGGCCGTGCCAGAACTCGCCAGCCTTTGGCTGGCTCAAACAGCTGGCCCGGACTGCCCCGCGTCAGGCTGCGGTGCTCGTTCGGCGGCGCGATGGGGTTGGGGTGCGTTGTAGCAGCGTCAGCTTATTCGGGGAGCCAAGGCCTCAGGCACATTTTCACCTTCTGGTACATCTACGATAGACCATCTTAAACCAACCGAACTTAAGGCATCCTTGGTGCGGTCTTCTAACTGCCCAATACGGTATGGGCCCAGCTTCAATGACTGACTTGCCTTGAAAACCTTCGCAATTGCCAAGCGATTTGGGTTCGAAGTCAAATCCTTGACCAATGTGAGCTGTTCAAAGGACGAGGACCCGTCAGAAAACACTTCGAGATAAGTATCTCGAATTTCCGCCTGTATTGGGACACCTGCAGTGATGGGCATTGGCATCGCCATATCACTGCAGGCCGCAGTCTCGTTGAGCACAAATGACGATGCGACACAAACCCGCTGCCTCGGACGAATGGATTTTAGAAAAAGGTCGGCCTCTGCCTCGTCCATTGCATCCAGATTCGTTACATCAAGCCCACACTCGTTACAGTAACGAGCCCGCCTATCCTCTCCTTGAAGATCGCCAAATGTGTACTTGCATATGTAGGCAAATCTAACGGGGAACGGCATGACGCTTCTGCAAACCTCTAGTAATAATGACTGGGATACTAAATCGGAAGGAACGCTGGCTCAATCAAATCGGATACCAGATAAACGTTCCAGCGATAGTTATGGCCCCAACCTCATCGCGCCCCCGAACGAGCACCGCAGCCTGACGCGGGGCAGAGATCTGAGACAAGCTGGCTATGTGACGCGCATCTGCATCAATGAGGGAGGTTAAGATTATTGTCTTGGCGGCTGTCAAACGTTGGCATAAGTGGGCCGAGCGTGTATTGATTAGTATTAGCTTTGGATAAATCCTTAATCAATACGCATGAACGGGTCATCCCATCATGCACTGCCTCATTTCGGCGAGAAATGAACATGCTCAAATATGAAAACCAACCAAGTAGCGATTTAATCAAGAACCGAAAGATGGCGGTCAATATATTGACCTTTCTCCCTGTTCGAACACTAACAACATGGATATTTGCTAATTGATGGCCAATGGTAGCACCACGAAATGCAACCATTATTGGTTCATAAAACCCTGCAACAATCAAAAAACCGACGAGCACATAATGATTCGTAGCATTGCTGGTCGACAACACATCCAGAGCAAGACCGGTTAGGGCAAGTAATGCGAAAAATAACGCAAAATCAATCTGCGCAGCACGTAAGCGCAAATGGCTGCGTGAAAAAGCTACAACTTCAGATTCCAAGATGCCCCCTATCGTATCAATCTGTACAAGTAGTTTGCACGGAGCATACATAAACGAATGCGGCCTGCCAATCTTTGGCAGGCCGCATCAAGGCACAACGAATGCTTACGCCATCCCCAAATCCTGCGCCGTCAGCTTGATGCAATGCGCCGCTTTCTCCACCAACTCATCAATCTCACTCCGATTGATTACCAGCGGTGGGCTCAACAGCATCCGATCCCCAGTTGCACGCATGATCAGATTGTTCTTGAAGCAGTAGTCACGGCACTTCAGACCGATATCGCCGCCATTTGCAAAGCGCTTGCGTGCCGCCTTGTCTTGCGTGAACTGCATGCCAGCCACCAAACCTGCACCCTGGATTTCGCCAATCAGCGCCGAGCCGGCCAGGGCTTCGCGCAGGGATTTCTGGAAGTACGGGCCGGTATCGGTCTTCACGCGGTCGATCACGCCGCCTTCGCGGAGGATCTTGATGTTGGCGAGTGCCACGGCGGCGGCAACCGGGTGACCGGAGTAGGTCAGGCCGTGGTTGAAGTCGCCTGCGGCGATCAGCGCATCGGCCACCTTGCGGCGGATCGCAACGGCGCCCATGGGGACGTAGCCGGAGGTCAAACCCTTGGCCAGCGTCATCGTGTCTGGCTCGAAGCCGAAGTGCTGGTGGGCAAACCATTCGCCAGTACGGCCAAAACCACCGATCACTTCATCGGCGCACAGCAGGATGTCGTACTTGCGGCAGATGCGCTGGATTTCCGGCCAGTAGCTTTCTGGCGGGAAGATCACGCCGCCGGCACCCTGGAAGGGCTCGCCGATGAAGGCTGCGACGTTCTCGGCACCGAGTTCGACAATCTTCTCTTCGAGCTGGCGTGCGCAGCGCAGACCGAATTCCTCCGGCGTCAGGTCGCCGCCTTCGCCGAAGAAATAAGGCTGGTCGATGTGGACGATGTTGGTGACTTGCGAGGGCATCTGCTCGTGCATATAGCCCATGCCACCGAGGCTGGCGCCAGCAATCGTGGAACCGTGATAACCGTTCTTGCGCGAGATAACGAACTTCTTGCCCGGTTGGCCCACGGCCGCCCAATATTGATGCACCACGCGCAGGACCGTGTCGTTGCCTTCCGAGCCCGAGTTGCAGTAGAAGAAGTGGTCGAAGCCGGCTGGCGTCACTTCAGCCAACACCCGCGACAGCTCGATGATCGGCGGGTGCGTGGTCTTGAAGAAGGTGTTGTAGTACGGCAGCTCCAGCATCTGCTTGTAGGCAGCGTCAGCAAGCTCCTTACGGGCATAGCCGACGTTCACGCACCAGAGGCCGGCCATGCCGTCGATGATCTTGTTGCCGTCGCTATCCCACAGATAGACGCCTTCGGCGCGCGTGATCACGCGGCTGCCGGCCTTGTTCAGCGCACCCATATCGCTGAACGGGTGAAGGTGATGCGCGGCATCGAGTTCCTGCCATTCACGCGTGGTGCGGGCAGATTGGCGAGCCTCGGCATAGATGGCCGGGCGGGTTTCGAATGGACTGGTCATACACGCTCTCCAAGGCGACTTCATCGCCGCCACGTGGGGGCCGATCGGCCCCTGTACTAGATTTAACTCAAAAACGATCGCAGACATTCGCACTCGAGCGCCTGCGAGGCTCCCTCGTTGCGTGGTTGTTGGTGCGTTAGCACCTTACAACCACGGCATGCCCTTTACGGGTACGACGGCGAGGGCGGGGAGAGTGGAATCAATCAGCGAAACGCCGGTGATGTTCCATTGCCCGCCTGCACCCGGCTCTGCCGGGTGGGGTGCTGTCGGTCGAATTTGCGGCTTCTGTCAATACATCCCTTACACATTCAGTAACAGGTGACTACGTTCCCACGAGCTGATGACGCGGAAGAACGTGTCGTACTCTTTTTCCTTCACCGCGCAGAAGGCGCTCACAAAGTCAGCACCCAGCACCTCCGCGATATCCGCCTCGTCGCGCATGACTTCGATGGCGTCTTCGAGGTGGCGCGGCAACTCGTAGTCGAGGTCATAGCCGCTCGACACCATCGGTTCGGACGGCTTGAGGCCCTTGACCATGCCGAGGTAGCCGCAAGCCAGCGTGGCCGCCATCGCGAGGTAGGGATTCACATCCACGCCCGGCACACGGTTTTCCACACGGCGCGATGACGCGCCGGAGTTCGGCACGCGGATGCCGACTGTGCGGTTGTCGTAACCCCACTGCAGGTTGATCGGCGCGGCGGTAAAGCGGCTCAGGCGGCGGTAGGAATTCACGAACGGCGCCATGATCGGCATCACCGACGGCATGTATTTTTGCAGGCCGGCAATATAGCTCAGGAACAGGTCCGATGGCGTGCCATCCTTGTTCGAGAAGATGTTTTCACCATCCTTATCCACGATGCTCTGGTGGATATGCATGGCGCTGCCCGGCTCTTCCTGCATGGGCTTGGCCATGAAGGTGGCGTAGATGTTGTGGCGCAGCGCGGTTTCACGCACCACCCGCTTGAATAGGAACACGCGGTCCGCGAGGTCGAGTGCATCGCCGTGGACGAAGTTGATCTCCATCTGTGCGGCGCCGACTTCATGGATCAGCGTGTCCACATCGAGGCGCATCGCATCGCTGTACTCATATACGTCTTCGAAGTACGGGTCGAATTCATTGACCGCGTCGATGCTATAGCTCATGCGGCCCGTCTCAGCCCGGCCGGTACGGCCAATAGGCGGCTTGAGAGGGATATCCGGGTCGGTGTTTCGTTCGACCAGATAGAACTCCAGCTCAGGCGCGACGACAGGCTTCCAGCCGCGGTCTTCATACAGCTTCAGCACCTTGCGCAGCACATAACGCGGCGAGATGGTGACAGGGCTGCCATCGAAATGCACGCAGTCGTGGATCACCAGCGCGGTCGGGTCCGGCGCCCAGGGCACAAGGCGCGCGGTGTTGAAGTCCGGCACGCAGATGATGTCCGGGTCAGTCGGGCCAGTGATGTTGTCGTCGTCCGGCCAATCGCCCGTCACGGTCTGGATGATGACCGCCTTGGGCAGCCGCATATTGGCGGCGTTGAACTGGCTCTTAGGCAGAATCTTGCCGCGTGCGATCCCGGTCATATCGGGGATCACGCACTCGACTTCGGTTACGCCATGCTCTCGAAAGAAATCTTGAAACTGGTTCATTGCATTTTTCTACCGCATCTGCGGCAGACCTCCGGTTGACGGCAGGCCGGGAGACATTGGAAAGCGCGGCGGGGGAACACACCCTCGTCGCTTTCCGACGGCACCTACGACTCTGTTTGCGATCAATCGCAAACAGGTTCTAACGGCTCGCTTGATAGCGCCGACAAGCCTCGCCAAACGCCGAGAACAGGCTCTTGGAGAGGGGATTGTCAGCAAATTTCCACTCTGGGTGCCACTGCACCGCAAGTGTGAAAGCACGCGCCTCCTTGACGGAAAACGCTTCAACCAGGCCGTCGGGGGCGACCGCTTCGGCCACAAGGCCCTCGCCCAGACGATCAACGCCCTGGTTGTGAATGGAGTTGACGGTGTATTCGGTCAGGCCGCTGGTGCGCTGGATCAGCCCACCCTCTGTGAATTTCACGTGATGCGCCGGACCATACTGGACGTCGAGCGAGGCGGCCGAGTCTTCGCGGTGATCCATCTTGCCTGGGGTCTCATGCACTTTTTGCAGCAGCGAGCCGCCGAACACCACGTTCATTTCCTGAAAGCCACGACAGATGCTGAAAATCGGAATGCCCCGATCCACCGCGCGCCGCATCAGCGGCATAGCTGTTTCATCACGTGCGGTATCGAGATGCTGTCCCTCTGGCAGATGCGGGCCGTTATAGCGGCGCGGGTCGACCATCGACACACTGCCGGTGAACATGAAGCCATCCACCATATTCAGCAGCTGCTCGAAATCCTGCCGCTCGCCCAAGGCGGGCACCAGGATGGCGTAGCAATCGGCCGCATCCACCACGGCATTGATGTATTTCTCGCCCACGCAGTGGAAAGCATGCTCACCGAGCATCTTCCGGTCTGCTACGAGCGCGACGACTGGCTTGCGAGACATCAGAACAATCCTTCTTGTCTAAACCGGGTGCCATAGCGCTATCTGCCCCACAGCACCGTCTTACCCATCTATCGATGGATCAACCCAACAACGATTCAGCCGGCACGTATTCGTAACCGAGGTCACGTGCGACGGCCTGATATGTAATTTTGCCTTCGCACACGTTCAAACCGTTGCGCAGGTGACTATCGGCTTTCAATGCTGCGCGCCAGCCCTTGTTGGCAATCGCCACCGCATGCACCAGCGTCGCATTGGTCAACGCAATCGTCGAAGTCCGCGCCACACCGCCTGGCATATTGGCCACGCAGTAGTGCGTGACGCCATCGACGACGTAAGTCGGGTCTTGGTGCGTGGTGGCGTGCGACGTCTCAAAGCAACCGCCTTGGTCAATTGCCACGTCGACCAGCACCGAACCCGGCTTCATCAGCTTCAGCATGTCCTTCGAAACCAGCTTCGGTGCTGCTGCGCCGGGGATCAATACTGCGCCGATCACCGCGTCGGCTACCTTCAGTTCCTGCTCAATCGCGTCTTGCGTCGAATACAGCGTCTTGATGCGGCCACCGAAGGCCTCATCGATCTCTTTCAACCGTGGCAGCGAGCGATCGAGAATCGTCACATCCGCCCCAAGGCCAGCCGCCATGCGGGCAGCGTGTGTACCGACCACCCCGCCGCCGATCACCGTCACGTGGCCCGGCGCCACGCCCGGCACGCCGCCCAGCAGCACACCCGAACCGCCTTGTGATTTTTCCAGTGCACGTGCTGCAGCCTGGATCGACATCCGGCCGGCGACTTCAGACATCGGCGCCAGCAGGGGCAGGCCACCGCGCGCATCAGTTACCGTTTCATAAGCAATCGCAATCGCGCCCGATTTAACCAGCGCCGCTGTTTGGTCAGGGTCCGGCGCCAGATGCAGATAGGTATAGAGAACCTGGCCGGGGCGCAGCATGGCGCACTCTACCGGCTGGGGTTCTTTTACCTTGATGATCATGTCGGCGCGCTTGAAGATCTCTTCCGCACTCTGAATGATCTGCGCGCCAGCCTCGGCGTACTGCGAATCCGGAAAACCAATGGCCGTACCCGCCTGCGTCTGCACCAGCACATCGTGCCCGTTGCGCTTGAGCTCCTTGACCCCTGCTGGTGTCAAACCAACACGGTATTCGTGATTCTTGATTTCCTTGGGTACGCCGATCAGCATGGTTGTCTCTCCATCTATTTATATATGACCGCGAGCGGGCGCTCGTGACGCCTTGGCGGCTGATCTACCACGGTCCGTTGCGTCAAACATTCTCAACAGAACCTGCGTGTAGCATGTCAAACATATTTAACACCATGGCTCGAAGTGTACACAAGCGTCATCGGTTGTGCGTCGCACAATCGGTAATAATCAAGGGCTTTCACACGGTTTACAACACCAGGCGCCAATCTGGTCGTATAATTTCCCACGACACGATGTTAAGTATATTGGACACTCGTGACCATCCGCACGCAGGAAAGCAACCATGACTCTGGAAGTAAGCACCCGTCTCCGCCTTGTCCGTGAAAAGCACGCACTCTCGCAGCGCGAGCTCGCCAAACGGGCCGGCGTGACCAACAGCACCATCTCGCTGATCGAGCAAAACCGGGTAAGCCCTTCCATCTCTTCTTTAAAGAAGGTACTGGATGGCGTCCCAATGAGCCTCGCCGAGTTCTTTACCTTTGATATCGAAGAGCCCGTGCAGCCCTCGCCATTCTTTGAGCGCGCACAGATGCCCGATATCGGCGGCAATGGCGTAGGTCTTTATCTGATCGGCCACGGCGTCCAGGGTAGGACGATCACCATGCTGCGCGAGGTGTACAGCGAAGGGGCCGACACCGGCGCCGACATGCTGAGCCACCTCGGGCAGGAAGTGGGCGTAGTCATCGCTGGCGAAATCGAACTGACCGTTGGCGAACAGGTTTCGGTGCTGAAGCCGGGCGATGGTTATTACTTCGACTCCAGCCTGCCGCACCGCTTCCGCAACCTGGGCAAGGAAGAGGCGCAGATCGTCAGCGCCAGCCTTGCCAGCGTGGGGAGCCCTCCGAGTTTCTGATGTTGTTGCGGAAACAGCCTGCACACTAAGCAGCTGTATGGAATCCGCAACACGCAATCGACCCTGAATCTTAGCGCAGTGCCCACGCGGCACTGCGTACCTAAACGGAGACAGCAAGATGAGCACCAAAGACCTCGCATACTGGCAGGACCTCGCGGCTGACCTGCGCATCGAAGGCCGCGCCTTCATCAATGGCCAATACGTCAACGCGGCGTCGGGCAAGACATTCGACTGCGTGAGCCCGATTGATGGCCGCGTCATCGCTCAGATCGCCGACTGCGACGAAGCCGATATCAATGCCGCCGTAAAAGCTGCGCGTGACAGCTTCAATGCAGGTGGCTGGGCCGGGCTGAACCCGCGCCAGCGCAAAAAGGTGATGACGCGTTTCGCCGCGCTGATCCGCGAACATCTGGACGAACTCTCGCTGCTCGAGACGCTCGACGCCGGCAAGCCAATCGGCGACACCACCGCAGTGGATGTACCCGGCGCCGCCTATTGTGTGGAATGGTTTGGCGAAGCGATCGACAAGGTCGGCGGCGAAGTCGCCCCGGTCGATAATCATCTGGTCGGCCTTGTCACCCGCGAGCCCATCGGCGTCGTGGCCTGCGTCGTGCCGTGGAATTTCCCGATCCTGATGGCTTCGTGGAAATTCGGCCCCGCCCTCGCGGCCGGTAACTCCATCGTACTGAAGCCTTCTGAAAAGTCGCCACTTACCGCCATTCGCGTCGCACAGCTGGCGCTCGAGGCCGGTATCCCGGCGGGCGTATTCAACGTCGTCCCCGGCGCCGGCCACACCGGCAAGCTGCTGGCGCTGCACATGGATGTGGATTGCCTCGCCTTCACCGGCTCGACCGGCGTCGGCAAACTGATCATGCAATACGCAGGCCAAAGCAACCTGAAGCGCGTGTGGCTGGAACTCGGTGGCAAGTCGCCCAATATCGTGCTGCCGGATTGCCCAGACCTCGACCGCGCCGCCGCCTCAGCTGCGGGCGCCATCTTTTACAATATGGGCGAGATGTGTACGGCGGGCTCGCGCCTATTGGTGCATCGCGATATCAAGGATGCGTTTATCGCCAAGGTGCTGGAACACGCCCGCAAGTGGGTGCCCGGCAACCCACTCGACCCGAACACCGGCATGGGCGCCATCGTCGACCACATCCAGCTTGAACGCGTGCAAGGTTATATCGAGGCAGGCAAGGCCGAGTCGAAGCTGCTGACCGGTGGCAAGCGGCTCAATACGATTGACGGTGGCTACTATCTGGAACCCACTGTGTTCGAGGTCGAGCCTGGGCATAA
>Ga0213872_10000959_pt1 | contig 20190 bp, 21 predicted proteins | sample VelepicomBERX_R2_FD_160071 | JGI IMG/M metagenome (GOLD analysis project Ga0213872, IMG submission 160071) | Rhizosphere microbial communities from Vellozia epidendroides in rupestrian grasslands, the National Park of Serra do Cipo, Brazil - RX_R2 | ecosystem: Host-associated > Plants > Roots >...
ACCAGAGCGAACATATCCTCAAGGCTTGCGGCATTCCGGTGTTGTATCCGTCTTCGGTGCAGGAATATCTCGACTACGGCTTGCACGGCTGGGCCATGAGCCGCTATACCGGCCTGTGGGTGGCGATGAAATGCGTGACCGACCTGGTCGAGTCCGGCGCTTCGGTCGACGTCGATCCGCACCGTCTGCAAATCGTGGTGCCGACCGAATTCCAGATGCCGCCGGGCGGTTTGAACATTCGCCTGCCGGACAGCGTACTCGAGCAGGAGGCGCGCATGAACCACTACAAGTGGTATGCCGCGTTGGCCTACGTGCGTGCCAACAAGCTCAATCAAATCATTTGGGACAGCCCGAATTCACGCGTCGGCATCGTCACCGCCGGCAAGTCCTATCTCGATACGCGCCAGGCGCTGGCCGACCTCGGCATCGACGAGAACGTCGCACGCGACATCGGTATCCGCCTGTACAAGATAGGCATGACCTGGCCGCTCGAAGCGGACGGCGTGAAGGAGTTCGCGCGTGGCCTCGACGAAATCCTGGTGGTGGAAGAGAAACGCCAGATCATCGAATACCAGTTGAAGGAAGAGCTGTACAACTGGGACGACGCCGCGCGCCCGCGTGTGGTCGGCAAGTTCGATGAAACCGGCGAGTGGAGCGGCAAGCCCGGCGCCGGCCATGGCACCTGGCTGCTGCCTGCTACCTATGAGCTGAATCCGGCCCAGATCGCGCGCGCCATCGCCACGCGCATCAGCAAGTATTTCGCAGGACATCCGGTCGAGCAGCGCGTCAAGGAGCGCGTCGCCTATCTGGAAGCCAAGGAAGCGACGCTCAACGTCAGCACCAAGCCCGACGCCAACAAGGACCGCGTGCCGCACTTCTGCTCGGGCTGCCCGCACAATACCTCGACCAAGGTGCCGGAAGGCAGCCGCGCGCTGGCCGGCATCGGCTGTCACTATATGGTGTTGTGGATGGACCGCGAAACCTCGACCTTCACCCACATGGGCGCCGAAGGCACAACCTGGATCGGCCATGCGCCGTTCACCAGCGAGCAGCATGTATTCACCAATCTTGGCGACGGCACCTATTTTCACTCGGGCCTGCTGGCGATCCGCGCCAACGTCGCCGCCAAGGTCAACATGACCTACAAGATCCTGTACAACGATGCGGTGGCCATGACCGGCGGCCAGACCGTCGACGGCCCGCTCGATCCGGCCATGATCTCGCGCCAGATCGCTGCCGAGGGCGTCAAGCCCATCATCGTCGTCACCGATGAACCGGACAAGTATCCTGACGATACCAATTGGGCGAGCGGCGTCACCATACGCCACCGCGGCGAACTCGATGCCGTGCAGCGCGAACTGCGCGAAGCGAAGGGCGTTTCGGCCATGATCTACGACCAGACCTGCGCCTCGGAAAAGCGCCGTCGCCGCAAGCGCAACGAGTATCCGGACCCGGCCAAGCGCGCCGTCATCAATGAAGCCGTGTGCGAAGGCTGCGGCGACTGCAGCGTGCAATCGAACTGCCTGTCGGTCGAGCCGCTGGAGACTGAGCTGGGGCGCAAGCGCCAGATCAACCAGTCTTCCTGCAACAAGGACTTCTCCTGCGTCAACGGATTCTGTCCGAGCTTTGTCACGGTCGAAGGCGGCCAGTTGAAAAAGCCGAAGAAGGTGTTGGCTGGCGAGTCCGATGCTGGTGCGAAGCTGGGCGCGCAAAGTCTGCCTTCCCCGGTCTTGCCGAGCGTAGCACAGCCTTACGGCATCCTGGTAACCGGCATAGGCGGCACCGGCGTGGTCACGGTGGGCCAGATCCTGGCGGTGGCGGCTCATATCGAGGGCAAGGGCTGCACGGTGCTCGACATGAGTGGCCTGGCACAAAAAGGTGGCCCGGTGATGTCGCACGTGCGCTTGGCGAATCGCCCGGAAGACATCTATTCGACGCGTGTCGGCACCGGCGCGGCCGACCTGGTGATCGGTTGCGACGCGATTGTCACAGCCAGCCGCGATGCCTTGTCACGCATGGGCGAAGGCGTGACGCATGCGGCAGTCAACGCCACGGCGACGCCGACCGCCGCCTTCGTGCGCAATCCCGACTGGCAATATCCGGGCCGCAGTGCCGAACACGATATCCGTGCCGCTTGCGGCGCCGCCAACGTCGACCTGATCGACGCCGGCGGCATAGCAACAGCCTTGATGGGCGACAGCATCGCCACCAACATGTTCATGCTCGGCTACGCCTGGCAAAAGGGCTGGGTGCCGTTGGCGGAAGCCTCCATCATGCGGGCGATTGAATTGAATGCCGTATCGGTTCAATTCAACAAGCAGTCTTTCGTGTGGGGCAGAACCGCCGCCGACGATTTCGCGGCCGTGGAAAAGCTGGCACAGGCCAGCGGCACGGTGGCGCAAGTGATCGAATTCAAGCGTTCGACGCCGCTGGAAGAATTGATCGCCAAGCGCGTCGCCTATTTGACCGACTACCAGGACGCAGCCTACGCGGCGCAGTACACGACGCTGGTGGAACAGGTGCGCCAGGCAGAAAGCAGGCTGGGCGATGGCACGGGCGGAGCCAAGTCAATGAAATTGACCGAGGCCGTGGCGCGCTACTTCTACAAGCTGATGGCTTACAAGGATGAGTACGAAGTGGCGCGGTTGCATTCGAACGGCGCCTTCGCTGCCAAGATCGCAGGCATGTTCGAAGGCAACTATAAGCTCAAGTTCCACCTGGCGCCGCCGCTCCTGGCCAAGCGCGACGCCAAGGGCCATTTGATCAAGCAGGAATTCGGCTCGTGGATGATGCGTGCTTTCGGCGTGCTGGCGAAATTCAAGTTCCTGCGCGGTTCGGCGCTCGACATTTTCGGCCATACCGAGGAACGCAAGATGGAGCGCGCCCTGATCGCCGAGTATCGCGAAACTATCCTGGAGCGCTTGCCGAAGCTGACGGCGGACAATCTTGCGAAGCTGACGGCGATCGCCAGCATTCCCGAAGACATCCGCGGTTATGGCCACGTCAAGGAAAGGCATGTGAAGAACGCCAAGGCCAAACAAGCGGCGCTGTTGGCGGAGTTCGATGCGCCGGCTGGTGGGCGGCAGGCAGCCTAGATGGCCTTGGATTGGCGCGACCGTCAATTGCGCAAACTTGTCATCCCCGCGTAGGCGGGGATCCAGGTCGAAGTTGATTTAAGAAATAAGCAAGAGCTATCTGGGTCGCCGCGGGGCGGCCATCCGATGCGCGGGGACGACGGCTTCGGCGGAGTCTGGCGGAAGTTAACCCAGTGTCAAAATATCGTTCGCATGACGCAGCCGCTGCGACAGCAGCGTCGCAATGTTGCGGTAAAGTTTCGCTGCCGTGCTCGGAACTTGCGCGATATGCTCGCCGTCTATCTTCAGCAGCTTGCAGGCGCTCATGGCCTTGACCGAGGCAGAGCGCGGGCGGCATTCGATCAAGGACATTTCGCCGAAGCATTCGCCCGGCTTAAGGTCCTGGATCACCTTCTGGATGCCGAACGAGCGCTTGCTGATGCGTGCGCTGCCGGCAAGCAAGACGAATAAGTGCTGGCCGCGATCGCCCTCGCGGATAGGGTAGTCACCGGTACCGACGTCAACCAGTTCGGCTTGTGCCAGCAACAGCGTCAGTTCCGCTTCGTCGAGTCCGCGGAACAAATTGAGTTTCAGCAGCAGTTCGCGGATTTCATGGGGATAATGTACAGACATGTCGCTTCCCCGAAGGTGTCGTACCGCCTCAGGCTTTGGCCTGCTCGCAAAATTGCCGGTAACCGCGCGCGCGCAATTCGCAGGCCGGGCACTTGCCGCAGCCGTAACCCCAATCGTGCAGCTCGCCGCGTTCGCCGAGATAACAGGTATGGGTATCGGCGCGGATCAGGTCGATCAATTCGCTGCCGCCCAGGCTATCGGCCAATTCCCAGGTTTGCGCCTTGTCCAGCCACATCAAAGGCGTTTCCAGTTTCAGTCGCGTCGCCATGCCCAGGTTGAGTGCGACCTGCAGCGCTTTCATCGTATCGTCGCGGCAATCGGGGTAGCCGGAAAAGTCGGTTTCGCACATGCCGCCCACCAGGACGTCGAGGCCGCGCCGGTAGGCGACGGTGGCAGCCACGGTCATGAACATCAGGTTGCGGCCGGGCACAAAAGTGTTCGGCAAGCCGTTCTCAAGCATGGTGATTTCGACGTCGTGCGTCATCGCGGTATGCGAGATTTTGGAAATCAGCGACAGATCGACCATGTGGTCGTCGCCGAGGCGGTCGTCCCAATCGGGAGACAGTGCGCGCATCTTGCTCAACAGGGTGGGGCGCACCGAAAGTTCTACCGCATGGCGCTGGCCGTAATCGAATCCGATGGTTTCGACGCGTGCATACCGTGCCAGCGCCCACGCCAGGCAAGTGGTGGAATCTTGTCCGCCGCTGAACAGGACGAGTGCGCCGGGGGAGTCTTTCATGTTTTCCTTGGGTGCTGTTGCATGTGACTTACCATCATATAGTGGAAATGCCGTCAGGTGCTCAACCGGGTTCGTGCTCGGTGTGCGCTAGTTTGTGGTTTCCTCATCGCTTCTATTGGCGGCGCTGGCGTCCAATTTCGTGATGGTGTCGAGCAACTGCTCGATATAGTCGCCATTCGGTTCGGTAAAACGCAGACGTACCGGATACCATTCGAGCGAGGGCGCCAGCCAGATGTCGATTTGCTGGCCTTTGGCGTCCGGCGGCGGCGCCTTGATCACGTGGACGGCATTCAGGTTGCCGAACGGGGTACGCACGACTTCCTGTGCGTCGACCTTGAACGACCAGGCTTCGGCATCGTGTTGCCCGGCGACGAAGAAACGCCATTCGGTATCGGCCTTGAACTTGCCATGCGCGCCGCGCGCGATGGCAATCAACTGCCAGATGGCGCTATTGCGGTCCTGTTCGCCGCCCTTGATGGGATAGGTATCGCCGCCGACGCTGAAACTGATCAGCCTGCTGTCGCGATTGAAGGAGGTGGTCGTGGCATCCTTGTGGAAGCGCTTGTCCACGAAGCTGGCCGGAGCCAGGCCGTAGTCGTCTATCGTGCCTTCGCTCTTTTCGTCGAGAATTTTCCCGAACAGCGGAGCGCGCGTTTCGGTGTCGACCAGAAATTTCCCGCCACCCGCGTGCCACTTCAGCACGGCGTCGCCATTCAGGCGCAAGCCGCTTTGCTGAACCTTGATCTGGTAATGCAGATCAGCCGAGGGCGGAAGGTTGAATTTGCGCTTCTCGGCGGGATGGTCGGCGGGATGGTCGGTTTCGGCGACCGCCGCTTGCATGGAAAAGAGGAGTGCGGCAAACAAGCTGAATTGCAGATAGGTTCGAATCATTGTGTATCCAATAGGGACGGACTGGCGCCGAGTTGGCCTCAATGCAGGTCCGCCAGTTGCAGTTGGTGAAAGGACGACATCGACAAATCGAGGTAGCCGCCTCTTTTGTAGCTGTAATGAATCTTGATCGGACTCCACTCATATTGGGGTGCCAGCCAGATGTCGATCTGGTCTTCGTAAGTTCCGGCGCGCGGCTTGCGCACCACGTGCCAGGCCATGGTCTTGCCGGCGCCGGTTTCAATTTCTTCTTGACCGATGATCTGGATGCGCCACAGGTCGCCGTCGCGTTCGCCGGCGACAAATAAATCGATTTGCGCGTCAGGGACGAACTTTTCGCGGTCGCCGCGGCCTATGCCGGCCAGTTCCCACATCACGCTGGCCCTGTCCTGCTCTCCGCCTTTACGTGGGATGGAAAGCTTGGACGAAGAAAAACTGATGCTGTTGCGTTCATCGCGGTTGAAATGGGTATTGAACTCGGGGCGATGGAAGTTCTTCTGGTTGTACAGCACGGGCGCGATGCCGTATTCGTCGAGCTGGCCCTCGCTCTTGAAATGGAGCAAATCCCAGAACAAGACGCTGGCCGTGCCGTCGACTTGATAATTGCCGCCCGAGCTTTGCCAAACGATCTTGCCGCGGCCGTAATAGTGGGTGCCGCTATCCTCCACCTTGCTGACGTCGTAATGCACTTCCACGGGCGGCGGCAGGTCGACCTTGTAGTGCGGCGGAGCCTGCTCGGCAGTTTGCTGCTCGTTCGCCGGCGGCGCCGCAGCAGTTTCGGCAGGATTGGATGCCGTGGCCTGCGCGGGTGTGTCATCGGAAGGCTTGGCGGCGGCAGGGCCTTCCGCGGCCGCAGCTTGCTTTGCAGGGACTGCCGACAAGGCGTCTGCCGAGCTGTCGTTGGCAGCCGACACTGGCGCCGGAGCGGGTGGCGGCGGCACGACCGCATGGCGCGCAGGGCTCTTTTGTTTCGGCCGCGGCTTCACCGCTGGTTCAGGAGATATGGACGGAGTTTCGGGCGCGTCCAGTTGCACGGTCGTGACGACGTCCTCGTGCGCATTGCCTGGCGCCGGAAACCTCAGGTTGCCGTTTGCCCATTCCAGGGCAATGACGTGCAACAGGATGGACACGAGCAGCACAACCACCCAGCGCCAGGAAAGCGGTGAGCGGTTTGCTTGGGTCGGGGAAGGCATGGCTGGAAACGACATGGCGCTAGTGTAAACAATTCGCCGAAAACGCGGATCCAGTGTCATGTTTCGACACTATGTTTCGCTTTATGCAATAGAATCGCAATGCAGGATCTGCCTCTCAGTCCTAGCCTAGCCATGGAGAAATGCATGTCGAACCCCGCAATGCCCAACATTCCCGGTATGGGTGCCATGACCGATACTTTCGAGTTCATGAAAAAGCTTTGGGGTGGTATGAGCATGCCGGGCGTCGGTATTCCGGGCATGGTGATGCCGACCCTGTCGGTAGAAGAAATCAATAAGCAGATTGCCGATTTGAAGGCGGTCGAATCCTGGCTGACGCTCAATATGAGCATGTTGCGCAGTACGATACAGGCGCTCGAAGTGCAAAGCGCGACGCTCGCTGCGTTGCAATCGATGAGCGAGACCATGAGCGCGGCCATGAAGCCCGATACCTCGAAGGCGAGCGAGAAGAAGTTCGAGCCCAAGGCTGATGAAAAGAAGGCGGCACCGGCGTTTGGCAAGACGGACGAGGAGAAAGTCGCCGAACCGGCGGCACATCATGCCGACAAGGCGGCATCGGCTGCCCCAGCCGCGGGGGTCGCCAACCCGGCGATCTGGTGGAACCTGTTGCAGGACCAGTTCAAGCAGGCAGTGAATACTGCCTTGGCCACGGAAAAGCCGGAAAGCGGCGCAAAGGCTAGCGCCAAATCCGCACCCAAGGCCAAATCAGCGGTCAAAAAGGCGGCCGCCCCGCGCAAACGGGCCGTCAGGCCGGCTGAAGGGAAATAGCAAATACTTTCAGTGAGGCATGCCTGCGTCTAAATGGACGCAGGGGCTCTGCATGTCATGCTTTTGCCACAGAAAGCCTATAAAATACGAGTATCGTTGCTGCATTGCGACAAAAATTAATTTTTTGCCAAGAAATTCCGGCCATGCTTGGCCGTCTTAGACCTGATGCTGGTAGGGTTTTCTTGCTAAAATCAAGTACTTAACACCCGTCGAAGGCTTTTATGCTGTACCCCGAATTATTCAAGTCCTTGGAACAAGTGCGCTGGGACATGGAAAAAGACATTCCATGGGACCAGTTCGATGCGTCGCGCTTGTCCGATGAGCAGGCGCAAACGATACGCATGAACGCGATCACCGAGTGGTCGGCGCTGGCGGCAACGGAAATGTTCTTGCGTGATAATCGCGGCGACAGCGATTTCTCCGCTTTCATGTCGATTTGGTTTTTCGAGGAACAGAAGCATTCGCTGGTGCTGATGGAGTACCTGCGCCGTTTCCGGCCCGAGCTGGTGCCGACCGAGGCGGAATTGCATAACGTACGCTTCGAGTTCGATCCGGCGCCGCCGCTGGAAACCCTGATGCTGCACTTCTGTGGCGAGATCCGTCTCAATCACTGGTATCGCTGCGCCTCCGACTGGCATACCGAGCCGGTTATCAAGCATATCTACAAGATCATCAGCCAGGATGAGGCGCGCCATGGCGGTGCCTACCTGCGCTATATGAAAAAGGCCCTGGTTGAAGTTGGCGACGGCGCGCGTGCAGCCTTTGCGAAGATCGGTGTGCTGATGGCTTCGGCGCGCCGCACCGAAAAGCCGTTGCATCCGACCAATCTGCATGTCAATCAAGCCTTGTTCCCGAACGACACGGTGCAATCGCGCCTGCCCGACCCTGACTGGCTCGAGCGCTGGCTCGACCTGCAGATCAAGTTCGACGGCGAATGGGAAAAGAAGGTGGTCGAGCGCATCTTGCACAATATGTCGTTGCTGTTCGAGCACACCTTCGGTACGGTGCAGGAACTGAACCGCTACCGCAAGGAAATCATGCGGCGCTTATCTCCGGCAGCGGCTTAAGCGGACTGCCGCTTACTCGACCGTGGCCGCAGGTTCTGCTTGCGGCCATTTTTTTTGATTGTCTCATGGTCATTTTTCGCTGACATTTCCGCCGTTATTTCATTTATGCCTGCATTCGAAAAGAAAATCTGCGCGCGTCAGGACCTGGCCGCGCGCGTGGCACAGCTACCCAAACCGGTGGTGCTGACCAACGGCGTCTTCGACATCCTGCATCGCGGCCACGTGACCTATCTGGCGCAGGCGCGTGAGCTGGGCGCATCGCTGGTGGTGGCGGTCAATACCGATGCGTCGGTCAAGCGCCTCGGCAAGGGCGACGACCGCCCCCTGAACGAATGCGCCGACCGCATGGCGGTGCTGGCCGCGCTCGAAGCGGTCAGCCTGGTGGTGGCCTTCGACGAAGACACGGCGCTGGAAGTCGTGCAAGAAGCCCGGCCCGAGATTTATGCCAAGGGCGGCGACTACGATATGCAGGCTATTGCCGAAGGCAAAGCCGTGCTGGCTTACGGCGGCAAGGCGGTCGCGATCGATTTCGAGCACGACCGCTCGACTACCAAACTGCTCGCGAAAGCCCGCTCGGCTTCTTCTTAACGCTTGTCGACGGCCGCTTCGATGGCGACTTTGCCGGCTTTTTCAAAGCGCAGCGTCAGCGGAATTTTCTGCCCCGCCATGAGCGGCTTCTTCAAACCGATCAGCATGATGTGATACCCGTCTGCCGGCAGCATCTCGATCACCACCGCCGGCGGCAGCTCCAGTGCACCGACTTCGCGCATGCGCATGATGTCGCCGTCCATCTGCATATTGTGTAACTCGGCCGATTGCGATGCTGACGTCGTGATGCCCAACAGTTTGTCTCCGGTTTTCCCGGTATTTTCGATCGTGAAATAGACGGCGCCCGTGGTCTGGCCGGGAACGGTGGCGCGCGCATGCGGGTTGCTGATGTGCAGATCGCCGGCGTGGTAATCGGCAGCCATTGCCCAGTTCACGGCTAGGCCGCAAGTCAGTGCCAACAGGGTTCGTTTCATTCTTGTGTTCCTTTCTCGGTGAGTGCGGCACTCCCTCTCTCCCGCCCTCTCTCCCGCGCGGCGGGAGAGAGGAGGAGATACGGCGCTTCGCGAAAAATTTTAAGCGCCACCGGCAAAGCCGTTCTGGCGCCAGGCTTCGTAGACGACCACCGCAACCGTGTTCGACAGGTTCAGGCTGCGATTATCGGGCCGCATCGGCAGGCGGATGCGCTGCCCGGCGGGAAACGACTCACGCAGTTCCGGACGCAAGCCCCTCGTTTCCGAACCGAACACGAACACGTCGCCGGGGAGAAACGCCAGCGAGGCGAACGCGGTCGAACCGTGTGTCGTCATGGCGAACATGCGCTCGGGGTCGGGCGCTTGCGCGGCCAGAAAAGCATCCCAATCGCGATGCACTTTCATGCTCGCATAGTCATGGTAGTCGAGTCCGGCGCGGCGCATCTTGGCATCGTCAAGCGGAAAGCCGAGCGGCTCGATCAGGTGCAATTGCGCGCCGGTGTTGGCGCACAGGCGGATGATGTTGCCGGTGTTGGGCGGTATTTCGGGTTCGACCAGGACGACGTGAAACAAGGGGTTCTCCAATTTAAGTCAACGGCGTGCGGGCAAACACGAAGTTAGTCACGCGTGCGGCGCCGAAGCGTTTCAGCGTTGCCGCCAGTTCATTGAGCGTTGCGCCTGTAGTCATGACGTCGTCGACGATGCCCACGTGCCGGCCGCGCAAACTTTCCATCACCGTCTCCGACACCGTGAAGGCCTCGCGCAGGTTCAGGCGGCGCTGCTCGGGGTGCAGGGTCGATTGTGCGGCGGTCTCGCGCAAGCGGACCGCCAAGCGCGGTTCGAGCGCCACGCCGAGCATGCGCGACAGGGGCTTGGCGATTTCCAGTGCCTGGTTGAAGCCGCGCTGCGTCAGGCGGGCGGAACCAAGCGGCACCGGCGCCAATACGGTCGGCAGGGAAATACCAGGGGAACGCAGCAAGGCGTCGCGCATCATGCTGGCAAACATTGGCGCCAGAGCCAGTCGGCCGCCGAATTTCAGCGAGACCACCAATTGATCGAGCGGCGCGCCGTAATCGACGGCCGCGATGGTGGCGTCGAAGGCGGGAACCTGCTTCAAGCAGTTGCCGCAGCGCTCGCTTGCTCCGGTCTCGTGCGGCATGGCGCACTGCGGGCAGCTACCGCCGCGCGGTGCAAAGAACTGCTTGCTGCAACCATTGCAGATGGTGTGTGCATTGCTCACACCGCATAGCGCGCAACTGGAAGGCAGCACGGCCGGCAAATGTGCCAGCAGATGTTGTGACCAGTGATGCAAGCGTGAAAGCATGGCGCCGTCTATCCCCTTCAAGCGTGTAAACTGTCAAAAAAATTTGCTGTTGAAAAATTCGCTGTCGCCATTATCGCATCGATCCCCTGCTAACCTTTTTGCTTCCGCCCGTGCAATCTTCATCATCCGAATCCAAGCTCAGTGCGCCGATTGACATGCGGCGCGTACGCCAATTGTTTGCGTCGCCGGCACGCGTGCGCGAATCCGACTTCCTGCGGCGCGAGGTAGCCGCCCGGATGCACGAGCGCCTGGCGCTCGTGAAGCTGGCGCCGCAGCGCGTGCTCGATGCCGGCTGTGGCGAAGGAGCCGATCTGCCCAGCCTGCAAAAGCGTTTCGCTGAGGCGCAAACGATAGGGCTTGATGCCGCGCCCGAAATGCTGGCGCTGGCCGGCGCCCGGCAAAGCTCGGCATGGTCCGCGCTCAATCGGGTATTGGGCCAATGGTTGCCGGAGCGCATGCAAGACAAGCTGGGCGTGGCCAGTCAGGCGCATTTGCTGGCCGGCGACTTCGCCTGCCTGCCGTTTTCCGCCAATGCTTTCGACCTGGTCTGGTCGAACCTGGCCCTGCACTGGCATCCCCAACCTGACCGCATTTATGCCGAGTGGCGGCGCGTGCTGCGGGTCGATGGCTTGCTGATGTTTTCGTGTTTTGGGCCTGACACCTTCAAGGAACTGCGCGCCGCTTTCGCAACGGCTGACCGGCATCCGCATGCGCTGCCTTTCGTCGACATGCATGACTTCGGCGACATGCTGGTCGGAGCAGGTTTTTCGACTCCGGTGATGGACATGGAAACCATCACGCTGACCTACGAGACGGTCGACAAGCTGATGGCGGATGCGCGCGCCTGGGGCGGCAATCCGCTCGCCACGCGCAGGCGCGGACTGTTCGGCCGCAAGGCGTGGGAGGGTGTGGTGCAAGCCTTGGAGAAGATGCGGCGCGCCGATGGCCGGATCCCGCTGACCTTCGAGATCATCTACGGCCATGCTTTCCGGCCCGTGCCGCGTACGACGGCCAGCGGCGAAACCATCATACGGTTCGATTTGCCCAAAAAGCAATAAGCTTGGCAACTTGCGAAAGCTTGGAAGCGGTGCTGACCAATAATAAAAAGATAACTTTTATGGGCGAACAGCCATTGGGAAGAGGTGCGACACGCTGGCAGATGAAGGCAGCAAACCCGCGCCGGATGAGCCGTAAAACGCACATTTGCAGTGCGTACAAACCGCTTTTTGCTTGATAACAAGCCCCTTTCCGCCTTATACTCTCGCAGTTTATGACCGGCGACACCGGCAAGCGGGGCTTCGTTTGCTTGGATGGCAGAACATTGTCGCTTTCACATCGCGCTTCACATCGTATCGCCGTGCCGCAGGGTTGGGAGTACTTCGGGCGTGATGCGGTCGGCACGTTCAGTGCAGTGGCAGCGGGCAGAATTCTAAATTTTGGGTATTTGGGGAAACTATGAAACTTGCGCAGCGTCTTCAATCAGCGATGCTTGGTGCCTCGCTCCTGGCGGCCGGCGTGCCGGCCTGGGCCGTGCCTGACGTTCCGGGCGGCCCGGCGGTGAAGGAAATCACCTTCCAAAAGCCGGTTACGCAGATTGCGGAACAGATTTACCACCTGCACACCTTGATGATGGTCATCTGCCTGGTGATCTTCGTTGCCGTGTTCGGCGTGATGTTCTATTCCGTCTTCAAGCACCGCAAGTCGCTTGGCCACAAGCCTGCTACCTTCCATGAGAGCACCACGGTTGAAATCCTGTGGACCATCGTTCCGTTCATCATCGTGATCGCCATGGCCCTGCCGGCCACGCGCACCGTGGTGGCGATGAAGGATGCCTCCAACGCCGACCTGACCATCAAGGTCACCGGCATGCAGTGGAAATGGGGCTACGACTACATTGACGGCGAAGGCAAGGGCATTTCCTTCCTCTCCGCCCTGGCTACTCCACGTGAACAGATCGTCGATCCGTCCGTGCAGAAGAGCGACACCTATCTGCTCGAAGTCGACAATCCTGTCGTGGTGCCGGTCAACAAGAAGGTGCGCCTGGTGCTGACCGCCAACGACGTGATCCACTCTTGGACCATCCAGCGTTTCGGCGTCAAGCAGGACGCGATCCCCGGCTTCGTGCGCGACACCTGGTTCAAGGCTGAAGAGCCGGGCACCTATCGCGGCCAGTGCGTCGAGCTGTGCGGCAAGGAACACGCCTTCATGCCTATCGTCGTGATCGTCAAGTCCGAGGAAGACTACAAGAAGTGGGTTGAAGAGAAGCAGAAGGAAATGGCTGCCAAGGCCGACGACCCGAACAAGGTCTGGACCATCGACGAGCTCAAGCAGCGCGGCGAGAAGGTCTACATGGCCAATTGCGCGGCTTGCCACCAGCCGACCGGCAAGGGCATCCCGGGCAGCTTCCCGGCGCTCGACGGTTCGCCTGTGGTCAACGGCCCGCGCGCCGACCAGATCAACGTGGTGCTGAACGGCCGTAACGGCAAGATGCCGGCCTGGAAGGGCACCTTGTCCGACACCGAAATTGCTGCGGCGATCACCTTCACGCGCAATAACTGGTCGAACAAGGCGGCAGAAAACATTGTCCAACCGGCCGAAGTTGCGGCTGCGCGCAAGTAATTGAATTGAGGAGATTCTGATGAGCAGTACTACCATCGATCACGGACACGATCACTCGCACGGCGCGCACGGTCACGACCACGATCACCACGACCATCATGCCCCCACCGGCTGGCGCCGCTGGGTGTTCGCCACCAACCACAAGGACATCGGTACCCTGTACCTGTTCTTCTCGTTCACCATGTTCCTCATGGGCGGCGTGCTGGCCCTGATGATCCGTACCGAATTGTTCCAGCCTGGCTTGCAGTTCTTCAATCCGGAGTTCTTCAACCAGCTGACCACCATGCACGGCCTGATGATGGTGTTCGGCGCCATCATGCCGGCCTTCGTCGGCTACGCCAACTGGATGGTGCCACTGCAGATCGGCGCTTCCGACATGGCGTTCGCACGCATGAACAACTTCTCGTTCTGGCTGCTGCCGCCTGCCGCGATTCTGCTGGCCGCGTCGTTCTTTGTTCCGGGCGGCGCACCTGCTGCCGGCTGGACCATCTACGCGCCGCTTTCGACGCAGATGGGCATGGGCATGGACATGGGTATTTTCGCGCTGCACATCATGGGTGCTTCGTCGATCATGGGCTCGATCAACATCATCGTGACCATCCTCAACATGCGCGCTCCCGGCATGACGCTGATGAAGATGCCGATGTTCTGCTGGACCTGGCTGATCACCGCCTACCTGCTGATCGCCGTGATGCCGGTGTTGGCCGGCGCCATCACCATGACGCTGACTGACCGTCACTTCGGCACGTCGTTCTTCAACGCTGCCGGCGGCGGCGACCCGGTGATGTTCCAGCACATCTTCTGGTTCTTCGGCCACCCCGAGGTGTACATCATGATCTTGCCGGCGTTCGGCATCATCTCGCACATTGTCCCGGCCTTCGCTCGCAAGCCGCTGTTCGGCTACGCCTCGATGGTGTATGCGACCGCTTCGATCGCGATCCTGTCGTTCATCGTCTGGGCCCACCACATGTTCACCACCGGTATGCCGGTGACCGCCCAGTTGTTCTTCATGTACGCCACCATGCTGATCGCAGTGCCGACCGGCGTGAAGGTGTTCAACTGGATCGCCACGATGTGGAAGGGTTCGATGACTTTCGAAACCCCGATGCTGTTCGCCGTCGGCTTCATCTTCGTGTTCACCATGGGCGGCTTCACCGGCCTGATCCTGGCCGTCACGCCGATCGACATCCAGATGCAGGATACCTATTACGTGGTGGCCCACTTCCACTACGTGCTGGTGGCCGGTTCGCTGTTCGCGATGTTCGCCGGCTTCTACTACTGGGGTCCGAAGTGGACGGGTTACATGTATAACGAAACGCGCGGCAAGATCCACTTCTGGTCTTCGCTGATCTCGTTCAACGTGACCTTCTTCCCGATGCACTTCCTGGGCTTGGCCGGCATGCCGCGCCGTATCGCCGATTATCCGGCGCAGTTCACGGACTTCAACCAGATCGCCACGATCGGCGCTTTCTGGTTCGGCCTGAGCCAGGTGTACTTCCTGTTCTTCGTCGTGATCCCGTCGATCCGCGGCGGCGAAAAGGCGGCTGACAAGCCCTGGGAAGGCGCCGAAGGCCTCGAATGGACTATCCCGAGCCCGGCACCGTTCCACACCTTCGAAGTGCCGCCGACAGTCAAGTAAGACAGAAGGAAGGCGGGTGCAAACCCGCCTTCCATGATGGAAATACGCAGTATGCAAGAACAGAAGAAACCGAATAACCTGAAGACGGCCTTGATCCTGGCGTCGGTCGCCGCGGCATTTTTCGTCGGTGCCTTCGTCAAGCGTATCTGGTTCAGTTGATGGCTTATTGAGCAATATGGCACAGCAAGAGAACGGTAGCGGTAAAGCCGATGGCAAGTCGGCCAATGACGCCAATGTGCGCCTGAACCGGGGCATGCTGGCCAAGCTGGTGGTGATCGCCGTCATCATGTTCGGTTTCGGGTATGGCTTGATCCCGGTCTATAAGCAGATTTGCGAATTGACCGGCATCAATATCCTGACCCAGAAGGAAGACGGGCTCGATACGGCGGTGGCAGCCAATACGCAAGTCGACCAGACGCGTACGGTGACCGTGCTGTTCGATGCCAACACCACTGGACCTTGGCGCTTCCGGCCGGTGACCGGCAGTTTGCAAGTGCACCCGGGCGAAATGACCCAGGTGGTGTACGAAGTGGTGAATACGCAGGCGCGCAAGATGGATGCGCAGGCAATACCGAGTTACGCGCCGCAGGAGGCGCAGCAGTACTTCAAGAAGATCGAATGCTTTTGCTTCAAGCAGCAGACGCTCGGCCCGAATGAAGCGCGGCAAATGCCGGTGGTGTTTTACATCGACCCGAAATTGCCGAAGAATGTGAAGACGATTACCTTGTCCTACACTTTCTTCGAAGTCGGTCTTGATGCCAAGACCCAGAATGCGACGTAAATGCGGCAACGTAAAGCGGCAATGTAAGAGCGTGGCATGAATGATGATTTGAAACAGTCGGCCCAACGCAAATTGTCGTTTGGCGCGACGGTGAAAGCGGTGTTGTGGTCGTTTTTCGGCGTCAGAAAGAAAAACGATTACGAAAAGGATGCGGCGCAGCTCAATCCGGTACATGTGTTGATTGCCGGAGTGATAGGAGCGCTACTGTTTATTGCGGCATTGGTGACCGTAGTCCACCTCGTGGTCGCGAAGTAGTTTTTAAAATTGAATTGAAAATTGAACGTTTTGGGAGATGCAAATGAGTTCTCACGCTAAGGCGCCGTACTATTTCGTGCCGGGACCGTCGCGCTGGCCGGTGATGGCTGGCATGGCCCTGCTGCTGACCATGGCCGGCGCATCGGCTTGGGTCAACGACATCACTTGGGGTCCGACGCTCAACGCCATCGGCGTCGTCTGCCTGTTGCTGGTGCTGTACAAGTGGTTCGGCGATGCCATCTCCGAATCCGAAGGCGGCCAGTACAGCGAGCGTGTGGACCTCTCCTTCCGCTGGAGCATGAGCTGGTTCATTTTCTCCGAAGTCATGTTCTTCGGCGCCTTCTTCGGTGCGCTTTTCTATGCCCGTAACATCAGCATGCCTTGGTTGGCCGACCTCGATCACAAGCTGCTGTGGCCCGACTTCGTTCCGCACTGGGGCAACACCCCGGGCGGTACAGTCGCGCCGTTCACCAAGATGTCGCCGTTCCCGGTCCCGACCATCAATACGGCCCTGCTGCTGACCTCGGGCGTCACCCTGACCATCGCCCACCACGCGCTGCGCGTCGGCAAGCGTACTCAGACCGCGATCTGGCTGTTCCTGACCGTGCTGCTCGGCGCCACCTTCATGGGCTTCCAGGCTTCCGAATACATCGGCGCATATAACGACCTGAACCTGAAGTTGACTTCCGGCATCTACGGCTCGACCTTCTTCATGCTGACCGGCTTCCACGGCTTCCACGTGACCATGGGCGCGATCATGCTGTCGGTGGTGCTGTTCCGCGTGATCCGCGGCGATCTTTCACCCGAACATCACTTCGCGTTCGAAGGCGCCGCCTGGTACTGGCACTTCGTCGACGTGGTTTGGCTCGGTTTGTACATCTGCGTGTATTGGCTGTAAGGCTGTACGAGAACAAGAAAAAGCCGCACTTCGGTGCGGCTTTTTTACTGGTGAGGATGTTGTTTGATAGGCGGTCAGCCGCCTATCAAAGGGCTGTTCAGTTACCGTACATGAAACCGGTTGGATGTATCCAGCCCAGCCGATACGCCAGCAGCAGGATCAGGAACAAGGCTACGGAAAGGCCGATGCGGAAAGTCAGCGCCGTCGCCATGCGGCCTTCGCGTCCGCGGCCTTTGTCCTTCATCATGAACACACCGGCAAAGGCGAGACTGGCGATGATGAGGATGAAGCCTATGATGACGAATAGTTTCATGGTGAGGCGCGCAGGCTTGCTTGCGCAATAATGCGGGTCAATAAAGCGACATTGTAATGCCAATCGGAATGGGGTTCAGATTTCGCTGGGTGCCTTTCATCGCGACCATCGCGGTAGTGGCCATCGGCATTGCGCTTGGCAACTGGCAGGGGCGGCGTGCCGACGAGAAGCGCGCCATCGCGGCACGCATGCAGGAGCGCAAAGCTGCGCCGCTGCTGGTTGTGGGTGCTGAGCCGGCAAATGTCGACGAGATCGAATACCGTCATGTGCGTATGCGCGGCGAGTTCGATAGCAACTGGCCGCTGTATCTCGACAATCGGCCGCAGGGTGGCAAGCCGGGCTTTTACTTGCTGATGCCGTTCAAGCTGGCAGGCAGCAACAGGCATGTATTGATCGAACGCGGCTGGCTGCCCGTCAATCCCGGACGCCGCACGGAATTGCCGCCGCCGGTGACACCGGCGGGGCAGACCGAGGTCGAGGGCATCGCGGTACGCAATCCGGGCCGCGTATTCCAGCTCGGACAAGCCGCGGCAATCCGGCCCGGCGCCATTCTGCAAAATGTCACGGTCGGCGAATTTGCGGCAACCTCCGGTTTCGAGATGCAATCCTTCGTGGTCGAACAAAGCAGTGCTCTGCAAGATGGATTGGTGCGCGATTGGCCGGTGCCGTCGGCCGGCATAGAAAAACATCTCGGTTACCGCTTCCAATGGTATGGCTTGGCGGCCACTGCATTCGTATTTTTTGTCGTAACGGGCTTTCGTAGAAATGAGCGAAGAAATGAGCAAGGAAACAAGCGTGGGAACGAACAAGCGTAGCGGGCGTTGGAAACTGTTGCTGATGGTGGCGATTTGCGCCTCGCCGGTGATCGCGTCGTATTTCACCTATTACGTGATCAAGCCGTCTTCGCGTACCAACTACGGCGCCTTGCTCGATCCGCGCCAATATCCTATGCCGCATCTCGGCGCAGCTCTGCTTGACGGCAAACCGGTCGAGCTCGATGCCTACAAGGGGAAATGGATCATGCTGCAGGTCGCGGACGGCGCTTGTGCAGATGCCTGCAAGACCAGCCTGCTCGACATGCGCCAGGTGCGCCTGATGCAGGGCAAGGAGATGGATCGCATCGAGCGCGTGTGGCTGATCACAGACAATCAGCCGCTCGATACAGTCTTGATGCGCGAATACGATGGCACCCATATGCTGCGCGTCAAGCGCGAAACGCTGAATGCCTGGCTGCCGGTCGACGAGGGCACCACGCCGGCCGACCATATCTACATGATCGATCCGCTCGGCAACCTGATGCTGCGCTTTCCCAAGAATCCGGATCCCTACAAGATGAAGAAAGACATCGCCAAGCTGTTGTCGGCTTCGAGCATCGGTTGAGGGCAGGAAGAAAATCGCAAAATGACCTTCACCGCCGTAAGCATCACCGAAATGCTGCTGACCGCACTGACGGTGGCCGCCGTACCGCTGACCGTGGTGTGGGTGTCGAGCGACGCCGACAAATACCGCAAGCTGATTTTAGTCACGCTGTTCCTGACCTTCGACCTGATCATGTTCGGCGGCTTCACCCGCCTGACCGATTCCGGCCTGGGTTGCCCCGATTGGCCGGGCTGCTACGGCCATGCGAATCCCCTGCAGGCGCAGACTGAAATCCAGGTGGCGCAAAATGCGATGCCGACCGGGCCGGTCACGCATTCCAAGGCCTGGATAGAAATGATCCACCGCTACCTGGCCATGGCAGTCGGCCTGCTGATCGTCACCACCATGTTCATCGCCTGGCGCCGCTGGCTGCAGTCGGGACGCAGCGTCGAGCGCTTCCGGCCAGGTTGGCCGACTGCCTTGTTCGGGCTGGTCTGCCTGCAAGGCGCATTCGGCGCCTGGACCGTGACCTTGAAGCTGCAACCGGTGATCGTAACCACGCATCTGCTGCTGGGATTGAGCTTGCTGGCGGCGTTGGCGTGGCTGGCGGCGCGTCAGCAGCCAATCGAGCCGGTTGCACAGCCCGCTGCGCGGACGGCGGCAGCCTTGCGTGGCCCGGCATTGGCAGCCTTGTTATTGTTGACTATGCAGATCGCTCTTGGCGGTTGGGTCAGCACGAATTACGCGACGCTGGCCTGCACCGAGTTTCCCATGTGTCAGGGAGGCTGGATTCCGCAAATGGATTTCACCAACGGCTACACCCTGTGGCGCGATCTGGGCAAGACTGCCGGTGGCGACTACCTTTCGTTTGCCGCCTTGACCGCCATACACTGGACTCACCGGAATTTCGCCCTGATTGTGATCGCTTTCACCGGCTGGGTGGGCTGGCGTGCCAGCCGCACCGAGGGACTGCACATGCTGGGGCAATGGCTGATGGGAGCGCTGGCCCTGCAGTTCTGCACCGGCGTCGCCACTATCTTCCTGCACTGGCCCTTGCTGCTGGCCGTCATGCATAACGGCGGCGCGGCCTTGCTGGTGCTGTTGTTGGTCATGGTAAACTACCGGTCTCGCGCGCTGGCTGCCCTGAACAAGGTCCCGGCGCGCCAGTCCTGAATGCAAGTATGACCACCCTGACTATCCATCCGAACCGACTGGCCCAATACTGGGCGTTGACCAAGCCGCGCGTGACGCAGCTTGCCGTGTTTTGCGCGGTAATCGGCATGTTTTTGGCAACACCGGACTTGCCCGACTGGCGCCTGGTGGTGGCCGGCACAATAGGCATCTGGCTGTTGGCCAGTGCCGCTTTCGCCGTCAATTGCCTGGTTGAACGCGAGATCGATTCGCGCATGGCCCGCACTGCGCGCCGTCCGCTGGCGCGCGGCGAAATCACGGTGCTGCAGACCCTGGTGTTTTCCGGCGTGGTCGGCGGCCTTGGCATGTGGGTGCTCTACCACTTCGTCAACCCGCTCACCATGTGGCTGACCTTCGCCACCTTCGTCGGTTATGCAGTTATTTATACGATGATCCTCAAGCCGGCGACACC
>Ga0213872_10000960_pt1 | contig 20187 bp, 15 predicted proteins | sample VelepicomBERX_R2_FD_160071 | JGI IMG/M metagenome (GOLD analysis project Ga0213872, IMG submission 160071) | Rhizosphere microbial communities from Vellozia epidendroides in rupestrian grasslands, the National Park of Serra do Cipo, Brazil - RX_R2 | ecosystem: Host-associated > Plants > Roots >...
GTCGTCGGGACGGCCCCAGCGCGCGCCTTTCAGCGCCATGCCGCCGGACAGGGAGCGGTTGATCTCGGTGAATTCGTAGGCTTCCTTGGCGCCGTCGTTGGCGCTGGCGCGCAGGAACACACCCAGGTCGGCCGCCACTTCCTGTTCCACATTGACGGCCACGCCGGGACGCCAGGCCTTGCGCCGCACCAGCTTCACATCAGGCGTTTCGTTCTGCGCGATACCCAGCGCCACGGCGTCGGCGTAGCGCGCCATGCCGCCGTGATTGTCGAAGGCCAGCAGCTTGACCTTGCCGGGATGGCCGGCGCACTGGTAGCGCTGCTCCAGTTCCGCCACCAGCATGATCTGCGAGAAATCCGGTTTGACGATCTTGCCGTTCGGTTCAGGCGAGAGCTGGTACACGCCGGCGCGGGCGGTCCAGTCGCCCTGGGTCCATTCGGCCGCGGCACCGTAGGTAAAGCCCCAGGCGTCGGCGGCGTAGTCGAAAGCGCCCGCGTCGATCAGGGCCCAGTTGAGGAAGTCGCCGCGCGGATCATGGGCGTAGCTGTTGGTGTCGAAGATATCGGTCACCGACATCTTGCCGACGGTGATGGTGACGTTGTCCTGCGCGCGCGTACCGGCGAGCTGGTTGGCCGCGCCTTCCACCTTGCCGCTGTCGCCGCCCAGGGGAATCACGTGGCGCACAAAGGCGCGCGGCACGCGGAAGTAGGGATGGTTGGAACCGATCTTGTAAGCCTCGCCGCTGGCAAAGCCGGCCAGGCCGATGGTGTTGCTCAGGCCCGCTCCCTGGTCGATCTCCGGGTTGATCCAGAACTCGGTATTGGCGCCCAGGCGCAGCCCGGCGAACACGGTCAGGTCGGTGGTTTCTTCGCTGCGGCCTTGCGCTTCCAGGCTGTTGGCGCCCTGGTAGGGCGAGTTGAAGCGGTTGTGCTTTTGCGAGACGGTGGTCCACTGGCCGTGGACGGCCCAGTCTTCGGATTCGGCATGGACCTGTGCTGCCGTCAGCATGAATAGCAGCGCTAGTTGCATGCGGAGCGAGGTGTTCATGGCGCGAATTTTATCGATTGCCGAGTTATTTTTTTGCGTTGGTTTCTTCGCTGTCGGCGGCGATGCAATGCTCGTCATCGCCATGGTCATGCTCGTGCGAGTGATGCACCACGTTGGCCACGGCGGTGACTTCAATTTCGATCTTGTATTCCGGGCGGATCAGCTTGGCACCGACAGTCGAGCGTGCCGGCGTATGCCCCTTGGGTACCCATTCGTCCCAGACCGAATTCATCACCGCGTAGTCGCCGACCGAGGCCAGGTAGATCCGGGCGGAGACGATATTGGTCTTGTCGGCGCCGACATGGGCCAGCAGGCGGTCGATGAACTTGAGGATTTCCCGCATCTGCCCCTCGACGCCCAGCGAAGTGTTTTCCGCTACCTGGCCGGCCAGGAAAATCATATTCGCATCGCCCATTCTGGCGACGGTCATCTCGCTGAAGCGCGGGCCCATCTCATGCCGTACGATTTCCATCTAGGTCTCCATGGTTTTCGATTATTGAGCTGCTTGCCACCAGCCGCCGCCCAGCGCCTGGAACAAGGCGACCGTATCGGCCAGGCGGTTGGCCTCGGCCTGGACCAGGTTCAGTTGCGCCTGCAGATAGGTTTGCTCGATGGTGAGCAGGGCCATCGGGCTCAGGTCACCCAGTTCAAGCTGGCGGCGGGCCATGGCCAGGCTCCTGGCGGCGGCCTGTTCGGCGGCGGCAGCCTTGCGCATCGCCTCAGCATCATAATGCATTGCTTGCAGCGCGTCCGCCACATTCTGGAAAGCGTTGATGACAGTCGCGCGGTACTGCGCGGCCGCTGCATCGTACGCGGCTTGAGCGGCTGCCTGACGGTGCTTCAGGGTACCGCCGTCGAACACCGGCTGGGTGATATTGCCCGCCAGGGTCCAGAAGCCGCTGCCGGCCTTGAACAGGTCGGACAGCGAGGTGGCCGACGAACCGTAGGCATTGACGCCGAGGGTCACGCTGGGCAGGCGGTTGGCCGCGGCCACGCCGATATCGGCGCTGGCCGCGTGCAGCAGTTCCTCGGCGGCGCGCACGTCGGGGCGGTGTTCCACCAGGGTGGACGGCAAGGTCAGGGGCTGGGATGCTGGCAACTGCAGATTGGCCAGCTCAAAGCGCGGGCCTTCGCCATCGCCGGGGAAGCGTCCGGCCAGTGCGGTCAGCACGTTGCGCTGCACCGCCAACTGCTTTTCCAGCGGCGGCAAGGCTTGTTCCGCCGCCGCCAGCGCCGCCTCCTGCGCCAGCACGTCGGCCTGTCCTACTTCGCCCAGCGCCAGCTGCTTGTGCAGCATGGACAGCAGTTTGACCTGGATCTCGATCACCGCGCGCGTGGCCTTGATCTGGCCGCGCAGCGCCGCTTCCTGAATCGCGGCGTTGACGACGTTCGAGGTCAAGGTCAGGCGCGTGGCTTCCAGCTGGAATCGTTGCGACTCGGCCTGGGCCTTGAGCGATTCAACCTGGCGCCGGTTGGCGCCCCACAGGTCCGGGCCATAGGACACGGTCACTTGGGCGGTGTGCAGATTGTAGTAGTAGGCGTTCGAAGCCAACGGGCTGGCCAGCACACCCGCCACCTTCTGGCGGCTTGGCGCATAAGATGCATCGACGGTGGGATAGAACGCACCCTGCTGCGCATAGACGCTCTCCAGCGCGCCACGCAGCGTGGCCTGCGCCGCTTCAATACCTGGATTGCGTTCCAGGCTGGCGGCCACCAGCGCATTCAACTCGGTCGAATGGAACAGCGCCCACCACTGGGCCGGAATGTCCTGCGTCGCCGCCAGCGACGGCAGGTCGCCGGCGGCAAGCGGCTCGGCCGTGTAGCTGGCCGGCAGCTTCGCATCGGGCCTTACGTAATCCGGGCCTACTGCGCAGCCTGCCAGCAGGGCCAGGCCGCACGCCAGCGCCAGGACGCGGCGGCGCGGCGGATGTTGGCACTTCGCTTGCATCATCGCTGACTCCTTCCGCTTGCGTCCCATGGTTTGCTTTCAAAGAATTGTTCCATCGCAAAATACAGTGCTGGCAGAATGAACAAGGTCAGCAGGGTTGAGACCACCAGCCCGCCCACCACCACGGTGGCCAGGCCGCGCTGCACGTCGGTGCCCACGCCGGTGGCCAGTGCGGCTGGCAGCATGCCGAAGGAGGCCACGGTGGCCGTCATCAGCACCGGACGCAGACGCTCGGTGGCGCCTTCCACCACGCTCTCGGCCAGGCTGGACCCCTTGCCGCGCATGCGGCGGAAGTTGGCCACCATGATGATCCCGTTCTGCACCGAGACACCGAACAGCGCGATAAAGCCGACCGCCGTCGCCACGTTGAGCGTTTCACCCGTCACATGCAGTGCGATCAGACCGCCCAGCGTGGCCAGCGGCACCACGCCCAGGATCAGCGCAGCCTGGCGCAGTTTGCCGAACTGGAAGAACAGCAGCACCGCCATCAGCAGCATCACCAGGCCGAGGATCACCACCAAGCGGGCCTGGGCGCGGCGCTCGTTCTCGAACTGGCCGGCCCATTCCAGGCGGATGTTCTGCGGGTTGAATTTGACCTCGGCGTCGATGCGCTTTTGCGCCTCGGCCAGGTAGGAGGTCAGGTCGCGTCCGCGATTGTCGATGCGCACCGTGATCTGGCGCTCGCTCATTTCATGCGAGATGGTGCTCTCGCCGGTCTGCATGCTGATGTGGGCCACCTGCGCCAGCGGAATCTTGGCGCCGCTGGAGCTGTTCAGATACAGCTGGCCCAGGGCGGCCGCCCCGCCCTTGCTTTCCGTCGGCAGGCGCACGGTGACGTTGTAGCTGCGGTCGCCGACGAACACCGGCGTCACGGGCGCGCCGCCGACGCCGGTCTGGATCAGGGCGGCGATATCGGCCACGTTGATGCCGAAGCGCGCCGCCGCCTCGCGGTCCACCTTGATCGCCATCTGTGGAATCTGCGGCTCCTGGAACAGCGAGGCCGAGGCGGTGCCGCGGATGGTGCCGAGGATGTCGACGATCTGATTGCCGATCTGGCGGCACTGCTTCAGATCCTTGCCGTACACGCGCAGCACCAACGGGCTGTGGGCGCCGCCGATGGCGTCGTTGACGCCGTCGATGATGGGCTGGCTGATGCCGACGTCAAAGCCTGGCATGCTGGCAAAGCGCGCGTTCAGTTTGGCGATGAAGGCGGCCTTGCTCTCGTGCTCGGGCCATTGGTCGTAAGGCTTCAGGCCGACCGGCACTTCCATGTGCGAAGGTGTCCATGGGTCGGTGCCGTCGTCATTGCGGCCCAGTTGCGTCACCACGTAGGACACTTCGGGATAGGACTGCAGCGTGCGGCGCAGCTCGGTCGCCATTTCGCTGGCCTTATCCATCGAGATCCCGGAAGGCAGCTGCACCTGCAGCCACAGCGCGCCTTCGTCCAGCTCGGGCAGGAACTCGCGCCCGGCGCTGGCGCCCAGCACAACCACGGCCACCAGACAGAGCGCGCTGACAATATAGGCCACCGGCAGCCGGGCCAGCAAGGTGTTCAGGCCGTTGCGGTAGCGCTGCGTCAGCCAGGCCAGTGGGCGGTTGTGGAAGATCTTGCGCGGCTTGCGCAGCGCGGCAAAGGCCAGACCGGGAATCAGCACCAGCGCGCAGATCAGGGCTCCCAGCAGGGCGTAGGACACGGTATAGGCCATCGGCGTGAACAGCTTGCCCTCGGCACGCTCGAAGGCGAACAGCGGCAGGTAGGCCGCGACGATGATCAGGGTGGCAAAGAAGATCGGGCGCGCCACCTGGCTGGCGGTGCCGAGGATGTCTTCCTCGGTCAGCTCGGCGTGCGGCGCTTCCTCGCGCCGGCGCAGGATCGCCTCCATCACCACGATGGCGCCGTCGACGATGATGCCGAAGTCGATTGCGCCCAGCGAGAACAGGTTGGCCGGCATCTTGGTGGCGGCCATGATGATGAACACCGTCACCAGCGCGATGGGGATGGCGACGGCCGCCACGATGGCGCTGCGCGGGCTGCCCAGGAACAGGATCAGCACAATGCAGACCAGGCCGATGCCCTCCAGTACCGTATGGGTGACCTTGTGCACCGTCAGCTCGACCAGGTCGTCGCGGTCGATGTAAGGCACCAGCTTGACGCCTTGCGCGGCCAGCTTCTTCTGCAGCTGCTCGACCTTGGCGTGCACGCCTTGCAGTACGCGCGAGGGGTTCTCGCCCTTGAGCATTAGGACGATGCCTTCGATGGTGTCAGGATTGCGGTCCTTGCCCAGGATGCCTTCACGCTCCTGGTGGCCGAACTGCAGCTTACCCAGGTCGCGCAGCAGCACCGGCGAGCCGTTGGTCTGGTTGACCACCACGGAACCCAGGTCTTCCAGCGAGCGCACCTGGCCGATGCCGCGCACTACATAGCTTTGCTCGCCGCGCGAGATGCGACCGCCGCCCGCGTTGGCGCTGCTGTTGTTGATGGCCGTGACGACATCGCTCAGCGCCAGGTTGTAGCGGCTCAGCTGGGCCGGGTCGAGTTCAAGCTGGAACTCCTTGGTGAAGCCGCCGAAGTTGTTCACATCGGCCACGCCGGAGATCTGTTTGAGCGCGGGGATGACTTCCCAGCGCTGGATCTCCGATAGCTGCATCAGGTTCTTGCTGTCCGATTCCAGGGTGTAGCGGAAGATTTCGCCGGACGGACTGGTAATCGCGCCCAGGCCCGCCTGCACGCCGGCCGGCAGGGTGACCTGGCCAATGCGCTCGGTCACGCGCTGGCGCGCGAAGTAATTGTCGGTGCCGTCCTCGAACACCAGGGTAATCAGCGAAAGTGCAAAGGTGGAGCTGGAACGCATGGTCACCAGGCCGGGCGTATTGCTGAGCGCGCGCTCCAGCGGCGTGGTGATCTGCTGTTCGATTTCTTCGGCGGCCAGGCCGGGCACCTGGGTGGTCACCTGCACGGTGACGTCGCTGATGTCCGGATAGGCCTCGACCGCCATATGGGTCCAGGAGATGTAGCCGTAGATGGCCACCAGCAGCGCAATCACCCACGCCAGGTGGCGGCGGCGGAAGCACAGGGCGATGAGCTGGTTAATCATTCAGCAGCACTCCGCCGCGCACCACCACGCGCTCGCCGGCGCGCAGGCCGGAGACGATGCTCACCTGCTCGCCATCCTCCATGCCGGTTTCCACCGCGCGCCGCGTGAAGGTCCAGGGCGCTACCTCAACAAACACGGTGGTGCTGTCGTTGTTCATCAGCAGGGCCGACGCCGGTACACGCACGCCGGGGGACTGCGGCACAGCCAGGCTGACGCTGGCGTACATATTCGGCTTGAGTTTGGCATCGCGGTTGGCGAAGGCGATGCGCGCCTTGCTGCGGTGGGTGTCTGCGTCGAGTACAGCGCTGACAAAGGCGATGGCGCCGCGTCGTACCTGGCCCGGCTCGGCGTTCAGGCGCACTTCGGCGGACTGGCCCTTGGCGACCAGCGCCACCAGGTTTTCCGGTACGTTGGCGGTGACCCAGACCTGGTCCAGATTGGCAATCGTCATCAGCGCTGCCGTCGGATCGTTGAGGTAGGCGCCGATACCGCTGTTGAGCGCGGTCACGGTGCCGGACACCGGCGCCGTCAGAACCAGACCATGCGCCTTGCTGCCGTGCGCGGCGCCCAGCGCGGCCAGGCGCGTATCGGCGCGGGTGGCTTCGGCGGCAGCCTGGGTGTAGTTGCTTTGCGCCTGTTCCAAGTCCTTGCCGGCGTTGGCGCCCACCTCATGCACGCCGCGTGCGCGCTGCAGGGCGTGGCTGGCCAGTTCGGCAGCGTCATGCGCCTTGTCGGCATCGGCCTGGGCCTGGGCCAGATCAGGCGAGCTGATGACGGCCAGCACCTGGCCCTGGCGTACGCTGTCGCCCAGCTTGACCTTGAGTTCAGTCAGGCGGCCGGTCAGGGGCGGCAGGATATTGACGGTCTGGGCCGGGTCGGCTTCCACCACCGCCGGCAGGGCGACCGTGTGCGTGGCGGCGGCGGCCTCGATGGCCGCCACCTGCAGGCGCGCGCGCAAAGGCGACTTGTCCGGGATGGCGATATTGTCTTTCTGGCGCACAGTCATCGGCACCGCTTCGGCCGCCTTGCCGTCAGTGCCGGCGCGCGAACAGCCTGATAATGGCAGCAGGCTGGCGATCAGCAGGGCGGTCAGGCCGGCGGCGCGCACGGCGGGGACGGTCACGGTGGTACGGGCGTTCATCCGTATTCTCCTTCTATGATGATTGCTACGGTCTGGGCCGGAAAGGCGCAACTATGCCTGGGGAATTTGACCCCGTGGTGACATGCCGCCCTGAGGCGGCCTCACTTCATGTCTTGCTTAAGCGTGCTTATGGTCGAGGCAGCACTCGTGCACCGTGGTGCCTTGCTCCACCTGGATGGTGCAGTGGGCGATACCGAATTCCTCGCGCAGCTCGCGCGTGATGGCGTCGATGGCCTGGTCGCCCGGGTAGCCGGACGGGATCACCAGGTGCGCCGTCAGCGCCGTTTCGGTGGTGCTCATCGGCCAGATGTGCAGGTCATGCATATCGCTGACGCCGGGGCGGGCGCGCAGGAAGGTCTCGATCTCGGTATGGTCGATATTGTCCGGTACAGCGGCCAGCATCATGCGCAGCGACTGCGCCAGCAGCAGCCAGGTGCTCCAGGCGATCAGCACCACGATGGCCACCGAGACCAGCGGGTCGAGCCAGCTCCAGCCGGTGTACATCACCACCAGGCCGGCCAGCAGCACGCCCAGCGAAATGGCGGCGTCGCCGGCCATATGCAGGTAGGCGCCGCGGATATTGATGTCGTCCTTGCTGCCGTTGATGAACAGCCAGGCCGAGAAGCCGTTGACCAGGATGCCGACGCCCGCCACCGCCGAAACGGTCAGGCCGGCCACAGGGTTCGGATGCAGCAGCTGCTGCACGGCTTCCCAGGCGATGGCGCCGCAGGCGGCCATCAGCAGCATGGAGTTGAACAGCGCGGCTAGCATCGAGCTGCTGCGCAGGCCGTAGGTAAAGCGTCCCTTGGGCTGGCGCTTGGCCAGGATGGCGGCGCCCCAGGCCAGCATCAGGGCCAGCACGTCGGACAGGTTGTGGCCCGCATCGGCCATCAGCGCGGTGGAGTTGGCCAGGAGGCCGTAGAAGAATTCGATCGCCACGAACACCGAGTTGAGCACGATGGCGATGGCGAAGGCCTTGCCATGCGTGCTGGGATCGCCGTGGTGGTGATGGTGGCCGATCCCATGGCTGTGATCATGGCCGTGGCCATGATGGTGGTGTCCGTGCGCGTGGCTGTGGCCCTTGCCGGCCTTGGCGGGCGCGTGCTCATGGCCGTGATCGTGGTCATGTGCGTGGTCGTGCTCATGATCGTGATCATGGTCGTGATGTTCGTGGCCGTGGTGGTGGTGCTTGCTCATGCGTCGGTCCCGTTGGAAGGTTCGGCGATATGGTCCAGCATATCGCTCAACATGCCGCTGATGTGGGCATCGGCGGTGGAATAGAAAACTTGCTTGCCTTGGCGCTCCGACTTGACGATGCGGGCGGCGCGCAGCAGGCGCAAGTGGTGGCTGACCAGCGAGCTACTCAGGTTCAGTGTAGTGGCGATATCGCTGACGGCAATTGGCGTGTTCAGGCAGGCCATCACGATGCGCAGGCGCGTATGGTCCCCCAGCAGGTGGAACAAATCCGCCAGCTCGGCGAGGGCGGGGTCGCATTCAGGGTGATCGTGCAGGCAAGCCATAATACTAACAAGTGAATAGGTGTTCACATGTTAGCACAAACAGGCTGGCGACTGCGCAAAATATTTGCAGTCGCCAGGGCGGTCAGCGAATGGCCAGGTGATGGTGGATCGCTTCTGCAGCGGACTGTTCGATGTCGAGCCAGTGGCGGCGCCGGATTTCGGCGCGCTTGCGGTGCTTGGACGCTACTGTGCTCAGATCCTTGTCGCGCAGGCGGGATGGCATCAGGTAGCCGTAGCGGCTGGTCTGCTCGCCGTGCATGGACTGCCAGAAGTGGTCATAAGTGCTGGTAAATTGTTCCACCCGATCATGGCGCAGATGGGCATGCGCGTGGCCGGGAATGCCGATCAGCACTTCGCTGCCATTGGCCAGGGCGAGCCCGCGCAAGGCCGCCAAGCAAAACAGCTTGGGCCAGTTGTTGGGGAAGGCGGTATTGAATTTGTCGGTGGCGTCGGTACGGTTCAGGGTACGGCCCTGGCAACAGGTCACCCACGGAATGACGGTCCCGGGCTGCTGCACTGCTGCGCCATCCAGCCAGGTGAACTTAAAGATGTGCAGCAGCTGACGGTCGACGTAAAAGACCACCTCCAGGTCGCCTTCCTGGGCGACCCGGGAGGACATGCGCAAGCGGATGTGGAAGCGCATGCCGTCCAGCACCTTCTCCCACAGTTGCAAACCATCCAGCAGGTAGACCGCTTCCTTGTAGCCGTGCCCGAAACGCTGGTCTTCTACCTGGGCATGGAAGGTGGCCAGATTGATGCGCTCGCGGTGCGTCAGGAAATTGGCCAGGTAGTGCCGATGGCTGAGGTGATGGAACAGGTCATAGCGCGCCGCGCGCCGCAGGTACTGGCTGACAATGCCAACCTTCAGCAGTTCCTCGTGCTCGCGAAAATGCAGCAGGACGCGGCTGGAGCGGGCCACTGCGGCAAAGAAACTCTTGATGGGATAGGTCCGGCGGACGTGAGCAACGTGCAACAGTGTGTGTAAGACAAGCATGATCGCCTCGCGTATTATTGCAAATGCCTCAACATTCGGAGGCATAAATTGATTCCAAATTGGCAAGCAATTATGTAACTCAGTGTATCAGTTTGTATCGTTTGCACGCATTACGGATTGGTAATCTCGTGGAAAGGCAAGTTTTAGATACAGTGTGTTACATGTGGGTGCAATAAGAGACCAAGGGGTTAGCCGGAGGGTTGAGCGGGCGGGGAGTTTTTGTCCAGGTCTAATTGGCTGGACAGGGGCAAAAGGGCAGGCGCGGCGGCCTGCCGCTTATTTCTGCAATTCTGCCTGAAGCTGGCTGCGGATTTTAGGATCCAGCTTCTGAATGGCTTTGGTGAGCTTTTCACCGGCGGCAATGGCTTCTGCCTGTTCCGGCGTCAGGGTCTTGGCCTGGACAATCGGCGCCGGCGGCGTCACCGGCTTGAAAAACAGGGCCTGGCCGGCCAGCACCACCAAGGCGCTGATGAAGGATACCACAGCGGAGGCGGCAAGCAAGCGCCACTCGCGCGGCGTGAACAGCGAGGTTTGCGTGGCAATGGCCCGTCCGGTCCCTGAGGGAGGCGGGGCAAAGGCGGGCGAAGGGCTTGCAGCAGCTGAATTTCCGTTGCCATTTCGCAACGAATTGGCGTCATTGTCCTGGCCAAAGACATCTTCCAGCTCGTCGTCATGGTGTCCGCTCAAGCTATGGGCGGGAACGCGCGGCGCGGGCGCCGCCGCGCCCAGGCCGCCGGCCGCGCGCGCATGCGAGGCCAGTTCCTGCGAGGCGGCGTCGATCAGGGCCACATGGCGTTCCACCGCCTCGGCCAGCACCGCTTCGTTGAGCGCCACCAGGGCGAAGATGGGATCGTCGACGTCGACCTTGACGCCGGTCTTTTCAAATACCAGGCTGCGCAGCTTGTGCTGATCCATGGCCGCTTACCAGCTGACTTTGTCGAGCTGCTCGAACAGGTCGCGGAACACGACCTTGATGCGCTGCTTTTCCATCACGTTGAACTTGTCGCTTTCCTTGACCTCGTTGGCGGTCATGCGCGCCGTATTCATCTTCTTGATGTCGGCGCCGAAGGTGTCGGCATTGCGCGCCGACAGCACCACCCGGCCCACCACGCGCGCGGAATTGTCGGCATAGGTCTGCGATTCGATGAACTGCTTGCCGGCCGCCGACTGCAGCAGGCCGAAGTGCTCGTTCTCCCACAGCACCAGCGGCACGTCGGTTGATTTGGCGGTGGAAACAAAGCCCATGGCGGTATCGTGCAGGGTGTCGCCGCCGCCCACGATGGTGTGGATATACACCTTGCGGCCCGATTCCTTCAGCAGCGAGAAGCAGTCGTTCTCGATCAGGTAGCCCATCAGCGGCGAGAAGGTGTTGGCGCCGTTGTCGATCACGCAGTTGCCATCCTCTTCCAGGATGTCGATCATCAGCGCGTCAAAGCGCTTGGGGTCGATGGTGCGCGAATCGGTCATCACCGGCACATGCTTCACATCCATCGCCTTGTAGCGCGAGAAGGTGGCATTCTCCTGGTCGGTGTCATAGCAGCGCAGCGGCTGCTGGCCCTCGGCCACATCCTTGGACGCCATCCATTGCGCCAGAATGGTCGAGACCAGAGTCTTGCCGATACCGCCTTTGCCCTGGAGAATAAAATGTACCGTGTTTTGCATCGAGTAGCTCCGAACTGAGTGTTTGGCGACGAGAGTAATTGTTTTGTGGACGGATAGCAACCGCGAGCGGGTATTTTACTTATTATGATTGCATCATGCCCAGTCCCGCACTCGACATCACGGAGATCGACCGCCTCAATCTGCAGGGCCTGTCCTGCCTGATCGCCAACCGCAAGCAAGCCCGCCGCCTGACCCGCATCGCCCACAACGCCGCCAGCAAGACCGGCTACGCGCGCGGGGTGGCGCACGCCGCCATCAACCGCCTGTGGCAGCATTACTACGATGACGAAGCCGACCAGGCCCTGCCGCACTGGCCGCTGCTGCGCCAGCAATTCCACGACAGCGGCGACCTGGAAGGCGTGATGGCGGCCGACGTCGCCATGGGCGCGCTGGCCAGCCGCCGCGGCGACTTCAGCCAGTCCGAGCGCCATTTCGAGCAGGCGCTGGACCTGGCCAACCAGATTCCCGACTCGCTGCATAAGTTCATGCTGTATAACCGGCTCGGCATTGACGCGCTCAACCGTGGCGACACCAGCGCCGGTCCGCGCAATTTCCTGCTGGCGCTGGACATCGCCGAGCGCTACGGCACGGCGGCGCACCGCGTCAACAGCCTGTCGAATCTGGCCTCATCGGTGCACGACCTGGGCAATGACGAAGACGCCATCCCGCTGCTGTGCGAGGCGCTGGCCATCGTTGGCCAGGACAAACTGCATCACCAGCGGCCGATCGTCTCGGCCAACCTGGCCATGTGCCTGCTGGCCACCGGCAAGGCCGACGAGGCGCTGGAGCTGGTCGAACCCTTCTACGACAGCGAAGAGGTTGACAGCATCGTGCGCGCCTTCCTGTTCTGCATTGCGGCGCACGCCTCGATCCTGCTGGGGCGGATGGACCAGGTGCCCGGCCTGCTCAAGCAAGCCTGGGCCAGCGCCGGCGAAGACCTGGAAGAGCAGATGCACGCCTGGCTGGTGCAGGGCATGTACGACTACGTCTCGGGCCGTCCCGCCGCCGCGCTGGAAGCGCTGGAACAGGCCCGCGCGCTGCTGAGCTGGACCCGCAATCCCTTTTACCAGCAGCAGATTTTCGAGGGCCTGGCGAATATCAACGCCCGCCTCAAGCGCTGGAAGGCGGCCTATGCATACCACCAGCTGTTCCACAGCCACTTTGAAGCCAGCGCCCGTTCCGCGCGCGATTCGCGCCTGCTGATGCGCAGCCTGGAAAAGGAAATGCGCAGCCTGAAGGAAGAGCGCGACAAGGCGCTGGAGCTGCAGGCCGCGCGCGAGTTCGAGAATCAGCAGCTGGAGCACCTCAACCGCGAGCTGTCGCACCAGATCCTGCACGTCAGCATGCTGCAGGATAAGCTGAAGGAACAGGCCATCCGCGACTACCTGACCGGGCTGTACAACCGGCGCCATTTCGAGACCTGCCTGAACGCCATCCTGCACGAATCGAACGGCAAGTTCCCGGTGGCGGTGGTGATTCTCGACCTGGATTTCTTCAAGAAGATCAACGATACCTACGGCCACGGCTTTGGCGACGAGGTGCTGGTGCAGTTTGCCCGCCTGGTGGAGGGCCAGCTGCGCGGCAGCGACATGGTGTGCCGTTACGGCGGCGAAGAGTTCTGCCTGCTGATGCGCGACGCCGATGCCGCCACGGCGGTGAGCAAGATGGACGTGATCGCGCGCCGCTTTGCCGAGCTGTGCATCAGCTGCGACCCGCACCGGGTGGAAGGCTGCACTTTTTCAGCCGGGGTGGCCGAATACCCGCGCCACGGCGGCAGCCGCCACGAGCTGCTGATGCGGGCCGACACGGCGCTGTACGCGGCCAAGATGGCCGGCCGCAACCGCGTCCACATTGCCGTCTAAAGGAAGCGCAGCAGGCCTTGCAGGGCGTGGATCACGGTCTGCTCGCGCACGGCGCGGCGGTCGCCGCTGAATACCACCCGCTCGGTGTGCACCGCATCATTGCTGGCCCAGGCAAAGCACACCGTGCCCACCGGCTTGCCCGGCACCGCGCCGCCCGGCCCGGCAATGCCGGTGGTCGACAGCGCCACGCCCGCCTCGCTGCGCCCCAGCGTACCTTGCGCCATGGCCGCCGCGACTTCCTCGCTGACGGCGCCATGCTGCGCCAGCAGCGCTTCTGCCACGTTCAGCAATTCCATCTTGGCGCGGTTTGAATAGGTCACCAGGCCGCAGTCAAACCAGCCCGATGAACCGGCCACCTCGGTCACGGCCTGGGCCACGCCGCCGCCGGTGCAGGATTCGGCCGTGGCCAGCAGCAGGCCGCGCGCCTGCAATTGCCGGCCCACTTCGGTGGCCAGCGCGAATACTTGATCATAGGTGTCGGTGCTCATGCCGGGCACTTTACCATGCGCGGTTTTGCCTTGCCGTTTGCTAGTGATGGCGCCGCGCAAAAAGCCTTAGACGCTGTTGCGGAAACTTTGTACACTGGATTAGCTTGGCCACGAATCACGGCATGCATATCAGGCGTGCGCCACCTTATGGCCAGACTGGTATGCTGAAGATCAAACTCATCAGTTAGCCGTGCCGCCCCAAACAATGGCGGCATGTCCGTAACACCGATAGCAAGATAATGCCCCAACATGGCGCCATTGATCCGCTATTCCATGCCCCCCGAGACGGCGCCGCGCCGAATGGGATGGCTTGCGCCGGCGCAGGGAGGCGGCCTGGCACGGAGGCCGCCATGATCCGCCTGCATTCCCTGCGCCAGAAGCTGCTCGGCGTGGTCATGCTGGCCACCCTGGCGGCGCTACTGATCGCGCTCGGCCTGCTGATCGCCTACGACCTGCGCATCTACCACCGCAGCGTGCTGGCCGATATGAGCACCCAGTCGGAACTGATCGGCCATATGAGCGCGCCCGCCCTGGCCTTTGACGACCAGCGCCTGGCCCGCGAAAACCTGGCCCTGCTGCGGCTGCGGCCGCGCGTCAATGCGGGCGCCATCTACACCAACCAGGGCAAGCTGTTCGCTACCTACGTGGCGCCCGGCCACAGCGCCGATTTTCCGTCCGTGGCGGGGGCCGACAGCGCCCTGCTGGAGGGCGGCAAGCTGGTGCTGTTCAAGCACATTGTCGACAATGGCGAGCTGCTGGGCACGGTCTACCTGCGCGCCGACTATGAAATGCTGGACCGCCTGGCCGACTATCTGCTGATTGCCTTCGGCGTCTGCCTGCTGGCGCTGCTGGCGGCCTACCAGATCATCCGCCGCCTGGAATACGTGGTGGCCCAGCCCATTCTCGACATTGCCGCCATCGCGCGCGAAGTGGTGCAGACGGGCGACTATTCGCGCCGCGCCCGCAAGCTGAGCCAGGACGAGGTGGCCGAGCTGGTCGATTCCTTCAACCGCATGCTGGGCGAGATCGAGACCCGCACCCGTGCGCTGGAAAACTCCAACCACGAGATCGCCCGCGAGGCCGAGCAGCGCAGCCAGGCGCAGCAGGAAGTGATGCGCCTGAACGGCGAGCTGGAGCAGCGCGTCCACGAGCGCACCATGCAGCTGGAAGTGATCAACGGCGAGCTGGCCCTGGCCATGGAAGAGGCCAAGAGCGCCAACCAGGCCAAGACCGCCTTCCTCTCCTCCATGAGCCACGAGCTGCGCACGCCGCTCAACGCCATCCTTGGCTTTGCCCAGATCCTGGCCTCCGACAAGCTGCCCTCGACCCTGACGCAGAAGAAGGAATTTGCCGGCCACATCCTCAAGTCGGGCCGCCACCTGCTCACCCTGATCAACGAAATCCTCGATCTGGCCAAGATCGAATCGGGCGCCGTCACGCTGGAACTGGGGCCGGTGCTGATGGACGAGATCCTGCAGGAATGCCAGACCATGATCGCCCCGCTGGCGGCGCCGCGCGGCATCCGCCTGCTGTTCCCGCAGCGCTGCGGCGGCACGGTGCTGGCCGACCGCACCCGCATCAAGCAGATCCTGCTGAACCTGCTGTCGAACGCCGTCAAGTACAACCGCGACGGCGGCGCCGTGATGGTCGACTGCCTGGCGGTGGAAGAGGGCAGCCTGCGGCTGTCGGTGCAGGACACCGGCCTGGGCCTCAGGCCGGAGCAGGTGCAGATGCTGTTCACCCCCTTCAACCGCCTGGGCCAGGAAGCGGGCGTGCAGGAGGGCACCGGCATCGGCCTGGTGGTGACCAAGCGGCTGGTGGAAATGATGGGCGGGACGATCGGTGTCAGCAGCAGCGTGGGGGTGGGCACCGTGTTCTGGATCGAAATGAAGGCAACGGCCGCCGCCCGGCAGCCGGCCAGTACGGAGGCTTAGCATGATCAGCCAGGACGATATCCTCAAGGCCAGCATACTGGTGGTCGACGATCAGGAGGCCAATGTGCAGCTGCTGGAATTCCTGCTCAGTTCCAGCGGCTACCAGCGCGTCGTCTCCACCATGGACCCGCGCCAGGTGGCGCCGCTGCACCAGCGGCAGCGCTTCGACCTGATCATCCTCGACCTGCACATGCCGGAGATGGACGGCTTCCAGGTGATGGCGGCGCTCAAGCCGCTGGAGCTGGAAGGCTACCTACCGGTGCTGGTGGTGACCGCCGAACCGGATAAGAAGCTGGCCGCGCTGGAAGCCGGCGCGCGCGACTTCGTCAGCAAGCCGTTCGACCCGGTCGAGGTGCTGACGCGCATCCGCAATATGCTGGAAGTGCGCCTGATGCACCGCGAGGCGCGCGACTACAACGTGCTGCTGGAGCAGACCGTGCGCGAGCGCACCGCCGACCTGCAGCGCTTCCGCAGCGCCATGGACGCCACCGCCGACGCCATCTTCCTGGTCGACGCCGGCAGCCACGCGCTGGTGGACGTCAACGACGGCGCCTGCCGCATGCTGGGCTATCACCGCGCCGACCTGCTGCGCCAGACGCCGCTGCGGCTGGCGCTGGGCGACGCCAACACCCTGAATCTGCAGGCCGAGCGCCTGGCCGCGCAGCTGCAGGCCGGGCTGCCCGCCAGCGGTCCCGCGCGCGCGCCCGAGCTGGACGAGATCGAACTGCAGCGCGAAGACCGCATCGGCGTGCCGGTGGAGATCTACTGGCAGCTGCTGCGGCGCGAAGGCCAGCCCACCATCATGCTGGGCGTGGCGCGCGACATCACCGAGCGGCGCAAGGCGGAAGAGCGGCTGCGCCACATGGCGCACTACGACAGCCTGACCGGCCTGCCCAACCGCACCATGTTCTATCACACCCTGGGCGACGCCATCGAGCTGGCCAACGACAAGCAGTGGCGCATCGCCGTGCTGTTCATCGCGCTGGACCGCTTCAAGCACGTCAACGACCTGCTGGGCACCGCCCAGGGCGACGAGCTGCTGCGCCAGTTCAGCAACCGGCTGGTGCAGTGCGTGCGCCTGCGCGACACGGTCAGCCGCTTGGGCAGCGACGAGTTTGCGCTGATCCTGACCACCACCCGCAACCAGCAGGAAGCGGTCAACGTCGCCAACGAAGTGCGCGAGGCGCTGCGGGCGCCGTTCGATCTGAACGGCCATCCGGCCGCGCTGAGCGCCAGTATCGGCATCGCCATGTTCCCCGACGACGCCAGCGATCCGGAGACGCTGATCAAGTTTGCCGACACCGCCATGGGCCGCGCCAAGCAGGCCGGCGGCGACAGCTACCGCTTCTTCACGCCCGGCATGAACGTGCAGGTGCTGGCGCGGCTGGACCTGGAGCTGGCCTTGCGCCGCGCGCTGGACAACGGCGAACTGGCGCTGCACTACCAGCCCAAGGTCAATCTGCACACCGGCACCCTCAGCGGCGCCGAGGCGCTGCTGCGCTGGCAGCGGCCCGGCTATGGGCTGGTGCATCCCGGCGAGTTCGTGCCGGTGCTGGAAGATACCGGCCTGATCGTGAAGGTGGGCGCCTGGATCATCGACAGCGCCTGCGCCCAGATCGCCGCCTGGGCGCGCAGCGGCGCCGGCCAGCTGCGCGTGGCGGTCAATGTCTCGAGCCGCCAGTTCGTCGAGGGCGACCTGGAAAACGAAGTGATGGCCGCGCTCGACAAGCACCGTGTGCCGCCCGAGCTGCTGGAGCTGGAGCTGACCGAGACGGCGCTGATGTCGAATGCCGAGCGCACCATCTCCGTGCTGACCAATCTGAAGGCGCTGGGCATCAAGGTGGCGATCGACGATTTCGGCACCGGCTATTCCTCGCTGGCGTATCTGCAGCGCTTCCCGATCGACAAGCTGAAGATCGACATCGCCTTTGTACGCGACATCACCACCAATCCCAACGACGCGGCGATTGCGCTGGCCATCATCAGCATGGCGCACAGCCTCAAGCTGCGGGTGATCGCGGAAGGGGTGGAGACGCGTGCCCAGCTGGAATACCTGCGGCGCAACCGCTGCGACGAGATCCAGGGCTACTTCTTCAGCAAGCCGCTGACCCCGGCGGACATGGCGGAACTGATGCTGTCGGGCCGCAGCCTGCCGCCGGACGAGGGCCAGGCCGGGCAGCCGGCCCAGACCCTGCTGCTGGTGGACGACGACGTCAACGTGCTGTCCTCGCTGCACCGGCTGTTCCGCCGCGACGGCTACCGTATCCTGACGGCGGTATCGCCGACCGAGGCGTTCGAGCTGCTGGCGCTGCATCCGGTGCAGGTGATCCTGTGCGACCAGCGCATGCCGATCATGAACGGCACCGAATTCTTATCCAAGGTGAAGGAGATGTACCCGGACACCATCCGCATCATCCTGTCCGGCTACACGGGGCTGGAGGCGGTGCTGGATTCGATCAACCGCGGCGCGATCTACCGCTTCTACACCAAGCCTTGGGACGACACCCAGCTGCGCGACAATATCCGCCTGGCTTTCCACCACTACTGGCTGATGAACGGCAGCGGGCGCCACGCCGGCCAGCCGGAAGAAGACGGCACCGCGCTGGCGGGACAGCTGGCGCTGGCGCAGCTGGTGCCCGCGCCGCCGACCGAAGTCTGATCAGGCAGTGAAGTGGTCGAAGCTGTGCAACTGCAGGTCTAGCGCGGCGCCGCTGGCATCGGTCCAGCGCAGGCCGGGCGCGGCCTCGATATGGCCGACGCGGGTGACGCGGGTGGCCACGCTGCCGGCCGCCGCCAGGATCGCGCTGCGCGCCGCAGCGGGCGCGGTGAAGCACAGTTCATAGTCGTCGCCGCCGGCCGCGCTCCAGGCCCGCCGCAGGGCGGTGTCGCGCGTGCTGAGTATCTCGCCGGCCGGCAGGGCGTCCACGTCCAGCGTCGCGCCGACATTGGAGCGCGCCAGGATATGGCCGAGGTCGCCCACCAGGCCGTCGGAGATATCGATGGCGGCGTGCGCCAGGCGCTGGTCCGCCAGCAGCACACCCAGCTCCACCCGCGGCGCCGGCGTATGCAGGCGCACGGCGGCGGCCGCTTCGCTGGCGGCGTCCAGCGTGACCTCGCCACGGCGCGCACCCAGCGCCAGGCGGGCGTCGCCCAGGCTGCCGCTGATCCAGACGTCGTCGCCCGGCTGGGCGGCGCTGCGGCGCAGGGCATGGCCGGGCGCCACTTCGCCAAACACGGTGATGCAGATATTCAGCGGCCCCTTGGTGGTGTCGCCGCCGATCAGCTCGATATTGAAGGCGTCGGCCAGCGCAAACAGGCCGCGCGAAAAGCCGTCCAGCCAGCTGCGCTCGGCGGCGGGCAGGGCCAGCGCCAGCGTAAAGGCTACCGGGCGCGCGCCCATGGCGGCCAAGTCGGACAGGTTGACGGCCAGCGCCTTGTGCCCCAGCCGGTAAGGATCTTCGCCGGCAAAGAAATGGCGCCCTTCCACCAGCATGTCGGAGGAAATGGCGGTCTGCATGCCGGGCGTGGGCGTCAGCAGGGCGCAGTCGTCACCGATGCCCAGGCTGGCGCGCTGGGCATGCTGGGGACGGACGAAATATTCTTTGATCAGGTCGAATTCGGAAAGCATGCGGCATTTTATCGGAATTCCCTTATTGCTCGCATATGGCGCGAACCTGCGGTTTAGTCGCGGCAAAAACACTAAAAATTCGGTTTTTATCGCGCATTTGTGACAAATAATGCTGAAAATGGTCAGGGTAGTTGGTAAAAATACCTACCTAATTGAAAGAATCAGTCTGTTAGAATCGGTAGCTTCCGACAGAACAAACAGGAAGGCAGGAGATATGGATTCTTCCAGCGAGAAAAAAGAATTGCTGCGCCAGCAGTTGCGCCAGGCTGCGCTCGAGTACCACGAGTGCCCGCGCCCCGGCAAGGTCAGCGTTACCCCGACCAAGCAGTTGACCAACCAGCGCGACCTGGCGCTGGCTTACTCGCCCGGCGTGGCGGCCCCTTGCGAAGAGATCGTGATCGATCCGGCCAACGCCTACAAATACACCGCGCGCGGCAACCTGGTCGCCGTGATCACCAACGGTACCGCCGTGCTGGGCCTGGGCAATATCGGCCCGCTGGCCGCCAAGCCTGTGATGGAAGGCAAGGGCGTACTGTTCAAGAAGTTCGCCGGCATCGATGTGTTCGACATCGAAATCAATGAATCCGATCCCGACAAGCTGGTCGATGTGATCGCGGCGCTGGAACCGACCTTCGGCGGCGTCAACCTGGAAGACATCAAAGCCCCCGAGTGCTTCTACATCGAGCGCAAGCTGCGCGAAAAGATGAAGATCCCGGTCTTCCACGACGACCAGCACGGCACCGCCATCATCGTCGGCGCGGCCATCCTGAACGGCATTTCCCTGGTCGGCAAAGACATCAAGAACTGCAAGCTGGTGGTGTCCGGCGCAGGTGCGGCGGCGCTGGCCTGCCTGGACCTGATCGTCGAC
>Ga0213872_10000961_pt1 | contig 20167 bp, 19 predicted proteins | sample VelepicomBERX_R2_FD_160071 | JGI IMG/M metagenome (GOLD analysis project Ga0213872, IMG submission 160071) | Rhizosphere microbial communities from Vellozia epidendroides in rupestrian grasslands, the National Park of Serra do Cipo, Brazil - RX_R2 | ecosystem: Host-associated > Plants > Roots >...
ACGAAGCAAATCTGCTATAGATCAAACTGTTGCAGAGGGAGGGCGGCGCTGTGGCGGCATATGTTTGGCGGTTCCTGCGGGCGGGCGGATTCGACCAGGTGAGGATCGAGAGCGGCGCCGATATCCTGGCGCTCGACGAGCTCGACATGAAGCTGTGGGTGGCGCTGGCCTGTCCCGTGGCGGGCATGGAGTTCGACGCCAAGACCCTCGACGTTCTCGACATCGACCATGACGGCCGCATCCGCGCCAGCGAGATTATCGAGACCATCCGCTGGCTGAGGCTGGTGCTGAAGGATCCCGAGGCGCTGACCGGCGACGACCCGACCCTGCCTTTGTCGGTGATCTCCGAGGAAACCCCGGAAGGACGGCGCGTTCTCGCCTCGGCCCGCCGTATCCTGGCCAGCCGCGGCAAGGCGGATGCCGACACGGTCACCATCGAGGACGCCACCGACACCGAGCATGTGTTCGACCAGACCGATTTCAACGGCGACGGGATCATTCCCGCCTCCGCCGCGCCCGACGCCGACACCGCCCGTCTGATCGAGGATCTGATCACCGTCTATGGCCCGATCGACGACCGCTCGGGCAAGCCCGGCATCGACCAGGAGCGGGCCGACGACTATGCCGCCGAGATCGCCGCGTTCAGCGAGTGGTGGAATGCCGCCCGCACCGATCCCGCCATCCTGCCGCTGGGCGAGTCGACCCATGCCGCTTTTCTGGCGCTGCAGGCGGTCGAGGACAAGATCACCGATTATTTCGAGCGCTGCCGCCTGTCGGCCTTCAGCGCCACCGCCGCGGGTGCGGCCAATCCCGACGAGGATTTCTTCGCCTCGGTGGCGCATGGGCCTCTGAGCGAAAGCCAGGATCTGCTGCGCGGCATGGCGTTGGCCGAGATCGCCCCCGACCGCCCGCTGCCGCTGGCCCATCGCCTCAATCCCGCCTGGCGCGCCGAGATGGACGCCTTCCGCGACAACACGGTGAAGCCGCTGCTGGGCGAGGTCGCCGAACTCGATCAGACGGCCTGGCCCCGCCTGCAGGAGCGCTTCGCCGCGCACCGCGCCTGGCGCGCCGGCCGCCCCAACAATGCCATCGACGTGCTTGGCGAGGACCGCCTGGTCGAATTGGCGAAGCACCCCGGCAAGGACGTCCTCGACACGCTGATCGCCAAGGACAAGGCGCACGAGGACGAGGCCAGCGCCATCGACGACGTGCTGCGCCTGACCCTGCTGCGGCGGAACTTCCTGCCGCTGCTCAATAATTTCGTCAGTTTCCGCGAGTTCTACACCAAGCGCAGCAAGGCGACGTTCCAGGCCGGCACGCTCTATCTCGACGGCCGCAGCTGCGACCTTTGCATCAAGGTGGCCGACGTCGCCAAGCATGCGGCGATGGCGACCCTGTCGCGCATCTATCTGGCCTATTGCGAATGCCGCCGGCCGATGACCGGCGAGACCATGTTCATCGCCGCCGCCTTCACCGCGGGCGATTCCGACCAGCTGATGGTCGGACGCAACGGCATCTTCTATGACCGGCTGGGCCAGGATTGGGACGCGGTGGTGGTTCGCATCGTCGAGCATCCGATCAGCATGCGGCAGGCCTTCCTCGCCCCTTACAAGCAGCTGGGGCGCTTCGTCGGCGAGCAGGTCGAAAAACTGGCCCAGGCCAAGTCGAAGGTCATGCATGACGACCTCAGCCAGGCCATCAGCACCACCGCCACCACCGCGATGAAGGCGCCGGCACCCTTGCCCGCGCCGCCTCCACCACCCGCTCCGGCGGCGCACCCGCGCCCCGGCGCACACGCCGCCGCGCCCGCCCCGGCGGCGGCGGCCGTCGTACCGACCGCCGCGGCTCCCTTCGACATCGGCCGCTTCGCCGGCGTGTTCGCCGCCATCGGCCTGGCGGTCGGCGCCATCGGCACCGCGCTGGCCCACGTCGCCGGCACCTTTCTGGGCCTCCGTTGGTGGCAGATGCCGCTGGCGGTGGTAGGCGTGATCCTGGCCATCTCAGGCCCCTCGATGGTGATCGCCTATGTGAAGCTGCGTCAGCGCAATCTGGCGCCGCTGCTCGACGCCAATGGCTGGGCGATCAATGCGCGGGCCAAGATCAATATTCCGTTCGGCGGGTCGCTGACCCATCTCGCCAAACTGCCGCCGGGCGCCGAGCGCTCGCTCAACGATCCCTATGCCGAAAAGCAGGTGCCATGGCGCCTGTACCTCGCTTTGCTGATCGTGATCGGCGCCGCGGCGGTCGCCGTTTGGATGAGCGGCGGCGTCGAAAAACTGTTTCATAGGTTGATGGCCCTGATATGAGCTTTTTTACCCTCTATGGCCGGGTGCTCGGACAGCTGAAGCCCGAGCGTACCCTGGCGATCGTTCTGACCCTGGCCAATCTCGGCGTCGCAGGGCTGCAATTCGTCGAGCCGGTCATGTTCGGCAAGGTGGTGGACACCCTGTCCTCGGCGGCCAAACACACCGCCGAGGAAGTCTGGAACGAAAGCTTTCATCTGCTCGGCCTGTGGGCGGTGATCGGCATCGGCGGCATCCTGGCCAATGTGCTGGTGGCGCTGCATTCCGACCGCATGGCGCATCGCCGCAAGCTGGCGGCCATGGCGCAATATTTCGAGCATGTGCTGGAACTGCCGCTGGCCTATCACCTCGACACCCATTCCGGCCGCCTGATCAAGATCATGCTGCAGGGCGCCGATAATATGTTCGGCATCTGGCTGTCCTTCTTCCGCGAGCATCTGTCGACCTTCATCGCGCTGATCGTATTGCTGCCGATGTCGATGTTCATGAATTGGCGCCTGGGCCTGGTGCTGATCGTGCTGCTGGTGGTGTTCGCCGTGCTGTCGATCCTGGTCATGATGCGAACCGAGGGCGCCCAGCGCGAGGTGCAGGAATTCCATTCCGAACTGGCCGAGCGGGCCGGCGACGCGCTCGGCAATGTCGGGCTGATCCAGAGCTTCGTGCGCCTGGCCCTCGAAGTGCAGCAGCTCGGCCAGGTGATGGGCAAGGTACTGGCGGCGCAATATCCGGTGCTGACCTGGTGGGCGATGGTGACGGTGCTGACCCGCGCCGCCTCGACCCTGACCGTGATCACCATCTTCACCCTCGGCACCTGGCTGTTCCTGCATGGCCAGACGAGTGTGGGCGAGATCGTCAGCTTCATGGGCTTCGCCAATCTGCTGATCGGCCGGCTGCAGCAGGCGATGGGATTCGCCAACACCCTGTTCTTCCAGCAGCCCGGCCTGACCGATTTTTTCTCGGTGCTCGACGCCAAGTCCGCCGTGGCCGAAAAGCCCGGCGCCACCGAATTGGGCCGGGTGCAGGGGCATGTGACCTTCGAGAATGTCAGCCTGTCCTATGGCGACAAGCAGGCGGTGGCGGGGCTTAATTTCGACATCGCGCCGGGCAGCATGGTCGCCCTGGTCGGCACTACCGGCGCCGGCAAGAGCACGGCGATGGCACTGCTGCACCGGCTGTGGGACCCGCAGACCGGGCGCGTCACCATCGACGGGCTGGACATCCGCGACGTCACCCTGGCGAGCCTGCGCCGCAATATCGGCGTGGTGTTCCAGGAAAGCACCATGTTCTACCGCACCATCGCCGAGAACCTGCTGGTCGGACGCCCCGACGCGACCGAGGCCGAGCTGGTCCAGGCGGCGACTTTGGCCGAGGCGAACGAGTTCATCATGGCGCAGCCCAACGGCTACCAGACCCTGGTCGGCGAGCGCGGCAGAACCCTGTCGGGCGGCGAGCGCCAGCGCATCGGCATCGCCCGCGCGCTGTTGAAGAATCCGCCGATCCTGATCCTCGACGAAGCCACCAGCGCGCTCGATTCGGTGACCGAAGCCAAGGTGCAGAAGGCGCTGGGCGCCCTGATGAAGGGGCGCACCACCTTCGTCATCGCCCATCGCCTGTCGACCATCCGCGACGCCGACTGGGTACTGGTGATGGATAAGGGGCGCATCATCGAGCAGGGCCGCTACGACGACCTGGCCAAGGCCGGCGGCGCCTTCACCGAATTGTTGAACCGCGCGGCCCATTGATGCAGCGACGAAGTTGATCCAGGTCAAAGCCGGCCGCGCCGAACGGGAGTGAGCTTTCGGCCTGTTCCGCAGGACCGGAGGCCTCTTTTGCTCAATTTCGACCGGATTGCCGCCGCGCCGGCGACGCACCAACCTTTTTCGTTCCTATGCGCCGATCCGGTGTTGGACAAGCCTTCGCTGGCCGCGGTCACCCGCGACTTCCCGGCGCTGGACGGCCCCGGCCTGTTTCCCCTGGACGGCCTCGATTACGGCCAGCACTTCGCCAAGCTGGTCGAAGAATTGCGCCTGCCGCGCCTCCAGCAGCTGATGGAAGAGAAATTCGACGTCGATCTGTCCGACAAGCCGCTGATGATCACGGTGCGCGGCTTCTGCCAGCGCAAGGATGGCCGGATCCACGTCGATTCCACCGACAAGGTGGTGACCGGGCTGCTCTATCTCAACGATCCGGTGTGGACCGATCAGGGCGGCCGCCTGCGCCTGCTGCGCGGCCCCGATTCGCTGGAGGACGCCATCGCCGAAATCCCGCCCCATGGCGGCACCATGCTGGTGTTCCGCCGCAGCGACACATCCTGGCACGGCCACGCCCCGTTCGAGGGTCCGCGCCGTGCGCTGATGTTCAATTGGATGCGATCGGAAAGCACGTGGGCCAAGAACGTGCTGCGCCACAAGGTCTCGGCCTTCGTCAAGCGCGGCCTGGCGGTGGGGCATTGAGATGAGCGCATCCGCCGCCGACATCGCCACCTGGTTCCTGTCCTGCCTGACCGAAGCCGATCATCGGACAACCCCCTACGACCATTGGCTGCTGACCGGCTGCCTGCCCGAGGAAACGGTCAAGGAGGTCGCGGCCCTGCCGGTCGCACCTCCCTCCGCCCTGCCCTTCGACGGACGGCGCGAGAGCGGCAATTCGACCCGCATTTTCTGCAACCCCGAACAGCAGGCCCGCTTTCCGGTTTGCGCCGCCCTCGCCGAGGCTTTCGCCGATCCGTCGGTGCGGAGCGTGCTGGAACTGGCGACCGGCGCGCCGGTGGGACACGGCCGCCTGCGCATCGAATATTGCCAGGACGTCGATGGCTTCTGGCTGGAACCCCACGTCGACATCAAGGTGAAGCTGTTCACCATGCTGATCTATCTGTCGGACGATCCTTTGCTGGCCGACGCGGGCACCGATATCTATGACGACAGCCCGGAGCACAAATGGGTGTCCAGCGCGCCTTACGCGCCCAATGCCGGGCTGATCTTCATCCCCGCCGCCGACACCTGGCACGGCTTCACCAAGCGCCCGATCCGCGGCGTGCGCAAATCGCTGATCGTCAATTACGTGACCCCGGACTGGCGTGCCGTCGAAGAGCTGTGCTGAGACCTCTAAAATCGATAGGCGACGTTGAAATCGATCGAGGCCTGGATCCTGGTCTCGATGATCGGACTGCGCGCCGCGTCGCCGAGGAAGCGGCGATAGGCAAGGTCGCCTTCCAGCAGCCAATGGTCGCCGATCAGATAAAAGTTGGTTACCCCGACACCGGCACTGCTGAAGCCGCCATTGGCGTCGAAGGAGCGCAGCCCCGATAACCGGGAGGAGTCGGGCGTGACGCCGAAATAGGCGTTCATGTAGCGCTGATCGGCCAAGGTCACGCTGGGGCCGGCGAACAGCAGCCAGGTTCTGTCCGTGGTGAGCGGCACCGGGACATAGGCGCCGAGATCGCCAACGATGCCGTCATTGCCGCCGATGCCTTTGCGGAGCGACGCGGTCAGCACCACCGGAAACAGGAAATATTGCGCGAAAATCTTGGGCTCCGGCGCGAAGGACACATTGGGCAGATCGCGGAGGCGCGGATCGTCGTGGGTGTTTCGGCCAAAGTCGTAGCTCATGCCCACGCCGGCGCGGAAACCCGGCCCGTGGAGCAGATTGACGCCGATCCCTTCGGCGTCGGACAGGAAAAATTCGTCCTTGTAGCGGATGTCGAGAATGGCGCTGGGCAACACCTGATAGCGCTTCGCCCCCATGAAGGCGGGTTGCACGCTGACGCCGGGGCCGAAGGTGTTGCGCCATTCCGGCGGCGGTCCATCGAGCGTGCTGAGGACTTCGGCGGTGGAATATTGCCAATCCATCATCGGCGCCGGAGTCTGGCCGAACCCGGGCATTGCCAGGGCCAGACCGATCAGGAGGACGGCCCGGCGCGCAAGAAACGAAACCATGCTTCCCCTCAATGCTGGACGCCTGGCCCCTTGTAGACGGCGCCCGATTTCATCACGAAGGCGACATTCTGCAGCAGCTTGACGTCCTTCAGCGGGTCGCCGGCCACCGCGATCACGTCGGCCCATTTGCCCGCCTCCAGCGCTCCGGCGCGGTCGGACCAGCCCATCAGATCGGCGGCGTTGATCGTGCCGGACTGGATGGCGGCCAGGGCCGTCATGCCGAACTGGTTGACGTAAACGTCGAGCTCATGGGCGTTGAGGCCGTGCGGAAAGACCGCGGCATCCGTGCCCAGCGCCACCTTGAGGCCGGCGGCGATGGCCTTCTTGGCGTTGGCCTTCTCGACGGCGCTGACGTCCTTCATCTTCTGCATGTAAAAGGGCGGCAGCTTGCCATTTTGCTGCATCCAATCGATCAGATAGGCGGTCGGCACGAGATAGGTGCCGCGCGCCTTCATCTCCTTGATCACTTCGTCATTGATGTAGGAGGCGTGCTCGATGCTGTCGACGCCGGCCTGGGTCGCCCACAGCATGCCCTGGGCGCCATGGGCATGGGCGGCGACCTTGCGGCCCAGGCGGTGCGCATCCGCGACGATCGCCTTCATCTCGTCCAGGGTGAATTGCGACGCTTGCGGGTCGTCACCCTTCGACAGCACGCCGCCGGTGGCGCAGATCTTGATGACGTCGGCGCCATATTTGATGGTCTCGCGCACCTTGTGCTGCACCGCTTCGACGCCGTCGGCGACGCCGCCGCCTTGCACGTGGAATTGGAACGGCAGCAGATTGTCGTCGCAATGGCCGCCCGTGATGCCAATGGCCGGACCCGAGACCTGCATATGCGGCCCCGCGATCAGCCCCTCATTGATGGCATCCCTGAGATCGACGTCGGAATAGGCCTCGGCGTGCACGTTGCGCACCGTGGTGAAACCGGCCTCCAGCGTCGCCTTGGCGTTGTGGGCGCCGATCAGCGCGCTCTTGGCGGTGCTGGTCGACAGCTCGTGATAGGGGTCGAAATTGCTGTCCAGGGTCAGGTGGGTATGGACGTCGATCAGGCCGGGCAGCAGCGTCATCTCGGTCAGGTCGATCTCGCGATCGTCCGCCTGATTCGGCGTGGTGGCGGTGGCGGCGATTGCGACGATCTTGTCGCCGCTGACGATCACCGTCTCGTCGGCCATCTCCTTGCCGGTACGCACGTCGAGCACATGGCCGGCGCGTAGCAGAATGCGCCCCGTGGGGGCCGGCGGCGCGTCCTCGGCCATCAGCGGCGTGGCCGCCAGCGACGTAACCATCAAAGACACGGCGAGCGGCAGGCAAAGCAGCGAGCGAGCGAAAACGGCCATGAAAATCCCCCGAATCATCAACCCATCGGGGAAAAGCGTATCACAGCCCAATCCACTTGGTGATCAGCTTGAACGGCCAGACATATTCCCACAGGAAATGTTCGAGCGGGAAACCGAGCGTCAGGCCGAGCCAGAAGCTGAGATTGAAGACGCTGGCCCGCAATTGCTGATGCAGCCAGCCCCAGGCTCCGCTCTTTTTCTCGTTCTCCATGATGTCTTTGCCCAACCAACCTGTACCGAAAGATGGAAGGATTATCATTTCTATCGCCGATGCCAAGCTTGAACAGTTGCATGGGAGGGATTACCTAGAGCCGCGTCATGACCGTCCATTTGATCAAGCTCTGTGTCGGTGCGACCGGCCTCAACGACCTCGCCGCCTGGCAGGCCCAGCGTCTCGACGAGAAGAAACGCGCCGGCGAAAAGCCGGAGCTTTTCCACATCACCCGCCAGACCCCGAAGCGCGCCGAAGAGGTGCTGGATGGCGGATCGCTCTATTGGGTGATGAACGGCTTCATCACCGCCCGCCAGCGCCTGCTCGAACTGCGCCCGGTCGAACGCGACGGCGTTCCCCACTGCGCCCTGGTCTACGATCCCGAGCTGATCACCGTCGAACCCCGCCCGCGCCGCCCGTTCCAGGGCTGGCGCTATTTCGAGCCCGAGGACGCGCCGCGCGACATGGGGGTGTGGATGGCGGGCGCCGAAGACCAATCCCTTTCGCTGCAGAACGAACTGATCGCATTGGGCCTCCTGTGAAACATACCCTCTCGTCGGGCCTCACCCTGTCGATGGCCGCCGCGACCGGTCTCGCCGTCGCCAACATCTATTACAACCAGCCGATGCTGGGGGTAATGGAGCGCGATTTGCCCGGCCCGCTGACCCACCTGATTCCCACCGCGACCCAGCTCGGCTATGCGGCGGGCCTGTTCCTGCTGGTGCCGCTGGGCGACCTGCTCGAACGCCGCCGGCTGATCGTCATCCTGTTCGTGCTGCTCGCCCTCGCCCTGGTCGGCGCCGCCGTCGCGCCCAATGGCGCGGCGCTGATGGCCGCCTCGCTGGCGGTGGGCGCCTTCGCCACGGTGGCGCAGCAGATCGTGCCCTTCGCCGCGCATCTGTCCTCGCCCGAGCGACGCGGCGCCACCGTCGGCACGGTGATGGCCGGGCTGCTGAGCGGCATCCTGCTGAGCCGCACTTTGGCCGGCTACGTCGCCACCCATGCCGGCTGGCGCGACATGTTCTGGCTGGGCGCCCCGTTGGCATTGGCGGCGGGCGTCTGGATGGCGATCGTGCTGCCGCGCCACAAGCCCGACAGTACGCTGCTCTATCCCCGCCTGATGATCTCGCTGGCGCATCTGTGGAGCGAGTTCGCCGAATTGCGCGTGGCAGCCCTGACCCAGGCGCTGCTGTTCGCCGCCTTCTCGGCTTTCTGGACCATCCTCGCCTTGCGCCTGCAGCAGCCGCCCCTGTCGCTGGGCGCCGACGTCGCCGGCCTGTTCGGCATCGTCGGCGCGGTGGGCATCCTGGCGGCGCCGCTGGCCGGACGCATCGCCGACAAGCACGGCCCCTTCCGCGTCATCGCGCTGGGCTCGGTGCTGGCGCTGGTTTCATGGATCGTGTTTGGCCTGTGGACCGGTCTGGCCGGGCTGGTGTTCGGCGTGATCCTGCTCGATTTCGCGGTGCAGAGCGCCTTGATCTCGAACCAGAGCGTGATCTACGCCCTGCGCCCGGAAGCCCGCGCCCGCCTCAACACCGTGTTCATGAGCGTGATGTTCCTGGGCGGCGCCACCGGCTCCGCCACCGCAATCCAGGCCTGGGAAGCCGGAGGCTGGAATGCCGTCGCAACCTTGGGTGCCACCTTCGGCGCGTTGGCTACGGTGCTGCAATACCGGCAGGCCAGACGGCGAGGCTAAAAGCGGTAACCGAGGGTGACGCCGAGGACGACGGAGGAATGATAGTCGTACAGGTTTCGCCCCTGATCCTTGGGATCCTCGGCCAAGCGGCCAGCCGCCCGCGCCGGATCGGGAACATTGAAATCGATCAGCCCGGCATCGAGGTCGGTCGAGGTTCCATGCCCCTCGATCCCGCACATGGCCGCGGTAAATTCCTGCGAGGAATCGCTGTAGATCACCTTGCCGGTGGGATCGCCCACGACCGTCGCGGGATAGCTCTTCGGCGCCTTCTGGGCGGACGGAAGCGGAATGGCCGTGGCGATCTCCTCGGCTTGGACGCCGGCGGAGAGGAGCAGGGAAAGCGCAAGCGCGCTCGTGATACGGATCATCCGCTTCAAATGGCGCATGTCTGCCGGTCTTTCAATAAGCCGAAGTAAAAATCTCTGGGCAGCATATTCTGTCGCCGCCTGCTACAATGTAACGATGGCACCGACAATATGCGACCCATGCCGATGCTGAGACAATTGAAACTTGTTCTCTCCGCCGCCGCTCTGCACTTCCTCAGTACAGGCGCCATGGCCGAGACATTATCGCTGGTCACCGAGGACGCCCCTCCGGGGACCAGCGTCATCGGCAGCGACGGCCAGATAACTGGCTTCGCGGCCGAAATCGTGCGGGAAGCCCTGAAACGCGCCGGCATCGACTCCTCCATGGCCATCCATCCCTGGCCCCGGGCTTATTTCATGGCGCTCACCCTGCGCGACACCTGCGTCTTCGCGGCCGTTCGCTCGGAGGAACGCGAGGCGCTGTTCAAATGGGTAGGGCCGATCGCCATGGACCGCTGGACCATCTATGGACGCAGCGACAGCCCGCAGCTGGCCGACATCGCCGAACTGCGCGGCCATCCCGTCGGCGGCTATTTCGGCGACGCCGCGACCAATTATCTCAAGGATCAGGGCGTCGCCGTCGACGAGGTCTCGGACAACCGGACCAATCCCAAGCGCCTCGCCGCCCGGCGCATCGATTATTGGGTCAATGGCAGTCTATCCGCCAACCGCATCGCCCAGGATGCCGGAGCGGTCGAGATCGTTCCCCTGCTTCAGATCAAGGAAGTGCCGCTGGCCCTGGCCTGCAACCGCTCGGTATCCGACCGCACCATTCAAAGAATGAACGCCGCCTTGCATACGCTCGTCGAAGACGGCACCGCGGGCGCCGTCATCAAGCGCTTCGCCGACTGACCGCGCTCAGGGCTCCAGGCTCCTGAACGAGATCGAACCGGTCGCATAGGCCAGCGAAACCGCCGCCGACAGCGTGTTGGCGCGGGCATCCTCGAAGGCGGATTGCGCCTGGGTCAAAGCGGTTTCGTCCTGCACCAGGGCGGTGTAGGTGCCGACGCCGTGCCGGTAGGAATCGAGACCGGCATCGTAGGCCGCCTGAGCGGCGGCCTTGAGCGCGATCGCCGCCTGATGCTCGGCCAGACCGGTCTTCAGGGCATCATAAGCGGTGGTGACCTGCCGAACCGCCTCGTCGCGGGCCTGGTCGAGAGCATCGCGCGCGGCAGCCGCTTCCGAGCGGGCGATGGCGGCGCGCTTTTCGCGGGCGCCGCCGTCATAGAGCGACCAGCTGAATTTCAGCATGACGTTGGCCCCCGGCTGGTTCACCGAGTAATAGGGGCTGCCATCGACCTTGACCTCGCCGATGTTCTGATAGCCCTGGGCATCCAGCGCGACGATGGGATAATCGTCCGCCTCCTCCTTGCGCAGATTGGCGTCGGCGGCGCGGATCTTGCCTTCCGCGGCGATCAGGTCGGGCCGCGCCGACAGCGCCCGCTCGACCAGAAGTTCGACCGCCTCCCCGGGCAGGACCGGCAAATCCATGCCGCCGCTGCCGGCCACCGCGATGGGCTTGGAAGGCGAGACGCCCATGGCCGCTACCAGCGCCTGATAGGCGGCGCGCTGGGCGCCGCCGGCCCGTTCCAGATCGTAGCGCGCCTGGGCCGATTGGCGCTGCGCCTGAGCCAGCTCGACCGAGGTGGCGAGGCCTTGCCGGCGCCGGCTTTCCACCGCGTCCTGGACCACGCCGGCATTCTTCAGCGCCTGCTCGGCCACCCGCAGCTTGCCGAACATGGCGTCGAGGGAGAAGTAATCGCGGCTGACGGTAAAGACCAGCTTTTGGTTGGCGCCGTTGAACCCGACATGGGCGACGAATTCATTGGCCTTGGCACCCTCCAGCGCATTGTCGCGCCGCCCGAAATCGAACAGCAGCCATTTGACCGACAGGGTCGGCAGCACCTCCAGGGTTTCCGCGGTGAAATAGCCTCGCTCGACCAGATATTTGGGAATCGGCAGCGGCGTGCGCTGATAGCCGGCCAACGCCTCGGCGGCGATCTCAGGCAGATAGGTGCTTTCCGTCAGCCCGACGGCGAAAGCCGCTTGCCGCGCCCTCTCCCACGCGCCGCGGGTTTCCGGATTGCTGCGCTCGGCGAGGTCGATCAATTCGTCGAGGCGATAGCTTTTCCCGGCCTCGATCTCGACCGCGTTGCCGACACGCTCCACATGCGGCGCGAAACCGCCCGGATCTTCTGCCCTGGCCGAGGCAGCGAAGAGAAGCATCAGGCATCCGAGAAGACTCGCGGCATAGCGGGTCAGCCTGGCGCCCGCTTCGGGGTCGGCCGGCTGGTTGAGCTGGACGAAGGCTTGCGCGGCGAGACCGTCGGCTTCGGCCAGGGCACGCCGATCCTCGGCGGCCTCCTGCGCCCCGGTCTCGAAGAAGGATAGGGAGAACAGCTGGCCCGCCCGTAGAATGGAACTTACCGCCGCCAGCCGAAGCCCCGCCGCGGCCTGGCCCGCCGACAAGGCCGCGCCCAGCTTGTTCAGCGCGTCCGCCAGGATCTTGCGGGCCATGGCTCGGCTGCTGACCGGCCACAAGGTGGTGAACACCAGCGACATCAGCACATTGCCCAGCACGATGCCGGCGACACGGTCGCGCAGGATGGTCAGATCATCCGACGGGCCATAGCCTTGAAACACGCCGAGGAAGAAGGCCATCGCCATCTGCAGGCCGCAATAGGCAAGGCGCTCGGAACTGGTGCCGACCCAGGCGCACAGGGCGGCCACCGCCGCCACCAGAAGGCAGAGCTGGCCGATATCCTCCATATGCGGCAGCACATAGACGATGCAGAGCCCGCCGATCAGCCCGCCCAGCACGGCGCCGGAAATACGGAGCGTCAGCTTGTGCACGGTCTCGCCCACGGTCCCCAGCGCCACGAAGAAACAGGTGATCAGCGAGGTGCGGATGCCGGGCCAATCCAGTGCCGTATAGAGGATATAGGCCGACATGGCGGCGATGGTGGTCTTGGTGGCGAAACGCAGATGGTCGGGATTGGTGAAGGCGTCCGGCACGAAGAAGGTCTTGGCCGCGCTGGGCGGTGGCGGCACCTCGCCGCGCCGCCTCTGGTCGAGGCCGGCGCCGAGGCGGTTCAACGCCGCGGCCATCGCCAGAACCGGCGCCGGGGCATCGGGGGGAATGGCCAAGGCGGGGAACGGCGCGTCGATTCGCAACGCCTCGCGGCAGGAATCGCAGGCGGCGGCAAGGCTTTCGCGAGTGGCCGGATCGAGGTCCGCCGGCAGCAGCCCGGCGACGGATTGCAGTTCGGCCACGATTTCGATCAGGCCGGTGTCGAACCGGCCGAGCGCCTTCAAATTCTTGTCGAACAACCCGGCATGGGCGCGCAATTCCAGCAATTGAAGCGTTTCCCCGCGCGCGGCGGCCGGGCCATCGCGGTCGCTGGCGCGGATCGCCCCAGCCAGCTCTTCGAGCAGATGGAGACTCTTGCGGCGGACCAGCAGCAACGGATTTTCCGCCGTCAGCAGATTGACCAGCACCGTCACCACGTCGGGCAGCAGCACCACCACCCACAGCCACATGACGAAGCGGATCAAGGTTTCGGTATCGGGAAAATTATCCCGGATCGACTGGGTGACGGTCAGCAGGAAGCCGGCGACGAAAGCCACCGGCCCAAGGCTGATGGTGCGCAGCAGAAACATGCCCAGGAAGGTCGATGCGGCCATCAGCGGCAGGCGCAGCGCCGGCTCGCCGGCGTCGAGGGTGTAGAGAAACAGCGACAGCAGGGTGGCCAGGGTGGCGGCCAGCGCGGCGACGATGCCGGTCATCAGCGTCAACGAGCGGTCGCCGCGGCCGAGGAAGAAGACGATATAGGCGGAATAGGCCGGCTCGGGCACCGAATAGAGCATGGCGATGAACACCACCAGCGCGCACGACACCGAGATGCGGATGATCGAGGCCAGCCGCCCCGGCCCGATCGTCAACTCGGTGCGAAGCAGTATCCTAAGAGCGCTGGTCATGACGCACCAGCACCGACACGGTGGCACCGATCCGCATCTGCTCGGCCGGCGGATCGTCCAGCCGGATGCGCACCGGGAAACGCTGCGCCACGATTACCCAATGAAGCGTCCGGCTCACCCCCGGCAGGCCGGGCCCGCCGACATCGTCGGGGCGCACGCCCCAGCCCAGGCTTTCCACCCGGCCCTTGAGCGGATGGGCGCCATCGACCATCAGCCAGACGGTGGCGGGGTCGCCCGCTCGTATCTCGTCCAGTTCGGTCTCGCGGAAATTGGCGACGGCATACCATTGATCGGTCTTGATCAGGCTGAACAGCGGCTTGCCCGTCACTGCATATTCGCCCTCGGCGATCTCGAGCCCGACCACCAGCCCGTCGAATGGCGCCTCCAGCGTGGCGTTGCGCAGATCGCGCTCGGCCAGGGCGAGCGAGGCCTCGGCGCCGGAGAGTTGCGCCTGCAGCGATTCGGTGTCGCCGATCGCCTGGCGCGCCTGCGACGCCTGCTGCGTGGCGGCGGACAAGGCTATCTCGGCGCTGCGCTCGCTGGTACGCACCTCGTCGATCTGTTGCTCGGTCACATAGCCCTTGCCTAGCAGGGGTTCGAGCCGGGCCCGCGTATCGCGCGCCAGCACCGACTGCGCGCGGGCCCGGCCGACCTGGGAGGCCGCGGCCTCGGCGCCGAAAGTCTGGGACGAGACTTGGCGGGCCGTCAGGTCGATCTGTGCTTTCAAGGCTTTTACCTGCGCTTGCGCCTGGCGCACCCGCAGCTGGAACGGCTCCGGGTCGATCTCGACCAGCGGCGCCCCCTTCTTGACCCGCTCATTGGCACGGACCTTGAGCTGGACGATACGGCCGCTGACGTCTGGGGCCAGCGCCACCGTATCGGCGAACAAGAAGGCGTCGTGGGTGCGCGGGCTGCGGTCGAGATGATGCAGGGTGACGGCGCCGATGGCGATCGCCGCCGCCACCGAACCAAAGGCGATCAGCTTGCCGATCAGCGTCTTGCTGTCCATGGCCGCCTCACCCGAGCCAAATCAGCCAGACGGCGAAGGCAAAAAACGCCGCCACCGCCAGGAACGTCAGCACCGGCACCGGGATCGATTTGTCGATCCCGGCCAGGGCGAAACAGCGATGCGCCACCACGCTGAGCAGCAGCCCGGCGATCGCGCAGATCATCCACGAAGGAAAGTAGGAACCGAGAATGTTCTGCGACGGCGCTCCGCTCATGGCTCGCCCCGCCGCATTTCGAGCAGGCCGCCCAGGATCTTGTCGCGATAGGCCGCCAGCTCGTCGCCGGTGCGGTTCTCGACCGCCTCATGCACGCCGGCGACGATGGTGCCGACCACTTCAGGCGTGAGTTCCGGCGTGCCCAGCACATGCCACCAGGCGGTCAGCGGCCCGGTGAATTGCTGGAAGAAATGCTCGATGCCGCCCTTGCCGCCGCCCAGATGGTAGAGCAGGCTCGGCCCCATGATGCCCCAACGCAGGCCGGGACCCCACGACACCGCGGTGTCGGCATCCTTCACGCTGACCACGCCGTCGGCGATCAGATGGACGATCTCGCGGTAGAGCGCCGCCTGCAGCCGGTTGGCGACATGGCCGGGCACTTCCTTGTGCAGGCGGATGGTGCGCTTGCCCAAGCCCTGATAGAAGGCGGTGACCCGGGTGATGACCTCCTCGGAGGTCTGCGCGCCACCGACGATCTCGACCAGCGGAATCAAATGCGGCGGATTGAAGGGGTGGCCGATCACGCAGCGTTCCGGATGGCGTTCGCAGGCCGATTGGATCGCGCTCATGGTCAGGCCCGACGAACTGGACGCGACGATCACGTCGCGGTCGAGCATCTGGTCGAGTTTGCGATAGAGATCCTGCTTGAAATCGATCCGCTCGGGACCGTTCTCCTGCACCAACCCGCAGCCCGCCACCGCTTCTTCCAGCTTGGCGGTGAAAGTCAGGCGCGAGCGCGAAGCGCCGGGCGCCAGCCCAGCCCGTTCGAGCGCCGGCCAGGCGGCGTCGATGAACTCCCGCAGGGCGGCCTCCGCATTGGGGGCGATGTCGGTCGCCACCACGTCGAGGCCATGGGCAAGGAACAGGGCCGCCCAGCTGGCGCCGATCACGCCGGTGCCGACGATCGCTACCTGTTTGATGGTTTTGCTCATCACAAGATCTCCGACTTAAACGAAGGCGCTGAAGCCGGTGATGGCGCGGCCGACGATCAGCGCGTTCATCTCGCGGGTGCCTTCATAGGAATAAAGAGCCTCGGCATCGGCGACGAAGCGGCCGATCTGCTGGTCGAGCAGGATGCCGTTGGCGCCCAGCAATTCACGCGCCCAGCCCACCGTTTCGCGCATGCGGACGGTGCAGACTCCCTTGGCCAGCGAGGCCTGCTCGTCACGCATCTTGCCCTGGTCCTGCAATTGCGACAGGCGCAGGCACAGCGCCTGGGTGGTGGTGATGTTGGACAACATGCGGAACAGCAGATCCTGGACCAGCTGGAACTTGCCGATCGGCCGGCCGAATTGCTCGCGCTTTTGGGCATAGCGCACCGCATGCTCATAGGCGCCGGTGGCGCAGCCGACCGATTCCCAGGCCACGGCGGCGCGGGTCATGCGCAGCACACGGGCGGTGTCGGCGAAAGAATTGGCGTTCTGCAGACGGTCGGATTCCGGAACCTTGCAGTCGGTCAAGGTGATCAGGCCGTTCTGGACCACCCGCAGCGCCATTTTGTGCAGGATCTTCTCGACGTGAAATCCGGGGTTCTTCTTGTTCTCGACGACGAAGCCCTTGACCTGATTGTCGGCAACGTCGCGCGCCCAGATCACGGTAAGGTCGCCCCAGGTCGCGTTGCCGATCCATTTCTTCTGGCCGTTAAGGATCCAGGTGTCGCCCTCGCGCCGCGCCGTGGTGGTCAGCCCGCCGGCCGCGCCCGACCCCACTTCCGGCTCGGTCAGGCCAAACGAGCCGACCAGATCCAGCGACGCCATGCCCGGCAGCCAGCGCTGTTTCTGCTCGTCACTTCCACACAAGGCGATCGAGCCCATGGAGAGACCGGTATGGACCCCGAAGAAGGTCGAGATCGAAGCGTCGACCCGGGCCATTTCCATCATCACGAAACCGGTCAGGGTCATGCTGCGGCCCGGACAGCCGAAGCCTATCCAGGGCAGCCCCATGATGCCGAGCTGCTTCATTTTGGGGATCAGCTCGAACGGGAACTCATCGCGTTCCCAATAATCGGTGATGATCGGCTGGACCTCGGTCTCCATGAAACGGCGGACCTTGAGGCGGATCTCGTTGTCTTCCGGGGGGAGCGTATCGGCGACCTGGTAGAAGTCGCCGTCCGCGACCGGCAGGGGTTTGTCGTTCATCGGCGTGCCTCCAGATAATCGTGAACCACCGTTCCCCCTTCGATGCTGAGGTCGGCCAGGATGTGAATCGCCGACAGCACTTCGAGCACCGGCAGTTTGGCGACCGGGGCGAAGCAATGGGGGTGAAGTTCGAGCGAGGACGGCCCGGTCCAGGCCCCTTTGACGGTGACGTCGGTGACGTGGATCTTGACCAGTTCGCAAACCCGCACCGTGCCATCGACATGGGGCAGGATCTTCAGCAGGAAGCCGGGTGCCTGGAGCGTGCGCGCCACCGCGGCCGGATCGACCGGCGTATATTTGTAGGCCATGGTCGCGGTGGCGACCCGCACGCCGTTATAGTCCAGCGTGCCGACCAGCGCGTCGTTGCGCACCTCCAGCTTCGGCTGGGCCAGCACCTTGGGAAAGCCCAGCAGCTCGCGGCCCGAGGCGATGCCCGCCTCGCTGTCGAGATACATGGCATGGGTGAAGCCGCCGGCTTCGCCTTTATAGGTCACCGGCACCACCTGCCCGGATTCGGTATAGGAACCGAGCCCGCTCGAATCCGGCATCTTGATGAATTCGTACTTCACCACCGGTTCCGCCGGCATCAGCGGCGCGGGGACGATTTTGGCCAGCGCTTCGGGATCGGTGCGGTAGGTAACGATGACGAATTCGCGGTCGACGAAATGGAACGGCGGCTTGGGATAAGCCGGGCTCGTCAACGGCATCGCATAGGCGGTTTTAAGGATCTCTTCTTCGGTCATGCCGGCTCTCCTGCCAGGGCTACGGCGCCGGCCTTGCCGAGGCGGGCGATGTCTTGGTCCGCATAGCCCAGTTCGCGCAGGATCTCCTGGCCATGCTCGCCCAAGGCGGGCGCCGGACGCGGCTTGATTTTGGCACAGCCCTCGATCTTGAACGGGCTGCTGACCGTGCGGGTCTCGGTGCCGGAGGGTGCGACGAAAGGAACGACGATCTCGTTGATGGACAGCTGGGGGTCCGCCACGATTTCGGGGGCGATCTGGACCACGCCGAAAATGACCCGGGCGGCTTTCAGCACGGTCTTCCAATGCTCCAGCGGCTCGGCAGCGAACAGTGGATCGAGGATGTCCACCAGTTGGCCGGCATTGGCGATGCGCTGCTTGTCGTCGGCGAAACGAGGGTCCTGGATCAGATCGGCCCGCCCCATCACATTGGCGAAGGTCGGCCAATCCTTGGATTGCGCCGCCACCAGCAGGATCCAGCGCCCGTCCGAGGTCTGATAGGGATTGAGCAGCGCATTCGGCGGAGCCTTGCGGTCGTGCTGCGGAAAGAAATGCGCGCCATTGAGCCCGCCCTCGACCCAGGCCGCCGCGGCCCAGATGCCGTTGGCCAGCAGCGAGGTCGAGACATGCATGCCCTTGCCGGTCAGAGCGCGCTTGTAGAGCGCGGTCACGATCGCCGCATAAAGCGTGGTGGCGGTGGCGTGGTCGCCGATGCCGGGGATCGGCAAGGTGGGCGGACTGCCGGCGTCGTGCGTCACCTGCATCAGCCCCGAGCGCGCCCAATAGGCGGTCACGTCGAAGCCGGGGGTATCCGCCTCGGGTCCGGCCGTGCCATAGCCCGATATGTCGGCATAGATCAGCAGGTCGTTAAGGGGCGCCAGGTCTTCATAGGTGATGCCCAGGGCGGCCCGCACCCGGGGCGGGAAATTGACGATGATCACGTCGGCCCAGCGCGCCAGCCGGGCCATGACCTCCTTGCCTTCGGCCGATTTGAGGTCGAGGGCGAGACTGCGCTTGTTGCGGTTGGTCAGTTGCCAGGCGTAATTGACCTTGCTGACCGGATTGGGCGGCACATGCGAGAAATGGCGATAGAGATCGCCGATCCCGGGCGGCTCGACCTTGATCACATCGGCGCCGAAGTCGGACAGGATGGTCGCCGCCGCCGGCCCGGCGATATAGCTGGCCAGGTCGACGACCTTGAGGTCTGAGAAAAGCGGCTTTCCGTCTGCCATGATGTACCTCATCGTCCGGTGAATTGTGGCGGCCGCTTGCCGAGAAAGGCGGCGGTGCCTTCGTGGGCGTCGCTTGACGAAACGCACAGGGCGAACAGCGCGCTTTCGATGGCCAATCCCTCGGCGACCGTGCCGTCGAGGCCGCGCTGCACCGCCTCGGCGGCGAATTTGACGGCGAGCGGCCCGTTGGCGGCGATCCGGCCGAGGATCGCCTCGGCCCGCGCCAGCAGCTGGTCGGGCTCGACCAGCTCATTGACCAGGCCGATGCGGAACGCTTCCTCGGCGGAGATCGGATCGCCGGTCAGGATCATCTGCAAGGCGCGGCCCTTGCCGATCAGGCGGGGAAGCCGCTGGGTGCCGCCGAAACCGGGGATCAGGCCCAGCTTGACCTCGGGCTGGCCGAATTTGGCGCCCGGCACCGAAAGCCTGATCGTGCAGGCCAGCGCCGCCTCGCAGCCGCCGCCGAAAGCCACGCCGTTGATCGCGGCGATCACCGGCTTGCCCAGGGACTCCACCAGGTCGAACAAAGCCTGTCCCTCGGCGGTATGCAGCTTGGCGTCGATCGGGGTGGCCTTGGCCAGTTCGGCGATGTCGGCTCCCGCGATGAAGGCGCGGTCGCCGCTGCCGGTCAGCACCACGCCGCGGATCGCGGGATCGTCGCGCGCATCCTCGAAGGAGGCACGGAGATCGGCGACGGCCTGGCGGCTCAGCGCGTTCATCACCTCCGGGCGATTGAGGGTTATCCGCGCGACCGCTCCATCCTTTCGGTAGTGGACGGTCTCAAATAGATGATCTGTCGAAGAATCAGGCACTTCAGCCTCGCTTCAGGCCAAATTGAACGTGCCGTCATGCTCGCAAAATGCCCTAATCCACGCTTGAACAAAGCTGCTTGTACTGGAACGTTTCTGCTGCGCCGCAAGTACCGCGCATCGGCTTTTGATCGAATCAGACAAATTCTGCAAATACGTCCAAGAGTTTTCTCGCGCCGTTGGGGATGATCGACACGCTC
>Ga0213872_10000962_pt1 | contig 20154 bp, 18 predicted proteins | sample VelepicomBERX_R2_FD_160071 | JGI IMG/M metagenome (GOLD analysis project Ga0213872, IMG submission 160071) | Rhizosphere microbial communities from Vellozia epidendroides in rupestrian grasslands, the National Park of Serra do Cipo, Brazil - RX_R2 | ecosystem: Host-associated > Plants > Roots >...
CGCCATCGAATCCTATGAGGTGCGCGCCTACAGCCTGGCCGAGATCCTGGATGGGGTCGATTTCGTCGATTTCCTGCATGTCGACATCCAGGGCGCCGAATTCGGCCTGCTGTCGGCGAATGTCGAGCTTTTGCTGCAGAAGGTCGGCTGCATGCTGATCGGCACCCATAGCCGAGTGATCGAGGGCCAGCTGATCGAATTGTTCGATGCCGACTGGTCGCTTTGGCGGGAGAAGCCTTGCCGCGTCGATTGGCAGGCCAGCACGCCGGAACTGAGCGGACGCACTATCAATGACGGGGTGCAATATTGGCGGAGGAAACATGGCTGACAATCCGCCCGATTTCATCGATGCGGAACAGATCATCCGCACCACGCCGCTGGAAGAGCATGTGAAGCGGGCGGATCACTATTTCGCCTGGATGGGCGACGATGCCGGGATTTTGAAGAAGCCCTTCAACAGCGTCGCCGAAGCCGCCGAGACCCTGCAGGGCATGTCCCTGATGCTGCGCTTTTCGGATTTGTTTCCGGGAGCGAGGGTGATGGATTTCGGCGCCGGCTCCTGCTGGCTGGCGCGCGATCTGGCGCTGTTGGGCTGCGACGTCACCGCGGTCGATATTTCGGAAAAGGCCTTGGCTTTGGGCAAGCGCTTCAATGACAGGCTGCCTTTCGCCAGTGAGATGACCATCGATTATCACGCCTTCGACGGCGAGAATCTTGGCCTGCCCAACGGCTATTTCGACAATATCGTCTGTTTCGCCTCGTTCCATCACGTGGCGGCGGAAGACGCGCTGTTGAACCATTTCCATCGGGTGCTCCGGCCGGGCGGCATCGCCAGCTTCTTCGAGCCCGGTCCCAATCATTCGCGCCACCCGCAATCCCAGGCCGAGATGCGGCAATATGGGGTGATCGAGCGCGACATCGATATCGGCCGCATCTGGAACAGCGCGCAACAAGCCGGCTTCATCGACATCAAGCTGGCGCGTTATCTGCCGGAACCATCCCTGGTGGGCTTAGGCGAGTTCGACGCCATGCTGGCGGGGCCCACCACGCTCGATCTCGGCACGGCCTATGCCAATGTCCGTCCCTTCTTCCTCTATAAGGCGGGTTCGCGCGATCTCGACAGCCGTTTCGGCCGCGGACTGGTAGCCAGGATCGAGGCCAGCTTGACCCGCGACACACTGCATATCGAGCTGACCAATATCGGCGAAGCTTTGTGGCTGCCCTCCAACCGCAAGAAGGGCGGCGTCTGCATCACCTCCAAGCTGCTCGACGAGGAAAACCGCGTGCTGGAAGCGCATTACTGCAATTGGTGGGTGATCGACCGGGACATCGCGCCAGGCGAAAAATTCGTCGCCGATGTGGAGGTTCCCGCGCCGCCACGCAAGGGGTTGCGGCTATCCTTGGGATTGGTCGCCGACCGGGTCGCGCATTTCGACGGGCCCGGCAATACGCCTTGTATTTTGGACTTCGCTCCATAGCGTCATGGCCGGGCTTGACCAGGTCAAGCCCGGGGATGACGAGGCGGTGGTTACTGCAAAGCCGACTTGATCAGCCCGACATAGCGGTCCACCGAGAACATGTGCTCGGCCTGCTTGCGGGCGCGGTCGGCCATGGCGCGGGCGCCGTCGGGGTCTTCGCGCAATTTGACCAGAGCGGCGGCGGCGGCGTCGATGTCGGCGTCGGCCCAGCTTTGGCTCGGATGGTTGCTGCCGCCTTGCGGATCGATGGCGGCGACCATGTTGTAGGGGATCGGAATGCCGGTCTCGGGGGTGACGAATTCGGCGGTGGCCGACCAGTCGGTGGAGATTACCGGAGTGCCGATCAGCTGCGCCTCGGCGGCCAGCATGCCGAAGCCTTCCGAACGGTGCAGCGACAGCACGGCGTCGGCGTCGGCGATCAGCTGCATGACGTCCTTCCGCGGCATCACCTTGACCATGATGTCGATATTGGCGGCATCGCCGACTTCGGCCCGCAGCGCGGTCATGCCGTCCGGATAGTGATCGGGGCTGACCACTTTGATCAGCATGCGGGCGCTGGGATCGCCATTGAACGCCTTCTTGAAGGCGCGGATGCTGGCCAGCGGGTTTTTCCGCTCGAAGCCGGACGCCATGTTGAAAATGGTGATGGCGTTGAACTGATCGCCCTTGCGTTCGGTACGGCGCACATGTTCGACATCCACCGGATGCGGGATGATGCGGATCGGCCCGCCGAAGCTTTTGCCCACGGCGTCGGCGCAGAATTGGCTCGGCACCCAGATCTCGTCCAGACGGTCGCAGCCATATTGCCAATCGTCGGGCAGCGTCGGCAATTCCCAGTGCCAGAAGCCGACCAGCCTCTTCCCCTGCACCATCTTCTTTCCGCAGCGCAGCAGCGCATAGGCCAGGGTCGAACCGGGAGTGTGGACAATGAGCGTGCCGGAGCCTTCCGGCGACAAGGTCGAGGGCGAGCGGTAGGCCGGCAGATTGGCCTCGCCTAAAAGCGTGCCGCTGAGATCGATGGTGGAGAAAGGCAGGCCGGCATGCTGCAGCCCGTCCACATTCATCCGGGCGGATTCACCCAAGCCCGTAGCGCTCGACAATACGCCGGCCACCACCACGGGCAGACGCTCGGACGCGTCGCCGGTGCTCGGCGCCATCATCGAGGTGACGCGTACAAAGAAGCTGCGCCTCGCCTCATGTGGCAAAAGACGCCAGATGCGATGCACGCCGGACATAAGATACTTAAACATGGATATCAGACGGCTGTATGCCCGATGGTGGTTACACCGACAAGTGTGACGGTCCCGCCCGAGACATCGAGCGTCAGAGTGCCGCCCGGATTGCTTAATTGCGCTGTGGACAACAGCTTTTCCTCGACGAAAACGACGCCCGGCGCGAAGGAGAATACGTCAGGCGTCGACAACGCCTCGGCGCCGGTGGCGTCGAAGGCGATGATCTTCAGGCTGGTATTGCTGCCGAACAGCGGCGCGAGATCCTGCTGCAGAGTGGTCGAGGCGGCAATCTGCTGCGCAATGCCGTGGGTGTTGGTATTGACGAAATTGGCGATCGCCGCGATCACATCGGAGCCGTTCATGTTGGCGACGTTCAGCTCCTGATTGACCGGACCCGCCACGACCGGATTGGCCGGAGCCACCGGCGTCACCACCGGAGCGGCGCCCGCCTGCCCACCACCAGCCGGCGCACCGCCGCCGCCCGCGGCCGCGACCTGTCCGCCGCCGTCCGGAACCTGACTTCCGCCATTACCACCGGCCGGCGCGGGATTTCCAGCATTGCCGCCAGCATCGGAGGCGGCAGGGGGCGTGCCGTCGCCGGTGGTTTCGCCGCCGCCGCCATTCCTGGTGATATGCAGCACCTGAAGGGCCTGCGACGAGACTTCGTCGATGGTGATCGGCGCCATCGGCGCCGATGCGTCGGTATGGAAGCTGAAGGTTTCGGCGGTGACCAGCGTGGCCGCGCTCGCCATCTTTTGCTGAACGGCGATAAAAGCCGCGCTGGCATCGGCCTGGCCATCGAAGGCCGGCGCCGGGGCAGGCGCCGCATGCGACACATCGTCGGCGGAGGCGACCCTGGTCACCATCGGCGCGCCGGCGTGGGCAAATTGATCGATCACCACCTTCTGGGCGTCGACGCCGAAATCGGCGACCGCCATCTTGTGGCTCTGCGGCGAATCATCGGCCTTCACCGCCACCGCCATGCGGGCGCCGCCCTCGTCGTGGCTGCCATCCACCGCCGGCAGATCGAGCGCCGCCTGGGAGGAATGGCCGGCTTGGTTGGTCGCCGCGGCATGGGTCTGGCCGGAAATCTCGTCGGCGACGAAATGCGACAGCGCCACCACCTTTTCCGCTACCGGCTGCAAAGCGGTCATGGCAATGGCGATCAGCGACGCCAGAGTCAGGGCCTGGCCTTCCTTGTTGGCGTGATCATGGCCGGCCTTGCCGTCCGACAGCGGCGCCTTGAGCAACGCCTGCAGATGATCGAACCAGCCGAGCTTGCCGTGCTTCACCGCCGCATCGTCGACGGTCTTGTGATGTTCCCATTCAGCGGCGATCGCCCGCATGGAGTCGGACGCGATCAATTTCTCGGAATGCGCCAAAGCGGTGGCGACGAAAGCGGTGAGGATCACCACCGGATGGCTCAGCAGGCGGGTGCCGCTCGAAGGCGGCGGCACCACCAGCGGCTGGCTGTCCACCATGCGATCGACGATCTGACGGAAATTGGCGCCGCGATAGGTCTCGTCGACGGCGATCGAGGAGGCTACGAAGCTGCCGGCGATGCGGGCGAAATGCGCGATGACGTCGCCGGTATCGCGGCGGCAAAAGACGAACCAGGGGTCGCCTTCGTCGGACATGCCCATATCGGTTTCGACCGAAAGCCCGGCACGTCCGAGGATCTCCACCACCCGGTACAGCTCGGCCAATTCATCATTGGTCCAGGGCTGCGGCCCGGCGTTACGGAGCGGAAAGGCGACAACGCTTGCACTCAAAGCCTGATTCACCCGTGAGAGTGGATAAATTAAGGTCAAAAAACTAGCAGAACGAATCCCGCTTGCCTACGACCTTCCTTCTCAGCCGAACAGAATCCTGAAGGTTTCCGGATCGTAGAAACGCATCAACTGCTTTACGAAATCGGCCGGCGGAAGTCCGAGCGCCTTGGCCCACAGCTCGTAACGATCCGGCGGGATACGGCCGCGACCGACTTCCAGCTGCGATACGAAGGTGTAATACTCGACGCCAACGAGATCGGCAAGCTCACGTTGCGTCAGCTTCTGCTTGATGCGCTGTTCCTTCAGCCAGCGCCCAGCCTCGCGGCGGAGCGCTTGAACATCGTGACCAGCCGCCTGTTGCGGGTGGGAATACATGTCACTAGCCCTCGTCCAAAGGTTATCGGGCAACTTGCCCGGATCATTGCCTTAACTATATAGTAACAGGAACCAGAAGTTCAATAGTTACTGTACACGCCCCGTCAAGGATCATCCCCACCGTGAATTTGGCACCATTGAGTCACGAAACCCACGCCGCGCTGCGTTTGCGGCCGTTGGCATCTTATAATTTCGCCAAGACGAGCGCGTTGGTCTCTCTCTATGCCAGCGAAGTCTATCGCGCCGCCCATGAATATCCGGTTACTTTCTCGGCCGAACCCGACGGATTTTTTCCGGCGGCGCTGCTCGGCACCGCACCCAACCAGAATCTGTTCGTCGACCCGCACGGACGCTGGCTGTCGGCCTATACGCCGGCCCTGTGGCGACGGGGGCCATTCCGCATCGCCAAGGTGAAAGAAAGCGACGGCTTCGTGCTGTGCGTCGATCTCGATAGCGAACAATTGAGCGAAACCGAAGGGGAACCGCTGTTCGACGCCGACAGCAAGCCTTCGGCGCTGGTGAGCCAATCGATGCAGTTCCTGGCGAAGCTCGAGAGCGAACGGGCGATGACACTGGCCGCCTGCGCCGCCATGGATCGCCTTGGACTGCTGGTTCCCTGGGATCTGAAAGTGCAGAGGGCGGACGGCTCGACCCATATGCTGCAAGGCCTCAGCCGCATCGATGAAGCCAAACTGAACGGGCTCGATCCCGAGTCTTTGCACGAACTGCAAAGGATCGGCGCGCTGGCGCTGATCTATGCTCATCTGTTTTCGCTGCAGAAGATGGCCCTGCTCGGGCGTCTGGCCGGCGATCGCGCCAAGGCGTCCGAGCAGCAAAAGGATCTGACGGCGGGCAAACTGGACCTTGATCGGGTGTTCGGCATTGTAGAGGATGATCCCTTCATCTTCTGAGACTGACATGAGTTCGATCACCACCATCCGCACAGGATTTCTCGAGTCGGACGACCGGCTGCTGATTGACTTCGTCTTTCCGCAGGAGATCGCCACCTTCCTGGTCACCCGCCGCATCACCCGGCGGCTGATCCGTGGGCTGGCGCAGATTCTGGCCACCCCAAACAGCGTCATGGCGCGGGTTCCGACCACGCACAAGACCGAGATGCTGATCTGGGAGCATCTGTCCTCGCTCAACCCGTTGAACGCCGGAGCTGCGGGGGGCGAAGCCGGTGCGCCCGGCGGCCAGCCCGAACGCCCGCCCCTGCCATGGCCGGTGCTGCACACCGTCAACATCACCCCGCTGGAGAGCGGCTTTCGCCTCATCTTCGACGGCACCGATCAGAAGAGCGTGACCATGGAGTTGACGCGCCAGGAACTGCATCGCCTGTTGGCCAATATGCGGCAATTGGCGCGCCATGCCGAATGGGACCTCGACGCCGAGGTGAGCTGGCTGGTCGAGGCCGACAGTCCTTCCGCCCTGCACCATGGAAGTCTGGCCTCATGAGGACCGGCAAGGGTCTGACCCCGGAGCGCTTCGTCGGCCTGGTCGACGAGTTTCGCCAGAAGATCACGCGGGAACGTTTCGTCGCGCGCCTCACCGAGGTCAAGCAGGACGAACTGATCGATCTGGTCAAGCTGCATGCCGAGGTGCGGGCCCGCTATTTCATGACCGTGCTCGATCTGGTGCAGCCCAACCTCGCCGACATCGAAAGCAAGGTCGACGAGGCGCGGCATTATCGCGAAATGGCGGAAGAGATCGAAAAAGGCGTGAAGGCGGTGGCCGCCGCGGTGATGGCCAAGGAGATCCCGGTGCCGGGCCTCGACCATGGCGACGAGATGTCGCCGGAACTGGAGCGGGCGCTGCAGGAATTCATCGAGAATACCGACAGCGGCTGGGAATATTAGTTTTCCGGCCCCCGTTCGTCATCCCCGCCCCCTTTTGTTGTCATCCCCGCGAAGGCGGGGAACCAGGAGCCGCCTCAAACGGCACAACCGACTACTGGATCCCCGCCTTCGCGGGGATGACGGGGTTGAGAGGCGGGGGATGACGGGGTGGAGGCGCGCGGGGATGACGGGAATTACACCCGTCCGTAGGTATCCTCGAAGCGCACGATATCGTCTTCCGAAAGATAGGTTCCCGACCGCACTTCGATCAGCTTGAGCGGCACCTTGCCAGGATTTTCCAAGCGATGCTTGGTGCCGATCGGGATGAAGGTGCTCTCGTTCTCGCGGAGCAGGAAAACTTCGTCGCCGCGGGTAATCAGCGCGGTGCCCTCCACCACTACCCAATGCTCGGTGCGGTGATGATGCATCTGCAAGGACAGCTTGGCGCCGGGCCGCACCGTGATCTGCTTGACCTGAAAACGGCTGCCGCCGTCGATGCTTTGATAATAGCCCCAGGGGCGGAATACCTTGCGGTGCAGATCGCCTTCGCTCCGCTTCTTCTCTCTGAGCGAGTCGACGATCTTGCGAACTTCCTGCACATGGCTGCGTTCCGCGACCAGCACCGCGTCCTCGGTGGCCACCACGATGACGTCATTGAGGCCGACGCCCGCCACCAGCACGCCGTCGCCGCGCAGGTAACTGTCCGTGCAGTCCACCGTCATCACGTCGCCGACCGAGACGATGCCCCGTTCGTCCTTGTCGCTGATCTCCCACAGCGCCGACCAGGAGCCGACGTCGCTCCAGCCGAAATCGGCCGGCACCACGGCGGCCAGCTCGGTATGCTCCATCACCGCATAATCGATCGACGCCGATGGCGACGCCTCGAAGGCGGCGACGTCGAGGCGGAGAAAATCGACATCGGCCACCGCCTTTTGCACCGCGGGGGTCACGGCGGCCAGAATCTGCGGGCAGAGCTTCTCGACTTCCCGCAGCAACGCCGAGGCTTTGAACAGGAACATGCCGCTGTTCCACAGATAGCCGGACTGCGCCAGCATGGCGGCGGCGCGTTCATGATCCGGCTTCTCGATGAAGCGGGCCACGCGAAAACTTCCCGGCGTAAGGGCGGCGCCCTGCTGGATATAGCCATAGCCGGTCTCGGGAGCGTCCGGCCTGATGCCGAATGTGACGAGATGGCCGGCCTCGGCCGCCAGGATCGCGCTGTCCAGCGCCGCGGCGAAACCGTCGCGGTCGGCGATCACATGGTCGGACGGCAGCACCGCCATCAGAGCGTCCGGATCTTGCTGCATCAAAATCAGGGCGGCGGCGGCGATCGCCGGCGCGGTGTTACGCCCCACCGGCTCCAGCACCAGGCGCAGCGGCTTGACGCCGACCTCCTGCATCTGCTCCGCGACAATGAAACGGTGGGATTCGTTGCAGATCACCAACGGTTGGCCGAAGCGGCCATTGCCGGTGCGCAAAGCGGTCTCCTGGATCATCGTCCGCTCGGACGACAATGGCAGGAGCTGCTTGGGATAAAGCGATCGCGACAGCGGCCACAACCGGCTGCCGGCGCCGCCGGACAGAATGACGGGATAGATCTTGCTGTTCGCCATCACCCCGCCCTTCCGTCCGGTGGTCAAAGTCGGGCTCAGTCCTGCGGACCGGTCGGCAGCTTGCCGCCGGCCAGGACGATCCGGCGATAATTGTGGCGCTGGATCAGGCGCTGCACCTGACCGACCGACTGCATCTGGATATGCGCCAGAGTCAAGGCGCCGGAATGGCGCAGCTTGAGGAAGGTCTCGTCGTCCAGCGCGCGCATGCGCTCCTCATCGACCCCGAACAGGCCGGCGATGTTGTGGCTCTGGCCGTCGAGGGTGACGGTCAGATTGGCCTGACGGATCACGTCGGCGGCGGCCAGTTCCGCGACCAGTTCGCGGGTCTGCAGGTGGCTGCGGTCGGTTTCGGTGATCAGGCGCATGACGCGGCCGAGCGGGCTGTTGGCTTCTTCGCTGCCTTCCGGCGCGAAGATCGCCTCGCCTTCGGTGTCCGACAGCATGTCCTCCTCGATGAACAGGGTCGGGCCTTCCTTGCCTTCATACTCGCCCTGGCCGACGCTGAACGGATAGCGGCGGAAGGCGGCCGGCATATAGGTCCCGGTCCAGGCGCCATCCGGCTCGACGAACATGTTCTCGCCGTCGATCAGCGACAGCAGGGCGATCGGCGAATAGCTGCCCTCGCGCTCGACGAAGAAGATCGGGAAGACAGAGGCGGCGGCGCTGAATTCGCCCATCACCACTTCGACCACGGGATATTTGGACAGGAACTCGTAATTGGCGAGCGGCTTCAGACGCTTGGTGCCATGCGCTTCCTTGGTAACAACAACGTTTGCCATCGGGTGGTCCAATCAACATTTCTACGGGGGAAGATTCTCCCCATTTCACAAAGGGTCAAGTGTCGTGCCAGATCGGCGGCGGCCTTGTCAAGCTAGGAGAGAAACCCGGCCGGGATCGGCACGCCGGCTTGCGCCAGATGGCCGGCCAGCTCCGCCTTCAAGCGGGCAAGCGCCTCGGCGTTGGCGCCTTCGCACCGCGCCACCAACACCGCCTGCGTGTTCGAAGCGCGCAGCAGCCACCAGCCGTCGGGATAACTCACCCTCACCCCATCCAAGGCATTTACGTCGCCTTTCGACGCTTGCAACTGGCCGCGCACTTTTTCGATGGCGGCGAATTTGGCGTCGTCCGGGCAGTCGAAGCGGAGTTCCGGGGTGTTCAGCAGCTTCGGCATGGCGTCATAGCGATCCGCCAGGCTTTTATCGCTCCAGCCGCCGATGATCGACAGCAGGCGGAGCGCCGCATAGACCGCGTCGTCGAAGCCGTAATATTTGTGGGCGATGAAGATATGGCCGCTCATCTCGCCGGCCAGCGGCGCGCCGGTCTCCGCCATCTTGTTCTTGATGAGCGAATGGCCGGTCTTCCACATCAAGGGCTTGCCGCCGAGCGCCGCCACCTGATCGAACAAAGCCTGGCTGGCCTTGACGTCGGCCATCACGACCGAGCCCGGCAAGTCGCGCAAGACCTCTTCCGCCAGCAGCACCAATATTTGGTCACCCCAGAGAATCCGGCCCTTGCCGTCGATCAATCCGATGCGATCGCCATCGCCATCGAAGGCGACGCCAAGATCGGCCTTTTCCGCCGCCACCAGCTGCATCAGCTGGACCAGGGTGTGCGGGTCGGTAGGATCGGGATGATGCGCCGGGAAATTTCCGTCGATCGCCTCATTGATCAGGATATGCCGGCCGGGCAGACGCTTGGTCACCGCCGCCACCACCTCGCCGGTGGCGCCATTGCCGGGATCCCACACCACGGTGAGATCGCGGCCCTTGCGGAAATCCCGCAGCAGGCGCCCGACATAATCCTCGGCCACCGAATGCTTGCGCACCGGCTGCTTCGGCGACAGCGAGGCCGGCGTGCTCATCGCCGCCATCATCTTGCCCAGTCTTTGGATGTCGGCTCCGAAGAACGGCTTGTTCTTCATCATCATTTTGAAGCCGTTATGATCTGGCGGATTATGCGAGCCGGTCACCATCACCGCGCCATCGGCCGCCAGATGGTGGCTGGCGAAATAGAGCATCGGGGTGGGACCGCGGCCGACGTCGATCACCTCGGCGCCGCCGTCGGTCAGGCCGCCGGCCAAGGCCTCGACCAGTTCGGGACTGGACAGCCTTCCGTCCCAGGCGATTACCACCTTGCCGCGGCCGGCCAGCTCGGCGAAACCGAGGCCGATGCGATAGGCGTCAGCGGGGAAAAGGGTTTGTCCGACGATGCCGCGAATATCGTATTCGCGCAGGATGCTGGGATGAAATTCGCTCATCCGTGGGTAGGTAGCAAAATCGCGGGGGCCGCGCTATAGATTGTTTGAAAGTAAGGGCTTGAGTGAGTTTCGATGAGTTTCCTCCGCGTCTATGGCCGCGTCCTCGGGCTGCTTAAGCCCGAGCGGGGCTTGGCGATCATCCTTACCCTGGCCAATCTGGCGCTCGCCGGCCTGCAATTCGTCGAGCCGGTGATGTTCGGCAAGGTGGTGGACACTCTGACCAACGCCGCCAGCAAGCCGGCAGACCAGGTATGGCATGAGAGCTTCCAGCTTCTCGCCATCTGGGCGATCATCGGGGTAAGCGGCATCTTCGCCAATATCCTGGTGGCCCTGCATTCCGACCGCATGGCGCATCGCCGCCGCCTGGCCGCCATCGGCGATTTCTTCGAACATGTGATGGCGTTGCCGCTGTCCTATCACGTCGATACCCATTCCGGCCGGCTGACCAAGACCATGCTGCAAGGCGCGGAGAATCTTTTCGGCATCTGGCTGACCTTCTTCCGCGAGCATCTTTCCACCCTGATCGGGGTGGTGGTGCTGCTGCCCTTCACCATGTTCCTCAATTGGCGGCTGGCCAGCGTGCTGATGGTGTTTCTGGCGGTGTCCGCCACGCTGAGCGCCCTGGTGATCCGACGTACCGAGGGTGCCCAACGCAAGGTGCAGGAGGTCCACTCCGAACTGGCCGAGCGGGCCAGCGACGCCATCGGCAATGTGTCCTTGGTGCAAAGCTTCGTCCGCCTCGCTCTTGAGGTACGCCAGCTCGGCGAGATGATGAACAAGGTGTTGAAAGCGCAATTCCCGGTGCTGACCTTGTGGGCGCTGGTCATGGTATTGACCCGGGCGGCGTCCACCTTGACCGTGATCGGCATCTTCACGCTCGGCACCTGGCTGTTCCTGCATGGGCAATCCACCGTGGGCGAGATCGTCAGTTTCATGGGTTTCGCCAATCTTCTGATCGGCCGGTTGAACCAGATGATGGGCTTCGCCAGCCGCCTGTTCTTCCAGATGCATTCGCTCGACGATTTTTTCGCCGTGCTCGACGCCCGGTCCGAAGTGGTGGAGAAGCCGGACGCCCAGGTGCTGGGCCGTGTCGAAGGCCGCGTCCGCTTCGAAAATGTCAGCTTGTCCTATGACGGCTCGCGTTTCGCGGTCAACGACCTCAATTTCGAAGCGGTGCCCGGCAGCATGGTGGCGCTGGTCGGCGCCACCGGCGCCGGCAAGAGCACGGCCATGGGGCTTTTGCACCGGCTTTGGGATCCGCAGCAGGGGCGCATCCTGATCGACGGCGTCGATATTCGCGATGTGACCCTGTCCTCCCTGCGCGCCAATATCGGGGTGGTGTTCCAGGAAAGCGGCATGTTCTGCCGCAGCATCGCCGACAATCTGCTGATCGGCCGCCCGGACGCGAGCCAGGCCGAGCTGGAACAGGCCGCCATGCTGGCGGAAGCTCACGACTTCATCACCGAGCAGCCGAAAGGCTATGAGACCATGGTGGCCGAGCGCGGACGGACCTTGTCGGGCGGCGAGCGCCAGCGCATCGGCATCGCCCGCGCGCTGCTCAAAAATCCGCCGATCCTGATCCTGGACGAGGCCACCAGCGCGCTGGATTCGGTGACCGAGGCCAAGGTGCAAAAGGCGCTCGGCGCCCTGATGCAAGGCCGCACCACCTTCGTCATCGCCCACCGGCTGTCCACCATCCGGGACGCCGATTGGGTGCTGGTGATGGAAAAGGGCCATATCGTCGAACAGGGCCGTTATCAAGACCTGGCGAGGGCCGGCGGCGTCTTTGCCAAGCTGCTGGAGATGGCGCACATATGATACTGCTCGAAGTCTGCGTCGATAGCCCGCAAGGGCTGCTGGCCGCCATCGAAGGCGGCGCCGACCGCATCGAATTATGCGCCGCGCTGGCGGTGGGAGGGCTGACCCCAAATCCCGGATTGATCGCTTTGGCGGCACGCCAAAGCCGCCCGTCGCGGGCGATGATCCGCCCCCGCGTTGGCGGCTTCGTCTATTCGCCCGCCGAGATCGAGGTGATGCGCCGCGACATCGACGCGGTGCGCGCCGCCGGCCTGGCCGGCGTGGTGATCGGCGCCAATCTGGCGGACGGCCGCCTCGACGAAGCGGCGCTCAAGCTTCTGACCGACCACGCCAGGGGATTGGAGATCGCGCTGCACCGCTCGATCGATTTGACCCCGGACCCGCTGGCGGCGCTCGAGATCGCGGTGGGGTTGGGCATCCACACCATCTTGACCTCGGGCGGCAAGAACAATGCCCTCGAAGGCATCGACACCATCGCCGCCTTGCAGGCCAAGGCGGCCGGCCGCATCGAGATTCTGGCCGGCGGCGGGGTCAAGCCGGGCAATGTCGCCGCGCTGCTCGCCCGCAGCGGAATAGGCTCGGTGCATGGCTCCTGCAGCGCGCCCTATCGCGATGCCGAACCCCGCGCCCAATCCTTCGGTTTCGTCGCGGCGGACGCCAAGGACACCGATATCCGCGAAGTGCGCGCCATGAAATCCGCCCTTCAATTGATTTCAGGTTAGCGGTACCATAGCCAAAAAGCTGGGGAGGCTGTCCTGCGCCGCATCATCGGGCCACTGCTCGCCGCTATCGCTCTGCCCGCGATGGCATCCGAAACCTTGTTGGCACCGCCTTTCGCCGATCACGCCGTGCTGCAGCGCGACCGGCCGATCCCGGTCTGGGGCGACGCCAAGGCGGGAACCCGGATCGAGATCAGTCTGGGGGGCAAGTCCGCCACGGCCGAAGCCGATGCCGACGGGCATTGGAGAGCCGTGCTTCCCGCCCTTACGGCCGGCGGCCCTTATGAACTCAAGGCCAATGACCAGACGCTCCGCGACATTCTGGTGGGCGACGTCTATCTCTGTTCCGGCCAGTCCAATATGGAGCTGCAGGTGCGCCGCAGCCTGGACAGCCGTTCGGAGCTGATCAACGCGCATAATGACAAGATCAGGCTGTTCCGGATCGCGTTGGCCGACAATGTGCGGCCGCAACGCCACTTCAAATCGCCCCCGCCCTGGCAGGCGGTGAGCGCCGACAGCGTCACAGAATTTTCCGCCGCCTGCTATTTCTTCGCCCGCGAACTGCAAAAGACCGTCCCGGTGCCGATCGGGCTGATCGAGGCGGCGTCGGGCGGCGCCAATATCCGCACCTTCATGAGCGAAGCCGCCTTGCGCGGCGTCGGCGGCTTCGAACTCGGCCTCGACATGCTGAAGCTCTATTCAGATGATCGGGCCGCCGGCATGAAGGCGTGGGGCGAATATTGGCAAGGCTGGTGGAAAGCCGCCGCCGGGAGCGAACCTTGGCAAGGCGGCGGTGAGTGGAAGGAGTTGCCCCGCATCGGCGCGTGGGAGGAATGGGGCGAGCCGTCGCTGGCCCACTACACCGGCATCCTGTTTTACCGCAATCGCCTGAAAGTGAGCGCGGCGCAGGCCGCCGCGGCGTCGAAACTGTCCTTGGGCCCTCTCAATGAAGAGGACGTCACCTGGATCAACGGCGTGCCGGTCGGCGCCACCTTCGGGTTCGGCGCCGCCAGGAACTATGCGCTTCCCGCCGGCGCTTTGCATGCGGGCGACAATGACGTCACCATCGCCATCCTCTGCACCTATCGCGGCTGCGGCCTGCTCGACGGCGAGCGCGGGCTGACGCTGGCGGACGGGAGTATGGTGGAGTTCGCCGGTCCCTGGCGTTATCTGCCGCCGGCCGCGATCGGCGGCCAGCCCCGCGTGCCGTGGGGTTCGGTGCCGGGATTGTCTTTGGCCTATAACGCCATGATCGCGCCGCTCGGCGATTACGGCCTCAAGGCCGCGCTTTGGTATCAGGGCGAATCCAATGCCGGCGAGGCGGGGCGCTACGCGGCGCTGCTGAAAGGCTTGATGGCCGATTGGCGGCGGCAATTCGCCGCCGGCCTCCCCTTCCTGATCGTGCAATTGCCGAGTTACGGCAAGCCGCCTTTGCAACCGGGCGAGTCCAATTGGGCGCTGCTGCGGGAAGCGCAGCGCCAGGTGGCGGCGGAAGACGGCAATGCGGCCTTGGCGGTGACAATCGATATCGGCGAACGCAACGATCTGCATCCCGCCAACAAGCAGGATGTCGGCCGCCGCCTCGCCCGCGCCGCCCGCCATCTGATGTTCAACGACCCTGAGAGCGCATCGGGGCCGCTGCCCATCGCGGTGAGCAGTGACGGCCGATCCATATCGGTGAAATTCTCGGAAGCTTTGCAAGCTTATGGCGCCGATCAGCCGATCGGCTTCGCGCTGTGCGGCGGAGACGGGCAGTGCCGCTGGGCCGTCGCGCATCTGGCCGGCGATGCGGTCAGCCTCGACATCCCGGCCGGCATGCAAGCCAGGCGGGTGCGCTATGGCTGGGCTGACAGCCCGATCTGCACGCTCTATGACGAATCCGGTCTGCCGGCCGGACCGTTCGATCTACCTGTCGCCCCTTAGTGCTGAGGGGTGGCGGGCACCGCCCGCCATGGGCGGCTGCAGCTGGCGACATAGGGGTAATAGCCGGCAGGCGCGTCGCAATAATAATAGGATTGCGGCGCGGCTTGCACTTGGACCGGAGCGACCGCCGTTTCCGGCACATAGGCCGGATAAGGGTCGTATGGGTAATAGGGGTAATAGCCCAACGCCCAAGGCGTCCAGAGACCGACCGAGATGCCCCAGCCCCAGCCCCAGCCGTGGCCATGGCGGAAGCCGCGCGCTTGGGCCGGGCCTGCGATCAGCAAGGTGACGCCGCAGGCAACGACCAGAAACAGCAGAAATTTCAACAGGTGAGCGGCAAAGCCGCTTTTCTTGTGCGACATGGCACCGATCCCTCAACAGGCAGGGTGACCGGTTACACGGTTCAAGGACCGGATCCCTGCGTCGGTGACATTATACGCCTGCTCTGACTAAATAGGGAAAATAGCGAGGAGGGAAGTTCGTGGCGACCGCACAGACCGCTATCTGCGCCGAGGCCAGCGCCTATGGCATTTTCATCACTTTCCTGGTGAAAGAGCCGTCCGGATTGCGCCAGCTTCTGGCGGAAATACCGGCTCTCACCACCGAAACCTCCACGGCCACCGACGAGCCGGGATTGCTCAGTGCCATCGGCATCGGCGCCGCAATCTGGCCGAAAATCTTCGACCAGCCGGCCCCATCCGGACTGGTGCCTTTCGCGCCGCTGGGAACCGGCAAGCGTACCGCCCCGGCGACCCCCGCCGATCTGTTCCTGCATATCCGCTCGGCGCGCCATGACGCCAATTTCGTCCTGGCGCGCGCCGTCATCGCGCTGTTGGGTGATCATGTGGAGATCGTCGAGGAGGCGCATGGTCACCGCCGCCGCCAGGGCCGCGATCTGACCGGCTTCGTCGACGGCACGGAAAATCCGCATGGCGGCGAACAGGCGGGCGTGGCGCTGGTGGCGGACGGGCCGCATCAAGGCGGCAGCTTCGTCAGCATCCAGCGCTATGTGCATGATCTGACCGGATGGGAAAAGCTCTCGGTGGCCGACCAGGAAGCGCGGATGGGCCGCAGCAAAGAACACAATGTCGAGATGGAGGACGAGGTGAAGCCGCCCGGAGCGCATATCGCCCGCGTGGTGATCGAGGAGGATGGCGAGGAGCTGGAAATCCTGCGGCAGAGCCTTCCCTATGGCGACACCAAGCAATCCGGCCTCTATTTCATCGCCTATTGCGCCAGTCCGGCGCCCTTCCGCAAGATGCTGAAGGCGATGGTGGTGGCGGACGGCGACGGTCATTATGACCGGCTGCTGGATTACACCCGAGCCGTGACCGGCGCCGCCTTCTTTGTTCCCTCGATCGAGTTCCTGTCAGGCGCCCCAGACCTCGCCATAGAGGCGGAGCAGATTGCCGCCGAGGATCTTGTCGACCCGTGACGGCTTATGGCCGCGCTCTTCCAGGAGCCGGCCCAGCGTCCTGAACTGGTCGGGACCGCGCAGATCGGTGGCGAAGGTGGTGACGTCGCCGCTTTCGCCTTTGGCGGAGACGCCGGCCTTGACCCGTTCCTCGACCTCCTTGCGGATCGCCAGGCGATAATCGTCGAGATTGTCGATCTGGGTGATGGAGCCGTCGGTGCCGATGCCGACATGATCCTCGCCGCAGACCTTGATGGCGTGCTCGATATGGCGCACCACATCGGCGGCCATCGGCCGTCCGTTCGGCACCAGAAACGGCATGAAATAGATGCCGACCACGCCGCCGCCTTCCGCCACCAGACGCATTTCCTCGTCGGTCTTGTTGCGCGGCACGTCGTAAAGCGCCCGGCAGCCGGTATGGCTGATGGTGATCGGCCGGGCGCTGGCCCGCGCCGCGTCGAGGCAGATCCGCTCGCCGCTATGCGACAGGTCGACCAGGATCTTTTTTTCATTGGCCGCCGCGATCACGGCGCGGCCGAACTCGGTCAGGCCCTGATCACCCGCCATCGAGCCGCCGCCCAGCTTGTTGGCCGGATTATAGGTAAGCTGCAGGATACGGAGGCCCAGATCGGCGAATTGCCCGACCCGGCCGGGATCGTCGCCGAGCTGTACCGAGTTCTGAAACCCATAGATCAGCCCGACCTGGCGCTGCTTCCGGGCCTGGCGGATATCGGCGGCGGTCAGCACCTTGGTCAGGATATCGGGATTGGCGGCGATCTTGCGATCGCAGTCGGCCATGGCCTTGACGCTGGACAAGTATGGATCGTCTGGCCCCGACACGTAGCCCAAGGTCACATTGATGGCGCTGACCCCCGAGCGGCGCAGATCGCCGACCACGCGCGGACTGAGCTGGTCTTGCGGCTCGGTCTTGGTCTCGGGATGCAGCCGGGCCTCAAGATCGAGATTGGGATCCTCGATGCCGCCGAGACCGTTGATATAGATCGGCAGCTTGCGCGCCGACGCCGCCAGCGGCATGGCGGCGGCGGAAACCAGGAGGGCGCGGCGGCTGATGCTCATCATGGCTGGTTCCTTTCGAATTGGGCGCCGCGTTTGACCACCAGACGCACGCTTTGCAGAGCGGCGACATCCTTGGTGGGGTCTTCGCGCAGCAGAACGAAATCGGCGAGCTTGCCGGCTTCGACGCTGCCGGTCTCGGAACCCCGCCCGATCGCCTTGGCCGATTGCGAGGTGGCGGCGAGAAGAGCCTCCTTGGGCGTGAAGCCGGCCTCCTTGACCAAAAGCGCGATCTCGTCGAACAGCTCGGGCCATTTCGCGTCCGGCGGCGCGGTGCCGTCGGTGCCGGCGATCACCGTCACCCCGGCACGGTGCGCCTGAGCGGTGATGGCCGCCGCCAATTCCTGCGGACAATAGGCGCCGGGACGCTTATCGGCCTCGCGATAGACGCGAAGGGTGGCGTCAAGCACGGTCCCTTTGGCCTTCATCGCCTGGAACAGGCCGGCCAGCATTGTGTCCTGCTGGCGATCGATCAGAGCGCCATCCACAGGAGCGCGGTTGTGATAGCGCTCGGGCTTCACCTGCATCGCCTGATAGCCCAGCAGGCAGGCATGCGAGATCACGTCGATACCGGCATCGATCCCCTCCTTGGGCGTCGCCGGGAAGATCATGGCGTGCGCCCAGACCGGAATATTCTGGCGATGCGCCTCGGCGACGATGGAACGAACGATGGATGCCGGCAGATCGGCATAGATTTTGATGCCGCCGGCGCCGGTGCCGCGCGCCATGGCCACCGCGAGGGGGATATCGGTCTTGTCGTCGATCGATTGCAGCCAAGGCACCTGGCCGGCGGTCAACCCCTTCGACGCCGCATGGGTTCTGGGATCGACGAAAAAGTCGGGACCCGCCATCAAGGCCGCATAGGTGATGTCGGGTCCGGCCACTTCGCCAAGCTGGGTCTGGCGCGACAATTCGGCGAGAAAACGGGCATCGCCGGCCATGTCGCGGACCAAAGTGACGCCGCCCAGCAGATTGCGCTTCAGCAGCATTTCCGCCTCGGCGCGGTCGGGCTGGGTGGCCAGATGCACATGGCTGTCGATCAGGCCGGGAATGACAAAGGCGCCCTGGCCCTCGACGATCTTGCCGCCTTCCGGCACATTCAGTTCGGGACCGGCCACCGCCGCGATCCGCTCGCCCTTGACCAGAATCGAGCGATGCCCCGCCGGCGCCGAGCCGGTGCCGTCGAACAGCGTGACGTCGCGATAGAGCGTGACATTCTCCGCTGCCATGGCACAGAACGGCGCCAGCAGCAGGAGCGACAGAAATTTGCGCATATCTTTCCCCCGTCGGATATTTCCTTTCTAGGGGAGAGCGGCCCGTGCATCAATCATGTCGGCGACAAAAGCCTCGACCAGAGGCAATTCGACTTCGGGGAACAGGCCTTCGGCGATCAAAGCGCGGTAGCAGGCCAGCAGATTGACCGACGCGGTGTCGGGTCCGGTTGCCAATTCGAGATCGCGCAACGCGGCCACCAGCTTGCGGTTATTGAGATAGCCGGGAACCTCCTGGGCGAAGTCGGTCATCAGATGATGCGGATTGCGCACCTGGAAACTGTCGGGCGGGGTGAAGGCCAGATTGGCGCCCATCGCCCACAGGCAGCGCTGGGCGATGAAGCCGCGCCAGATGTCGGTCATGCGAAAACTGCAATGGAAGGGCAGATAAAGCAGCGGAAAGGCGTCCTGCCACCACCAGGTGCTTTGGCTGTTGAACGGGCACCAGATATTGGCGGGCAGATAGACCGGCGGCGCCTTGGTGTCGAAGGCGATGTCGTGCGACCACAATAGACGCCAGATGGCGTCGACATCGGTATTGCCGTCGATCAGCCCTTGCTGGATCGGCGCCCACACCGCTTCGGCCTTGCCGCGCCCGACCGGGTCATGGATGGCGTCGAGCGGCAACCCGCGCGGCCAACAGAGATCCTTGCTGAACAGGCGATAGACATTGGCCCACTCTTCCGCCTCCGCCCGCTCGGCGTCGAGACGGTCGCCGCGCGGCCCCCAAGCGGCGATCGGGGCGGTGTCGTCATCGGTCTCATAGAGGCAGCGCGCGCCCTGCCCCACCGCGGTGAGATAGGCGATGTTCTTTCGGGCGTAATGCCGTTCGCCGAGAAGCCTGGCCAACCGCCAATGGCTGGCGCGCTGCGTGGCCAGCGACAGGAACTCCGCTCCCTCGACCTCGAAGGCGGCCGGTCCCTTGGAATCGCCCGCCACCACCAGCGGCGCCTTCAGCGGTTTCAATCGGGCCAGCAGGTCATGCACTTGCTGAGTGGGCGACTGGATGGTGGTGAGGATGGCGGCGAATTCAGCCACGGCGGCGCACCTTGCTGCGGGCGTCGCTCAAGGTGAAATTGTCGTCGAAGGCCAGATTGGCCAGCTGTTCGCCATTGCCGATGCGGTCCAGACTGGTCACCAGCTTGCCGCCGCCGACATAGAGCGTGGTGAAGCCGCGATTATAATTGCGGAAGTTCAGATTGCGGGTCTGGTAGAAGGAGATGGGATATTCATCCACGTCATAGCCCTTCAGCACCGATTGCCAGTGCGAGGCCGGCGCGCAGCGGCAGCAGCTATTGGCGCCGCCCAGATGCATCGGCGGCAGATGCGCCCCCGGATAGAGATTGCCATGGCCGTCTTCCTGGCAGGAT